>Ga0102851_10002004_pt1 | contig 12083 bp, 16 predicted proteins | sample Mud3Dept3metaG_FD_79558 | JGI IMG/M metagenome (GOLD analysis project Ga0102851, IMG submission 79558) | Freshwater wetland microbial communities from Ohio, USA, analyzing the effect of biotic and abiotic controls - Mud 3 Core 4 Depth 3... | ecosystem: Environmental > Aquatic > Freshwater >... | reverse complement strand
TCCGAGCATGTAGAAGGCGATGCGCCAGGCAAAATCGAAGTACGGGAGTCGGTCGTTGAAGGCTCGCGCCAGGCGGTACAAGTCGCAACTGCTCAGCGGCTCACCGACGAGGACCTCCTTGGCCAGCGCAAAGCTGAACGGCGACGGGCCGGGCGTCTTGCGGGCAAGTTTATGGAGCGGGACGAGCGGCACACAGGATCAGGAGACGGGTGGAATTTGCAGCCACCAGATGTTGACGCGGACCGTACCGGCATTGGAATCGTTGTCGAACCGAAGCATGTAGTTGGTGTTGTTCCGCAGTACCCACTCCCCGGTCGGCAAGTCCCCGGTCTGTGTGGTTCCGCTCGAGTCGAACAGAGCGTAATATAGCCGCGTTCCGTCCGATGTGGCCACGGCGTCAATGCCGGTCGTGACGATGCTGGGCGTGGTGATGTTCCGGTTGTGGTTGCGAGGAGCCAGAGCTGTCCCCGTGCTGCTGAAGACGGTTCCCTCGAAGAAGGAAACCGCGAAGGCATTTTGCAACTCGAAGTTGAACTTGAAGAAAATCTTGGTGGTGGAGTCCGGGACGACAATCGCGTAGTTGCGGACGCCATTGTTTGGCACCACGAGCGAGTCTTGTATGGAGTAAACCCAGCCTTCCACGATGCCGCGGGACAGGTATGCCACGCTGGTCACCTGGAGCGGCGTCCCGAAAACGCCCATCTGCTTGCCATCCTCGTTCACCAGCGCGACGGCCTGCGCGTGATTGGAGTCCAGATCGGTGAACGACTTGAACGGCGTCCCCGAAGCGTCCTCCGAGATGATGACTCGTGCGGGTGTCAGTGCCATAGGTCAACAGGGTCAGCCCCAGCGGGGAACGGATGGAGTAACCGCAGCCACAGCGGCCGGTAACGTTTCTTGCGCGAGGGGTTGGATCTGCGTGCCGAGCAGGCTCCGCCGCAGAATGACGCCGGATGTTCGAGTCAAACGGGCGGAATGCACGCGATCTTGAACATCCCGGACAGCCGCTCGCGCTGGGCTTTGCGGATCGATGTTGTGGTAGCGCGTCCTCATGGCGGCGGAGTGCCGTACACGATAGGACCGTAATCGAATTCCAGGTCCCGCTCGCGTTTCTTGCCAGCGGGCGGGCGGATGATGGACGTGTACGATTGAGACAGCTCATAATTGCCTCCGCTCGTGGCCGTCACTTCGGGCACACCGACCAGCCAGAGCAAGTCCTGCAACCCCGCTGTTTGAATCAATCCGGTTCCGGGCAACGTGGGTTCGATCTCGACCAGTTTCCACCAGTCGATCACGCGATTGATCCAAAGATGAGAAACGACCAGTGTGCTCCATGAAGTGACCTTGTCGGTCTTCCGGAGCATGTAGCTGGTCGTGACCCAAAGGGCTTGCGGGTCGGTGATGATCCGATCTGAGAGCGTAACGGCGATCTCGATCAGGTCTGGCGGTGGCATGACTCCATTGAAATACGGAATCGGGATTTCCCAGTCAACCGGAACGTATTCGGCATTAGCTGTCTGAGGATTCCAGGTCTGGAGCTTTTCCTGTTCCCGCCGGTTGTATTCAATTGCTGCATCACGAATCTGAGAAGGCCAGCGCGGATGATATTCTGCCAGGTCCTCAACGCGCGGGTTCTCACGAATGGAAAGCTGCTGGTCCACTCCGGAAAGGGTCCAGCTCCGATTGATCAGGCCGTAGTCCGAACCGTCCGGAGGAATGGGGTCTCCATCCTCGTTGCTACCGTAAACGATAGTCGCCTCACATACCGCCTCTCCGTCCAACATGGGCAGCTTGTCATTAAATGACAGTGAGACATAAGCCCCATAGACCATACCCCATTCTGCCAGCCAAGCGTCCCGCGTGGCCTTGGATGCTCCCGATGGGCCACGCCAACTCTGGGTTACAACCCAGCCGGTTTGCTGGCTCCAGGAAAGTTGCTCCGAGAGCATTGCCCAGTTTGCGGGATACGCCATAGGTCACCAGGGATCTAGAAAGCGCGTCTTTTCCATGTCTCGATTGATCTGGTCGAGTGCTTCAGTCATACGCCGCTGATACTCCGTCTGTTCCTCGGTGTTCTTTACCAGCCTGTCGGCTAATTGACCTGAAGCCGGAGGCATGGGGCCAATGAAATCCGGAGAACCTGGAGTTGTCATTTGCGCCGCGTTCTGCGCCACGTAAGCATTCGCCTGGGCGAGCAATGCCACCGGAGGCATACCACCCGGGATGAAATTCCGAATGATGGCGTCAAACACCGTCTCGAAGACCGTTCCGGTTACAGTTTCAGCCAGCCTGAGCGTGAACAGGTACAATCCCTTTGACGCACTTTCGAGCGCGAAGTTGAATGCGGTCGCGGCCTTGGTGGCATCGCTGAATGCCTCACGCATCGGCTCCGTGATTTTGGAGAGGAGGTTGAATCCGATGAACCCGCTGGCCAGGCCCAGCCCGGCCCGGATGCCCAATAATCCCTCCCTCATTCCCATCGCGGCTTTGCGAACACGCCCCATCTCGGCCATCGCCTGGGTGGCGTTGGCTCCAATCTTGATGGTTATCTGCTCATTCATCCCGCGTTGCCCTCATGAAATCCCGGGCCGCCTGCCCGCCATTGAAGGCGGCGGCCATGGCCATGCAGCTCAAACGCGCCTGCGCGTTCATCCTCCGACGCCCGGCCATCGCCCACGCGTCCAGCTCGTCCCAGCTTGACGACCAGGCTTCCGCCGGTGATAGCCCGCCCATCAGTGCAAGGTCGCTCACGCATTCGCGCCAGCCATCGCGGCCCGCCACGCCTGGCGACGGGCGACGGAGGCGAAAAAATCCTTGCAGACGGCATACATGGCTTCCGTGGCCGCCGTGAAACTCTCTGGCGTCAACCGCTTGCTCCACCCCTCCGGCTGGTTGAATGCCAGATCGAGCAGACGCAGCTCGTTGAATGCCTCTCCGGTGAACCGCCAGGCCGCCTCGAATCGCGCCACCGGCATGGGCGCAATCGTGTGCTCGTGCTCGCTTCCGTCTTCGTATCGCAACGTGATCGTTTTCTTCTCGTTCATACGGCGATATCAAAACGGCCGGTCGCCACCGGGCTGTATAGCACACGCACCGTGAAGCTCGCCTGCATGTAACCCGTTTGCGGGTATTCCCACGACGGCACGTCGATTTTCGCCCACCGGCTGCATGCATTGATGTTGGCGCCCTTGTCGTCCGTGACGATGTAGGCAAACCATCCGATGCGCGTCACCGTCTTCCCGGGGGTGTAAGACTTCTGGTTTCCGGATGTCGCGTAAGGACCAGTCGTGCATTCGACCAACTCGGCGAACAACGGCGAAAGCTCGTTGCAGGTCACCGTGATGATTTCCCTGTCTCGTTGGTTAATGGCGTCATAGTCCACCCATTTGCCGTTCATGGGCGTCTCGAAAATGGCTTCCTCGCTTTCCCGCGCCCCCGACAAGCTCAGAACGGTTCCGAGGTATTCGGCGTCCGTGTAGGCCGCGGGTAATTGGTCGCGTACTGCTCCGCCGTCCTCGGCCTTGAAGTAGCACTTTTTGAAGGTAATCCTCGGCTTGCTCATATTTTTACGCTCCAGTCTCCGCGATCCGTTACGAAAGAAATCATCAGCGTCAGTGCGACGGAACCGACGACTTCCTCGGTCGTCTGCTCCAGTTGAATGGCGCCTCCGTCCACGAACTGCATCGTATCGCAGACGCCTCCCAAGGTACGGTCCTCCGGGTCCATTACCACCTTGGCAATGTCTCCGATCAGGGCGCGCAGCATGACAATCGTGGTTGTCGCCCCGCCCCGCATCATTCCGGTGATCTCCACGCGAAGGGTGTGCTGCAGTTGGTCTCGTCCGGAGTCCGAAAGTGTATCGGCGAGGTCATTGACGACCAACATCGGCAGCGTTTCCACTTGCCGGTTTTCCGGATGCCACGAGTACACGGTGAGACCTGCATCGCTGTTGTAACCATTGGCCACCGTGATGGTCTTGAGACGAACCACCAGGGACGAAACGATCTGATGCCGGATCGTGCTCATTGCCTGCCAGCCACCACCTGAATTCCGAGCGCCAGACGGACCGCCTGTTCGCTCACTTTGAAAATCTCAAGAATTCTATAGTACTGAGTCCCAATCAAAATCCGGTCGTTGGATTCGAAGTTGATTCCGGATCGGCTCGCGGTGATGACGCGGGAGATTCCGGTGACCCGGTAGGCAAGGTTCGCTGCGGCCTCGGGCTGCCCATTATCCAACACGGTCAGGGTATTAACAGTACCTCCAGAAAGCGGAAAATGCGACACCTCCAGGCCGTGGTGTCCAAGCAGGACAGACCATCCGGCATCGATCATTTCGGACCCGACGCTCATCGCATGTGCGCCTTTCCCTTTGCCTCGCCCAGCTTCCGGCGGATGTAAACCATCATATCCGCGTGCGTCGCGGCGATGGCCGCTTGCAATGCTGTATGTTGCTCCGGCTTTACCAGCGATTCGGCCAGAGTCGTCTGTGGAGATCCAAACGTCATGGCCAGCGAAGCCACGGCGCCACCTCCGCCAACCCTGATGTCAGCTCGGGAAAGCTGTTGGCCGACCTTGCCACGGAAGACGCTGGTCCTGGCTGCCGATGGAACGCCCGCCGGGAATGCTGCAGCCATCTGCATCAGGCTGGAACTGCCCGACCGCATCATGACGCCGGACGAGGAGAATCCTCGGGCCCGTTCGCGCATCCCCAGCTCGGTACGCACTGCCAGGGCCTGCAAGTTGAAACCCGAGGCGGTGGTGGCAGCCACCATCGCACCGCCTTTGAGCCGGCGCATGATCTTTCGGCTGGTCAGATCGGAGAAGGCGCCAACGCGGCGTCCGAGTCGCCTCTGGGCCGAGCGGTAAGCCGATGGCCGGACCCTGATGCCTCCCCCCGCCTCCAGCGCCGCCAGCCGTTCCGAACGAATCTCGCCCCTCGCCGGAGCCAGGTGTCGCAAGCGCTGGCTCCACCCCTCGAAGCCTGGCCCTCCGATGGTGACCTTGACGCCCTGCTTGACGACCGCTTCCTGCAGCGACTTCCTGGCGAGCTGCGCGTAAAGGCCAAGGTCACGGTTCAGGTTGTCCACATTTGTCTGGATCGTGAGCATGTCAGGTATTCAACGCCGCGGTGGCGCCGCGTTGGTCTCATGCCGGGTGTGATCGTGGGAAAACATATCGAATGTCTGCGAGGTTGAGAGCGAGCAGCCCACGATCCATACGAGCAACGCGGCCAGCCCCACGAGCGCTACCGCGACCATGATCCGGTTCCGCCTCATCGGCACCGTCTCCAGGCGGCAAAACCGACCAGGCCGATACCGGCCAGGAGCACATAAGTCGAGGGTTCTGGGACCGGGACCAGTCCAAGCGCATCCTCCGTGGTGCCGTTGATGATCCCGGCGTCCCCGATGGTCCAGGATGGGGCGGCCGTACCGATGGCCACGCCGACGGAGGTCAAACCCACAGGCAGGCTGGCGAAGTTGAAGCTGAACACGATGCCGTTAGCCGTGAGCGCGAAGCTGAATGGGGTCACGCCGGCGCCAGGAGCGGTGTCCACATCAATGGCAGCCGGCACATAGGAAGAATCCCAGATGACGCCGAAGGCGTAGATGTCGTCCGCGTTGGTCAGCGGTAGGATGTCGTTGCTCAGCGTGTAAACGAACGTCAGCCCGCCCAGCGGGTTGGAGCCGCCAGAGTGGACAGAGGTCGTGAGCGTCGCAGCGAAATTGCCGGCATCATCCACAACGGACGAAGACAGGCTGGTAACCACCGGGCCGAGGACGGCCGGGGTTGCGGGCGGGAAGAGGGCCAGGGTCGGATTGACGAAGACCGCGGCGGTGGCGGCGGTGGTTGTGACCAAGAGTGCCGAGACGGCGCTGAGTACGGTGCTGCATTTGTTCATGGTATTACAACTTGCTGTTCCATCGCCCGGGTTATCCGGGCGAAATCATGATCGGTACCGCCTCCAGGCCGGGTGCGACCAGGAGGCGGCGGGTACCCCGAAGCAGACCCACAGTCATGCGACGGGGGAAATGGGTTATACTTCGGCCGGAGGACCTCGGCATGGCGCGTCGTCATTGAGTGACCATGATGACCTGTCCCCGGGCGGTCACCGGAGCACTGGACCCGTACTCGTCAGCGCCAGCGTCCCAGGTCGTTGCTCCGCGTTCGTTCCCCTCAAAGTCGTTGGTGAAGGTGATGCCCGCGGCGCCGTTGTAGTGCGGGCAGAACGCGCGTGCTTGAGCGTCGGAGGCTGACAGGTGATAGTCTCCATTGACAGTGTCCACGAGCAGCACAGTGCCGACCTTGGAGTTTGGTCCTGGCATCGTCTGGGCTTGATCGCTGATGTTGTAGTCGGAGAGGCCGCCCAGAAGCCCATAGTAGAATCCAGAGTTGGAACTAAGGGTCGAGACGCAGTTGATGAATGTCGGCATTGCGCTGTTCTCGTAACCGCCCTGCACGGTGAACCCGACCAGAGTTGAGTTGACGGCCGTGCAATTCACGAACACACCGAGGGCGTATTGCGAAATGATGAACCCGTTGTCGAATCCGTCCGCCACACAGTTCACTAAGTAGTCATTTACATTCGCGACGTGAGACAGGCTAAACCCTGCCTGACTGGTGGGAGTCTTATTCGAGTTTTTCGCCAGGCAACTCCTGAAGGTGAACGCATTGGCGCCCGAAGTTGAATTGCCCTGCACGGCTTTGGAGATGTTATTTTGAGAGTTCAACAACAGCGAAAGACCATCCAACACGGTGAAGCTTTCCCAGAGATCGAGAACGATGGTGTCGGTGGGGTTGATGGTGAGCACATGCTTTCCGCTGCCGCTGGCCGGGAACACGCCCTGATGCCGGGCCGCGCCCACAGCCCGGATGGTCACAAACCGGGTGCCATCCGTCGTCCAGCCGTCCACGAGTACCGGGCCCAGGTCCACTACCGTCCAGGAGCCGCTGATCTCGGCAATGTGGTTCTGGTTGAGCGCTACCAGGTCGTCCTCCTCGCCCGCCTCCCAAGTCACAAGTGAGTTGTAGGCTGCCCCGGGTGTGCCCGCTGGAGCGATGGACACAACCACGTCGGTCTGGGCCAGGGCACCCCACGCCAGCAGGCTAGCGCAACACCAGGACAAAGCGTCGGGTCTCATAGGTGTCGGTCTGGTGGTCATAGAGGTATTGCCGGAGTTCATCCCATAGGCAGTCGTACTCCTCGCCCGAGTAGAGCAGCGTCGCCCGGACGGTGAGAGTTCCCGTGCTGGCGATCTTGTCCAGCCACTCCTGCGGCATGCCGGCGGTCATAAACTGCCAGCGCCGATAGCGGACGATATTCTCCCCGTCCAGTTCTGGGGCGAGGTATTCGGACATTTCCGCTACCGCCACGCCGGGCACCTTGATGACGGCGAACCGGGGCTGACGTTCGCGCTCGCCGTAACTCGCGCCGTCCTCGCGAATCTGCACTACCATGCCGCGCTTGGCCCGACCGCGCATGTCCTCTACCGGGTCGGGGTGCGTGGCCTCGTTGTACTTGATGAGCAGTTCACACGCGCTGGCGGGCAGTACTAGGAGCGCGGCCAGGACGATGGAGCGCATGGGGATCATGGGAGGACGGTGTAGATCAGGGTCGGCTGAATCCACTTCACGTCAGTCGCCGGCAGTGTCCAACACAGGATTTCGCCGGCGTAGATGACGTTGGTCAACGCCGCCGACTGTGCCTCGGCGCTGGCGCTCGTGGCCACGGTAATGACATTCGTGCCCGCGGCAACGGGGTCCGGTCGCTGGTTCAGTATGAGCGAGTAGGTGCTGGCCGCCTCCGTCTTGAGGAACACCTGTTTGAGGGCGATGCCGTTGGGCGCCCAAATGCTTTCCACGGAGAGCAGCGGAACGACCGGACTGACGGCGTAAACGAGTTCTGGGTCGGTGATGGTGACAGAGGCAATCCGCTTCTCCAGGAAAGAGGCCCATACGAGGTTGGTGGACAGGGAGGGAAATACCGTCATGCCGTTCACCGCGTCAAATGGCGTTCCATATATGGACAGGTCGCGAAACCAGGCTTTGCTGGTGGTGGTTTTGTTGAGATTGATGCGAACTCCGTTTGTAGTAAGTGATCGGAAGGAAAACGTGTATGAGGTCCAGTTGGTTGAGATCTCAGTTGGGTTCCATACTTCGTTGTCCTGCGTATTTGAAGTGCCGAATGTGGTTGGCGTGGCGGAACGCAGGGCAAACCTGATTACATAGTCTTTGTTGACATACTCTGTTGACCCCACACACAACAATCCCAGAGTTGGTTCACTGCCAACCAGTTCAACTGAACATTCAGATTCAGAAAGCCAGACCAGTTGCCCGTGAGTGCCAGTCGCATCCCAAATGTTGTTGCTCTGGGTCATCATCTCGGCGTTGGTGATCGCCTGAAAGAATTGCCATGACTGTCGGTAGGCGTCGCTGACGATGACCCGCTCCAGTCCGTTCAAGTCCGGCATGATGTTGTTGGTCAGGGCGGCCACGGTGTCCTGGCCAATGACGACATCTGAGCGACCACTGCCGCCGGTCACCAGTTGCCATGAGGTGTCGGAACCGCGGCGCCCGTACGTCTGGCCATCGGTCGGGGCCTCGGGGATGCCGCCCGATGGGTCCAGGAGCCCAATGACGCCCGTGCTCTTGTATCCGAGAAGTTTTCCGGAAGCACCGGATTCGAGTGTTCGGTTGACGTTCAGGTTCGTGTTTGCCCACAGGCTTTGCGAATACATGCCAATGGGCGATTGCGCCACCGCCGCGACAGCTACGAGCCATGAAGAGAGAATGAGGAATGCAGTTTTCACAATCAAATCCATCCGGTATTTGTTCCAGCCACGCCGTTGAATGTCCAGGTGCGTACCGCGTAGGTCCCCGTGGAGTCGGTCTGGGTATACGTGACGCCCGGCAGCTCGCCGACGATGTTGCCTTCCGGACTTTCCGTGCCCGGAGAAATCGGGGCGATGCCAGTTCCACCACCTCCGCCAGTCGCCTCGCCGTAGAGGGAACTGGTGTCCACCGCCACCTTCAAGCGTTCCCCGGCAGCCTTGGCCTCAGTGATGGCCCGCCCGATGTATGTCCCGCCATCGGCGAAAATCGCCACAGTCCCAAGGTTGGACAGTTGCACCGCGGAATTCTGGGGGACTGGCCCGCCAGAAATCAGGGTGAATACGTCGTCCGCCAGGGCGTTGGCCTGCACGACTTCGCCGGCATTGGCGGTGTTCGCTGCCACCGCGACCGGCTGGCTCGATGGTCCGGACAGGGTAAAGAATCCCGCGGCCAGCTCCCGCAACATGAGTCCGGCAGCAGGAACCGCCAGCACGGCAACACCGGCATCAGAGGTCATGGGGACTTGAGGTAAGAGGTTTCTACCCAGACGGAACCACTCCATTCCAGTGACAGCCAATCGCCCGGAACCAGACGCCGGGAGGCACCCAGCACAACCCCAGCATGAGCATACTCGCTGATGCCTTGAATGGTGACCGAACCCGGACCAGCGCTGATGAGCAATCGTTGGCCGGGAACATGCCCGGCAGCTACCGCCGGAGCCTGCGGATTGAACAAGGTGATGCTGCCGGAAACGCCCACAGCCAGCACGGCCACGTCAGATCGCAATGTCGCCGCGGCATCATCCACCCTCTGAACGCCGAAACCCGGAGCCGAAGGAATGACCGGAGCCGGAGGCACGACAACCCACGCTCCGCCGCATCTCGCGTAGAGCTTCCCGTCTGCCGGACTATCCTTGAGGAAGTGCTGGTCTACCTCATACCAGCGCTCACCAGACCGCGCATACAGCTTGCCATCTCCCGGAGCCTCTGTGACTCGGGGAGCCGGCACCTCAACCCATTTCCCATTCTGGCGACCGTAGAGCTTACCGTCGTGGTAGGGGTCGGAGAGCAGGTTGTCCGGGATGGGTTCCCAGACGCCACCGCGCCGTGCGTAGGCTCTTCCGTCCGCCGGAGATTCCGGAATTCCAACGGTCGCCGCCTGCGTGCTGGTGGTTGACTCTACCAGATCCACCATCACCTGCACACGTTCATCGGCCTTCGCTGCCGCCAAGGTCCGACCAACGAGGAATCCGCCAGCAGTGTACTTGACCACCCGGCCCAGATTGCCCGGCATCACCTGGTCTCCCAAGGCAAGCGCCTCGCCGGCGATCAAGGTAAACACCTCGTCGGTCACCGCGTAAGCTACAAAGCCTTCCCCTTCCAGCGCCGTTCCTCCAGAAATAGCGCCTGGCGTATCCAGAGCGCCAGCAACCCGGTAACGGTCCGGCGGAATGAAGCGAAGCAGGAGGCCGGCAGCAGGAACGTCGGAATCAGCGATAGCAGTAACAGACACTTTCATGGATGGATGCCAGTTTGGGGTTGGGTGGCTTGGACCTATTTCTTGGCTTTGACGGGCTTGGCATCAAAGGATGCTTGTGGCGCTGCCGAGCGCTGCACGCCTGCGACCCGATAGCGCCGCGTCGGCTCGCATAGGAACACCTCGGCAAAGCGCGGGTCCGTGATGTGCTTACCCAGTTCGGACCGAACCTCCGAGTACTTGCCGATGCCGCGAAGCATCGTGCTCTCGCCTGATGTCGCCAGACCGATGATTGCTGCTCGTTTCATGATGGATTCAAGTTGAAGTTGAGAAAACCCGGGCCGCCCACCAAGACGACCCGGGACACCTGCACCATCCACTACGGAGATGGAGCGGCATTACTCAGCATCTCGCCAGCCGTGCCATCGCCCACCGCCGCGCCGAACATCAGATCGTGAGCTGCCCAGGTCGTGCGCGTCGCGGTGTTGAACCAAACGCGGGTCGCCACCGTCAGGCCGTTCTTGAGTGTGGTTGTCTGGGCGGAGATGAATTGGTTGGCCGGCAGCTCAAGGCCCAGCCCGGATGCCACCGCGATTGCCGTTTTGTCGCAGACGAAGCCAACCGTGTTCGCCGTGGCTCCGGTCCAACGGTTCTGCGTGTAGATGCCGTCGAATCCAAAGGCCCGCGCTTCCCCGAGCATGAACGCTTCCCGATTGGTCGGGATGAGCTTCGCCAGATATGCGTGGTCGAGCAGCAGATTGGTGGTCGCGTAATTGCGAGCCGCCGCATAGATGGTTCCCATGTCTTCGGGGGCGAAGTTGGCCGCCGTATCAATGGGGATCTGGGTGCCAAACCCATTCTCCGCAGTCGTGCCGGCGACCATCAGAGCCGTGATGGCATCCGAAACTGCGTTCGCCAGATTGTTGGCGGCAGCCCGGCTGAAATCCATCAGCGCATGACCCTGTTGCATCTGGTCGTTGGTGATGTGGAAGGAATTACCGAGCTGGTTCACGACGACACTGGTCGCAACCGCCGTCGAGTCACCGGACTCCCAATTGGTTGGATTCGTCTGTGTGGTGGAACCAACGGTGATCTTCGGGACCAGAACCGTGGCGCGAGGCCGCAGGGGGTCCTGACTGAAGCTGGTGGTGTACGCCGACACCATCGCCAACCGATCCGTCAGCACGTCGATTACACCGTCGCTGAGGTAGCCGGGTACGAGCGTGGCCGCGATGGTGTTATCTCCACGTGGCGCATGAATACGGATCGCGTTGAATAGCTCGGCGTGGTTGGCGGCCATGAACGCCAGGCGCTTGGCCCCGCGCTCGCACTTGTTCCACGCCTCGATCAGGCTGTTTCCCATGTCGGAGACGCTGCCCGGAACCGGGGTTGTACCGCGGCCCGGCAGCTTGCGCAGCGACGCCAGTACGGTCTCGTCCGCCAGCACCTTCTCGCGCCAGTCCTGCGGATCGATGCCGGTCTCGGCGGCAATGGCGTTCAACTCGTTGGTGATGCGCTTGCCGCGCTCCGCGGCGAGCTGGTCCTTCAGCCGGTTGAACTCCGCCACGTCAATGACGTCGGCCGGAGGGGTTGGGGTTGAGGTTGGGATCGCCGTTGGCGTGGTCGTAACCTCCGCCACGGGAGCCTTGGTTGCTTCGCTCATTGTCTGCTCTTTCTGCTTTTCTGCTACTGGCGGAGGTTGAACACCTCCCGTCGGCTCGCCCGGCACACGCCGGAAGCGCGACAAATCAAAGCTGTTCTGCATCGGCTGCTCGT
>Ga0102851_10002002_pt1 | contig 12084 bp, 10 predicted proteins | sample Mud3Dept3metaG_FD_79558 | JGI IMG/M metagenome (GOLD analysis project Ga0102851, IMG submission 79558) | Freshwater wetland microbial communities from Ohio, USA, analyzing the effect of biotic and abiotic controls - Mud 3 Core 4 Depth 3... | ecosystem: Environmental > Aquatic > Freshwater >... | reverse complement strand
TTTATAAACTGGTAAAACATCTTGATGTTGAGAATACGGATCAATCAGACAGGATATTATCTTCAGGTACTTCGGGAGACGGATATAGCTATCCTTTGCTAAAGAGTATGACCTTTGGCCTTTCAGTTGTATTCTAACAATTTAAAAATTACGGTCATGAAAAAACAATATTTGTGGTTTATCCTGATAGGTATAATGGTTGTTGGCTGTGAGCTGGAACAATTACCGGAGGCACAGACATCAAGGGCTGCGGTATTCAGCAGTGCCCAGGGACTGGACCTGTACGCCAATTCGTTTTATACAATGTTACCAAGCGGTACATCCCGGGATGAAATGTCAGATTATCTTGCAGTGAAGACTCTGCCGAGTTTTCTCCAGCCCGCTTTCAGCCCCACAAACAGCTCAGGCTGGGACTGGGGAGATCTGAGAAATATCAATTATTTCCTGAAGTATAATGTTAATCCGGTAGTCCCATTGGATACAAGAAAGAATTATAACGGTATTGCCAAATTCTTCAGGGCTCTTTTCTATTTTAACAAAGTTGTGAGATTTGGTGATGTTCCATGGATAGGAAAACCCCTTGATGTCTCTGATACGACAATTCTTTACGGACCACGGGATTCAAGAACTCTGATAATGGATTCGGTATTGGCGGATATCAACTACGCTTGTGCCAACATCACATCAACCGTGAATTCAACACGCAGCCTGGTTACAAAATATGTTGCGTATGCGTTAAAGTCAAGGATCTGCCTGTTCGAAGGCACCTTCAGGAAATATCATACTGAGCTTGGCCTTACAGCCAGTGCCAACTTCTGGCTGACCGAGGCGGCATCCGCTGCTCAGGCAGTTATAGATGCTGATATATATTCAATTTATACAGCCGGAGGACCGACAAAAGCATATCGTACCCTGTTCACCAATCCCACTCCGATTGGCACTGAAGTAATGCTGGCTCAGGTCATGGACTTAACCCTGAACGAACTTCATGATGCCAACTGGTGGTGGACCAGCGGTACTTACGGAGCTAAGGCCAGCTTCATCCGCAGTTTTATAAATACCTACCTTATGTTAGACGGGACCCCTTTCACCAATACAACGGGCTGGGAAACAATGTTATTTAAGGATGAGGTAAAAGGAAGAGATGGCAGACTACAACAGTCCATCAGGATGGGTGATTATAAACGAATAAGCGCAGGGGCCCTGATCCCCGGACCACCTGTATTCTCATATACATTCACCGGTTATCAGCCGATCAAATGGACTCTGGATGACATGTATTATGATACCAGGGACCTTAATATTAACTCAATTTCAATTTTCCGGTATGCAGAAGTGCTGCTTAACCTGGCGGAGGCAAAAGCTGAGCTTGGGACACTTACAGATGCCGAATGGGAAGCAACTATTGGAGCGCTTCGTGCAAGGGCTGGAATAACGGGAGGATTAACAACAAAACCCACAGTGATTGATCCTTATCTGCAAACAGTTTATTTCCCTGACATTACTGATCCTGTAATCCTTGAAGTAAGACGGGAAAGAGGAATAGAGCTTAGTCTTGAAGGAGTACGTTTTGCTGATATTCTCAGGTGGAAGAGAGGAGAGCTGATGAAGATGGAGTGGAACGGATTTTACGTCCCTGCACTTAATACACCTATGGATCTTAATGAGGATGGAATCAATGATGTAGCTTTCTACCAGGGTACAAAACCTTCTCTTGTGGTAACAGAATATGTAAATGTATCTGCCATGATCGGGACCAACCAGAATTCACAGAGGCTTAAGAATGACACTTATGGTGAGCTGACATGGATGAATAATCTGGAAAGGGTCTGGGAAGACAGGCACTATTATTATCCTATTCCCGAAGCAGACAGGCTGACAAATCCAAAGCTGGGTCAGAATCCGGGATGGTAATAAAACAATGTTTTTAAAAGTCACTCTTAACCGCAAAGATTTTGCACTTTGCGGTTAATTTTTAAACACAGTAAATCATGAAAAAAATAAAATTAATCTCATTCCTGCTGCTGAGCCTGATGCTGGTATTTATAACCATAAATGAGACTCACGGGCAGTCAAAAAAGGAAACACCTGTTAATATTATTACGTATAATATAAGATACAGCAATACCGGCGATGGCGAAAATGCATGGCCTTTAAGAAAGGATAAGGTTGCCGGGCTCCTTCAGTTTCACAAAGCCGATATTTTTAATGTTCAGGAAGCTCTGATCGAACAGATTAATGATCTGAAGAAGAGCCTCCCTGAATTTGATTGCTATGGTGTAGGCCGTGATGACGGGAAAGAGGCGGGCGAACATATGTCGGTCTTCTTCAGGAAATCCCGGTTTGAAAAGCTCGCAGAAGGCACTTTCTGGTTAAGTGAAACTCCCGAAAAACCCGGTATGGGCTGGGATGCTGCATGCAACAGAACCTGCACATGGGTTAAACTTAAAGACAGAATCACAAAGAAAACTTTCTTTATACTTGATACTCATCTTGATCACAGGGGGATGAAAGCCCGTGAAGAAGGCGTAAAATTAATCCTTAGCATGATTCCTGAAATAAATAAGGAGAACCTTCCACTGATACTCACCGGAGATTTTAACCTGGCAAAAGAATCCGGTCCTGTACAGGCAATCCTTAAAGTGCTTGATGATGCCCGTGATAAGTCGGTCACGGCACCCTACGGACCTCAGGGCACAAGCGGGGGATTTGCAGTAAATGACAGGAGCAGGACAATTGATTTCATCTTTATTAATCAGAAGGTAAAAGTTTTACGGCACGGTGTTTTGTCGGATTCGTTCGGGATGTTTTACCCGTCAGATCACAAACCGGTACTTGCTGAGATTCAGATATTTTGATTAGCCTCAAAGTGTTGATTTATAATAATATACCTTTCTCCTCCTCTTCAGAGTGGGCCGATCGTTACTTTCTGTTTATCAATAAATTTTCAATCTCAGCCCAGGAAGAAACCCTTTTATGTCGGGTATCATTGAGCAATATGTTGTGCGGCTGGGTGAACATAATTGTTTCTCCATCGAACTGATCGAGATTCTTCAGATGGTCATCGATAATAATGTCAGCCTTAATAAGATTTTTATTACCACAGAAAACCAGCTGCTGCCAGCCTATAAAGGAGAAATGGTCATGAACCCATAACTGTTTATCAGTCAGGCTTTGAGGAAACTCGGTCGCCAATGAAACAACAATAATCTCATATATTGCATTTAACTTTTTCAAGCCTTCAACGCTACCTTCCATTACAGGAACGGTTCTGAAGAATCCCCTGGTTGTAACCCATTTCAGCTGATGCGGAAAAGCTTCAGCCTCAAGCTTCCCGGCAACATCCCCGGCAGATAATCTGTGGCCTGTTTCCTGTTCATATAATTCAAAAAACCGGCTGTAAACATCAGCCAGGACGCCGTCCATGTCTACAAGGATCCTTTTCATGTACCAGGAATTTGATTAAGTTAATTATTCTTAAAATTAAAAAAACCGTCCTGATTATAATGGAATCAATCTTAATTAAATTATTTTTACTGTTTCATTTTTAATATCATAGGTAACTTTTAAATACGAAAAACATGACAACCCGTAGAGAATTTGTTCAGAAAACTGCTCTGGGTACTGCAGGTATTGCCCTGGGTGCAAAGAGTTACTCACGTATCCTTGGTGCAAACGACAAGGTACGAGTAGGTATAGTTGGTTATTCGGATCGTTTCAGAGGTTCACTTCTGCCATCTTTCATGGCTCTTTCAAAGGAAATGAACTTTGAATTCACTGCGATCTCCGATATCTGGAGGCTCCGGAGGGAGGATGCAGACAAATACTTCAAAAAACAGGGAATAACCCTTAGGCTGGCACGCAATAACGATGAGCTTTACAGCGGAAAAGACACCGATGCAGTTATTATCAGCACCGCTGATTTTCAGCATGCCCTTCATTGCGCTGAAGCAGTTAACGCAGGCCGCGATGCCTATTGTGAAAAACCATTTGCCGAATCAATGGCAGATGCACGTGTGGCAAGGAAAGCTGTTGAAACGACAGGTAAGGTCGTTCAGATAGGCTCACAACGCCGTACTGCTCCGAATTACATTGCAGCCAATGAGTATATCAAATCAGGCAAATTCGGAAAGATCGTCATTGTTGAGATGACCTGGAACGTAAACCAGCCAGGCAGATGGAGAAGACCCACTGTGGTTCCGCTTCTGAAAGAGGTTGACACCGACTGGAAGAGATACCAGATGAATCGTCCGCCTGCAACATTTGATCCTAGAAAATATCTGGAATTCAGATTATTCTGGCCATATTCTTCAGGAATTCCCGGTCAGTGGATGGCACACCAGATCGATACTGTTCACTGGTTCACAGACATACCTCATCCACGTACCGTTGCTGCAAACGGAGGCATCTACCAGTGGAAAGACGGCCGCTCCAACTTCGATACAATGACGGCAGTCATGGAATACGTCGATCCTAAAAATCCTGATAACGCATTCCAGGTAGTCTATTCTTCCAGGTTCACAAATTCAGCCGGAGGCACAAAAGAACTTTATTATTCCAACGGAGGTATGCTTAACCTGGATACCAATAAGGTAACTGCTGAAGGCGGACTGAATGAAAGAGAAGCTAAAGCAATGAACCTGAAAGCCAATCTTCTTGAGCCTTTTGAGCTCCCGGGCATGAGGATCGAAACAGCAGCAAATACGGGTGGAGATCCTATGACAACCGCTCATATGAAAAACTGGATGGAGTGTGTCCGCAGCCGAAAGAAACCAAACGCAGATGTAGTAGCAGGTTATAATCACTCAATTGCCTGTATAATGTGCACCGCAGCTCTCAGGACAGGTGAAAAAGCTTCATTCGATGAAGCAAAACAGGAAGTCCTTGCAGGCGGAAAAGTATTTCAGTATTAATGAATGATAATTTACTGGTAATTTTACTTTAATTATGAAGAAATATATTATCGGAACAGGAAGAATATCAGTTATTTTACTCGTTGCTGTATTCATCCTTAGCTCAGGTATGGCAATTGACGGACAGGCAGCCAAAGTCAAATTTGTCAGGGGTGACCATAAGGTTGACGTTATGATAGGAGGAAAGATGTTTACCTCTTACCAGTACCCGGTTAACATGGAAAAACCTTATCTTTTCCCGGTTTATGCTCCAAACGGTTCTGTGATCACCAGGGGATTCCCGCTCGAACCCAGACCCAAGGAGAGAGTTGACCACCCGCATCACATAGGAATATGGTTCAATCATGGCGATGTCAACGGACTTGACTTCTGGAATAATTCTTCTGCTATCCCTGCAGCCAAGAAGGACACATATGGCCATATTGTGACCAAAGAAATAGTAAAAGCCAAAGGTGGGAAGAAAGGTACACTGGAGGTTGTTAATGAATGGAAAGACAACAAAGAGAATACTTTACTCACTGAAAACACGAAGTACATATTCTCGGGCAACAAATCTGCCTATACAATTGATCATATTTCAACTCTTACGGCAGCGAACGGTCCTGTAACCTTTACAGATAACAAGGAAGGAATGTTTGCCATAAGGGTCGACCGTGCTTTTGAACTGCCCACTGATCAACCGGCAGTTTACACTGACTCCCAGGGGAATCCTTCAACAGTCAGGGCAACGGATAATACCGGAGTTACCGGAATGTACACCTCCAGCTCAGGGAAGAAGGGGGATGATGTCTGGAGTACCAGGAACGACTGGGTTCTCCTGTCGGGAACAAAGGATAATGTGCTGACCACCTTCGGTTTCTGGGATCATCCCAAAAACTACGGCTACCCCGGACATTCCCATGCACGTGGCTATGGCCTCTTTTCGACCAACAACCTTGGTTCGCAGGTCTACAATAAGAATGATGAGAAGATTGTTGTGACACTTCAGAAAGGAGAATCGATTACACTCCGGCACAGATTCTATATCCAGTCAGGCGCTGAAATAACAGTCGATCAGGCTAACAGGATCTTTAAGGAGTTTTCGGCATTGTATTGAAATTTGAATTCACGTACTCATCCCCCCATCCCCCTTCTCTGCTGTCGCAAAGAAGGGGGAGCAAAATGCTGTATTTGAATACATTCCCCCTCTTTGCGAAGCAGAGAGGGGGAAAAGAAGGGGGTGAGTACATGATGTAATAAATAACTAATCAACCTATGAAAAAATCAATTTATCCCGTTTACCAATTGCTTACAGCATTTATCGTTGCTACCCTGTTTCTGCCACTCACCAGTTGTACGGAACAACCTGTACAGCAGATGTACTATGAAATAAAGATCTTTAACATACCACAACCTGGTCAGGCAGAGCGAGTTGACAAATATCTCAAAGAAGCTTTCATCCCTGCAATGCACAGGGCGGGTATCACTAAAGTCGGGGTATTCAAACCCATTGAGGCCGATACCGCATTATTCGGCAAGATGGTCTTTGTGTTCATCCCCTACCAGACCTCTGATCATTATATCAGTGTGCCGGGAGTGCTTGAGCAGGATCCCGATTATCAGCAGGCAGGCAAGGATTTCATAGATGCACCTTATGATAATCCGCCATTCGCGAGGTATGAAAGCATATTTCTGAAAGCTTTCAAAAATATGCCGCATTTCAGGCCGCCATCCTATACAACACCACCGGAAGAAAGGATCTATGAATTACGCAGTTATGAAAGTCCGACACTTGCAAAAGCTGCCAAAAAAATTGAAATGTTCAACGAGGGAGGCGAAATTGCAATTTTTGAAAAACTGGGTTTTAATGCTGCATTTTACGGACAGGTGATTGCAGGCAGTCATATGCCAAACCTTATGTATATGACAACCTTTGCCGATATGAAGTCCCACGATGAGCATTGGGAAGCATTCAGGAATTCCCCGGACTGGAAGGCTCTCTCCGCGAAGGAAGAATATAAAAATGTGACCTCAAAGACAAGACCATTTTTCCTGCTCCATCCTGCAGATTATTCTGACTTTTAAATCTCTGTGACCCTCTGTGTAACAAAAAATACATAAAAACTTACACAGAGTATCACAGAGTTTTTATTCTGCAAAACTCAGACTTTAATATCGATTTTCGCAACTGCTTGGTCGACCTCTGCCTGAGTCATTTCATGATCGGGAAGGTTATTTTCGAAATACTTCTCGTAAGCAGAAATGTCAAAATGACCGTGACCGCTGAGATTAAAGAGTATGGTCTTAGAGACTCCCTCAATGTCTGCCTTTCTTGCCTCGTCAAGTGCGCCTGCAATGGCATAATTTGATTCAGGAGCCGGAAGAATACCTTCAGTGCCTGCGAAAAGCACTCCGGCTTCGAAGCATTCCCTCTGCATCTTTGCCTTTGCCTCGATAAATCCGTCTTTAAGGAGCTGGCTTACAAGTACTCCGGCACCATGGTAGCGCAGACCGCCGGCATGGATTTTCTCCGGTATAAAATCATGTCCGAGAGTGTACATCGGAAGGAGAGGGGTCATACCTGCGGAATCGCCAAAGTCGTACATGAATTTCCCTTTGGTAAGTTTAGGACATGAAGAAGGTTCAACAGTTAAGAGCCTGACATTCTTCCCGTTGAGAAGCTTTTCGCGCAGGAATGGAAAGGCAATTCCCGAGAAGTTTGAACCTCCTCCGAAACAGCCGATCACAACATCGGGATAATCGCCTGCCTTTTCCATCTGAAGCAGGGCTTCCTGCCCGATGATGGTCTGATGAAGGACAACATGGTTAAGCACGCTGCCCAGGGAGTATTTGGTATAGGGGTCCTGCACTGCTATCTCCATAGCTTCCGAAATTGCTATTCCCAGGCTTCCCGGAGATTCCGGATCAATTTCGAGTATCTTCCTGCCGGACGCAGTCATGGTGCTTGGCGAAGGAACGACCCTGGCATTGTAGACATTCATTAAGAGCTTACGGCCCGGTTTCTGACTGTAACTGACCTTAACCATGAACACCAGGAGTTCAAGCCCGAAGTGATGGCAGGCAAAGCTCATTGCGCTTCCCCACTGACCCGCTCCGGTCTCTGTAGTGATCCTCCTGACTCCTTCTTTCTTATTGTAATAAGCCTGGGCAATGGCAGTGTTGGCTTTATGAGAACCTGAATAATTACCGCCCTCATACTTGTAGTAGATCTTGCTTTTTGTGCCCAGCGTCTTTTCAAGGTTAACAGCCCTGAAAAGTGGGGATGGACGGTAGATCCTGTAAAGGTCAAGAACCTCATCAGGGATGTCAATGTATCTCTCCTGTGAGACCTCCTGTTTAATAAGCTCCATAGGAAAGACCGGTGCAAGGGCTTCCGGGCCTATTGGCTCATGAGTTACAGGATGCAAAGGAGGCATAGGTTTGTTAGGCATATCAGCCATAACATTATACCACTGACGTGGCATTTCTTTTTCGCTCAGTAAAATTTTTGTGGTCTTTTTCATAATTTAATATATTAATTGGTGATCAGATTTTTCAAAATAAAAAAGCACGCCGTGAAAGCGTGCCTGTATTTATAAATTCTGTCTAAGGATTATACAATGGCCTTTTTCACAGCATCATCTGATGAACTGCGCCAAGACCAATTATTTAATCTCCCTGTTATCATGAATGCAAAAATAGACAAATATTTAAATCTGATATAAAAAAGTGTAAAAAAATTAATATTTATAATGGTTTTAAATAAATTATTATCCCGGCATGCTTTTTTTATTTCATTCATAAACCATCGTTCCCAGATGACGGAGATCTCTGAAGAAGTCAGGATACGATTTATTTACACAATGAGAATCCTTTATGAATATCTTTCCTGAGGCGCCGAGTGCTGCCACAGCAGCTGCCATTGCAATCCGATGATCGCCATTGGAATCTACATGTCCGCCTGTTACACTTCCTCCGGTGACAAGCATGGTATCATCGTTTATTTCAACTTTTATATTCAGTTTTCCGAACTCATCTGCCAGAGCTCTGGCACGGTTACTCTCCTTGTAAACCAGACGTGATACACCTTTTATGGAGGATATACCCTCACAGAATGATGCAAGTGCAACGAGAGGGGGGAAGAGATCAGGCGATTCAGTGGCATCGAACACAAATGCCTTAAGATCTGACTTTTTCACTCCGATTGAGGTTTCTTTTATGCTTATCCGGGCTCCTGCATTATCGAGGACAGTAAGTATAGCCTTGTCGCTCTGCCGGCTGTCGGGGCGAAGACCGTTCACGGTTATCTCCCCGTTAATAGCACCTGCCACAAGCAGCAGAGCGCCTGCGCTCCAGTCGCTTTCAACTTCAAATTTCCGGGCACGGTAGTGCTGATTTCCATCAATCCTGAAGCGTGTGTACCCGGTTCTGTAGATCCTGATGCCAAACCGGTCAAGTACCTGAAGCGTCATTTCAATATAAGGTTTGCTCTTCAGGTTCACTACCTTTATTTCGGAATTCTTTGCTGCAACCGGAAGCGCCATGAGCAACCCTGTAAGCAGCTGGGAGCTTACTGATCCGTCAATCTGGCAATATCCGCCGTTGAGCGGCCCCCTGATTGTAAGCGGTAAAAAACCTCCTTCGCTTGTGCAGCTTATACCAAATTGTCTCAGGGCATCCTCAATCATCAACATCGGCCTCTTTTTCAGAGAACCTGTTCCGGTCATAATGATTTCGGTGTCATTCAGTGCAGCTATCGGTGAAAACATCCGGATTGCAAGGCCTGACTCCCCGCAGTTGAGATTTCTCTTCTTCAGCCCGCGTGATCCTCTGATCCTCAGTTCATTGCCTTTATTTATGACTTCTGCCCCCAGTCCGGAAGCTATCTTCATAGCAGCCAGGGAATCGTCGCACAGGGAGGGATTGGTGATAATGCTTTCACCCTCTGCAAGGAGTGCAGCAGCAATTGCACGCTGAGTCATACTTTTTGACGGAGGCGCCTGGACATTACCGCCGATCTCCGAGGGTACGATTACAGTTTCCATTAGCTCTTCCTTTTTATGGCTTATCCGGATGAATATCGATGCCGGTGTTCATGATCATCATCTGCCGGTTTATAGATTCCTGGTGAATTGCCTTGAATATGGTGTCGATAAGCTCGGGGCTTAGCCCTTTGGCCTTTCCTTTCACCATTACCCGCTTCACTATTTCGTCCCAACGTGCGCTCTGAAGAATGGTAATATTATTATCTTTTTTATACTTCCCTATTGTTTCTGCAACTTTCATCCGCTGTTCCATCAGATCGAGCAGGTGATCATCATAAACGTCTATCTGCTGCCTCAGCTCTCCGAGAACATCGAGCAATTTTGGATCAGAAGTCGACGGATTACGGAGGATAAGCCGGCTCAGAAGCTCCTTAAGCTCGTTGGGTGTGATCTGCTGCGCAGCATCACTGAGAGCTTTATCCGGATCTATGTGTGATTCGAGCATCAATCCGTCAAAGTTCAGATCGAGAGCTTTCTGTGAAATCTCGTGAAGATATTCCCTCGAACCTGCAATATGGATTGGATCACATAATATCGGGAGGTCGGGGACCCTTCTTCTAAGTTCTATAGGCAGTTGCCAGTTAGGCTGGTTCCTGTAGGATGTTTTCTCAAACGATGAAAAACCGCGGTGTATGGCACCAAGCCTTTTAATACCCGCTCTGGCCACACGCTCTATTGCTCCTAACCAGAGATCTATATCGGGATTGATAGGATTTTTTACCAGAACCATCACGTCGACCCCGTTAAGTGCATCAGCTATCTCCTGTACTGTGAAAGGATTAACAGAAGTCCTGGCTCCGATCCATAACATATCGATACCATATTTCAATGCTTCATAAACATGTTTTTCATTTGCGACTTCCGTGCCGACAAGAAGACCTGTCTCCTGTTTGACTCTCCTGAGCCATTTCAGGCCAACTACTCCTACGCCCTCAAATGTGTTTGGCCGGGTACGTGGTTTCCAGATGCCTGCCCTGAAAAGACTGACCTGGTCGACCGTGGCCAGCTGCCTGGCAGTTTCCATTACCTGTTCCTCGGTTTCAGCACTGCAAGGACCTGATATCAGGAATGGTCTTCCCCTGTAACCCTCCCAATCCTTGATCAGTGTAGTTTCTAACTTTACAACCATCTGTCAGTGAATTATTTAACTTAATATTTTTCGAATTTTGTTAGCTTCTTCCATGAGGGCTTTCAGACCCTCTTTATCTTTATCAGAGATCATTTTCCGGAAGAGATTCATCTTTTCGATATAAGTATCGATCACCTCCAGGATATATTCCGAATTCTCTGTAAAAATAGGTGCCCATGTTTCACCATTACTTTTTGCCAGACGGACCGTACTTTCGAAACCGCCTCCGGCAAGTGTCATAATATTCTCTTCCTCCTGTTCTTTTTCGAGCACGCTGAGAGCGAGAGAAAATGATGTTATATGTGAGATATGTGAAACATATGCAACATGAACGTCATGCACATCTGATTTCATATAGGTCAGGCGCATGTTAAGCACCTTCATCATTTTTTCAGTCAGTTCAAGTGCATCCGGGTCGCTGAGTTCCGGATCACAAATTATTCCAATCTTGTAATCGAAAAGCTTTCCGATCGCTGCAAGCGGACCCGAGTATTCAGTACCTGCCATCGGGTGGGCTGAAACATATCTCCCTCGTCCGAGGTGATCTTTGGAGATTGCCGCAATGCTGGCTTTCGTTGATCCCATATCGGCTACCACCTTTGATGTTCCGGCAATTCTGTTGAGGATCACGGGCAGCATTGAACAGTTTGTATCAACCGGTGTGCAAAGCAGGATAAGATCGCTTCTGTCAATCGCATTTTCAAGTGTGTCAGCTTCATCAATAATACCACACAGGAGGGCTATATTCTGATGCTGAACACTGGTATCCACACCGATTATCCTGTCGGCAAATTTGCGCTTCCTGAGATCGAGAGCTAATGATCCGCCGATAAGCCCGACTCCTGCTACAGTTATTATCATTTATTACAAGTTACTGGTTGCCAGATCTTTTATTTTGCGATTAGTTTTCCTATCCTTCTTTTTGCTTCAGTGAGGGTTGATTCGTCAGCGCAGAGGGAGATGCGGATATAGCGTTCGCCACTGCTGCCGAAGATGAATCCGGGGGTAATGAATACAT
>Ga0102851_10002001_pt1 | contig 12084 bp, 12 predicted proteins | sample Mud3Dept3metaG_FD_79558 | JGI IMG/M metagenome (GOLD analysis project Ga0102851, IMG submission 79558) | Freshwater wetland microbial communities from Ohio, USA, analyzing the effect of biotic and abiotic controls - Mud 3 Core 4 Depth 3... | ecosystem: Environmental > Aquatic > Freshwater >... | reverse complement strand
TTCGACTATTACTGCTGGGATGTGTACGCACGAGTAGCGGATTTCTACCGGCAGACCGAGGCGAACCAGCAGCACAGAAGCCGGACGCTGCAGGCGATCGAAGCGGCAAACAATCCGACCGCGGAACTGGCGGAACACGTTGCAATGCGGATTGCGCGAGCCCATCTCGCCACCATGGCGCGTATCAATGTTCACTATGACCTCCTGCCGCGAGAGAGCGAGATACTCCATCTGCACTTCTGGGAAAAGGCTTTTGAACTCCTGAAGGCGCGCGGCGCCATCTATTTCGTGGAGGACGGGAAGAACCGCGGATGCTGGGTGATGAAGACCGGAGAGCGGCCCGAGGGTGAGGAGGAGGCCGCGCGCCAGGAACTGGAAGACGACGAGAAGATCATCGTGCGGTCTGACGGCACCGTGACCTACGTCGGGAAGGACATCGCCTACCAGCTGTGGAAGTTCGGCCTGCTGGGGCTGGATTTCTTCTATCGCCCATTCGATTCCGGCGCGGGCGGAGAGGTCTGGGTTACCACGACCGAGCGGACTCAGGGGCTCGAGACGCCGCACTTCGGCGCCGGGCGTCGTGTCTACAACGTGATCGACAGCCGCCAGGCCTATCTCCAGAGCATTGTGCTGCAGGGGCTCAGGGCTCTCGGTTTCGGAGAGGAGGCCTGCAATTCCGTTCACTTCTCATATGAGATGGTCGCGCTCACGCCTGCCTGCGCAATGGAACTGGGATTCGAACTCTCCGAGGAGGACTCGAAACGCACATTCGTGCTGGTTGCGGGGAGAAAGGGACTCGGCGTCAAGGCCGATGACCTGCTCGACACCCTCCTGGAGAAAGCGCTGCAGGAGGTTAAGACGCGGCACGATCTCTCCGGCGAAGACGCGGATGCCATAGCCAGGGTGATCGCCGTGGGAGCCCTCCGCTATTTCATGCTCCGCTTCGCACGCAACACGGTGATCGCGTTCGATTTCAAGGAAGCGTTGAACTTCGAGGGTGAGACAGGGCCCTACGTGCAGTATGCGATCGTCCGGGCAAACAACATATTCCGCAAGCTGGAGGAGGCCGGAGAGAACGGCCGGTTCCATTGGCGGGACGTCGAACAGGAGTCACTTCGCGCGTTCCTGGCGGAAAACGACGACATTTGGGAGCTCATATACCAGGCAGCCAGGCTTCCTGAGGTTGTACGCCAGGTGGCGCAGACGCTCGAGCTGTCCCAGGTCGGGAAGTTCGCTTTCCACCTGGCGCAGAAATTCAACCTTTTCTACCACAATTACCACATCCTGTCGGAGGCGGATGCCTCCCGCAAGAAGAACCTTCTTCTCGTGGTCGACATCGTCCGCCGGCAACTGGAGAAGTCGCTCGAACTTCTCGGTTGCGAGGTGCCGCAGAAGATGTAGCCGCCATGGCAACCCTTGTCGTAGTCACCGCATCATTCCTGGCCGTTCTTCTGCAGCCCGGTGGTCTGCCGGCTGGACCCATGCCCGACGGTTTCTCTTCGTTCGAGCGATCCAGACTGGCCGCTGCCCAGGACATCGAGAAGCGGATCAAGATCTATACGGACCTCTCGGATGACCGTCGTCGTACAATCGAGAGGGCGGTGGCAGAGCAGAACTTCGAGGCGATTACACTGGCATTGAAGTCCTGGGGCGAAGCCCTCGGCTATTCGCTCGCGGACATCCAGTCGAATGCCGGGCGGAAATCCAAATCGAAAGCGCTGAAGAACTATGAGATCCACCTGAGAAAGGCCATTGGGACGGTGGGCGATCTCAAGACCAGGGGCGGCTCGTACGAGCAGTTCCAGCAATTCGAGGCATGGCTGCGTCATGCGGGTGAGATTCAGAAGAAGCTCGTGGCAATTCTTTTTCCCGGCTGATTCGCCGGTTCGGGATACGAACATGAAAGCGGCAGGGCTGGTTTTACTTCTTCGATTACTTCTCGGGGGTCTGCCCGCAAGCGCCCAGCAGAAACCCGGATTCAAGGAGTATCTCACCGAGGACGAGATCACAAAGATCCAGGATGCGCAGGAAATCGATCTGCGAACGAAACTCTACATGCAGGCCGCGGCGCTGCGCCTCAAGGTTGCCGAGGAGCGTCTGAACGGCAAGGAATCCGAGCCCGGGGACCCGATGGAGTTCTTCAGCGTTGAGGACATGCTGGGGGCGTACGATCAGATAGTTCGCAGCGTCATGATCTCCGTCGATGATGCTTTCCAGAAACCGGGGGGCGACAGGGCGAAGGTAGTGAAAGCGTTAAAGAGTCTGAAGGACGGCACCGATCGGGCCTTGAAAGACCTGGAGATCATCAAGGCAATCGCCGAGGAAAAGAAGCTCGAAGATGTCTGGAATCTCACAAACCAGGCACTGGATATCGCGCGCGGTGCGTATGAGGGCGCAGAACTCGGTCTCGCCGGCCAGCCTCCCGAAACCAAGGGAAAATCAAAGAAGAAACCCTAGAAGGCGACCATCGCCCGCCCGGTCACGGGGTCCTGAATTTTCGCCCCTCCCTGAAATCGATTTCAGAGCCTTCCTGAAAAAGCCGAATCGCGGCTACGCCTGCCGCTCCTGCATCGAGGACCGCTTCCACAGTCCCGGCGTCGATCCCGCCGAGGCCGAGCACGGGCACGGGAACCGAGGAGCAGATCTCCCGGAAGCGCGCGATTCCCAGAGGAGGGACCGTTCCTGCCTTTGACGGGGTGGCGCTAATCGGGCCGGCGAGCACGTAATCCGCTCCGGACGTCCAGGCGCGGACGGCTTCCTCCTCCGAATGCACGGAAACGCCGACCAGAAACCCGTCGGGCAGCCAGGGCCTGAGATCGCCGGGGCGCAGGCCGCTCGAGGGCAGGTGGACGCCATGTGCCCCGGCCGCAAGCGCCACGTCCGCTCTTCCGTTCACGAGGACACGGCAGTCAGTCGACCGCGCATCGGCGACAACGTTCCTGGCAAGCAGGAACAGGTCGCGATCATCGAGATGCTTCTCCCGTATCTGGATGAAATCGATGCCCCAGCGGATCAGTCCGCGAACACGCGACCGAAGATCCTGCGGGCGAAGCAGGCGTCTGTCGGTCACGTAGTAATAGAGCGGCCGCCTAGCGGGAAACGCGGTCGTCCGAACCTTTCTTGAACTGTGCAATTCCCTGGAGTCCAATGAGGATGTTGACAATCCCAAGCCCGACGACCCCGCCCTTGAGGTAAGGATTGGCGACGATAGATCGCAGTTTGGGGTAGAGGTAGACGATGTAGTTGGTGTCCCAGAGGTTCATCCACGGAAGGAACAGCAGGAAGATTCCAACTTCGAGGCAATAGAGAATGTAAACGACTTGCCAAAACCACCCGGATCCAAAGCGCGCCTTCGCCCTGGTTCCCAGCGCGAAGTCCTGTGGATGGGGGGGGATACTATGGACCATGGCTCTGGGAAGTGCTCTTCAGGCTGTCGATCTTCTGCGCGACATCTCTGTATGTGGGATCAATATCAAACAACTCCCCGAAGCACTCGAGAGCCTTCTCCGAGTCTCCGGCCAGCGAATGAGCAACCCCCATATCATACCTAAGAGCCATCTTCTCGTGGGGAGAAATGTCGGAGAGGCCAAGGCCCGTCTGGCACCACCGGAGGGCGGAGCGCGCCATCCCTTTCCCCAGGAAGCAGCTGCTGAGCATTCCGGAACACTGCACGATTTGGCGCGCATGTCTCGCCGGATCCAGCGACTTGACAGCGGTTTCGAATTCCTTGATCGCCTCGTCCACGAGGTTCATTTCCTTGTATGCCACTCCGAGACCGAAATGAACGTCGAAGGTCTCTTTCGTCGTCTCATCATCTTCGAGAGTGTTCACTTCTTCGATCACATCCGCGAACATCTCGTTGACGCGCGCCTTTCGGTCCACTCCATGCGCAACCTGCGCCGGTGGTGGAGCAGGAGGCGCGGGCGGTGGAGCAGGTATCGCCTGCTGCGCCGGAGGTGGGGCCAGGAAATATTCTTCCACGAAACGGTTTACGACGGCATCGAGGTCTGCCGCGTTTCCCTCGACCTCCCCTCTAGAGGCTGGGGAGAAAGCAGGCTCATCGGGTGTGACGATGGCCTCAGGCTGGGCAGGTTGCGTGCTTACCTCGGAGAGCTGGCGATAGCGCGATTCGAGTTCGGGATGGCCGGGGCTGGCTGCGGCGATTTCATCCAGTTTGGCCCGTGCTTCATCGTGGAAACCCAGGCGCAGGTAAAAGTCCACCTCCTGCAGCTTGTCGCTGAGCGACTCGGCTGCCGGCGCGCGTGGTGCAGCGGCAGGAGAGTACTCTTCGGCGACTCCGGCCGCGGCAGCCGGCGCAGCCGGACCGGCCGGAGGGTGGCTGGCCGAATCCTTGAAAAAGACCTCTGAGATATCCTCGGACAGGTCAATCTCGAGGGTGTCATCCTCGGAAGTGAGCGTGGTCGCAGCCTCCTGGGGCTTCCGCCTGTCGATCGGCACGCGACGTGAGCGGGCGAAGTCCGTTATATCGAAACCCGGCACCACCCAGTCGGGCGCCAGCTTCCGAGCCTCGGCTATGTACTCCTGGGCCGAGTCTTCGTCCTTGGCTCTCCGGTGTATAGCGGCGAGCAGCACGCACTGCTCGGCAGCGTCCCGGTTCCGCCGTGCCTCCCTGTAAAGCGAAAGCAGCCTCAGCCGGACTTCCTTACCTCCCGGGTCCTGGTCCTCCAGCGCCTGCAAGCGCTCCAAGGCCCTGGCTTTCATGCCGTAGTTCAGAAGCAGGTCGATCTCGACAAAGCGGGCGTCTGCCTGTTCTTCCTCAGCCGCGGGAGTCTCCGGGCTGACACTCATGGCGAATGCAGTAGTCGGATCCACGGGATTTTCGACCGTGAAGCTGGGCGGTTCGTAAGGAGTCTCCGGGTAGGCCTGCGCGAACGCTTCCTGGTGCAGCTTGAGGTGCGTCTCGGAGCGCGGGTTGATTTGAAGGACCTTTTCGAGAAAGCCGATGGCGCCGGTCGGATTCCCTCTCCGCAGCTCGATGTCGATCAGGCTGTCCAGGACTTCGGTGTAGCGGAAGTGGTTATTTGTGGCTGAATATATGTCGGCCAGACGGGTCAGCGTGGGTTCGTGGTCGGGGTGCCCGTCCAGAATCATGTTGTAGACATCGACTGCCTGGTCGGTGGAGCGCCGGCTGATCAACGTTGAGATCACCGGATCCAGGCTGCGCGCGGCTGCGTCGACATCTCCAGAGGCGAGAAAAGCCTTTCCCAGCGACAGAAAGTCCCGGAATTGAGATTCGTCGCGCGCCAGGACGGCCATGAAGGCCTCCGCAGCGCTGCGCGGGTCACCCGAAGAGAGGTAGGTTCTGCCCAGCAACTGACGCAGCGGCACGTCATCAGGTGCCACCTGCAACGCCCGGCCGAGCTGCTCGATCGCGAGGTTCACGTTCCCAAGCTGAACCGTAGTCTCCACGTAACCCTTCATGACATCGGGATCCGTGGGTGCCAGGTCCAGGGCGCGGCGGAATGATTGCGCGGCCGCGGCCGTGTCGCCGGTCTTCGACTGAGCTTTCGCGGCGCCAGCGAAGCTGGCCTGTGCCTTCTCTCTCGCCCCTTCCGCAAGGTAGATCTCGGCCAGTTTGAGCCTCACCGATGAATTCGCGGGATCCAGTTCGGCAACTTTTTCATAGGCGGCAACCGACTCGGCGCTGTTTCCCTGCCGCGCACAGATGTCGGCTATGCGCAGGTACTGGTGCCTGGCTTCAACGATCAGACCCTGCCGGACGTAAAGCTCGGCGACGACCCGGTTTATGTCCAGATTCCCCGGGTCCGAGTTGAGGATCTTCTTGTAGACGGCAATCGCCTTGAGCAGGAAATTGTTGCGCGTGTAGTTTTCGGCAACCTGGGAGAAGTACTTCGTGGCCTCGGGGATCCTACCTTCTCGGAGGTAGAGGTCACCGATTGTGTTCATTGTGAGTACGTCGTTCGGATCATCCCGGATGATCTTCAGGTACTCGTTGATAGCCTGCCGGATTTTGCCTTGCAGAACGCACTTTTCCGCGTCGCGAAGGAATCTAGCCTTGCTGTCAGTCGCCATGACACCCTCTTACGCCTGGAACCCCGAACTCTCTTGCTCCATCGAAACCTGCGGCCCGGGCGTGTCGCGCATGGCACTGACGATTGCCGGCCAGATCCGGCGGCAACGGTCATTCCTGGCTCGGCGCGTTCTCGCTCGCGCGATCCACCCGGCCGACTTCCTTCAGGCGCGCCGCCTTGCCACGGCGCCCACGCAGGTAGTAGAGCCTGGCACGTCTCACCTTCCCGCTCTTGACCACCTCGAGCTTGTCGATGATCGGTGAATGAAGCGGGAAAATTCGTTCGATCCCGTATCCGAAGGATACTTTTCGCACCGTGAAAGTGGAGGAGATGCCGGCCCTCTTCCGGGCTACCACTACGCCCTCGAATACCTGGATACGGTACTTGTCTCCTTCCTTTATCTTCACATGAACACGAACCGTATCCCCCGCACGTAGGCTGGGAAAGTTGGCCCGCATTTGAGAATTATCGACCGACTGGATCAAATTCATGACAGACTCCTGACAAAATTCTTCAGGCCCGCGCCCCGGGGGCCTGCGTGAAGACTAAACTCATGTTTCAGGCGATCTTCAGGCCTCGCCGGCCCGTGTTCCGGCGGCGAGGTCCGGCCGCCTGCTGCCGGTTCTTGCCTCTGCCTGTTGGCGCCGCCACTCGCGGATCCGCGCATGGTCGCCCGAAAGCAGAACCTCAGGTACGGCCATCCCGCGAAACTCCGCCGGCCTGGTGTACTGCGGGAAATCGAGCGCTCCCGAAGAGAAACTCTCGTTCACCGCCGAATCCGAATTGCCCAACGCACCCGGCAGCAGCCTGATGACCGAATCAAGTACCGCGAGCGCCGGTATCTCACCGCCGGTCAGAACATAGTCACCGATGGAGATCTCTTCCTCCACCAGGCTGTCGATAACGCGCTGGTCTATCCCTTCGTAACGGCCGCATATGAGCACCACATGCGGCAACTTCGAGAACGACTCCGCGAACTGCTGAGACCAGGTCCTCCCCTGAGGGGTCATCAATACCACCCGGCTCTCCGGAGTCTTGACCGGTCCACGGCAGTACTCAACCGCCGCGAACAGCGGGCCCGGGGTGAAAACCATTCCTTCCCCGCCGCCGTAGGGCCGGTCGTCCACACTCCGGTGCTTGTCCGCCGCAAAGTCCCGGAGATTGACAACTCTTATCTCCACGAGCCCGGCCAGCGCGGCTCGCCTGAGTATCCCGGATCCCAATGCCCCCTGGAAGATCTCGGGAAAAATCGTGATGATATCAAACCTCATCTGTTCAGGTCCAACAAACCTTCCGGGAGATCGACGACAATGAGCTTCTCAGGTATTGAAATGCGGCGGCAGAAATCGGCGACCGCCGGAATCAGTATCTCCCCGGCGGCACCGTCCACGATCAGCACCGCGTTCCCCGCAGCCTTCAGGATCTCTCTCACCGTGCCCAGCACAGCGCCGGCTGCGTCAACGACGCGGCAACCGATGAGGTCGTGGTCATAATACTCGCCCTGCTTGAGCGGCACCGCGTCCTTGCGCTCGACAAGCACCCAGGCCGCCCGGAGGCGCTCCGCCTCCGAGATTGATTCTATACCTGCGAACTTCAGCACCTGCCGCCCCTTGTGCACCCATGTCGCTTCAACGACCGCGAGTTCACGGTGTCGATCCGGAAACTCCAGCCAAACGGCTTTCAGCCGCTGGAAGCGTTCAGGGAAATCCGTCAGGATATCGGCCAGAACTTCGCCGCGGTTGCCTCGAGTTCTGACGATGCGGGCGATTGCTAGAGCCGGGGAATCGGTATCTGGCTCCACTATTCCAGTATTTCCAGGACGAAGCGCTTGCGGAGCTTCATGCCGGCCGCTCCGAGGAGCGTGCGGATGCAACGGGCTGTCCTACCCTGCTTGCCGATGACTTTTCCAAGGTCCGACGGCGCCACCCGGAGTTCCAGAACCGTGGTCTGTTCGCCCTCAACCTCCGTAACCGTCACTTGCTCAGGATTGTCAACCAGAGCTTTCGCAATCATCTCAACTAGCTCTTTCATGACCACCTCTCCTCCGTATCGCATTTGCGAACTGGAGCACTCGGGAGCCTCGGGGCTTCGGAACGAGGGCAGGAAAAGTGGCGTGTCAGCTGGCGGGAGGTGTCGCAACCCGCTTGACCAGGGAGCTCACTGTCTCAGAAGGCTGCGCGCCCTTGGCCATCCAATAGCGAACCCTCTCGAGGTTCATCTCAACCACGGGAGGGTTTGTGCCCGGGTTATAGTGTCCGACGATCTCCACAAAACGTCCGTCACGAGCTTGCCGCCGTTCCGTCACCACCACGCGATAGAATGGTTTCTTCTTCGCACCCATCCTCGTCAGTCGAATTCTCAGCAAAACTCCTCCTAATGGCAAAAGGCGTTAAGTTGAATTAATTGTGTCACGTAACTCATCGTCATGCAACTGTGACCTGACGGAGCTACCCGGTGAACTTCATCCCTTTCATCAGCCGCGGCATCACACCTCGACTCAGGCTCTTCATCATCTTTCGCGTTTCAAGATACTGCTTCAAGAGACGGTTGATCTCCTGCACCGGCCGTCCGCTGCCGCGCGCGATCCTCTTCCTCCTGCTCCCGTTGAGGATCTGGTGATTTTGCCTCTCCCTGGGCGTCATCGAATCGATGATGGCCTCGATGTGGATCAGCTCCTTCTCATCGACTCTCAGGGAGCTCAACCCGCGCATCGCACCCATGTTCGGGAGCATCCCAAGAATCTGCTCCAGCGGACCGAGTTTGCGCACCTGGCGGAGCTGATCGCGAAAATCCTCCAGCGTGAACTCATCCTTGCGCAGCTTCTCGGCCATCTCGACGGCCTGCTGCTCGTCCACTGCCTTCTCAGCCTTTTCGATCAGGGAGAGCACATCCCCCATGCCGAGGATTCTTCCGGCCAGGCGGTCGGGGAAGAACTGCTCCAGCGCTTCCACCTTCTCCCCGGTACCGACGAACTTGATCGGCTGGCCGGTGACACTCTTGACCGAGAGGGCCGCACCCCCTCGAGCATCGCCGTCCATTTTGGTGAGAATGACGCCTGTGAGCCCGAGGCGGTCATGGAATTCCTTCGCGCTGCGAACCGCGTCCTGCCCGGTCATGGCGTCCGACACGAGCAGAATCTCGGACGGTGCGGCTGAATCGCGCAGGCGCTCCAGCTCGACCATCATTTCCTCATCGATGTGCAGCCGTCCGGCGGTATCTATCAGGACGATGTCGTATCCGCTGTTCCTGCCGTACCGCGTCGCGAGTTCCGCGCGCGCAACGGGATCAGCATTGCCCTCGGCATCGAAGTAGCCGAGGCTGTTTTCCGCGCAGAGCACCCGCAGCTGCTCGACGGCGGCCGGACGGTAGACATCCACCGACATCAGGAGCGGTGTGTGGTTGGCCCGGGACAGCCACAAACCGAGTTTCGCGGTCGTGGTGGTCTTGCCTGAACCCTGAAGCCCGACTATGAGCATCGTGGTGGGCGGCGTCTTGGAGAACTGGAGCGACGGGGTTTCGGCCCCGCCCAGAAGTTCGACGAGCTCGTCGCGGACGACCTTGACAACCTGCTGCACAGGAGTCAGTGATTCCATGACCTCCTGTCCGAGGGCACGGGCTCGCACGCGATCCGCAAACTCCTTCGCGATCTTGTAGTGAACGTCGGCATCCAGAAGCGCGTTGCGGATCTCCCGCATCGTCTCCCCCAGGTGCCGCTCGGAAACGCGCCCGTAACCGCGCAGATCCCTGATGATCTTCTGTAGCCTGTTTGACAGGTTGTCCAACATATGCTTGCCCGAATGATCCGCCGGGGTCGGCACTCAGCTGCCGCGCGCCGCACGGCCCCACGCCAGCTCCATGCCCCTGATAAGCAGCCAGTAAAGGTACTGACGCGCCCTGAACCAGTCAAGCGTTTCCTTCCTCCCTTTCCCTGAAATCCGAGTAGTCCGTGGCGAGGCTTTCGCCCTCGTCTTTCGTGGCTGTGACGCTATGCGCCCAGTGCCTGAATTGCCAGTGGCTGTTGCATTGACTGGCCGCGCCGGGGGAACTGTGGTTAAATTGTCCGGGCTACGCGCGAAAGCTCCTTTCCCGCGAATTCCCTCTCAGATAAGAAGATCCATGCGACACATCATCATCGGTACAGCCGGTCACATTGATCACGGCAAGAGCGCTTTGGTCAAGGCTCTTACCGGCACCGACCCGGACCGGCTGAAGGAAGAGAAACTCCGCGGCATCACCATCGACCTGGGGTTCGCCCATCTTGACCTCGGCACGGTGCAGGCCGGGATCGTCGACGTGCCGGGCCATGAGAGATTTGTCAAGAACATGCTGGCCGGCGTGGGCGGGATTGACCTGGTACTCCTGGTGGTCGCGGCCGACGAATCGATCATGCCGCAGACACGGGAGCACTTCGATATCTGCCGGTTGCTCGGTATCGAGCGCGGGATCGCGGTGATTACCAAGACGGACCTCGTCGATCCCGAGCTGGTCGAACTGGTACGGGACGAGATAGCCACCGCGGCGACCGGCTCCTTTATGGAGGGCGCGCCGATAATCCCGGTGAGTGCTGTGACAGGCGCGGGCATAGAAGAGCTGAAAGCGGCGGTCCGCGAAATGTCGCTCCGGATCCCCCCCCGCCCGGCAGACAGGCTGCTCAGGCTGCCCATCGACCGTGCGTTCACTGTCCGGGGATTCGGAACCGTGGTGACAGGGACGCTGACATCCGGCGAATTGCACCAGGACGAGGAAATCCAGTTGATCCCGGGGGAACTGACGGCCCGCGTGCGCGGCCTACAGGTACACGGCCAGGCGACCGAACACGCAGTTGCAGGGCAGCGCACTGCGGTCAATCTCCAGGGAGTGGATCTCTCGCAGGTCGGGCGAGGTCACGTCGTTACCGTCCCCGGCCAGTTCCACGCAACCCAACTCCTGGACGTCCGCCTGTCGATGCTTCCGACCGCCAAGCCGATGAAAAACCTCGTCAAGGTGCGTTTCCACCACGGGACCTCGGAAGTCCTCGCGCGCATCTCGCTCCTCGGGTGTGACGCGCTGGCGCAGGGACAGACGGGGTATGCCCAGATGCGCCTGGACTCACCGATCTTCTGCCTGCACGGTGACGCCTTCATCATCCGGCAGTTTTCGCCGGCTATCACCATCGGAGGCGGAAATGTACTTCATCCCAGACCCGCTAAACACAGGACAACCGACCGGCAGGTGCGGGCTGACCTCGATACGCTGGACAGGGGTTCCTTCGCCCAGAAAATACCGGTCTTCCTGAGGGCACATTCCCGGCGGGCGCTGGACCTGCGAGAGCTGAACGCGCTCCTCGGCCTCAAGCACTCTGTAATTAGAGCCCAGCTGCAGGAGGTCAGCAGCTCCCGGTCAATCTTCGAGGTGCCCGCGCCCGTACCGATCCTCGTCCTTCCAGAAACAATGGCCGGCCTCGAGCGGGACACGGTTTCGTTGATTTCGAGGTTTCACTCGGAAAATCCTTTGCTCAAAGGTATTTCCAGAGAAGAGCTGCGGAAGCGCCTCTTTGACGACCTGCCGCTTGAGGTCTTCCGAAACTGCCTCGAGGGGCTGGTCCGGGCGAAGAAGATCTCGCTGCAGGATGAGATGGTCTCGCTGCATGGCCGGGAGGTTCAGCTTTCCGAGGAGGAGCTCCGCCTGCGGGACCGGATTGAGACCGCTTTCCGCCAGACCGGCTACCAACCTCCGTCTCTCAGCGAACTCACGTCGTCGCTCACCGCGGATCCCGGTCTGGTGCGCAAGATCTACTTCCTGCTGCAGCGCGAGCGCGTCCTGGTCAAAATCTCAGACGAACTGACCTATCACCGGGAAGTGCTCGATGAGATCAAGCGGAGAATCCGCACGAGTTACGCCCCCGGGTCCAAGTTCGGCGTGGCCGAGTTCAAGCAGCTGTTCGACCTGACTCGCAAGCATGCCATACCTCTGCTCGAGTTCCTGGACAGGGAGCGGTTCACGCGCAGGCAGGGCAACGATCGCGTGCTGCTTTGATCCGTACGAACCGCGC
>Ga0102851_10002000_pt1 | contig 12087 bp, 8 predicted proteins | sample Mud3Dept3metaG_FD_79558 | JGI IMG/M metagenome (GOLD analysis project Ga0102851, IMG submission 79558) | Freshwater wetland microbial communities from Ohio, USA, analyzing the effect of biotic and abiotic controls - Mud 3 Core 4 Depth 3... | ecosystem: Environmental > Aquatic > Freshwater >... | reverse complement strand
GGACGACGGTCATGCTGATCGTCCCGACCTTGAAGCTCTCGTCGCCGCCGACCCGCCGGTGAACGCGAGCAGATCGAGGGTTTCGCCCGCGCGCCGAATCGGCGGCACGGCGATCACTCCGATCGTGCTGGCATTCGACGTGATGTTGTCGAGGATGCTGAGAAACTCCGTGGAGTCGAAGATGGTGCTCATGGCCAGGACGAGTTCGGCCTCGGTGTAGGGGGGAAAGACCTCGGTGATCAACGTGACGCCCGAGTCGGGCTGGAACGCCGTCGACCAGTCCGCCCGAGGTGCTTCTGGCCGTTCGGAACTGGAGGAACGCGGACTGCCCCACGAGTTTGTAGATACCGCCGGCTTCTCCCGGCAGATCCAACGCCACGTCGATCGTGACCAGATCTGCCGACACCGCGGCCGAGATCACAGAGCTGCCACTGCCACCAAGACGCTGCGCATCAACTTCTCCTCTGGGAATGCGGTTCATTCGTCGCGAGTTCCGAGAGCCTCGCGTTCGTTCTGGCGCAGCGGGAAAAAAACGGGAAGGCCGACCGCGGCCATGTGCGGTCCCCTTCCCGATGAGTCATTCATGAGCAACCGCCGTGCCAACCTCGATGTGAGGAAATCCGATGAGTTACGCGATCCGCTCTGGGCACTCGTGAAACTCCGCGCCATTCGAACGGAAAATTCCTTCCCAGCGGTCAGCGCACAGCCGCCGCACTTCCCGGGATGCGCAATCCGCCGGCGACGATGCGGTCACCGCGAGTGTGACGCTCGCGGCGCGCGGCGACGCGCGAAGAACTTGCGCAGTTCCTCCAGCGCGAGCATGGCGGCCGCGAGCGGAACGAAGAGCAGCCAGACTTCCGCCCCGAGCGACGCCGTGCCGAGTAGCGATTGACCCCAGGGCGAGTAGACAGCGAGCAGGATCAGTACCAGCTCGGCGGCGATCCCGGCGAGCAGCAACCGATTCCCGCCGAGACCCGTGCGCCAGATCGACTCGCGGTCACTCCGGCACACGAGCACGTTCACGACTTGCATCGCGACGATCGCAGCGAGACACGCCGTGGTGGCCCGTCGGTAGAGCGGATCGCCTGGAGCCAAGGCTTCGCCCCAGATCCATCCGCCCGCGTGCAACACGAAGCCATACGCGGCCAGCGCCGCCGCCGCCTCGATCAGCCCGAGGAATCCATACGCGCGCAGCAGCAGCGAACGCGAGAGCAGCGGCTCGTCTCGCCTTCGGGGCCGTCGCGCCATCGCGTCGTGGTCCCCGCGCTCCGCGCCGAGCGCGAGCGCGGGCAGCAGATCGGTGCCCAGGTCGACCGCGAGGATCTGCACGATCGTCAGCGGCAGCGGAATCCGCAGCAACACGAACGCCAGGTACGGGACGATCTCGGGGACGTTCGAGGTGAGGATGTAGGTCAGGAACTTGCGCGTATTCGCGAAGACGGCGCGCCCCTCTTCGACCGCATTCACGATCGTCGCAAAGTTGTCGTCGGCGAGCACCAGGTCCGACGCGGCGCGGGCGGCGTCCGTGCCGGAGATGCCCATCGCCACCCCGATGTCGGCGAGCCGGAGCGCCGGCGCGTCGTTGACGCCGTCGCCGGTCACGGCGACGACTTCGCCCTTGCGCTGGAATGCGGCCACGATGCGCATCTTCTGATCGGCGTCGAGACGGGCGAAGTGCACCTCGCGTTCGTCGAGGACGAGTTGGAGCTGCGCATCGGACATCTTGCGGAGCACATCGCCGGGGATCATCTTCGGTGTGTCGCTCTCGACGAGGCCGACCTGCCGGGCGATCGCGAGCGCGGTGCGCGGATGGTCGCCGGTGACCATCACGACGCGGATCCCGGCGACCCGGCAACGCGCGAGGGCGTCGGGCACCTCGGGCCGCGGCGGATCCTCGAGCGCGATCAGTCCGGCGAGCACGAGCCCGCGTTCGAGCGCTTCGCGCGGCTCGCCCGGATCCACGTGCCGCCACGCGACCGCGAGCACGCGCAGGCCCTGCGCACCGAGATCCGCCTCTGCTTGCACGAGCGCACGGCGGCGTGCGTCGTCGAGCGGGGCGATTCCACTGGGCTCCTCCACCGCTTCGCAGAGCGGGAGCAGTGACTCGAGGGCGCCCTTGCAGTGCAGCACCAGTTCGCCGCGCACCCGGTGCAGCGTCGAGAGCCGGCGGCGGTCCGAATCGAACGGTATCTCGTCGATGCGATCGGCCTGTGGCGGCGCCGGGCAGGCGCGCCGCGCCATCTCCACGATCGCCACTTCGGTCGGGTCGCCGAGCCACTCGTGCGCCGTGCCCCGGCCGCGCTCGCTCAGGTTCTCGCACAGCGCGCACGCCTCGAAGAACGCGCGGTGCGCCGGGGCGAGCGCGGAGAGGTCCCCATCGCCGCGCACGGGAACCGACACGCCGTGCAGATGGAGCGCGAACACCTCCATGCGATTCTGGGTCAGCGTCCCGGTCTTGTCGGTGCAGATCACCGTCGCGGCGCCGAGCGCTTCCACCGACGGCAAGTGACGCACCAGAGCGTTGCGGCGCGCCATGCGCTGGGCGGCCATCGCGAGCGCCAGGGTGATGGTCGGGAGCAGGCCCTCCGGAACGTTCGCCACGATGATCCCGATCGCGAAGAGCACATTGCTCCAGAATGGCAGGCCGATCGCCTGTCCCACCGCGAAGAAGGCCACCCCGAGTCCCGTCGAGAGCATCGCGACCAGGCGGGTGACGCGCACGATCTCGCGCTGGAGCGGGGAGAGCCCGGCGCGCGTCCGCTGCGCGAGACCGGCGATGCGGGAGAACTCGGTCATACCCGCCGTCGCGAACACGACGGCTCGGCCGTGACCGGCGATCACCAGCGTGCCGGCGAACACGAGGTTCGGCGCACGCAGCGGCTCCTCGGCCGTGCAGGCGCGTGCGTCGAGCGCGATCGAGACGGATTCGCCGGTGAGCGTCGCGTTGTCGGCGCGCAGGCCGAACGCCTCGATCACGCGGGAGTCCGCCGGCACCCGAGCGCCCGCGTCGAGCAGGATCAAGTCGCCGGGCACGAGCCCACGCGCGTCGAGTTCCGTCGGTTCGCCCTCGCGCAGCGCGAGCACGCGTGGGGGCAGCAGTTGTTCGAGCGCCTCGAGCGCACGCTCCGCCCGATGTTGCTGCCAGAACGAGAAGACCGCGTTCACGACGATCACGCCGACGATCGCCGCCCCGAGCGTCGCCATGCCACTACCGGGCTGCGCAATCGCGGCGGCGAACGCGAGGCCCGCGGCCACCCAGAGGATCACCGCAAAGAAATGCGTGAACTCGCCGAGCAGCGCGAGCGCTGGCGAGCGGCGCGCGACGCGCTCGACGTCATTTGGGCCGAACTCGGCGATGCGGCGCTCAGCCTCGGCTGCTGAGAGGCCGCCGGGGCTGCTGCGCAACATCGAGAGCGCAGCGTCTGCAGACGCCTGCTGGATCCGCACGCGGCGACCTTGGCGTTCAGGCCCCCTTGATGTCCACCTGTTTCGGCTTCGACTCCTGCGCCTTCGGGATGTCGATCGTCAGCACGCCCTCCTTGAAGCTCGCCGCGATGCGCCCCGCGTCGGCGTTCGCCGGCATCGAGAAGCTGCGCGAGAACGAGCCGTAGCTGCGCTCGATCATGTGACGCCGCTCGTCCTTCTCCTCACGCTCCGAACGCTTCTCGCCGCGCACTTCGATCACGTCGCCGTGCACCTCGACGGAGACGTCCTCGCGCTTCGCACCCGGGAGTTCCACGGTGATCGAGTAGGAGCCGTCGCTCTCCCCGACGTCGACCGCAGGGCTCCAGCGCAGGCCAGCGAGACGGCGCTCGTCCCAGAGATCGCCGAAGAGCCGGGAAAGTGGGTTCTGACGAAACAGACCCAGCTCGCCAAACGGCTCGCGCCAGGGCGACACTTCTCTCGATTCCTTGTCGCGCTTCTTTTGCTTGTCGCTCATTGAGGTCGTCCTCCTGCTGCTCAGCATTAGCAATCAGCGTGCCGATCTCGGGTCGGCGCAGGGTGCGAACGCTTTCGGGTGGTGCGTCACGCAGCGGCGCGGCGCCGGGGTGGACCCGGCGCATCCCTGCACACGGGCGGATCCGGGTGCGTCAGGTCGCCTCACCAGGCCGAGCGACCCGCCCGCTCCAGGAGACCCAAGCCTCGACCCGCTAGGCTCCCGCGCCTCTCTGCCGTCGCCCCGCAGGCTCGGTCGATGCGAAAGGATCGCGCTGCTGGCTCTCGAACTCGCGGGTACCGCCTATCTGCTGCTGCCGCTGCTCGGAGCGGCGCTGCTGCACGGCGTCTGCATGAAGTACGGCTGGCTCGCGTTCCTGGCGCGGCCGATCGACGCTGGGCGCACGCTGCGCGGGCGACCGCTGTTCGGACACAGCAAGACGTGGCGCGGGCCGATCCTCGTCGCGGTCGGCGCCGCCGCCGTGTTCGCGCTGCAGCAGCGCGTGCTGCACCGGGTCGACGCGATCGCGGCGATCGAGCTGGTGGACTACGCGAGCCTCCCGCTCTGGTTTGGCGCGGCGGCGGGCGCCGTGGCCGAGTTGGCGGAGCTTCCCAACAGCTGCACGAAGCGACAGCTCGGGATCGCGCCGGGACGCACCGCGAGCGGTGCGCTCTCGGTCCTCTTCTACCTGTGGGATCAGCTCGACCTGCTGATCGGCTGGTGGCTCGTCTGCGCGGCGTTCGTGCCACCGCTCCCGATGCGTGTCGCCGTGTCGGCGCTGCTGGTGGCGGGCGTCCACCCGCTCCTCACGGGGATCGGCTACCTGCTGGGCATGCGGCCAACCGCCCGCTGAGGGAGCGCTGGAGTCGGTCGCACGACATCCTACCCGATCGATCCGGATCGGCTCGCCGCGGCGCTAGGATGCGAAGGGGACGAGGCTTCTGATGTCCTACTCGCACTATGAACGGCTCACGGCATTCGACGCGACCTTCCTCGAGATCGAAGACGAGAACGTGCACATGCACGTCGGCGCCATTTCGATCTTCGAGGGCGGCGCGCTGTTCCGCGCCGACGGTGGCATCGACTTCGCTCGCATCCGGCGACTCGCCGCTCCCGGCATCGGGCGCCATCCCCGCTTCCGCCAGCGTCTCGAGCACGTGCCGCTGATCGGCCATCCCGTCTGGGTGGACGACGCGCACTTCAACCTCGACTACCACCTGCGCCACACCGCACTCCCCGAGCCGGGTGACGAGCGCCAGTTGAAGCGGCTCTTCGGGCGCATCATGTCCCAGAAGCTCTCCCTACACAAACCGCTGTGGGAGATGTGGTTCGTGGAAGGGCTCGAAGGCAGCCGCTTCGCCGTGATCACCAAGGTGCACCACTGCATGATCGACGGCGTCTCGGGCGTGGACCTGATCGCGATGCTGATGGACCCCGAAGCCGAAGCCGAGGCGCTGCGCGCCGAGCAGGCAGGCGTGTCCGACGCGCACCCGTGGCTGCCGCGGCCGTCGCCGACGTCGCTCACGCTGCTCGCCGACGAGGCGAAGCGCCGCGTGGCGATGCCGATCGAGGTGCTGCGCGCTGGCGCCGCTGCGGTGGCGCATCCGAACGAGTCTGCGGAGGCGCTGCGCGAGGGTCTCGAATCGCTGCGCGAGTTCCTGACGCCGGGGCTCACAGGTGGTGTCACCACGCCGCTCAATGTCGACATCGGCCCGTATCGCCGCTTCGACTGGCTGCGCCTCGAACTCGCCGACGTGAAGGAGATCAGGAAGAAGCTCGGGGGCACGGTCAACGACGTGGTGCTGGCCACGGTTGCCGGCGCGGTGCGCCGCTTCCTCGAAGGCCGCGGCGTGGGCGTCGACGAATTGCCGTTCCGCGCGCAGGTACCGGTGAACATTCGCGCTGCGGAGGAGCACGGTGATCTCGGCAACCGCGTCGCGATTCTGCTCGCCGATCTCCCGGTCTCCGAGTCCGATCCGCGCGAGCGCTACCAGAAAGTGTTGGAGACCATGGGGCAGATCAAGGCGTCGCACCAGGCGAAGGGCGCCGAGCTGCTCGAGAAGATCGGGGATTGGACCGCGAAAGAGTTTCTCGGTGCACTCGCCCAGATCACGGGTCGGCAGCTCGCCTACAACATCGTCGTGACGAACATCCCCGGACCGCAGTTCGCGGTGAGCCTGCTCGGTGCACGGATGACCGAGATCTATCCGCTGGTGCCGCTCTTCTCGAACCAGGCAATCGGCGTGGCGCTGTTCAGCTACGACGGGGGCCTCTTCTGGGGCTTCAACGCCGACTGGGATGCGATGCCCGACCTCCACGACTTCGTCGCCGCGGTGCAGAGCGAGTTCGCCCTGCTGCGCTCGCTGTGAGAATCCTCCCATGTCGGACTCCTACTACCAGCGCCTCACGCAGCTCGACCATTCGTTCCTGATCTACGAAGGGCCGAACTCGCCGATGCACGTCGGCGCGACGCAGCTCTTCGAGGCTGCGCCGCTGGGCCGGCCCGAGGGCGGACTCGCGATCGAGCGCATCGAGGACTACGTGCAGTCGCGCCTGCACGCGATCCCGCGCTATCGGCAGCGACTGGCGCAGACGCCGATCGAGGGCCACCCGATCTGGATCGACGATCCGCGCTTCAACATCCGCTACCACGTCCGCCACACGCGACTGCCGCGGCCGGGCGACGAGCGCCTGCTCAAGCGCACCGTCGGCCGCATCTTTTCCCAACACCTCGACCGCGGGAAGCCACTCTGGGAGCTGTGGGTCATCGAAGGACTCGCGGGAGATCGCGTCGCGATCCTGTCGAAGATCCACCACTGCATGATCGACGGCGTCTCGGGCGTGGACCTGCTCGCTGCCCTGCTGACCGCGGAGCCGATCGAGAATTTCGAACCGGCGCACGCGTGGTTGCCGCGACCAGCTCCGAGCACTGCGCAGCTCGCATTCGAAGAAGCCGAGCGCGTCATCAAGGCGCCCTTCAGCGCCGCTTCCGCAATCGTCGACCTCGCCCGCGACGAGGACCACGCCCGCGAGCGCCTCGCCGCGCGCTTCGGTGCGCTGGGCAGCTTCGTGTCGAGCGGGGGCGGCGTCACCGCATCGAGTACGTCGATCAACCAGCCGATCGGCCCGTACCGGCGCGTGGACTGGCTGGCGATGGACCTGCTCCAGATGAAACGCGTCGCCAAACAGCTCGGTGGCACGGTGAACGACGTGGTGCTCGCCACCGCCGCGGGCGGCCTGCGGCGCTTCTTGAAGCGCGCGCGCCAGGAGGATCTGCGCAAGCTCGACTTCCGGGTGTTGGCGCCGGTCAGCCTGCGCGACGCGTCCGAGCACGGGAAGCTCGGGAACCGCGTCTCGGCGTGGGTGGTGCCGCTGCCGATCGGCGAGCGGGATCCGATCCGGCGCTTCGAACGCGTGCGCGAGACCACCGCCGAGCTGAAGCGCAAGCACGCGGCGCTCGCCGCCGACACCGTCGCGCAGCTCACCGAGTGGACGGGCACGACGCTGCTGTCGCTCGGCGCCCGGCTGATGACCGTCTCGGTGCCGTTCAACCTGGTGGTGACGAACGTCCCGGGCCCGCGCGAGACGCTCTACCTGCTCGGCGCGCAGCTCCTCGAGTCGCACCCGTTGCTTCCGCTGATGGGGAACCTCTCGACCGGCATCGCGCTGATGAGCTACCGCGACACCCTCTCCTGGGGCTTCTGCGCGGACTGGGATCTCGTCCCCGATCTGCACGAACTCGCGCTCGCGGTGGACCGCTCCTTCGCGAAGCTCGCCGCGGCTGCGGGCGTCGAGGCGTAGCGCGCGTGCACTCACCGAGTTCGTCGCGATCTTCGAGGCGCACGAAGCCGCCGAGGAGCGGCTGCTCGCCCAGCTCGAGGCCGAGGCACGACTCGCCGCGCTCGACTCGCAGTCGCGACGGTTACGCCGCCTGATTCCTCGCGCCGCGCCGCCACCCGCGCCGCGCCGCCAACAGCAGTGCGGCCGTCGCCGCGAGCAGATCGGCGCCGGGCTCGGGGACCGAGGCGATCCGGAAACCGGTTTCGTAGTCCTCGCCTGACGCCCCCGGGTTGCCGGTGACCCCAAGGCCTGCGTAGAGGTAGGCGTCCTGGTCGTTCCAGTCGCCGCCGCGCCTCACGCGGTACGTGGCCGGATCGGCGATCGTCTCGTTCCACTCCCAGACGTTCCCCGCCTGATCGAAGGTGCCGTTGGGGCTGACGGCCGATGCGTAGGCGCCGACGTCCGACAGGTAGTTGAAGCCGTTGTCGAAGCTGCCCGACCCGGTGAGCGCGAAGGTCCCCGACCAGTAGTTGGCCGAGTTCGGCCCCCCCGGCGGCGGGCCGGAAACGGGCTTCGTGTTCGTCGACGTCGCGTAGTCGTAGTAGCTACCGAGTCCGGTGTCGTAGAACGCGGCCTTGTACCACTCGTTCTCGGTCGGGAGGAAGTACTCTGCGCCGCCATTTCGCACGATCGTATTGGTGGCGACGCCCCCCTGCGTGATCGTGTAGGCGCCATCCTCGGTGGTTGCCGGGCCCTGCGGGGCCGTCGGCTGCCCGTTGTGCAGCCAGTTTGCGAAGCGCAGCGTGTCATGGAACGAGACGAAGACGACCGGGTTGTACCAGCGCCCGCTCTTCGCCGCGTAGGTATAGCTGCCCGGACTCCCGCTCCGGATGATGCCGCCACGCGCATCAGTGGTCATTTCGGTGTTGAAGAGCGCGTTCGGGTCGGAGTCGGCAACCGCGTTCAGGAATCGCGCGTACTGTTGATTGGTGACCTCGAACTTCCCGATGAAGTAGCTGGTCGCCACCGAGCCACAGTCCGCCTGCGTGCAATTCGTGAGAGTGTCGGCCAGGTTGCCCGGATCGCCGACCTCGACGAAGTCGATGAAGTTCGCGGCGGCGGGCCCGGCAAGGACGAAAATCGAGGCCGTGAGGAAAAGTGACAGCATCCTATGTCGCATCGAGTCGATGTCCCCTCGGTTGGACGAGCGCAGCGCCCGCGTGGGCGGTGCCATCTCGCCGATGGCTGAACAGATCGCGGTGCCATGACTTCTACCCGAGCCCGCGGCGCGGCCGACCGCGACCACGTCATGGCCCTGACGTTCCAGCGCGGCGACGAGCGCGCACCCGAGAAATCCCAGCGCGCCGGTGACGAGGACCTTCATGGTGGGCGGGACTATAGACGCGCCGACGGAGGTTCAACGAGCCCCCCACCTGAGGCCTCGGATCCCCCTTGCGCTCCTCTGGATCCCGATGCGCCCGAGACTGCCACGACGATGCGAGAGCAGACACCTCGTTTACGGAGCGCGAGGTGCATCGAGAACTGCCTCTCGTGGTCCCACGGGGCGGGCTTCGTGGAGATTCCAGACCGACGGACATGAGTACGCCGAGACGGGCCTTCGAATCCATGGCGGGCGCCTGCGCCCTCGCCCTGCTGGTCGCCGCACCGGCGATCGCGCTCACGATCGCGCCCGCCGAGAGTTCGATCGTCCCGCAGTTCGGGGCGGCGGAGAGCCTGTCGGGCACGATCGCCGTGGCGATCGGCTCGCTCCCGCTCGCCCAGACCACCACCTTCGACGTGATCGGGCTGGCGGCGTCGGCGAGCGGCGGAGCGACCTTCGCGCTCGATCCAGAGAACCAGAGCCCGGGTCTCGGTGTCGTCAACATCGCGGGATCATTCCTGATTCCGACGCTCTTCCTCGAGATCGATGCGGGCGGGGGAGGGTTTCCGATCGCGATCGCAAATGTGACGGGCACGGCGGTCTTCGACGCCAGCGGCACGGTGCTGCAGCAGCTCGCCACCACCTTCGAGGTCGATTCCGGGGGACCGGCCGGAATCCTCACCATCACGGTCGTGGCCGTACCGGAGCCCGCGAGCATCATGCTGGCCGGCGTGGCCGGCGCCATTCTGGTGGCCTTGGCACTCCGCGGCGGCACCGCACAGAAGGGGATCACTCGATGAGCCGCCGCACCGTCGTCGCCTTCGTGCTGCTTGGCAGCCTCGCCGCGGCGCCGAACGCGAGGTGTCCGGGCCCGAACCCCCCGAACCCCACCCAGCAGGTGCTCTTCGTGCCGGGATTCCTCGAGCCTCACACGCCGGGCTCGGGCGCGTCCGAAGAGTTCGCGACCGCGCCCGTGATCACAACGCTGCTCGGCGCGGATCCGGATCTGAATCGGGTGAGCTACGTGCGCACTGCGATCTCGCCCGCGAGCGGCAACCCTCCGCGTGCGATCGCCATCATGATCCCCGGCTTCCTCGGCGGCGCGACGACCTACGACCCGCTCGCCCGCGACCTGGTGCGCCGCTTCAACGGAAACCTCGAGGTGTGGGCGGTGGACCGGCGCCCCAATCAGTTGGAGGACCGGCTCGGCGCCGAGCACGCCATCGCCGGCGCGACGGATCCGGCGTGCGTCGCCTCACCGCCCGCGGCCAACTGCGCGATCTCCGAAGGCGTCCAGTTCTACTACCCGGATATCGACAACGCCCCGATCGGCGACTTCCCCGGCCCCAACGATCTCGACCTCGATCTCGATGGGATCTTCGACGATCAGCTCCCGCTGATGGACGCTTTCGGCGTCACCCGCGAACCGGCGCTGATGGCGCAGGACGACGTCCGCTTCATGGCCTGGTGGGGCCTCGACACCTACTTCCGCGATTGGAAGCTCCTCGTCGAGGCCGCCCGCGTGATCGTCGGGCAGGACGGGCTCGTGCTGCTCGGCGGCCACTCGCAGGGCACGACCTGGGCGGCCACCTTCGCCGCGTACGACTTCGATCCGGATCCGAGCGCCGTCGCAGCCGGCCACAGCCTGATCGACGGGCTGATCCTGATCGAAGGCGGAGGCGCCGGCGCCGGCAGCGAGACCAAGCCAACGCTCGCGCAATATCAAAGCAGTGTCGCGAGCTTCGCGGCGCCGGGCGGCCCCAACGTGTTCCTCTCCGACTTCAGCGGAATCCCTCTGCAGGACCTCGGCACATCGGGCGAGGTGGCCGCGATTGCGGCGTACTACCAGCCGACCGAACGCGCGATCCTCCAGCGCACGCCGGTCTTCGGCGCTGGGCTGCTGTCGCTGTTGCTCTCCGCTCCCGCTACCAACCGCGCGATCGCCGGCATGTTCCTCGACGACGACTTCTCGCCGAATCCCGCCTTCCGCGTCTCGATCGGCTTCACCGACAACGGGGCCAACTTCTACCAGGGAGCGGGAGGCTTCTTCCCAACCTCGTTGTACCTGGCGCAACCCGCGCCGGGCGGCGCGCTCCGCCAGTGGAAGGAGTACGACGACCCGACGCTGCCGAGCTGCCCTCCGAACGGGGTCGACGTCAGCCCCGGCTGCGCGATCCTCGACAACGGTCCGCCGTCGGATCCGGGCCAGAATCCGCGCGCCAACGGCGTAGAGCGCGAAGTCACGCCGATGAACAATTTCCTGTTTACCCAGTTCGGCAAGAGCAACGGCTTCGAGTGGTACTTCTCGTCGGCCCGGCCCGGCCTCGATTTCAGCTACGGGCGCGATTCGAGCGCACTCGTGGCGGAACACCTCGCCAGTGTCGACCCCGGCGACGAGGGCCCGCTGGTGATCACGCAGAACGCCGCCGTCGACGTGCCGGTGATCTGCATCGGCGGCTCGAACGGCCTCGCGCCGGAGCCCAAGTCGTTCGACAACTACCTCGCCTCGATCGCGACACCGGCGGCCGACGAGGAGGTCTACATTCTCGAAGGCTACGCCCACCTCGACGTGCTCACCGCCGCAAACAACGGCGCGGTGCCGCTGCTCGAGGACTGGATCAACCGCGTGCAGCAGAAGAAACTGCTCGAGAGTTTCTGAAGGCTACGCCAGCGCGACGTCGCCGTTTGCCGCAATGCGCAGCGCGCGGCCGCAGAGTTCCTGGCTCGTGGCGACGGCGATCAGCGACGCGTCTTCGCAGCACGCCAGCGTGCGCCGGCCGTCGTCGATGTCGCAGAGCAGCACGGCGCGCTTCGCGACGCCCCCCTGGTAGAGCACCGTGTAGCTCGCGATCGTGGCAGCGCCGGCGACGCCTTCGACGAGTTCGACGCGCGCGGTTTCGCGCTCGGTCTGCGCGCTGACGTCGTCGTGCTCGAAGGGCGCAGCGCCCGGCTCGCTCGACCACAGACTCACGCCCTGCTTGGTGACGAT
>Ga0102851_10001999_pt1 | contig 12087 bp, 9 predicted proteins | sample Mud3Dept3metaG_FD_79558 | JGI IMG/M metagenome (GOLD analysis project Ga0102851, IMG submission 79558) | Freshwater wetland microbial communities from Ohio, USA, analyzing the effect of biotic and abiotic controls - Mud 3 Core 4 Depth 3... | ecosystem: Environmental > Aquatic > Freshwater >... | reverse complement strand
TGGACATGCTGAGCGGCGAGCAACTCCCGCGAATCTGTTGAGGGAGCAGATGAGGCAGGAGGGACCCATTTCAGCGGCCACGTTGGTTGCTACCGGTTCCGCTCATAGAGAATGCGCAATCCGGTGAGCGTGAGCCATGGATCGAGATGATCCACGAGCGAAGAGTCGGCTAGCAACAGGTCGGCCTGTCCGCCTGTGGCGATAACCTTCGCGCTGCCGCCCAATTCGCCTCGCAGCCGCGTCACCAAGCCTTCCACCAATCCCAGATAGCCGAAGTAGAGCCCGGCCTGCATGCTGGTGACCGTGGTCCGCCCGATCACGGATTTTGGCCGCGCGATGTCCACCCGTGGCAGCTTCGCGGCGCGCTGGAATAGGGCCTCCGCGGAGATGCCGATGCCGGGGCAGATCGCCCCGCCCAGGTACTCGCCTCGCGCGGAAATGGCGTCGAAGGTCGTTGCCGTGCCGAAGTCCACCACGATGCACGGACCACCGTACAGCTCGAACGCCGCCACCGCATTCACGATCCGATCGGCCCCGACCTCCCGTGGCGCCTCGTAAAGGATGGGCATCCCGCTCTTCAGGCCGGGACCGACCACCATCGCCTCCACGCCGAAGAACTGCCGGCTCATCTCCTCCAGGGGTCCCTGGACCGTGGGAACGACGGTGGACAGGATCACGGCGTTGATGGCGCGAAAGTCCAGCCCGGCGAAGTCGAAGAGGCTCTTGACGAAGATGCCATACTCGTCGCTGGTCCCGGTGCGCCGCGTGGAGAGCCGCCAGTGCGCTTTGAGATCCGCGCCGTCGAAGACGCCTACGACCGTGTTCGTGTTTCCCACATCCAACGCGAGTAACATGCGCGCTCCTGTGGAAAAAGAGCGATGAGCCAACAGCCGTCAGCTTTCAGCGATCAGCAGTCAGCGACGAGCCGCCGAAAACCTGAGGTGCCGAGAAGCGGATCGCGTGGCCACAAGACGCACAAGGGCACAGATCAACTTGCTGTCACGAAGCCTATCGGATGGACACATCATCGGCAAGGACCCGTTGGACATCGCCTTGCGCGTCGACTACGAGCAGGGCGCCGTCTTCATCCAGATCCAGGGCTGTCCCCTGCCATTGCTCTCCGCCGGTATCAACCGTCACGGGCTTTCCGAGCGTCGCGGTCCGCGCCCGCGCCGCTTCGAGGACCATGGACATGCCGTCGGCGCAGACGGCAGCGTACCATCGGTCCAGGGAATCGTAGAGGGCGGCCGCCACCTCGCCCCTGTCCACACGGCGACCCGCCGCCAGGTCGATCGACGTTGCCGTCTCCCGCACCCTGTCGGGAAAATCCTCGGGGCGTTGATGGACGTTGATGCCGATCCCGATGGCAACCTGCCCGATGCGCTGCGCCGTTGTCGTCATTTCCGTAAGAATCCCGACGACTTTCCGTCCGTGGAGCAGAAGATCGTTGGGCCACTTCAGCACGGGCTCCACCCTGGCGACGCGTGCGATGGCCTCGGCGGTGGCAAGACTCGCCATGAGCGTCAGGAGCGGCGCCTGAAGCGGGGAAACCGGAGGCCGCAGGAGAACCGATGTCCAAATCCCAACACCAGGAAGCGACGCCCAAGATCGCCCGCGCCGCCCCCGCCCACTCGTCTGCCGGTCCGCCAGGACAGCCAGACCTTCCGCCTCTCCTGCGTGGCCGGCGGCCATGATCGCGTCGTTAGTCGAACCGATCTCGGCCACGACCTGGAGGCGCCGACCGATGATCCGACCCCTGAGCCGCCACTGTATCGCTTCGACTGCGATGTCCGAGGGAATGTGTGCCATTGAAGCTGTCAGCTATCAGTCTTCAGTGGTCAGCTCTCAGCGTTCAGGTATCAGGTACGAGCTTTCAGATTTCAGCGGTCAGCTATCAGCAACGTGCAACGGACTTCGGTCCGAAGGCTGAGAGCTGAGCGCTGACTGCTGAGCGCTGAAGGCTAATCGCTGTTCTTCGTATGCGCCTCGAGGTGTGCCAGCGTCGCTTTGAGCTTGGCGTGCTGGTCGGCCAGTTCCGCATGTGCGGCCTTTTGCTGGCTCACCACCTCTGCCGGCGCCTTGTCAACGAAGTCCGCATTGCCGAGCTTCCGCGCAATGCGCTCCAACGTCGCCTCCGTCTTGGCCAACTCTTTCTGGACCCGCTGGCGTTCAGCGCCGACATCGATCACATCCGCCAGCGGCACATGGGCTTCGAGTCCTTGCACCACGACGGTCGCTGCCAGCGGCGGTTTCGTCAGCGCCTGGCCGAACTCCAGCCGCGACAACCGTGCGAGGCTCACCAGATATTCGCGGCACGCGGCCAGCACGGCGTCTTGCTCTGCGCTCCAGGTCTTCACGAGGAGGGGCACCTGTTGCCCGGGTGAAATACTGTAGCTGGCGCGGATGTTGCGCACCTCGCGGGTGATCTCCATGAGGCAGTCCATGCTCGCGACAGCCCGCGGAAACTCCAGCGCCGGATCCGGCTGTGGCCATGGCGCGACCATGATGCTGACTCCCTGGTGGGGCAGCCGCTGCCAGATCTCCTCCGTGATGAACGGCATGATGGGGTGCAGAAGGCGCAACGCCTGCTCCAGGACGCGCGCCAGCAGGATCCGCCCCGCCCGCTTCTCCGCCTCTGTGCCCGGCCCTGCCAGGCGCGTCTTCACAATTTCGAGATACCAGTCGCAGTACTCGTGCCACAGGAACTGATAGAGCAGCGATGCCGCGTCGTTGAAGCGGTATGCCTGGAACGCCTCCGTGACGCCTTGCGTAACCGCGTTCAACCGGCTCAGAATCCATTGGTCCGCCAGTGTCAGCGGAAGGTCGGACAAGACCATCCGCTCACCATCGGCATCGGTGAGGTGCGGCACAAGGAACCGGTAGGCGTTCCAGATCTTGTTGCAGAAATGCCGATACCCCTCGATCCGCTTCACCGAGAGCTTCACATCACTCCCCTGGCCGGCCAGCGCGGTCAGGGTGAACCGCAGGGCGTCGGCACCGAACCGGGGAAACCCATCCGGGTACTGTCGCTTGATGCTCTCCAGCGCCGCAGGGGGCGCGCCGCCCGCCTGGGCGCCGGTCAGGAGATCTCCGAGCGTCGCGCCGTTGATCACGTGCAGGGGGTCAATCACGTTGCCGCGCGTCTTCGACATCTTGTCGCCCTGCTCGTCCCGGATCAGGCCGTGGATCACCACGTCCCGGAAAGGCACGTCTCCCATGAAGCGCAAACCCATCATGATCATCCGGGCCACCCAGAAGAATAGGATATCGAACCCCGTGACCAGGCACGAGGTCGGGTAGTACACGGAGAGCGCCCGGGTCTGCTCGGGCCACCCCAGCGTGGAAAACGGCCACAAGGCCGAGCTGAACCAGGTGTCCAGGACGTCCGTCTCCTGGCGGAGGGTCCCGCCGCAGCGCGGACACGCCGCAGGCGTCTCGCGGGACACCATCGTCTCGCCGCACGGGTCGCAGTACCAGGCGGGAATCCGGTGTCCCCACCAGATCTGCCGCGAGATGCACCAGTCCCGGATGTTCCGCATCCACTCGAAGTAGGTCTTCTCCCACTGGCCGGGGATGATACGGATGCGCCCCTCCTCGACCGCGCGGATGGCCGGCTCGGCCAAGGGCGCCATCCTCACGAACCATTGGCGGGACAGCGAGGGCTCGACCACCGTCTGACACCGGTAGCAATGCCCCACGGCGTGGCGATGGTCCTCGACCTTGACGAGAAACCCCTCGCGCTCCAGTTGCTTGACCACGCCCTTGCGGCACGCGAACCGGTCCTGTCCCGCGTACGGACCCGCGTTCTCGTTCATCCGTCCGTCGTCCGCGATGACCTTGACCTGCGGGAGTCGATGGCGCAGACCGCACTCGAAGTCTTTGGGGTCGTGCGCCGGCGTCACCTTCACCGCGCCGGTGCCGAACTCTCGGTCCACGTAGTCGTCGACGATTATGGGAATCTCGCGGCCCATGACGGGCAGAATGACGCGGTGCCCGTGGAGCCGACCGAAGCGTTCGTCCGCCGGGTGGACCGCCACGGCGGTGTCCCCCAGCATCGTTTCGGGGCGTGTGGTGGCCACGACCACTTCGCCCGAACCGGACGCGAGAGGATACCGGATGTGCCAGAGCTTCCCATCCCGCTCCTGGTACTCGACCTCCAGGTCCGAGAGCGCCGTCTGGCAGCGCGGGCACCAGTTGATGATGTAATCTCCCCGGTAGATCAGGCCCGCCTCGTACAGCTGGCAGAAGACCTCCCGCACGGCGTTCGACAGGCCGGGGTCGAGCGTAAATCGCTCGCGTGCCCAGTCGCAGGAGGCACCGAGCGTCCGCAGCTGCCGGATGATGGTCCCGCCCGATTCCCGCTTCCAGGTCCACACGCGTTCTACGAAGGCCTCGCGGCCGACCTGATCCCGCGTGAGACCCTCCTGCCGCAACTGCCGCTCCACGACGTTCTGCGTGGCGATCCCGGCATGATCCGTGCCGGGCATCCAGAGCGTGTTGTCGCCCCGCATCCGGTGCCAGCGGATCAGGATGTCCTGCAGGCTATTGTTCAGCGCGTGTCCCATGTGAAGGGAGCCGGTGACATTGGGCGGCGGGATAACAATGCAGTAGGGGGGCGCCGCGGAGGTCTCATCGGCGTGAAACAGATTGTGCTCCTCCCAAAAACGATACCAGCGCGCTTCGACGCTTTCCGGATCGTATCCCTGTTTCCCCGACGGACCAGCCTCCGGCGCGGCCGAAGTTCGGGCCGCCCTGGCATCACGCATCCCGGTCATTGCAGGCTCCGAAAGAAGACGGGGACGCCGACCCCGGGTACCCATCCGCAGGATGGGTGTGGTCCAGCATCCCCGCGCGATTTACGCCGGTCTCAGGACGGTTTTTCCTCTTCGGCCAGCCGCCGAATTCGCTCGATCTCTTTCGTGATGAGTATCTCGGCCAGATCCGGCACCACTTCCCAGACGATCTTTTCGAATCGATCGAGAAGCTTCTCGCTCAGTTCACGCTTGAGGTCGTGCGCCACGCGCTCCGTGACCGCCTCCCGCAGAGCGGCAATCTCCGACGGGGACACCTCCAGCGGAATACCCGTCGGCGCTGACCCGTCCACAACCGGGCCAGCAGGCATCGAGGCCGTCGGGGACTCAACGACGAGTTCCTCCACCGGCGCTGCGAGCGTTTCCGCCACCGGCTCCGACTCGCGGGCCTCCGTCGCTCCCGAGAACTCCTCCGTCGTCTGAATCGGCGAGAGAAACTCGAATGGCGCGCCCGCGCCAGGTGTCTCGAGCTCGACAGCTTCCACCTCTGCCTGACCCGCGCCCTGGACCGAGATCTCGCCGAACGTCTCCTCGCCTTGTTGGAATGCCGGCGGAGCCGATTCGAGGTCCTCCGTTGCCGGAGCGTCCGCCCCCGGCAGCGCCGTGAGGTCGAACTCCGGCAATTCCATGGTGAGCGTATCCGCCGGGGCCATGTCATCGCCTGCCGGAGCAAGCAAGTCATCGACCAAAAGCGCGGCAGGTTCCCCCTTACCCGCCTCGACCATCGGCAGCGGAGACGATGCGGCGGCAGAGAGCTCGAAGACGGGCTCGACGGGAGCCGTCTCTGCGCTCGCGCGTTCATCCGACAACGGAGCCGTGGAGCCCTCGAGGCTCGCCGCGAGCAGATCGTCGAGCGAAAGGCTTTCCGGAAGGGGAAGCACGTCCACGGCATCCGTGGCAGAGAGGACCTCACCGGGTAGGTCCTCAAGCTCGGGCGCTCCCAGATCGGGCGGGCCCTCCGGTTGGGCGGGCGGACCGGCAGCGACGGCCACTTCGCCACGCGACGCGTCCACGCGCTCGGCCGGCTGCGCGGCGGTCGGCGTTGGCTCCGATGGGTCGCCCAGAAGCTGCCACAACTCATCCTGAGGCGGAACCGGAGGCGGCGCGGGCGATAACCGCTGCTCGGCGGGCGGCATGGCTTCAGGCACCGGCGGCACCGCAACACGTGCCGCGGGCGCAGCCGGAGAGATCGTCACGGTGACCGCGCCCTCCGCCAGTCTCGCCGCGGGCCTCATGCTGCTCGCCTCCATCGACTTCGCAAAGAGGAGCTGTTTGACCTTCCCGACCAGAACTTGCGACTCGAATGGCTTGGTGACGAAATCGTTGGCTCCGGCTTGAGTGGCTCGTTGACGGTCGAACGACTCGAACGTACCTGCGAGGAGGATGATGGGCACCGACCGTAACGCGGGGTCAGTCCGCAAGGCGGCACATACGTCGTAACCGTTCATGTCCGGCATGACGAGGTCCAGCAGCACCAAGTCTGGGCGCGTTTCTTTGGCCTTGCGAATCGTCTCTTCCCCGCTCCGCGCTTGTGCGAGGACGAAGTCCTCCTTGCTGAAGGTCAACTCCACCACTTTCTGAATCGTCACACTATCATCCGCGACCAGGATTCGAGCGCCCATCGGATCCTCCTGGGGCAAAGCGACAGCCCATCCTTTCGAGATCGCAACTCCCCCTATCATCCGGCGGGATCGAGCCAACAGGTTACTGAAAAGCTCGTTCCTGCCCACGCTGCTCAAAACGGTCCGGATACTAGGCAGCGTCGCCCATCCGTGTCGGATGAGTCACCGAAGATGGGCCTTTTTCGGCAGCCTGCTATACCACCTGTCCCCTCCGGCGCCCGACACACTATGCAAGCAGCGTGATTGCTTCCCCCGCTGCCAGGAGTCTTGTTACATCCAACCATATGAGAGGTCGGCCGCCGGCATTGGCGACCCCGCGAATGAACTCCGCGCGAATCCCGAACACTCGCGGAGGGGGAGCCAAGATCCCGTCGGATGGAAGAGAGAGCACCCGCAGCACCTGATCCACCACGAGTCCGACGCGGGGGTCCGGTCCAGCCCCCGTGACGAGCAGAACCGCCGGGTGTGCGGGGCCCGCCTCGGCGACACCGAACCGTTTCCGCAAGTTGAGAAGGGCGAGGTAGCGCCCCCGGTGCTCGATCACGCCTTCCACGTGCGGGGGGCGGCGCGGCGTCTTCGTCGGCGGCCGGTAGTCGATGATCTGTTCGACCTGGCCCAGCTCCACCGCAAACGACTTGCCCGCCAATTGGAACAGAACAACCTGCGCCGCCCCGCTTGAGCCGCCGGCACCTCGGTCACGCTGTGTCTGTGGGGCCATTCATGCCTCACGGGCTTGGCGAGCCGAACGCACCGCTCACCCGTCGGAAAAGCGGGCGACCTCTGTCATGTCTCCCAACCCGTCTTCGCTGACCAGGATGATCACGCGGTCGTCTTTACCGACCAACCCACGGAAAAGCGCAGGGCTCAGCATGGAAGCCATCGCCGGCATCGGGGCGATGTGTTGCGGGTCGATGTCCACAACCCCCAACACCTCGTCGACGAGGAGACCGAGCGGCTTCCCACGTCCTTGAGTCAACAGAACCCTGGCATTCGCCGGCACCGTGTCCGCCGACACGCCGAACAGCTCTCCGAGTCGGACTAGGGGCAGCCTCCGACCTCGATAGGCCAGCGCGGTGCAGATCTGGTACTGCGGCGTGGGGAGGCTGGTGATGCCTTCGGGCGACAATACCTCCCATAAGCCGAGGATTCCGATGCCGTACAGACCCTCGCCCACACGGAAAAGCAGGACCTGTTCGCGCGCAACCGGTGTCGCTACCCGACCGCGCATTGCCCGCTTCACTAGTGTGCGACCTTCCAACCTGCCTCCTTGCAGCATCGCAGGCTACGCACGATAGGCGAGGTGACAATAACGATCACCCCTAGGATTGTCAAGCCATTTCCCTCTCACAGCTTCTAAATGAAATGCGGTAACTCCGCATTAAGAGAGGCCATCCAGGCACCGACGGTCGTCAGACACGTTCCGCCGAGGCTGCAAAGCTGGACTCGCCTCGAGGGCGCACACCTCGAGCCGAATATGGTTCTCCTCGCCCAAAGTGGACGCACAGCGCAGCCCAGGGCAGTCTCCGTGCTTTTTGAGGATGAGCTTGCGAAACTCTTCGCGCAGTCGCTTTCGATAAAGGCAACGCTCTCCTGCCTGCCATGACCTGATACGTACAAAACCGGACCTTCGCGAGATCGCCCACCCTTAACGAATTGCCCCCATGGTCAGGCCCCGGACGATGTACTTCTGGACGAAAAGACTGAGAACCAACTGCGGAAGAACCGCAACCAGGGACGCAGCCGCCATCTGCCCCCACAGGACCTGTTCGTACGAGATGAACTGGATCGCACCCACCGTCACCGGGAAGGTTTGCCGTCCGGCGAGCATCAGCGGGTAGTTGAAAGCATTCCAGCAGAACATGAAGCCGAGAATCAACGTCACCGAGATTCCCGGGAGACTCAACGGCAGGATCACTCGTGTCATGACCCCCCACCACGAGCACCCGTCGATCTTGGCGGCCTCCTCCACCTCTGTCGGGATCTCCATGAAGAAGCTGCGCAGCATCCAGATGGTAAAGGGCAGCGTGATGATCTGATACGCGAAGATGAGCCCGTGATACGTGTTGTAGAGACCGGTGCGCTGGAACAGGATGTAGAGGGGGATGAGAAACGCGATGAACGGCGCAAACCGGAAGCTCATGAACAGAAACGCCAGATGCTCTTTGAACCGGAACCGGTAGCGCGCCAGGGCGAACGACGCGGGAATTCCGGCCAGGAAAGAAAGAAGGACCGCTCCCCCCGAGATGATGATGCTGTTCAAGAAGAACAGCGGGAAATCGGGGCGCGCCGAGGCGTAGGACCCCCGCTGCCGCCCGATGAAGATGCCGGCGTAATTGTCCAGCGTCGGCTCGAACACCAGCTTGGGCGGGGCCGCGATCACGTCCAACGGCTGCTTCAGCGAGGTGAGCAGAATCCAGAAGAATGGGAACACCGTCCAGACGACCAGGACCACGGCGGCCAGCGTCAACAGGCTCGCCCGGAGCACAGGCATGGCGCGCCGCGAGCGGCGAGGGCGGTCTCCGTGCGGCGTGCTCATAGCTCCGCCTGCTCCGCGGCGCGACGCCAGTAGCGCATGAGGACGTAGCTCGCGATGAAGACCAACACGAGCAAGACCATGGCGTACGCCATCCCCATGCCCATCTGGTACCATTGAAACGCATAGAAGAAGGCCCGCATGTGGAGGTTCATCGTGGCATCCGCTGGCCCACCGACCGTGGTGGCGTAGATGACATCGAAAATCCGCAGCGAGTCCATGATCCGGAACGTCGTTGCCAGGATGATGAACGGCTTGAGCAGGGGGAGCGTGATATAGCGCAAGACGTCCAAACCGCCGGCACCGTCCACCACTGCGGCCTCGTACGGCTCGTACGGCAATGACTGCAGTCCGCCCAAGAGGATCAGCGACACGAAGGGGAGATTCCCCCAGGTGTCGATGATGAGGACCGAAACCATGGCGGAATTCACCGACCCCAGCCAGTTGACCGGCCCGAGGCCCACCACCCCCAGCAGGTGGTTCAAGATACCCGCCTTGGTCGAGGCCATCATCACCTTCCACATCAGGGCCGTGATGACGGGCGGCATCATCAATGGCATCAGCATCATGGCCCGCAAGACGCCGCGGGCGATGATCCGCCCGTGCAACAACAAGGCCACGCCGACCCCTAGCGAGACCTGGATCAGGACGGCGACCGCCGTATAGGCAAGAGTGAATTGGACCGAATAGGCGAACAGCGGATCGCCCGGCATCTTGAGGTAGTTTCCCAGACCGATGAACCGGAAGAGGTGGGGATACTGGAGGAAGTAACTGGTGAGGCTGTAGTACACGCCGAGGCAGAAGGGATAGATCATCCCGACAAGCAGGAGCAGCGCCGGCAGCATCAGAAGGTACGGAAGGATCGCCGTGCGTCGCCTGGCGCGCATCCATTCCGAGTGGTTCGGCATTTGCTCGATCTAATCCCGTGCGCGCAGAAGCGGGCCCGCGCCTCCAACGAAACCGAGGCGCGGGCCCGCCGAGTGATGGCCGACCCGCGCTACTTCCGCAGGCCGATCTCCGTGAAGATTTTGTTGACCTCGTCGGTCGCGCGCTGCATCGCCTGCTCGGCCGTCAAGCGCTTGAAGTAGGTCTCGTGGAGCGCACGAGCCCATGTATCCCCCAACCGCGGGCGCTCCGGATTGGGGACCCAGGCAATGCGAGCGGTCTTGAGGTTCTCCTGCACGGTCTTCAGATACTCGCCGTTTCCCCAGCCCCCCATCACCTTCTGCGTCCTGGCGTCATTCATCACCGAGATGCGGCTGGGGTTATAGTTCTTATACTCGACCGTGGCGTTAAGCAGGGTCCGCGGCGCCGTCGCCCACTGGATGAACAACCAGGCCGCCTCTTTGTTCTTCGTGGCCTTGCTCATTCCAAGCGCCCAGGTGTAGAGCCCGGAATAGGTCGTGCCGGCAGGGCCGGGCGGAAGCATCGCGTAGCCCACCTTCCCCGCCACCTTGGACTTCTTCGGGTCCTCGTAGGTCGCGGCGAAGAAGTCGCAGTCCGGGTACATGCCAGCCTGGCCGGCGGCGAACGTCTCCATGCCGTCGTACCATGTCATGTTGGCCCAGTTGGCCGGCCCGCTCTCGCGCAGCATGTCGGTCCAAATCTGGCTGAACTTGACGACGCGGGGATCGGTGAACTGGGCGTTCATCTTCTCGTCCAACTCGGCCCACTTCCCGTCGGTGTACGACTTGACCCCGCTCAGATAGCCGGTGGCGATCGTCGGAAAATTGGCGGTCCCGCGGGCCACCAGGCCGTCGATCCCCGCCTTCTGCTTGACCTGTCGGGCCGCGTCGGCCATCTCCTCGTACGTCCGCGGAACCTTGATCTTGTGCTGCTCGAAGAGATCTTTCCGGTAGGCCAGGATATAACTCTCGGACATCACGGGGATGGACCAGAGCGGCCCCTCCCCCGTCCCGGTCGCGAACTTCCCGTTCCAGCGGTTTGCCGCCAGGAGACTCGGGAAGAAATCGTCCAGCTTGTACCAGGCAGGGTCGGTGAGCTTCGGGTTCTTGAGGAAGTCGTCGAGGGGTACCATCCAGCCCGGGGGAACATAACCCCAGTTCCGCATCGCCCCCGCCATGATCACCGTGAACTCGCCCCGCTGCTGCGAGAGGTCGGCCGTCAACTTCGCGCCGTATTCGTTCTCCGGAAGGATGAGGTACTCGACCTTGATGCCGGTCAGGGCTTCGAACTCCCCGATCAGAGGAAGGAGCGACTCGGTGTACGGATGCTTGTTCAACCCGATCGTGAGCTTCTGTCCTTCGGCCTGGCGCCAGTTGATCTTCGCCTGCCGGAAATAGGCCAGGCCGGGCGACTCGCCAGCAAGTGCCTCGCCGAGCGGGGCGAGACACACGAGGGCCAACAGGCTTGCCAAACCGAGCGATACCAACCACCGTGCACGTGTCATCATCTTTCGCTCCTCCTCTGTGGCGTAAAACGTGCGCATCCTGGGCGCATCCATCCGACGAGTCGTCTCGCCTTCTGTCCCTTTCACCGAGCGGCAACCGCCGTCGCCGGTGCAGGAAGGCCGCCGACCAGCGCTCGTACCACTTGCTATTCGCGCCTTGAGCGTGATTGTTTCGTGTTGCAAGCGCTACACGGTTGCTTCGTACCTTATGCCCCACGTGGAGTCAAGCACAATTATCGAGGTCGATTACAGTGAGGTTCGGCCGCTCGTGTCGGCGGCGGACGCAGTGCGTCGAGTGCGGAATAGGGCCGGAACGAGATGAGATCCGATGGGCAGGCGTGTGTGCGTCTACGGACAGGATAAGGAGACACCGTCGTGCCGTGACGTACCCATGGGGCACGCCACGGCACATGTCCATACACTCTATCTTCGGTACATTCTCTTGAACGTGGCGGTCACACTCGTGGATTGATTCACCGTCACCATGCAGTTGAGGCTGGCCCCCGTGCAGGCCCCGCTCCAACCGGCGAAGACAGCGCCCGTGGCTGGAGTGGCCGTCAGTATGACGTTGTCCCCGGCGGGGTAGCTCTCCCTGCAGTCGCGCCCACAGGTGATCCCGCCGAGAGACGACGTGACGGTCCCTCTGGCGTTGCCGGCCTTCCTTACGGTGAGGGTGTAGCTCGTTTGGGTGCTAGGGGTCGTGGTGAACGT
>Ga0102851_10001997_pt1 | contig 12092 bp, 10 predicted proteins | sample Mud3Dept3metaG_FD_79558 | JGI IMG/M metagenome (GOLD analysis project Ga0102851, IMG submission 79558) | Freshwater wetland microbial communities from Ohio, USA, analyzing the effect of biotic and abiotic controls - Mud 3 Core 4 Depth 3... | ecosystem: Environmental > Aquatic > Freshwater >... | reverse complement strand
GCTCCTGCCGCGGGCATCAGCGTCAGCAGGAAGGTCGCGAGCAGCGCGACCGGCACCACGACGAGCCCGAACCAGGGAATCGCCCAGGCGTTGGCGAACGGTGACACCAGTGAGACCTGCTGGAACAGCAGCAGCGTGATCGGCGCCATGGCGAAGGTGATCGCGAGCTGCACCCGCGCCCAGACCGACAGCCGGTCGCGCCAGCTGCGCGGGCGGCGTCCCAGGGCGGTGACCAGGATCACGGCGACGGCGCCGAACGACAGCCAGAAGTCGACCGCCAGAACGGCCAGCGGATCAGCCAGCAGGACCGCGAGCAGTGCGAGGGCGAGGACCAGCGCTGGACGCTGCACCCGCCGCAGCAGCACGGAACCGAGCACGACCGCGCCCATCAGCAGCGAACGCTGGGTGGGCACGGAGAAGCCCGCGAGGGCCGAGTAGCCGAGCGCGGCGCCCACTGCTCCCCAGGCGCCGGCGTGCTGGGCCGGCAGCCAGCCGGCGAGCCGGCCGACGCGCCGCCAGAGCCAGGCCACGACACCGTAGACCAGGCCACTGACGAGGCTCACGTGCAGCCCGGAGATCGACATCAGATGCGTCGTGCCGGTACGCCGGAACAGCTCCCAGAGCGCCGCGTCGAAACCGCCGCGGGCACCGACCGCCAGGGCCGCCAGCACGTCAGTGGACCGCGCCTCCGGCTCCCACCCGGCCAGCCGATCGTGGAGCGCTTGGCGCAGCGCAGCCAGCCGCCAGAGTCCCGCAGGCGGCCCCAGCTGCGCGTTGTCGGGCGAGTCGGCCACATAGCCGGTCGCCGCGATGCCGGCGCGAAACAGCCAGGCCTCGTAGTCGAAGCCGCCGGGGTTGGCGAAGCCACGCGGGCGCTTCAGCCGGACCTGTAGCCGCCAGCGCTCCCCGAGCCGGACCGTCGGCGCCGCCGTGCGCCAGGACAGCCGGACCCGGCCCGGTGGTGGCAGCTGCCGCTCGCCAGCAGACAACGTGTCGACGCGCAGCTCGAAGCGCAGTGCCTCGCCACGGCGCTCCGGCAGGGACGCGACGACACCCTCGGCCGTGAGGTCGCGCTCGTCCCACGCGGCGTCGAAGGCAGGCGGTGCGCAGCAGGCCGCCCAGCCCAGGGTCCACAGGAACCCGCCGGCGACCGCCGCCGGGACCCGAACGCAGGGGTGGCGCCAGGCAGCGACGAGGACCAGCGGCACTGCCGCGAGCCAGCCGAGCGCCGGCAGGGTCGCCTGCAGCTGGAACAGGCAGACGCCTGCGAGGAATGCGACAACACATGCGACCATGGCCTTCCCTGGCGGTCGTTGATGTGGATGCGGATGGGCATCGGGCGCCCTAGCCGCGTCGAAGATGGGCAGGACCGCAGCCGATGCCCATCGCGCCCTCTACCGGGCTTGCAGCACCCCGTCGTCCAGGTGAAGCATGCGGTCCATGCGTTGTGCCAGCGACAGGTCGTGGGTCACGACGACGAAGCTCGTGCCGACCTCGGCGTTGAGCTCGAGCATCAGCGCGTAGATCTGCTCGGCAGTGCGGCGGTCGAGGTTGCCTGTCGGCTCGTCCGCCAGGACGCAGCGCGGATGGGTCACCAGGGCGCGCGCCACCGCGGCGCGCTGCCGCTCGCCGCCGGACAGCTCGCCCGGCTTGTGCTGGACCCGCGCCGCGAGGCCGACGCGCCCGAGCATCGCCGCCGCACGATCGCGCGCCTCGGCCGGGCTCGCACCACCGATCAGCAGCGGCATCGCGACGTTCTCCAGCGCGGTGAACTCCGGCAGGAGGTGGTGAAACTGATAGACGAAGCCGAGGGCCCGGTTGCGGACGCGCCCGCGGCGCTCTGCCGAGAGCGCGGCGAAATCCTCACCTTCAATCAGCACACGGCCCGCGCTCAGCTCGTCGAGGCCGCCCAGGCAATGCAGCAGCGTGCTCTTCCCGGACCCGGATGCGCCGACGATGGCGACCCGCTCTCCCCGTTCGACCTGCAGCTCGATACCTTTCAGCACCTCCACCGGCGCGGGGCCGGTCGTGAACACCTTGCGCAGGCCCCGGCACTCGAGCACCGGCTCACTCATAGCGCAGGGCCTCCGCCGGTTGCACCCGCGCCGCGCGCCAGGCCGGGTAGAGGGTGGCGAGCAGCGTCAGCACAAAGGCCACGCTGCCGATGAGCCCGACATCGTCCCAGTGCAGGTCCGACGGCAGCCGGCTGATGTAGTAGATGCTGGGGTCGATGAAGTCGAACCCGAACTGTCGCTCCACCCAGCCGATCAGGCCGTCGATGTTGAGGGCGAGCAGCACGCCACCGAGCACGCCGAGCAGCGTGCCGGCGAAGCCGATCCAGGTGCCCTGGACGATGAAGATCCCCATGATCTCGGCCGGCGACGCGCCGAGGGTCCGCAGGATCGCGATGTCGCTCTGCTTGTCGGTGACCACCATCACCAGCGTCGACACGATGTTGAAGGCGGCGACGGCGACGATGAGGAACAGGATCACCCCCATCATCCGCTTCTCGGTCTCCAGGGCCGAGAAGAAATTGCGGTGCGACTGCGTCCAGTCCGTCACCCTGAACAGCCCGTCGAACCGCCTGGCGAGCTCACGCGACACCAGCGGCGCCTTGTCCATGTCGACGAGCTTGAGCCGCACGCCGCTGACCGCCTCGCCCAGGCGCTGCAGCGTGGCGCCGTCCTGCAGGTGGATGAGGCCCACGCCGCGGTCATACTCCCCCATGCCGACCTCGAACAGCCCGACGACCGTGAAGCGCTTCATGCGCGGCACGCTGCCGGCAGGCGTGGTCGTCACCTGCGGCGTCACCACGGTGACCTGGTCGCCGACGTTGGCGCCGAGCGTGAAGGCGAGCTCGCGGCCGAGCACGATGCCGAATTCCTCCGGGCGCAGGTCGTCGAGCCGACCGGCGACCATGTGCTCGCCCACGTCCGACACCTCCGGCTCCTGCGCCGGCAGGACGCCACGCAGGATCGCGCCGCTGACGTTCTGGCCGTTGACCAGCATGACCTGCGACTCGACGAAGGGCGACGCGCCGATGACGCGGGGGTCGGACTTTGCCGTGCCGATGGCGTCCCGCCAGGCGGTGATGCCGCCGCGCACCGACAGGATCTCGGCGTGCGAGGCCATGCCGAGGATGCGCGACCGCACCTCCTTGTGAAACCCGTTCATCACCGACAGCACCGTAATCAGGGCCGTCACGCCCAGCACGATGCCGAGCAGCGAGATGACCGTGATGAAGGAGATGAAGTGGTTGCGACGCCTGGCCCGCGTGTAGCGCAGGCCGATGAACAGGGGAAATGGCCGATACATGGCGGCGCATTAAAGCACAGAACCCCGGCGCGCCGCGTCGCGGGCAGCCCGGCGCGCGGTGGGCAAGGGGTCAATACCCGGCCGCCTCGCCCAGCGCGCCGCGCGGATCGTCCGCCCCGAAATAGCGGGCGGCGTTCGCCGCCGGCGCGTCGAGCGCCGGCCCGCCGACCAGGATCCCGGCCGCGTGCCCCCAGGACCTGCCTTCGGTGACCGTGTGACCCCGGCCCTCGAGAACCGTGCGCGTCGCCTCCGGCAGCCTGCCGGGCTCGACGAACAGCGTGTCGGGCAGCCACTGGTGGTGCAGGCGCGGCGCGGCGATGGCGTCGCCGATGCCCATGCCGTGGTCGATGACGTTCAGGATCACCTGCAGTACCGTCGTGATGATGCGCGGACCGCCGGGCGAGCCGATGACCATGACCAGCCGGTCGCCCTGCGTGACGATGGTCGGCGTCATAGAGCTCAGCGGCCGCTTGCCCGGTGCGATCGCGTTCGCCCTGCCCTGCACGAGGCCGAACAGGTTCGGGACGCCCGGCTTGACCGTGAAGTCGTCCATCTCGTTGTTGAGCAGCACGCCGGTGGCGCCGGCGACGACCTTCGCACCGAACGCGCCGTTCAGGGTGGTGGTGACCGAGACTGCGCTGCCCACCGCATCGACGATCGAGTAATGCGTGGTCTGCTCGCCCTCGCGCCAGATCGCGGGTGGCATGAGGGCGATCGAGGCGGTGGCCCGGCCGGCGTCGATGCGCGCGCGCAGCGCGGCCGCGTGCGCCTCGTCCAGCAGCTCCGGCAGCGGGTTCGCCACGAAGCCGGGGTCGCCCAGCCGCGTGTTGCGGTCGACGAAGGCACGCCGCAACGCCTCGGCCAGGGTGTGGACATAGTCGGCCGAATCGCGGCCCCAGGCCGCGAGCGGAAAGGCCTCGAGGATGTTGAGCGTGAGGCAGAGGGTCAGGCCGCCGCTGCTCGGCGGCGGCGCCGAGACGAGGCGGTACCCGCGGTAGTCGCAGACGATCGGCGAAAGCTCCCGCACGCGATACCCGGCGAGGTCCTCCAGCGTCAGGATTCCCCCGCCCCGCCGGCTCGCGCCAACGATCTCGTCGGCCACGGGGCCCCTGTAGAAGCCATCGGCGCCGTCGCGCGCAATGCGGCGCAGGGTCGCCGCGAGATCCGGCTGCGCGAGCCGTGCGCCGGCCGGCAGTGGGTGGCCATCGGCCAGAAAGACCGCGGCGGCCGGCTGGTCGCGCGCCAGCTCCTCCGCCGCCAGCCGGAACAGCGCCACGTCGCCCTCCGTCAGCACGAAGCCGCGCTCCGCCAGACTGATCGCGGGCGCGAGGAGGGTCTGCCGGTCGAGCGTGCCATAGCGCTCGCGCGCATGCTCGAGGCCCGCGACGCTGCCGGGCACCCCGACCGCGAGGTGCCCCAGCGTGCTGGCGCCCGCGCGCGGCGCGCCGAGCTCGTCGAGATACATCCGCTCGGTCGCTGCCAGCGGCGCCGTCTCGCGGAAATCCAGGAACGTCGACCGGCCGTCGGCGAGGCGGATCGTCATGAAGCCGCCCCCGCCGAGATTGCCGGCGACGGGGTAGACCACGGCGAGCGCATAGCCGACCGCCACGGCGGCATCGACGGCGTTGCCGCCGCGCCGCAGGACGTCCACCCCTACCTGCGAGGCGAGCCGGTGGGCGCTCACCACCATGCCGTCGCGCGCCGCGACGGTCTGGCCGTCCGCGGCGTCGATGCGAAGTGCCGCCAGGCAGGTCAGTGCGATCAGCAGCCAGCGAACGCCGGGCATCGGTGGCCGTGCGGGACGGCAAAGGTCGCGCTAGGCGGTGATGTCGCCGGCGATGTAGCTCGACAGCTGCTGAATGGTCCGCTGCTGATCGGCGATGACGGCCTTCACGACGTCACCGATGCTGATGATGCCGACGAGCTGGCCCTTCTCGACGACCGGCAGGTGCCGCACGCGGTTTTCGGTGATCATCGCCATGCAGTCGTCGATGGTCTGGGTCGGCGAGACGGTGAGGATGTTCGAGGTCATCAGGTCGCTCACCGGGGTATCCTTCGACGATCGGCCCTGCAGGATCAGCTTCCGCGCATAGTCGCGCTCGGTGAAGATGCCCAGCAGGCAGTCGCCGTCGGCGACGACGACCGATCCGACATCGTTCTTCGCCATGAGCTCCAGGGCCTCGTACACCGTGGCCCCGGGGGACAGCGAGAATGTCGCCGACCCCTTCGCTTCGAGCACCTGCCTCACGCTGGTCGTCATGCCTCTACCTCCTGGAAGCCCCTCGGGTGGATGGCGGATCTGCCACCTGTTATTCGACTGCCGGCACCTGTCGTGGACCGGTGGGTTTCTAGCATAGCCGCTCAGCCGGACGAACAGACAGCGCCACCCAGCAGCCGCCGCGCTCAGTCGCCACGGCGCGCCCGCTCGATGGCGGCTTCCTGCGCACGGGCCTGGGTACTGATCTCCTGCGCCTGGTCCTTTGCCTCGAATAGCATATCCGTCTGGGCGCGCCAGACGTGGCTCCCGGTCGTCTTGGGTCTTTCCGGCGCGCGGTCGTCGCCGCAGCCGGCCAAGAGCGCCGCGGCAATCACCGCCGCGCCCGCTGCAGGCAGCACCCGGCGCTTCCCCTTCGCATGGGTCAGCACGGTCCGGACCTCTCAGTCCTTCGGCCGCAGCTGCGGCGGCAGCGGCAGCACATTGGTGTCGCGATGGTATTCCAGCCGCTCGACGGCGACGCCCTCGGGCGGCGGCGCATCCGCGATGTGCCACGCCCCCGCCGCGTCCCGCCATTTGTAGACGACCGTCGGGGCCGGTCTCGGCAGCACCTCGGCCTTCTGCAGCCATTCCGGCGCAGCGAGCGGATTCAGATAGACATAGGCAGCGGCCGCCGCCAGCGCCGCCACGACGAGGGCTGCAGCGAGCCACCGCCCCAAACGCCTCGCGGGACGAAGGGCCGGAACGTCCTCCGGTGCGAAAGTGAACGCGGTTTCGTCGTCGCGACTCATGGCCGGATTTCCGCAGGTTCGGGCAATGGCTCGTTGCAGCGCCTGGCAGCGCGTCCGCCAGGGCGGAAGCCTATCCGCTCCTGCCCGCCGCCTCGACCGCCCTGCGCACCCCCTCGACGGCGTTGACGATCGCCGCGCCGGACAGCAGCACCGCAGCGGTGAGGATCAGGAACAGAAGCTGGAGCTCGTCGTCGGGCGTCATCCCGCCGCCGCCGATGGCAGTGAAGACGCCGGCGCCCGCAGCGGCCAGCCCGAGGATCAACAGCACCATCGCCGCCATGACCCACCCCTCGCACTCCGTGACAGGAGGAAGCATAGTCCGCGGTCGCCGTTCAGTCTTCCGGCGCGCACCGGCCCGCCAGCCTGCGCACGCAAGGCCAGTGGGCTGGGCATCGGGATGGCAAGGGGGACGGCCGGTCCCCTCGCGTGATTGGCGTCCCCTAGGGGAGTCGAACCCCTGTCGCCGCCGTGAAAGGGCGGTGTCCTAGGCCTCTAGACGAAGGGGACGGCGTGACTGCTCGAGCTGCGCCGTGCTCCGGACGGACATTGCGTCCCCGGCAAAAATGAACCGGCGGGAAACGCCGGTTGGAAGTTGGTGGAGCCAGCCGGGATCGAACCGGCGACCTCAACACTGCCAGTGTTGCGCTCTCCCAGCTGAGCTATGGCCCCAAAAACAGGACGCGAATGATAGGCAGACGACGGAGGGTTGTCCAGCCGATCGATGGGCCTCCGGCTTCGCCCTCTGCGAGTCTACGAGCCCTTCGACTCGATCTTCGCCCAGGAGTCCCGCAGGGTGACGATGCGGTTGTAGACCGGCCGCTCGGCGGTCGACTCGCTGCCGTCCTGCCAGAAATAGCCCTCGCGCTCGAACTGGAAGCGCGCATCCCGGTCGGCCCCGGCGAGCGACGGCTCGAGCATGCAGCCCCGGACGGTCACCAGGGACTCCGGGTTCAGATAGCTCTTGAAGTCGCGATCCCGGCCGGCATCGGGCGACGGCACGGTGAACAGGCGGTCGTAAAGCCGGACCTCGGCCGGTATCGCGCGGGTCGCCGGCACCCAGTGGATCACCCCCCGCACCTTGCGGCCCTCGGGATTGTGGCCGAGCGTCGCCGGGTCGTAGCTGCAGCGCAGCTCGGCGATCTCACCCGCGGCTTCCCTGACCACCTCGTCGCAGCGGATCACATAGGCGTTGCGCAGCCTTACCTCGCCGCCCGTCACCAGCCGCTTGTAGCTGCTCGGGGCCTCCTCCCGGAAATCCTCGCGGTCGATGTACACCTCGCGCTCGAACACCACGGTCCTCGAACCCATCGCCTCGTCCTTCGGGTGGTTCGGCGCGGCGAGCTCCTCGACCCCGCCCTCGGGATAGTTGGTGATGACGACCTTCAGCGGCCGCAGCACCGCCATGCGCCGCGGTGCCGAGCGGTCGAGGTCCTCGCGGATGCAGTTCTCGAGCAGGCCCATCTCGACCGTGTTGTCGGACTTGGTGATGCCGATGCGGTGGCAGAAGTCGCGGATCGACGCCGGCGTGTAGCCGCGACGCCGCAGGCCGGCGATGGTGGGCATGCGCGGGTCGTCCCACCCCGCGACGTGGCCCTCGCCCACCAGCTGCGTGAGCTTGCGCTTGCTCATGACCGTGTATTGCAAGTTGAGCCGCGAGAACTCGATCTGCTGCGGGTGGCAGCCGATGCTGATGTTGTCCAGCGTCCAGTCGTAGAGCGGACGATGGTCCTCGAACTCGAGCGTGCACAGCGAATGGGTGATGCGCTCGAGCGCGTCCGAGATCGGGTGCGTGTAGTCGTACATCGGGTAGATGCACCACGCTTCGCCGGTCTGGTGGTGGATCACGCCGTGGCGGATCCGGTAGAGCACGGGGTCGCGCAGGTTCAGGTTGGGCGATGCCATGTCGATCCTGGCGCGCAGGGTACGGGCGCCGTCCGGGTACTCCCCCGCCCGCATCCGCACGAACAGGTCGAGGTTCTCGTCGATCGAGCGGCTACGATAGGGGCTCTCCTTGCCGGGCTCCGTGAGGGTGCCGCGCTGCTGCCGCACCTCCTCGGCCGTCAGGTCGCAGACATAGGCCCTGCCGGTGCGGATCAGCTCGACCGCGAATTCGTAGAGCTGCTCGAAATAGTCCGACGCGTAGTACAGCCGGTCGTCCCAGTCGTAGCCGAGCCAGCGCACGTCGTTGACGATAGCGTCGACGAATTCCTGGTTCTCCTTGTGAGGGTTGGTGTCGTCGAAGCGCAGGTTGCAGGTTCCGCCGTAGTCCCGGGCGATGCCGAAGTTGAGCACGATCGACTTGGCGTGTCCGATGTGCAGGTAGCCATTCGGTTCAGGCGGGAAGCGCGTGGCGATCCTCGCGTGCTTCCCGCTCGCGAGGTCCGCGTCGATGATCTGACGGATGAAGTTGGTCGGGGCCTTGGGCTCGTGATCGGTCATGGGTATCGGCTTCGAGGAAGGTGGCGAGGCTCAATCGTTCGCATTCGCCTCGATGTAGGCGATCGCCTGGTCGATGCGCCGCAGGGTGGCCTCGCGTCCAACCAGCCAAAGGGTGACGTCGATGCCCGGTGTCGCCGCCCGGCCGGACACGGCCACCCGAAGCGGCTGCGCCACCTTGCCGAGGCCGAGCGCCAGCTCAGCCGCAACACCCGCGACCGCTTCGTGGATGGCGGCGGCGTTCCAGTCAGCGAGCACCTCGAGCGCTCCGCGCACCGCCGCCAGCGGCTCGAGCGCGGCCTTCCTGAGGTGCTTCCTGGCCGCAGCGTCGTCGTAGCTCTCGAAGTCGCGGTAGAAGAACAGGCTGAGCTCGGCCATCTCGACCAGGGTCCGCGCCCGCTCCTGCTGGGCCCTGACCACCTCCACGAGAGCGGGTCCCTCGGCCGGGTCCACACCACGTTCGCCCAGGCGTGGGCTGAGCAGATGGGCGATCCGCTTCGGATCGGCCGTCTTGATGTACTGCTGGTTGAGCCACAGCAGCTTCTCGGTGTTGAACGACGATGCCGACCTGTTCACATCGGCGATGTCGAACAGCTGGATCATGTCGTCGATCGCGAAGATCTCCCGATCGCCGTGCGACCAGCCGAGCCGGACCAGGTAGTTCAGCAGCGCCTCCGGCAGGTAGCCGTCCGTCAGGTACTGCATGACGCTCACTGCACCGTGCCGCTTCGACAGCCGCGACCCGTCATCGCCCAGGATCATCGGCACGTGGGCATAACGCGGCGGCGTTCGTCCCAAGGCCTGCAGCATGTTGATCTGACGCGGCGTGTTGTTGATGTGGTCATCGCCGCGGATGACATGGGTGATGTCCATGTCCATGTCGTCGACCACGACGGTGAAGTTGTACGTCGGGGAGCCGTCGGTGCGGCGGATCACGAGGTCGTCCAGCTCGGCGTTGGCGAAGGCGATGCGGCCGTGCACCAGGTCTTCGAAGGCCACCTCGCCGTCATTCGGGTTCAGGAAGCGCACGACGTGGGGCTCGTCGGCGCTCACCGCGCGCCGCCGGCAGTGACCGTCGTAGCGCGGCTTGAGCTTGTTGCGCATCTGCTCGTCGCGCACCGCCTCGAGCCGTTCCTTGGAGCAGTCGCAGCGGTAGGCCTTGCCCGCCGCAATCAGCTGGCCGATGACCTCGTCGTAGCGCTGGAAGCGATGGGTCTGGAAGAACGGGCCCTCGTCGTACTCGAGGCCGAGCCAGGTCATCCCTTCGAGGATCGCGTTGACCGATTCGGCGGTCGAGCGCTCGAGGTCGGTGTCCTCGATGCGCAGCACGAAGCGCCCGCCATGCCGACGCGCGTAAAGCCAGGAGAACAACGCGGTCCGGGCGCCGCCGACGTGCAGATAGCCGGTGGGGCTTGGAGCGAAGCGGGTCCGAACGGTCATGGGTCTGCGGGGTGCGGCGCGGGCGGAAGGGCGCGAGTTTAGCAAAGTTGACCCTTGCCCCACCCCCACCTAGAATTCGCCGCTCGCGAACGGGCGGTTAGCTCAGCGGGAGAGCACTGCTTTCACACGGCAGGGGTCAGTGGTTCGATCCCACTACCGCCCACCATCACCCCGTTGCGGGACATCCCGTAGCGTCTTCGAAGCCCGCGAAATGCGGGCTTTTTGATGCGCCGACTCCGGCGTTAGGAGCCGCGGTATCGCTGGCCGACCGCACGTCCGCCCCAGACGTCGCCGTGTCGGGCCATCGCCTGGCTTCGTGCGCCCTCGATCAGTGCGCGGACGCCTTGAGCCGCAGTGGCGGCGCCACCGGACACTCAGTCGGGCAGCCGGCGACCAAGCTTGAGTAATAACCTCAAAAAGGATCTTTAAGACACTAATTATACTAGTATTCCATTTACGAAAAAATAGCCCTCGGAGCGCCCCCGTGCGCAGTGAACCCGAAGATCTGAGTCGCTGGCGCCGACGGCCAACCTGGCCGGCCGGCGGCGACCCGAAGCGCAGACCCAACGCTCAGGCGCCGGCAGAGTTGCGCTAGTCGATGGGCATTAGGTGCTTGTTCGCGGCCAGCCACGCGCTGAAGGTCTGCAGGGATGGATTCAGCGAGCGGGCAACCCGGGGATCGCGTGCGCCGCAGAAGTAGTCGGCGAAATCCCGCTTGAACTGGAACATGTTGCCGAGGTCTTCCGCCCCCGGGAAGCCGAAGCCGCGGTAGACCTCGGGAGTGACGGCGTTGTACCGAACCGGCTGACCGAGCGCCCTGCCGAGCTCGGCGGCCATCTCGGCGCCCGTCAGGTGCTCGCCCGCGACACCGACGGTCTTGCCGACGTAATCGTCGCCTCTCTTGAAGATACCGTAAGCACACCGGCCGATGTCCTCGGCGGCGATGCCGGGCAGCTTGGCGTCGCCCATCGGCAGCGTGAAGGCGAGCGTGCCATCGGGCCCCTTCTTCGGCCCCATGCCGAAATGGACCAGGTTGTCCCAGTAGAACGACGTAAGCAGGAACGTCGTCGGCACGCCGAGCTCGCGGAAGACCGCGTCGGACTCCCCTTTCGCGTCGAAATGCGGAACCTTGTACTTGCCCATCAGCGTCGGCATGCGCTGGTCCGAGAGGGGAACCCAGCGGCGCGTGTCCTCGAGCGTGGACCAGATGGCGTGCTTCAGGCCGGCGGCCTGCGCCGCACGCGCCATGTTGCGCGCCTCCGCGATCTCGCGCTCGGGCGAGAAATGCGCCCAGAAGAACGTGACGAAGTAGGCGCCGTATGCACCCCGCAGGGCCTTCTCGAGGCTCGCGGGATCGTCGATGTCGGCGGCCACGACCTCGGCGCCGATCGCGGCGAGCTCTCTGGCCTTCGGCGAGCCGACATCCCGGGTGATGGCGCGCGCAGCAAAGCCGCCTCCCGGGTCGGCGACGATGGCGCGCACCAGGCCGCCACCTTGCGCGCCGGTGGCACCCAGTACCGCGATGGTCTTCCGCTCGGTCATTTCCGGTCTCCTGATGAAGTTTTCGACCCTGGTCGGCCTTCTCGCTGCCTGTCACGTGACCGCGGTATCCCGAGTTCCGGAGCCACGGCTCGCGCGCCTGAGCGAGTGCCTTCCCCAGGCAGTCTAGTTGACTGACCGTCAGCCACGCCGGGCCTAACCGCGCAGAAGACAGGGTTCCTCGGGCGAGGCGGGGCCAACGGGCGCCCGGCGTCGACCGGCGCGGTCACCGCGTCCTTGCGGCGACCCAGAACCACACGTCCAAGGTCCCGCCCCTGCGTCCGTCTCCGCTCGGAACGACGTAGCCGGGCACCTTCCGCGTGCGGAAGGTGTCGCCGTCGACGTGGATCTCGCGC
>Ga0102851_10001996_pt1 | contig 12093 bp, 9 predicted proteins | sample Mud3Dept3metaG_FD_79558 | JGI IMG/M metagenome (GOLD analysis project Ga0102851, IMG submission 79558) | Freshwater wetland microbial communities from Ohio, USA, analyzing the effect of biotic and abiotic controls - Mud 3 Core 4 Depth 3... | ecosystem: Environmental > Aquatic > Freshwater >... | reverse complement strand
GGACTTCGCGAAGCCACGTCACATCCCGCTGCGCGGCGGCGGCACCGCCTCGAGCAGGCGCTGCACCAACGCGTCTGAGTCGATCCGCTCGGATTCCGCGTAGAAGTTCGTGACGACCCGGTGTCGCAGCACGGGCGCGGCCAGCGCCCTCACGTCGGCCGTCGACACGTGATAGCGCCCGTGCATCAGCGCCCGGGCCTTGCCACCAAGAATGAGCGCTTGTGAGGCTCGCAGTCCGGCACCCCACTTGACCCATCGTTCGACGAACTCCGGCGCGCCAGGCTGGCCGGGGCGCGACGCGGTGACCAGCCGCACCGCGTAGCGGGCGACCTCGTCCGAGACCATGATCTGGCGGACGAGGCGCTGGAACTCGAGGATGTCGGCGCCCGTCAGCACGCGCGCTGGGGTCACGCGGGGCTCCCCCGTCGTGTCGAGCACGACGCGCACCTCGTCGTCTTCCGCCAGGTAGGTCATCACGACGTTGAACATGAAGCGGTCGAGTTGCGCCTCGGGCAGCGGGTACGTCCCCTCGAGTTCGATGGGGTTCTGGGTCGCGAGCACGAAGAACGGCGGCTCCAGCTCGAACGTGCGACCCGAGGCCGTCACGTGTCGCTCCTGCATCGCCTCGAGCAGCGCCGCCTGGGTCTTCGGTGGCGTGCGGTTGATCTCGTCGGCGAGCACGATCTGCGCAAACACGGGCCCCTTGACGAACCGCAGGTGTCGGGTGCCGCCCTGGTCCTCGAGCACTTCCGTGCCGGTGATGTCGGAGGGCATCAGGTCTGGCGTGAACTGGATGCGCTTGAACGACAGGTCGAGGATGCTCGCCAGCGTCTTGATGAGCAGGGTCTTGGCCAGGCCGGGCACCCCTGTGATCAGGCAGTGGCCGCCGGTGAAGAGCGCCGCGAGCACCAGGTCGATGACGTGGTCCTGCCCAACGATGACCTTCCGCACCTCGCTGAGGATGCGGGATCGCCCGTCCGAGACGCGCTCGACGAGGGCAGCAACGGCGGCTTCCGAAAGGGTCTCCATTGACGATTCCTTCACGCGATCAGTCAGTGGGTCAGCGCGTAGACGATCTCATTGATCATCATCCGATACGCCTCGGCGGTGTATTGGATGTAGCCGGGGTACTCCTCCGCGTTCGACCACTCCCAGCCGTCGCCCATGTCGGTGTTCCAGTTCATCAGCACCATCGCCCGGCCCCGGTCGTCGAGAATCGCCCGCAGGCGCGGCTCCACGCCGCCTTTCTCCCACGTGCGCCCGGCGAAGAAGGCCCCCAGGCCGGGAATCTGCGGATACCGGTCGATCGTGTAGAAACAGCTGAAGACCGGGTGCGACGGGTCGAGGTCGACGATCCGACGGTCTGGGAAGACGCGTTTCCACTCCTGCTCGACGAGCTCCCACTCGTAAGGACCATGGAAGTCATCGAGCGTGGCCGTGCCGCCGCGCAGCAGGAATTCCCTGAGCACGGGGATCTCGGTGTCGGTAAGCCGCAGGTTGCTGGGCTCGACAAAGTAGATCCACGGGTGCGCCATGAGGTCGGGGTCCTCAATCGTGAGCACGATGGGCTCGTGCACGCGGATGGAGGTCACGCTCTTGACGCGACGCGACAGGTTCTGCTCGGCCGCGGGACCGTCGATCGCCCAGGGATCGCTCCAGTAGCGCGCCTGAAACGACTCGGTATTCCACGACTCGTAGCGGATCCGCACGAAGGTCCACTCGAGCCCGGCAAATCGGCCTTGGTCCGACGACGGCTGTTGCGCGAAGACGCCGCGGCCGAGCGCGTCGACGCACAGCATCGCGATGGCCACGAGGCACGCGACCGTCGGGGCGAGCGCGCGATCACGGGCGCACGGCACGGGTCGAGTCTCCGTCTACCAGGCGGAGCAGCAGATCCTGCGCCCGCTCGTAGCGCGGCGCCCGCTCGAGCGCCGCAATCACGTGCCGTTTGGCCTCGCGTGGCTGGCCCACCAGCACGAGGGCCTCGGCGAGATCGGTGTGCACCACGCTCGGATCCGCCGGCCCGGCCGCCAGCGCCAGCCCGAATCGCCAAATCGCACGCTCGAGCTGCCCCTCCCCCATTGCCAGACGACCCAGCGCGCCGTGAGCCTCGGCGTCGAACGGCGTCACCGAAGCGATGCGGCTGTTCGCGTTCGCCGCCCGCTGGCGATCCCCGGTCGTCTCGGCCCATCGAGCGAGCGCCCGCGCGGGCTCGAGCGCCGCGGGATCGTGCTCGAGCAGGACCTCGAGCGATCGCATGGCCGTCTCGGGATCGTCGATCCGCTCGGCCGCCGACGCCATTGCTGCGCGTGGACTGGACTCGCCGGTCAGTCCCGGCACCAGCGCGTCGGCCCGGGCATACGCGTCCAGCGCGCCGCGACGATCGCCCTCGGAGGTGAGGGCCTTCGCCAGGGCCATCAGCACCTCGAAACTCCCCGGGTGCTCGCGAGCAGCCTCGCGCAAGGCTGGCACATCGCTCGACGTGATGGCCGTGACGGCGTCATCTGGCGTCGCCAGCGCCACGCGGACCGCCCCATAGCGGTCGTCGAGGTAGGCGCTGAACGACACCTGCAGTTCTTCGACGTCGACGCCCAGCGCCCGTCGCAGGGCAGCCGGCTCGTCGAGCCCCTCGCCAAACGCGCGCAGCAGGCCGTGAAGCGCCGCCTCCCCGAAGCGCTCGACGATGTGCTCGACCACGAGCGACGCTTGATGATACGCGAGCGTGATCGTGGTCGGGTCGGTGAATCCGCGGGCCAGCGACGAGAGTGGCAGCGTGCGCCCCTCGGCGAACGCGCGAACGAACTCCTCGTGCGATTCGCGCCCCCACCCCAACCGGGCTCGCCGCTCCTCGAACACCGAGACACCCTCGCTCAGCCAGCGCGGCACGCGCTGCGCCGACATCTGGAGCGTGATGACGTGCGCCATCTCGTGCCACAGCGTCGCCTCCCAGTTGAAGGTGCCGGGCGGCCTGGCGCGGGGAGAGTCGAGCGTGACCACCCGACCAAAGCAGGCGCCCAGCGCGCCGATCATGCCGGGAAGTCCGAGCGTTCGAACCGCGAAATCGTCATGACGCGGGAAGAGCTCCACGAGGATCGGTCCCCGCGGCTCGAACGCGTAGCGCGCGCTCAGCGTGGCGAGGGCCTCCACCGCCAGCGCAGGGGCAAGCTCCCGCAGCACCGGCGCATCGTCGGGATGCAGGCGCACGTGGACGGTCTCTCGCTCGACGGTCTCGAACTGCGCGAGCGTGTCGAGCAGCCCGAGCAGGTTGAAGGTGACCGCGTCGAAGGGGTCTTGTTCGAACGCCCGCTCGAGGACCTGTCGCGCACGGGCCTCGTCACCCGTCCTGAGGAGCAGCAAGCCGAGCTCGGCACGTGCGCGCGCGTTCGCGGCGTCCACCTCGACGGCGCGCTCGGCCATCTCGAGCGCCTCGTCGAACCGATAGCGACGCGCGAGCGCCTCGGCCGTGACCCGATAGACCTCGCCATACGACGGTCGCAACGCCAGCAGTGCGGTCACCTCCCGTTGAAACGGCTCGATCTGGTCGTCGGCCCTCGCCAGCGCGGCCCTCAGCGCTCGAGCCTCGAAGCTCGAAGGGTTGACCTCGAGCGCCCGCGACAGCATGGCCTGGGCGTCGGCGTCACGATCGCTGTCGGCGGCGAGACGCGCCAGGTGAACGCAGGCCACGACGGATGCTGGATTGATGACCAAAGCGCGCTGTGCGGCCAGCGCCGACGCTGGGGGGTCGTCGTCGGCCAGCACCATGGCGAGACCCACCTGGGCTGGCGCGTAGTCGGGATCAGCCTCGATGGCGCGATTGAAGAGCGCCTGCGCTTCCGACCGGTTGTGCTTCTCGAGAAACAGCTCGCCCCACCACGTGTTGATGGACGCGCTGTCGGGTGCGAGTCGCGACGCGTTCCGGAACAGCGAGTTGGCCAGGCGATACTGTCCGAGCGCGCGCGCGGCGCGCGCCGCCCTCGCGAGGCCGCGTGCGTCATGCGACGCGGCGCCGCTCTCAACCACTGCGGACAAGACCCGCGCCCCAGGCTCGGTCTGGCCGAGCGTCATGTGGAGCAGCCCCAGTTCGAGGGCCGCCTCACCTTGGGGGTCGATGAGCCGGGCACGACCCAGCAACTCCAGCGCTCGGTCATACTCGCCGCGCTCGAGGGCCACCCGGCCCTCGATCAGCAACCGGAACCCGTCGGTGGCATCGAACTCATCGACGAGGTCGACCGCCGCACCGAACTGTCCGCGCGCGACCGCCTGCGTCGCGCGTGCCTCGATCGCCGCGCGGTGTGCGGATCCAGGCGCGGGCTGCGCCGGGACGGAGCCCGGCACGGCCGCGATCGCGGCTGCGACGATGATGGCCACGGCGAACCTGTGCAGCAAGATGCACGCCCGCCGCGCGGGAGGACTCCCCCGCCTGGACGAATCTGTCGCCATTGGGAACGTGAGGCCATTATAGCCCGGCCGCTCGAGGTGCGACGGAAACGGGGTGCCGATCAGCGAGGGGGTTGGGCGGCGGCCGACGCGAGCGCGGCGCGTTCGACCGTGACGCGCCGAGCGATCAGCGCGCCGAAACCGATGAGCACGAGGGGACCGGTGACGGCGGCTCCGAAGTAGCACGCGGCTCCGATCAGTTCACCGACGACGGCCACGTAGTTGGGATGGTCGATCCAGCGGTAGGGCCCCGACCGCACGAGGGGAGCGCCTGGCAGCACGAGCACCTTGAACGTCCAGCGGTCGCCCAGCGTCGCAATCGCGGCGTACTTGAGGAACTTGGCCAGGGCGAACAGTGCGGCTCCGCCCGCGACCCACCCCAGGCCCGGACGGCCCCGTGACCAGGCCTCGAGGGCCATGACCGCGAAGCCTCCCGGGTAGGTCAGGCTCATCAGCGCGTAGACGTCCCCCTGGGGTTCGATGGCTCCACGGCCTCTCAACACCTGCTCGTGCCGACGCGACACCCAGGTTTCCGCGAGCATGCAGGCGGCGACAGTGGCCAGGCCTGCACCGAGGTGAAGCATCACGCGGTGTCCTTCTCCGCGCCGTGCAACGCGAGATCGATGTCGCCCGCACGCCGGATGAAGCTGCGCACCAGCGACGGCGTCAGACGTGCGGCCAACTGTCCAAGGCCCAGGCCAGCCCTCGTCCCGATGAGCGCGCGCAACGTGCGATTGAACCGCTGCTTGGCCGCAAAGGCCTCCGCACGGCGCCTGGCCAACCGCACGTGCGCATCCGTGCGACCGTGCTCGAGCACCTCGAGTGCGGCCTCCGCGGCCAGGACGCCGCCCTGCACGGCAAACCGCAGGCCGTCGCCGGTCATCGGATCGATGAAGCCAGCCGCATCGCCGGCCAGCAGCAGGCCGGGCATGCCTGCACAACTGGCATCCACCGCGAGCGGGCCCAGGCAGCTCACCGGGCTGGCTGCGCGGGCCGCGACGAAGCGTTCCGAGAGGATGGGATCGGCCGAGAGGGTGGCGCGCAGCAAAGCCCCAGGGTCGCCAAATCCCGGACGTGGTGTCACGACCAGGCAAACGTTGGCGAGCCCACCTGGCAGCGGGGCTATGCCGACATAGTGGCCCGGCCGCAGGTGCATTTCGCCGCGAGCGCTGAGGCCGGCCACGTCCGTCATGTACATCCCGATAGCCCATCGCCGAGGCGCCGCTGGCTGTCGCGCGAGCCCGAGTGAGAACGCCAGCGTTGATCGGCGCCCATCTGCAGCAATGGTCACCCTGGCCGGAATCCGCGTTCGTCGTCCGCGGGCGAGAACGCTCGCGCCCCGCACGGTCGTGCCGTGCTCCAGGATGGCCTCCGTGACCCGGGCACCCTGCTCGACGCGCGCGCCCGCGTGGGCCGCGGCCTCGAGCAGGACGAGGTCGAGCAGGCGGCGCGGCAGGGCCCTCCCGCGAATGCCGCGCCCGTAGTCGGACACGATCGCCTGTCCCGACCGCGACGTCACCATCATGCCGTCGAGGGCAAGGGACTCCCGCTCAATGCGGTCATCGAGACGCAGCGCCCTGAGCCACGCCAGCGTTCCGGGATTGACCGTGTCGCCGCACAGCTTGTCCCTGGGAAACCGCGCCCGGTCGACGACCAGCACGCGGACGCCCGCCCGCGCCAGCACGAGGGCTGCAGTCGTCCCGGCCGGGCCAGCGCCGACGATCAGCACCTCAACCATCGGATGGGCGGGGCGATGCGGGCGCGCCGAGCACGAGGGCGCTGTTCTTTGAACCGAAACCGAGGCAATTGCAGAGCGCAGCCGCGGGGGACGCTCGGCGCGACACGTTGGGAATCACGTCGACGTCGCACTCCGGATCAAGGTGCTCCTGGTTGATCGTCGGAGGCAGCACACCCCGCGACAGCGCGAGCGCCGCCGTGACGACCCCCGCGGCGCCGCTTGCGCCCTGGGGGTGCCCAATCATCGACTTGACGGACGATCCCGGCAGTCCGGCAGCACGCGTCCCGAACAGGCGCCGCACGCACCGCACTTCAATCGCGTCGTTCAGCGGCGTGGAGGTGCCGTGGTAGTTGACGTAGCCAATCTCCTCGAGCGCTCGCCCCGACCGCTCGATCGCCAGGCGCATCGCCCGCACGATCTGCTCGCCGGCCGGATCCATCTGCACCCGGTGGTACGCATCACAGGTCGAGCCGTAGCCTTCGACGAACGCGTAGATCGGGGCACCCCGACCGCGGGCCCGGTCCTCGCGTTCGAGGACCACCATCCAGGCACCCTCGCCGAGCACGAACCCGTCGCGGTCGCGGTCGAACGGGCGCGACGCCGCCGCCGGTCGGTCGTTGAAGCGCGTGGCCATCACCCGCATCCGGGAGAACCCGAACATCATGCCCGGCGTCACGCACGCGTCGGCGCCTCCCGACAGCAACACGTCGAATTCGCCGGCCCGCACCATGGCGGCGGCATACCCGATCGCATCGGTCGAGCTCGTGCATCCGGTCGAAAGCACGTGGCTGATGCCCTGGAGACCGAGCGCGATCGACACCTCGCTCGACACCATGCCGCAGATGGAGACGGGAATGGCGTAGGGCGTGACGCGCCGGCCACTGCCCTGGAAGTACTCGCGGTACTGTTGCTCTCCGATATCGATTCCCCCGGCGCCGGTGCCGATCACGACGCCGCCGCCAGGCTCGGCACGCGACAGCCCCGCGTCTGCCCACGCCTCGCATCCGGCCACCACCGCAGCCAACGACACGCGCGCGTAGCGCTTGGGATCGGCGCGGTCGCCCACGGCTCGGGCGGGGCCCTCCCCCGCCACCGCCCCAGGCGGGGCATGCCCGCCGGGCACCGCCGGTGCATCCTCCATGCTGAACGCTGGCAGCGGAGCCGCCACGCGGCACGGGTAGATGGCCGGGTCGAGGTCGTCGAGCAGGCGCGTGGCGCTCTCGCCGGCGACGAGCGCCGACCAGAATCGCTCGCGCCCGACGCCGAACGGCGACACCGCGCCGATGCCCGAGATCACCACGCGCGCCGAGCGTGTCGCCATGCTCCCTATAATAGTGGGTCCCTCGACGCGTGAAACATGGGTCACCGGCACACTTCCGGCTGCGTAGCGCTCACCTGGGGCGGCGGACTGCTCTTCGTCGCGTCGCTGGCGTACGGGATCTGGGTGTACATGGTTCGCCTCGGCACGGTTCCGGACGTATCGGGCGTGGCGCCCGTCGTCGCGGTTTCCATGAACCTCGTCCTCTTTCTCCTGTTCGCCAGCCACCACAGCCTGATGGCTCGCTCGGCGCCGAAGGCCTGGATCTCGCGCATCGTGGGCCCGCAGTCCGAGCGGGCCGTCTACGTGTGGGTGGCCAGCCTGCTCTTCTTCGGCATGTGCGCGCTTTGGCAGCCGGTCGCTGGCTACGCGTGGCGGCTCCACTCGCCGTGGGCCTGGATCGGCCGTGGCCTTCAGCTGATGGGCTTGCTGGTCCTGGTGCGCGCGGTGCGGTCCCTCGAGATCCTCCACTTCGCCGGCATTCGCCGCGAGTCACCGCCCACGGCACCCGCACGCGAGATCACGCCGCTCACCACCGCGGGTCCGTACGGCTGGGTGCGGCACCCCATCTACCTCGGCACGCTGCTCGTGCTCGGGGGCACGCCCGACATGACGCTCGGTCGTTTCACCTTCGTCGCCGCAACAGCCGCCTACCTGGCCGTGGCGGTGCGTTGGGAGGAACGATCACTGGTCGACAGCTTCGGTGATGCCTACGTGCGCTACCAGCGTCAGGTCCGCTGGCGGATCCTTCCGTTCATCTACTAGACCCGCAGTCCGCGGGGGTGGCCATGGGCGCTCGGCCACCAGCTCCCAGCCATCAGCGGTCGGCGCAATCCCACCACGCGGCTGAATGCTCGCAGCCGAACGCTGACGGCGTCAGTTCTCGTCGTCCTCGACGTCCCTGGGCAGCCCCTGCAGATCGTCGACGAAGACCAGCGACTGGTGCGACGGGATCTCGAACCGTCGTCGGCACCGCGTGCACACCACCTCGTCCTCGAGCCGTAGCAGGTAGTCGCGGAGTTTCGCGTAGAGCGCCCGGTCGCGTTCATCGGCGCCCGGCGGGATGCGGTCCTTCTTGGTGCGCCGCACCCAACGCACCTGGTAGTCGCCGCGGTGCCTGCAGCGCGGGCACGTCAAGGGGGTCGGCCGCGTCTCCTGGGTCTCGCTGAAGAAGTTGCGCTCGGGGATCGCCATCGGGCACCTGCTCCTGCACGATTGTGGTCTGCCACGCCGCGCCGCACAAGGGCCGGGGCGTTTCGGCACTTGCGATACACTGGCAGCACGAGACTGCTCGCCATGGCCGAGCCCGTCACCCACACGCCGTCCCTGCCCTCCGTACTGCCGGTCTTGCCGCTGCGTGGCACGGTCGTCTTCCCGATGACGGTGCAGCCGCTCGCCGTCAACCGCCCGGTCTCTGTTGAGAGCGTCCACCGGGCCCTCTCGAGCGACCGGATGCTCCTGCTCGTCATGCAGGACGGTGACTCGGACGACCCGAAGGACACCGAACTCCGTCACATCGGCACGGTCGGGATCGTCAGGCAGATGGCCAAGGGGGCCGCCGGGCTCCAGGTGCTGGTGGAAGGCATCGCGCGGGTCCGCGTCGACTCCTACCAGCGCGACGGCACGTCGCTGCGGGCCCACATACGTCCCCACCCTGAATCGAAGGACCGGTCGATCGAGGTCGAGGCCCACAGCCGTCGGGTGCACGAGTTGATCGATCGCGCCATGTCGCTGGCGTCTGGGCTGTCGCCCGAATTGCGAGGCCTGCTGATCGGCATCGAAGACCCGCTGCGCCTGTCCTACGTGCTCGCGACGCTGCTCGACATGAAGCCCGAGGAGAAGCAGAGCGTCCTCGAGCACGACACGCTCATCGCCAAGCTCAGTGCCGTGTCGGCGGCGTTGTCGCGGGAGATTTCCCTGCTGGAGCTCAAGGGCAAGATCGAGGCCGAGGCGCAGCAGGAGATGACCGACGCGCAGCGGCAGTACTACCTCCGGCAGCAGCTGAAGGCCATCCAGGAGGAGCTTGGCGAATCGGAAGGGCGCGAAGGCGAAGAGCTGCGCGAACGGGTCGAGAAGGCCCAGCTGCCCGAGGACGTCGCCAAGGCCGTGCTCCGCGAGGTCGAGCGCCTCGACCGCATGCCGCAAGCCTCGCCCGAGTACCAGATGATCCGCACCTACGTGGACTGGGTACTCGAGCTGCCGTGGAGCACGACGACCGAAGATCGCCTCGACCCGCTCGAGGCCCGCCGCGTCCTTGACGAGGATCACTACGACCTCGACAAGGTCAAGGAGCGGATCGTCGAGCACCTGGCCGTCCGGAAGCTGAAGGGCGACATGAAGGGGCCCATCCTGTGCTTCGTGGGTCCGCCTGGCGTCGGCAAGACGTCGCTCGGCCAGTCGATCGCGCGCGCGATGAACCGCAAGTTCGTGCGGATCTCGCTCGGGGGCGTACGAGACGAGGCCGAGATCCGTGGCCATCGCCGCACCTACATCGGCGCGCTGCCCGGGCGCATCGTGCAGGCGATGCGGCAGGCCGGATCGATGAACCCGGTGTTCATGCTCGACGAGATCGACAAGGTGATGGCCGGCGGCTTCTCGGGCGATCCGGCGGCGGCGCTGCTCGAGGTGCTCGACCCCGCGCAGAACAGCACGTTTCGGGATCACTACCTCGAGATCACGCTCGACCTGTCGCGCGTGCTGTTCATCACGACGGCCAACCAGCTCGGCCCCGTCCATCCTGCCCTGCTCGATCGCATGGAGGTCATCTCGCTGGCCGGCTACACCGAAGAGGAGAAGCTCCACATCGCGCGGCGGTACCTGCTGCCGCGCCAGTTGTCGGAGCACGGCTTGACCGGCGACATGATGGACGTCGACGACGACGCCATTCGGCGAATCATCGCCGAGTACACTCGCGAGGCTGGTGTCCGCAACCTCGAGCGGCGCATCGGGACCGTGGCCAGAAAGGTCGCCGCGAAGGTGGCGATGTCGCCGGCCCCTGCCGTTGTCGAGCGGCACGTGGTCACCGGCGATCGCGTGCCCGAGTTCCTTGGCCCGCCCAAGTTCAAGGAGGAGGTGACGTTCCGCACGTCACGGCCAGGCGTGGCCACTGGCGTCGCGTGGACCGAGACGGGAGGCGACGTCCTCTTCATCGAAGCCAGCCTGCTGCCCGGAGGCAAGGGAAACATCATCCTGACGGGACAGCTGGGCTCGGTGATGCAGGAGTCGGCTCGAGCCGCGGTGAGCCACATCAGGGCCCACGCGCGCAAGTTGGGCATCCCCCCCGACTTCCTCGATGCCCACGACCTCCACGTGCACGTGCCGGCGGGCGCCATCCCCAAGGACGGCCCCTCGGCCGGCGTGACCATTGCGACGGCCATCCTGTCGGCCCTGCGTGTCCAGTCCGTGCACAAGGATCTGGCGATGACCGGCGAGATCACGTTGTCGGGCCTCGTGCTTCCGGTCGGGGGGATCCGCGAGAAGGTGCTGGCCGCCCGGCGGCACGGCATCCACACCTTCGTGCTGCCCGAGCAGAACAGCGTTGATCTCACGGAGTTGCCCGACGAGGTCAAGGCGGGGATGACGTTCGTGCCGGTGGCCACGCTCGACGGGGTTCTGGAGGCGGCGCTCCCGCCATCGCCCGCCGTGCGGGAGGCGCCAGCCGACGCCGGCGCGGCAACGCCCGCGGCAGCTGCCGAGCACGTCACGGCGAGCGCCGAGCGCTGAGTCCCCGGTCCTCTCTCGAGGTCGAGGCTGCCACCGTCACAGCCATGACTCCGCCGACGGTCGTCTTCTACATCTCCGGACACGGCTTCGGCCACGCGTCCCGCGTCGTCGAGGTGATCAACGCGCTCCTCGAGCGACGTCCCGATGTCAACGTCGAGGTCCGCACCTCGGCCTCGCGGTGGCTCTTCGATCTCACGGTCCGCAGAACGGTTCGTGTATCGCCTTGCGAGTGCGACGTCGGCGTCGTGCAACGTGACAGCCTGCACCCTGACATCGAGGCCACGGGTGAGGCGGCCGAGGCGTTCTACGCCAGTCTTGGCCCTCGCGCGCATCGCGAAGCCCGCCTGCTGCTCTCGTGTCGGCCCGCACTGGTCGTCGCCGACATCCCGCCCCTCGCGTTCGCGGCAGCGGCGCTTGCCGGCGTGCCTGCGGTCGCCCTGGCCAACTTCACGTGGGACTGGATCTACGACGAGTACGCCGGCGACTGGGGCGACGCCCGCTGGGTGCCTGACCTCATTCGGCAGGTCCATCGCTCCGCTCGCGAAGCCTGGCGGCTGCCGATGTTCGGCGGCTTCGACGGATTCGAGCGCATCACCGACCTTCCGTTCGTTGCACGCCGCTCCGGCCGTGGACGCGACGACACCCGTCGCGCGCTCGGTGTCGGAACCGACGACCCCGTCGCCCTGGTGTCGTTTGGAGGCTTCGGTCTCGAGGGACTGCCGCTCGGCCGCGTCGCGCGCGACTCTCGCGTCACCGTGGTGACGACCGACGTCCCGGGCCATGTGGTCCCGACCGGCGCCGCCGAGGGGCCGCTCGCTCGCCGGACGGAGACAGGGGTCGTGGCCGTCAATGAGCACGCCCTCTACGCGTCGGGATG
>Ga0102851_10001995_pt1 | contig 12094 bp, 12 predicted proteins | sample Mud3Dept3metaG_FD_79558 | JGI IMG/M metagenome (GOLD analysis project Ga0102851, IMG submission 79558) | Freshwater wetland microbial communities from Ohio, USA, analyzing the effect of biotic and abiotic controls - Mud 3 Core 4 Depth 3... | ecosystem: Environmental > Aquatic > Freshwater >... | reverse complement strand
CGTCATCGCCAGCGAAAAAGCCGAGTTCTGGCTGCCTGAAATTCAGTGGGGCGGCATCCCCGGCGGCTGGGGCACGCAGCTGCTGCCGCGCCTGGTCGGGCCGGTGCTCGCGCGCTGGATTATTTTGAACGGGCATCGCCTCAGCGCGCGCGATCTCCTGCAACACGGGCTGGCCACGCATTGTGTCGCGCCCGAACAGGTACTCGACTGCGCGCTCGATGCCGCGCGCCGGCTTGCCGAGCGCCCGGCGGCCGCCGTCGCGTGCGCGAAGGAAGCGCTGCGCCACGCGCTGTCGACCGCGCTCGCGACTGGCGTCGAGTTCGAAGACCGGCTGCTGCAGATCGCGACGGCCTCGCCCGAGCGCCAGGCGGGTCTCGAGCGCTTCGCACAAGGCAAACGCGCGTAATGCAGGCGGCGCGGACGCAGACGGCGGAACCCACGCTCGATTCTTTCATCGGCTGGTCGCAACGTTTGCGCTGGGACGCGCTGCCCGGAGCAACGCGGGCGATGGTCAAGCAAGAGCTGCTCGATTACCTCGGCGCCGCAATTGCCGGGCGCGCCGTCGCCGGCATGCCGCCGTGGCTCAAGGTGTTGATCGACATGGGCGGCCGGCCCGATGCCGCGGTCATCGGCGGCCCGCGCGTGCCGGCGCCCATCGCCGCGCTGTGCAACGGTTACTTCGGCCACGTGCTGGAGTTCGACGACACTCACGATGAAGCGGTGTTGCATGCCGGCTCGGCTGCGATACCGGCAGCGATGGCCGCCGCCGGTCTGCGCGGCCGCCTGCAAGGGCGCGAGTTTTGCGAGGCGATACTGCTGGGCATCGAACTCACCTGCCGCCTTGGCATCGCCACGCGGCTTAATCTGGTTGCGGGCGGCTGGATCTATACCGCGCTGCTGGGCCACTTCGGTGCCACGCTCGCGGCCGCGCATATCATCGACCGGCGTCCGGAGGTGCTCAGAAACGCATTCGGCATCGCCTATTGCCTCGCTTCCGGCAATCATCAATCGACGCGCGAAGGCGCGTCCACCAAGCACGTGCAGCCGGGCTTCGCGGCGTCCAACGCGTTGCTCGCCACCCTGATGGCGGGCGGCGGACTCGACGGCGTCACGCAGCCACTGACCGGCGAAGATGGCCTGAGCCGCGTCTATTTGCACGACAGTTTCGATGCGCAGCGCGCGACGGCGGATCTCGGCACCCGATTTGAAATCGACCGGCTGTCATTCAAACCCTACCCGACGTGCCGGCTGACCCATCCCGCGATCAGCGCCGCGCTCAGGCTGCGCGCCGAACTCGGTGACGCTGTGCACCAGGCCGAACGCATCGAGCTCATCATCGGCCCGCAGGCATACGACGTGGTCGGACGCGCCGTGGCCGAACGTCTTGCGCCGGCGACCCGTATCACCGCGCAATTCAGCGTCTACTGGTGTGTCGCTGCAACCCTGGTGCATGGCGAGTTGACACCGCGCCAACTGGTCGAGGAAATACCGCCCTCGGCGCGCATGCGGGCTTGTATCGCGCGCATCGAGTGCCGCGCCGATCCGGCTGCCGCGCAACGCGACGTCGGCGGCTGCATGCTGCGGGCGCACGGCCCGTTTGGTACCCGCGAGGCACGCGAAGCCAATGCCAAAGGGCATCCCGATAATCCACTGAGCAACGATGAGCTGCTCGCCAAATTCAAGTCCAACGTGCGCCTGGCCGGCGTGACCGCGGATGCCGCGGAAAAACTCGCGCTGCGACTACTCGACTTCGATAATATCCCCGACGTAGTGCCGTTCCTCGCGCAGCTTGAAACGTTCGCATTGAAATAACACCCTCCCATGTACCTACTTGAACACGACGCCAAGCAACTGCTCGCCGCGCACGGTATCCCGCTGCCCGCCGGTATCCTGGCCGAAGACGCCGCCGACCTGCGCGCGCTGCCGCCCGGCCCCTGGGTGGTCAAAGCCCAGGTCGCCGTGGGCGGGCGCGGCAAGGCGGGTGGTATTCGCAAGACGACGACCGAAAGCGAGACTCGCACTGCCGCAGCCGAGATCCTGCGCAAACACATCCGCGGACTGCCGGTACGCGGCTGCCGCATCGAACAACAAGTCAGCGGCGCGGTCGAAACGTACCTCAGCCTGATGATCGACGCGGCGCAGGCCGGCGTGCGCGTGATGCTCGCGCCGCGCGGCGGCATCGACATCGAGGCCCTGTCAGCACAGCCGGGATTGATCCGCAGTGCGTTGTGCGATCCTGAACCGTCCACGGTGAGTGCGTGCGTGCGTAACCTTGCCAGCGACCTCGCGGAACCGCTGCGTAGCGCGCTCGCAGCGGCCGGCAGTGCACTGGCGGTGCCGTTTTTCGCGCACGAGTGCGTGCTGCTCGAGATCAACCCGCTGTTCGTCAAACCCGATGGCACGTGGTTCGCTGGCGACGCCAAAATGATTACTGATGACAACGCGCTCGAGCGCCAGCCGGCGCTGCGCGAGCTGCTGCAGGCGCGCGCGGGCGCATATCCCGAAGTCGCGCTCAAGTGGCAGCATGGCTGCGACTACGTAGTCGTCGATCCGGATGGCGAGATCGGACTGCTCACTACCGGTGCGGGGCTGTCGATGATGCTGATCGATGAGCTGCGCGCGGCCGGCCTCAAGCCTTACAATTTTCTTGACGTGCGCACCGGTGGCCTGCGCGGCGACCCGACGCGGCTGGTGCACGTGCTCAACTGGATCGCGCAGGGACCGCGCGTCAAAGTGATACTGGTCAACGTCTTTGCCGGTATCACCGATCTTGGCGAGTTCGCGCGCCTGCTGCTGGCCGCGCTGGCACAGGCGCAGCTGAAGGTGCCGGTGGTCGCGCGTCTGATCGGCAACGGTATCGACGCGGCGCAGCGGGCGCTGGGCGCGGCACGCATTCCCGTCACCACCGAACTCGACGCGGCGATGGTCCGTGTCCGCGAGTGCTTGCGCGGGATGCCGCGCCCATGACCCCGGTTCGCATCGACCGCACGACGCCGGTGCTGATACAGGGCATTACCGGCCGCGCCGGCAGGCAGCATTCCAGACTGATGCAGCAATACGGCACCCGCATCGTCGCCGGCGTCTCGCCCAAAGCCGGAGTGCGCGATGTCGATGGCGTACCGGTATTTGCCAACTGCCGCGAAGCGGTAGCGGCTACCGGCGCGACCGCCAGCGTGATGCTGGTCGGCGCGATGCAATTGCTCGAAGCAATCCGCGATGCAGCAGAAGCCGGCATCAAGCTGATCGTGACGCCGACCGAGGGCATGCCGGTGCACGACGCCCTGGCGGCTCGCCGGCTCACGCGCGCGGCGGCTGCCGTCTGGATTGGCGCTTCGACGCCGGGGCTCGCCGTAGCGGGCGTTGCCAAACTCGGCTTTCTGCCCGACAGCGCGTTGCTGCCCGGACCGCTCGGCATCATGTCGAAGAGCGGCACGCTGTCGTACGAGGCCGGCTACCGGCTGGCAAATCACGGGGTTGGAACTTCGGTGTGGATCGGCGTCGGCGGCGATCCCGTCAAAGGCACGCGCTTTGCCGAACTGGTGCCGTTCTATGCGGCCGACGCGCAGACCGAAGCGGTGCTGATCATCGGTGAAATCGGCGGCAACGAAGAAGAGGAGTTTGCTGCCGCGCTCACCGCGCAGCGTTTCGCCAAGCCGGCATTCGCGCTGATCGCGGGGCGCAGTTCGCCCGAAGGCGTGATCATGGGCCACGCCGGAGCGCTGGCGCACGGCAGCCACGGCGGCTACGCCGCGAAACAGGCCGCACTCGAGCAGGCCGGCGTTACGGTCTGCGCATCACTCGACAGCTTGACCACGGCGATAACCGCGTGGCACGCAGCGCGCACAACCTAAACGCGACGTGGAGAACGCCGGGCATGCCCGGAATTTATTCAGCGTTGCCTGGGAATCAAAAAGTCGGCCGCGGACGCAGGTACTGGTTCCGGTCGATCGACTTCACGCCGAGCTGCTTGATCTCGGCGCCTTTCAGCACATCGAGCATCACTTCGGCGCCGGCTTCACCGCTCGCCCACAGCTTGCGGTAGAAGTCAGCGTGGCCTTTCACCGGCTCGCCGCGCACGCCGACGATGATGTCGCCGCTCGCGAGCCCGGCTTCCTCGGCCGGGCTCTCCGGCGACACCCGCGTGACCATCATCTTGCCCTGCAGATCCTGGGTATTGACGCCGAGCCACGGCCGCGGCTTCGCCGCTGATTTGCCCTGCGCAATCAGGTCGCCGAGGATGGGCTTCAACAAATCGATCGGCACGAACATGTTGCCCGGCAGCCGCGCGCGCGGGCCCAGAGCGTCGCCCACCGCCAGCGAGCCTACGCCGAGCAGCTTGCCCTCCTTGTTGATCAGCGCAGCACCCTGCCAGTTGACCGTCGCGGGCGCGGTATATATCGCATCGTCGAGCAGATACTCCCAATAGCCGGCGAATGCCCGGCGCGACACCACGAACGCGGGCGCAACGCCGTCGAAGCCCACGATCAGCACCGGCTCCCGTTCGCCGAGATCGGCCGATACGCCGAACTCGATCGGCCGGATCGGCGGCGCCTTGAGCGCGCGCAGCAGGCCAAATCCGGTGGCGAAATCGTAGGCAATCACGCTCGCGGGCAGCGCGCGGCCGTCCGTGGTGGCAATCTCGACCGACTCGGCCTCCTGGATCAAATAGCCGATGGTGAGGATCAGCCCGCTCGAATCGATGACGATCCCGGTGCCTTCGCGCTCGGGGCCGAGCGTCTCGCGGCTGCGCGCGTGCGGCACCACCTTGGCGTGTATCCTGACCACCGAAAACGCGTCGACCGTCAGCGGCTCGCGCGGGGCGTCAGCCGCCGTCGCCGTTGCCGCAGCCAGCGCAAGCGACACCGCCCCCAGCCACACCGGCATTGCGCTCCGCAAGCGCACCGCAGCCGACGCCCACCGTCCCCGATACAGGTTCCGGCCAAAGCGTGCGCATTGCGTTACGTGCGTGTGCACCATGTTCGAATTCTCCTTCGTAACAGCTGAGTTGCCGCAAAACAAATAAAGTTCCTGCATAACAGATACTATTCCTCAAGCAAGCCCTTCGGCAATCGGCTTTTTAATGAGAAAATGGCAAACTCAGAACTGAATTGCGGTTTTTTTGACTCGGGGAGTACGCAAATGGAATTGGAACTGAAAAACAAGGTGGCTGTCATCACCGGCGCGACCGACGGCATCGGCAGGGCCGCTGCGCTGATGCTCGCCCATGAAGGCGCCAAGGTCGCGATCTGCTCGCGCCGCGCGGAAGCCGTGGCCAAGACCCTCGACGAGATCCAGCGCGCCGGCGGAGACGCGTTCGGCATGGCGGCCGACATGGGCAAGGCTGCCGATATCGAGCGCTTCATCGGCGCGGCAGCAAAACACTTCGGGCGCCTCGACATCCTCGTCAACAACGCCGGCACCTCGAAGCGCGGCGCTTTTCTCGAGCTCGACGACGCGGCGTGGAGCGCGGATCTCGAGCTCAAGGTGTTTGGCGCGATCCGCTGTACGCGGCTCGCGGTGCCGCACATGCGCAAGCAGGGCGGCGGCCGCATCATCAACGTCACGAACATCGGCGCCAAGCAGCCCGGGGCCGAATCGATGCCGACCTCGATCTCGCGCGCCGCGGGGCTCGCGCTGACCAAGGCGTTGTCGAAGGAGTACGCCGCCGACAACATCCTGGTCAACACCGTCTGCATCGGTAAGATCAAGTCCGGCCAGCACGAGCGCCGCCGCGCGCGCTCCGGCCTCAGCGCCGGGGAATTCTATGCGAAGATGGGCGAGGACATTCCGCTCAGGCGCGTCGGCGAGACCGACGAAGCCGCCAGCGTAATCGTGTTTCTGGCCTCGGCGGCCGCGAGTTATGTGACCGGCACCAGCATCAACATCGACGGCGGGATATCCGGAGTGCTCTGAAGACAGGACCGGGGCGTAACCAGTAAACTGGTGCCCATTGGTTGTTACTGAAAGCTAATGCGGGTTATGAACAAGAAGCAGATTCCGGTCGTGGAACTTCGGCTCGGCATGTACGTAGCCGAACTGGATCGCCCCTGGCTGGGCACGCCGTTCCCGTTTCAGGGTTTCCCCGTCACGTCCGCAGACCAGATCGCTGCATTGAAACAGCACTGCGAGACCGTTGTTATCGATCTGGAAAGGGATACGTCGGACGGTCCGCATGACAGGCGCGGGTTGACGGAAACATCGTTACTGGGATCCGTAGTGTATACAGAGGCAGCGTCGATCGAGAAAGAGCTGCCCGTGGCCCGGGCGATCTATTCCGACTTCGAGGAAACCATCCGAACGACCTTCGACAAGCTGCGCGCGGCAGAAGAGCTGGATCTCGAGTCGCTGAAAGGCCCGGTGCGCAGCATGAGCCGCAGCATCGAGCGCAACCCCGACGCCATGATGCTGCTGTCCCGGATCAGGCAGAAAGGCAGCGATGAGTTCAGCCGCGCCGTGGACACATTGATACACATGATCGCGTTCGGGCGGTTCCTGCAGTTTCCGGGCGAGCGGCTGCTGCACCTGGGACTTGCCGGACTGCTCCTCAACGTCGGCAAAGTCAGGCTGCCGGACACGATCCTGCAGAAGAAGGGCGCGCTGATCGCTGAGGAAATTGCGCTTGCGAAGACGCATGTCGCACACTCGGTCGATCTGATCCGCGCAGCACCGGGGCTGTCGAAAGACCTCGAGGACATCGTGATCCAGCACCACGAGCGGCTGGACGGCAGCGGCTATCCGCAGGGGCTGCGCGGCAAACAGATCACGATCGACGGCGCGATTGCCGGCCTCGTGGACACCTATTCGGCCTTCACGTCAACGCGGCCCTACGCCGAGCAAATGCCCCCGTCCGCCGCACTGAACACGCTGCACAAGCTGCGCGGCACGCTGTTTGACGAAATGCTGGTTGAGAAATTCATCGAGTGCATAGGAATTTATCCCGTCGGGAGCGCGGTTGAACTCAACACCGGCGAAGTCGGGATCGTGATCGCGCAAAACCTGGCGCGCCGCTTGAAGCCGCGGGTAATGGTGATCCTCGATGCACGCCTGAAGCCGATCCGCCCGCAGGTGATACTTGACCTCGCCAAGGAACCCAAGGCAACGCCGGATGAGCCTTACAGGATCATGCGCACCCTTCCCCGGGACAAACTGCCGATCGACCTCGAACAATTCCTTTTCTGAGCGGCCTGATCGTATGGCCATCGAAGCAGCGACCATGCGCGCGTCGGCGAGACCGACGAAGCGGCCAGCGTGATCGTGTTTCTGGCATCGGCTGCCGCGAGTTATGTGACCGGTACCAGCATCAACATCGACGGCGGGATATCCGGAGTGCTCTGAGCGCGGGAGCGGGCGTTACCCGTAAACTATTTCACATCAATCATGACGGAAAGTTAACGCGGGTTATGAACAAGAAACAGATTCCGGTCGGGGAACTTCGCCTCGGCATGTACGTCACCGAGCTCGACCGCCCCTGGCTCGGCACGCCGTTCCCGTTCCAGGGTTTCCCCATCACGTCTGCGGACCAGATCGCTGCATTGAAACAGCACTGCAAGACTGTTTTTATCGATCTGGAGAGGGATGCCTCCGACGATCCGCATGAGGGGCACGGGTTGACGGAAACATCGTTACTTGGATCGGTGGTGTATACCGAGGTAACCCCGGTCGAGAAAGAGCTGGCCGTGGCACGGGAGGTCTATTCCGGCTTCGCGGAAAACATCCAGAGGACTTTCGACAAGCTTCGCTTGGAAGGAGAGCTGGATCTCGAGCCGCTGAAAGGCCCGGTGCGCAGTGTGACCCGCAGCATCGAGCGCAACCCAGACGCCATGATGCTGCTGTTCAGAATCAAGCAGGAAAGCGGCCATGAGTTCAGCCGCGCGGTGGATACATCGATACACATGGTCGCGTTCGGGCGGTTTCTGCAGTTTCCGGGCGAGCGGCTGCTGCTCCTGGGGCTTGCCGGACTGCTCCTCAATGTCGGCAACGCCAGGCTTCCGGACACGATTCTGGAAAAAAAGGGTCCGCTGACCGCTGAGGAATATGCGCTTGCGAAAGTGCATGTCATGCACTCGGTCGGTCTGATCCGCGCGGCGCCGGCGTTGCCGAAAGGCCTGGAGGACATCGTGATACAGCACCAGGAGCGACTGGACGGCAGCGGCTACCCGCAGGGGTTGCGCGGCAGACAGATCTCGGTCGACGGCGCGATTGCCGGCCTGGTGGACTGCTATTCCGCCCTCACGTCGGTGCGGCCCTACGCCGAGCAAGTGTCCCCGTCCACCGCACTGAGCATGCTCTACAAGCTGCGCGGCACGCTTTTTAACGAAATGCTGGTTGAGAAGTTCATCCAGTGCATAGGGGTATATCCCGTGGGGAGCACGGTTGAACTCAACACCGGCGAAGTCGGGATCGTGATCGCGCAAAACCTGGCGCGCCGCCTGCAGCCGCGGGTGATGGTGATCCTCGATGCAGGCCTGAAGCCGATCCGCCCGCAGGTGATACTTGACCTCGTCAAAGAACCCAAGGCAACGCCGGATGAGCCGTACAGGATCGTGCGTACCCTTCCCCGGGATAGTCTGCCGATCGACCTCGAGCAATTCCTGTCCTGAACTGCCCGGTAGAATGCGGCGGCTCAACGGCGCCTTTTGATGATATCGAACCACGCCTGCGCGAATTTTTCCTGGCCGGTGGCCCCGAAATGACAGGTGTCGTGTCGATCCGGGTCATCAATGAGGTAATCGGTGTCAACGCCGGCAAATACCTTTTGCCCCAGGCTGGGGAGGGCTTTTTGCGCTCTTGCGGTGGGGTTGTCGGCATTCCATTCGGGGGCGCATTTGGTTGCGACTGACGCGAACATCGGTGCTTCGATACCCTGATCCCGGATACTGGACAACAGGGAACCGAACATTCTTTGGTAGTCGCCTGCTCCCGTCTTTATCATGAAATCGATTTCGCCCTGATGCCACAGAACGTGGGTGATGCGATAACGCTTGCGGACCGCGTCGAGCACGCCCATCAGCATCCCGTTGAGATCTCCGCCTTTCTGCCAGCGTGATATCGGCGTGCCATTGATGCCGGCGGGGACCAGAATCACTTGGCCGAACGAACCCGCTGCAAGCAGCTTGTTCCCGAGCAGAGTCCACGATTCGCCCGCGCTCCCGGTGGTTCCGAGCAGGGGAGATTCGGCGACGTAGCACTTGCCATCGAAATAATTCACAACCTTTGCGCCGAATGCCGACGTGTGTTTTTGTTCTGCGTGATTGCCGGTATTGGATTGACCGATGAGCAGCAGGACGGCTGTTTTCCGGTCTTGCGCGGGGCACGCAACTGCTTTTTTTCCCGGATGGCCGGTCAAGCGGCCGTAGGTGTCAAATGCGGCAGGCGGCGAACTGCTGTCTGCGGCCTGGCTGGATGCGCCGGCAATGCATGCCCAGATCAAGACAGCGCGCGCCAGCGCCGCAATCAAGACTGGCTTCGAAGTCACTCGCTCGATTCCTGTTTGGCGCCGGAATGGCAATGCACCACCCACAAAAAAAGGCAGTCGCTGGACTGCCCGGTTGATTGGTGCCGGAAATAGGAGTCGAACCTACGACCTTCGCATTACGAATGCGCTGCTCTACCAACTGAGCTATTCCGGCGAGTCGCAGTATTTTACCACGGCACTTCCGGCGCAAACCGGGACCACGATCTCAGGATCTGGGCGAAACCCGCGCGTGACGCAGGCCGTCAGGGCGCAGGAGCCGGAACGGCGCGGCCGGATAAACGCAGCGGTGTCAGGCCGGCATGGAACGAATGCGGACGATGATGTCCATCCCCGCGGTCGCCATGCCGCGCGGCAGCGCCGGCAGCCCGGTGACGCGAATGCCGCGCGCGTCGATGTCGGTCAACTCCCCGGTATCGACGTTGTAAAAATGATGGTGCGGCTCGGTGTTCGGATCGTAGAAAACCTTGCTCGGGTCGACGATGACTTCGCGGATCAGCTGTTTTTCCAGAAACAGGTTGAGCGTGTTGTAGACCGTCGCCTTGGAAGTCTCCGAGGCGCGGTCGTTGACCAGCGCCAGTATCCGGTCGGCCGACAAATGCTCGCCGTGGGAAAAGATCGCGTGGGCGATTTCGATGCGCTGGTGCGTGGGCGTGATGCCGCGACCGCGCAGCACTTCGGCAAGGTTGTCGCGTGTGTATTTCTGGTGAGACATGGTGTTGATTCTAAACCAACATTTGGACTATGTCTAATTCGGTTCCATCCCGCCACTATGCCGTTGGTTCCGGCGAAGCTGCCGCTCATCGGCTGGGGGTGGCATCGCCAGGCCGGCATCATTAAGATGCCAGCGTCTAAGAGGAGCAAACTCATGCGGCCCATTTCCGGCTTTAGCCTGATCGAGTTGATGATCGTCGTCGCCGTCGTGGCGATACTCAGTGCCATTGCGCTGCCCTCGTACCAGGAATACGTGACGCGCGGAAAGATCACCGAAGCGACCTCAAACCTCGCGGACATGCGGGTCAAGATCGAGCAGTATTTCCAGGACAACCGGACCTACGTCGGCGCGTGTGTCGCGGGTACCGCGGCGCCGTTACCGACGGGCACAAGATATTTTACGTTCACCTGCCCCACGCTCACGGCCGCCGCTTTCATCGTCACGGCGACCGGCATTGCCGGGCAAGGCATGGGCGGATTCGCCTACTCGGTGGACCAGGCCAACGTCCAGTCTACCGTCATCACCGCGCCGGCCCTGACGGACGGATGGTCCGGCAACGCGGCCTGCTGGGTAATCAGAAAAGGCGGGGCATGCCAATAGGATCGGCACAACACGGCGTCACGCTGATCGAAATGCTGATCGGCATCGCCATTCTCGGCATCCTGATCGCGGCTGGGCTGCCGAGCTACACGGCATGGATACAGAACACGCAGATCCGCACGGCGGCAGAATCGGTCCTGAACGGCATGCAACTCGCCCGCAACGAAGCGGTGCGGCGCAACCTCAACGTGCAGCTGGTTTTGGGCGCGCAGTCGAGCTGGACGATCAGCGTGCCCAGCACCGCCGAGCAAATCCAGACCCGGGACTTCAGCTCGGGATCGAAAACCGTGACGGTGACGAAAACGCCCGGCGCCGCAACGACCATCACTTTCAGCGCCCTGGGCAGAGTGGTCGCCAACGCTGATGCGACCCCCTCCATCACCCAGCTCGATTTCGACGTGCCGACTACGATGCTGCCCGCGGCGGAAAGCCGTGATCTGCGCATCGTGATCGGCGCCGGCGGCAGCGTGCGCATGTGCGATCCCAACGTCATCGTCGTAACCGACACGCGTTATTGCTGAAGACATTTCTGAGCTGATCAAACCTGATGAAAACTCACCGCAGACCCGTTTCGCAGCGCGGCTCGATGTTGCTGGAGGCGCTCATCGCCATTCTGCTTTTTTCGATGGGCATACTCGGGTTGATGGGATTGCAGGCGATCGCGCTCAAGAACACCGCCGATGCCAAGTACCGCACCGAAGCGGCGTTCCTCGCAAACCAGATCATCGGCCAGATGTGGGCGGATAACCCGGCCAATCTCGCGACCTACGCCCACAATCCGACGACGGCCGGAAACTGCACTTTCGGCGGTGCGGCGTCCGGGAATGCCAGCGTGACGGCGTGGCTGGGAAACGCTACGACCGTGGGAACGGTCGCCGGAAATCTGCCGGGCGCAACTTCAAACAGGCAGCAGATCACCGTCGGCGCGGGAAATCTCATCACGGTGACGATTTGCTGGCAAGGCCCGCAGGAAGCGGCGCCACACAATTACGTCACTGTCGCGCAGATCAACAATTGAGAACGGGGAACACGTGATGTCGTTCAACCAATATCCCATGAACCGGTCCGGGCGGGGCTTCAGCCTGGTGGAAATCATGATCGCGGTGGTCGTCGGCATGCTCGGGATACTCATCATCATGCAGGTGTTCCTGGTCTCCGAAGGGCAAAAACGCACCACGACGGGTGGTGCCGACGCGCAGGAAAACGCGCTGATGGCGTTGTTCACGCTGGAACGGGAGCTGCGGATTGCAGGCCTGGGCCTGGTCGGACTGGGATGCACGACCGTCAACGCGTACAACCAGAATATG
>Ga0102851_10001992_pt1 | contig 12099 bp, 14 predicted proteins | sample Mud3Dept3metaG_FD_79558 | JGI IMG/M metagenome (GOLD analysis project Ga0102851, IMG submission 79558) | Freshwater wetland microbial communities from Ohio, USA, analyzing the effect of biotic and abiotic controls - Mud 3 Core 4 Depth 3... | ecosystem: Environmental > Aquatic > Freshwater >... | reverse complement strand
TGCCAACTGCCAATTGCCAACTGCTTTTTCTTCTTTCAGGACTTTACTTTAGAGAACCTGAGCATCTTCAGGATCCAGTCTGGCAGAGGTTTTGCTCCGCGTTTCCTGAGATCAAGGTACCATCCGAACTTTTTCAGGACCGGTAATTTATGAGTTTCCACAAATTCGATGAGCGTACCGTCGGGATCTTCAACATATGAGAAATGTCCCGCAGCTTCACCCATGTCGAAGCTGTTCCCTTCATGGCTCTGCTTGCTGTCAACCGTGAACGGGAAGCCAAGTTCCATACAGTGCGCTTTCAAGCCATCCATGCCCCGGATATCAAAGCACAATTGTATAAATCCGGGATCGCCCCAGTAACGGTCTTCATATGTTCTCTTCCCCGGCTTGCCGGCAGGGCAGACCAGCTCCATCATGCTGGGACCAAGTACCCTGCTGAATGGACCGGTGAAAGGCTCCCGGCTCTTCAGTAATACTCTCCGCATCTTATTTTCACCTCCGGGCAACCCGGAAAAGTCCGGGAAAACGCCCGTTTCATCATATACAACCTCATCATAACCAAGAATATCCGAATAAACCACTCTGGACTTCTCAATATCCGAAACACCTATCATTGCGCCATAACAGCCGCCGGTCTTTTTATTCTCGTTCATGAACCAGTCTGATGATTCAACAATCTGGAATATGTTACCATAGGGATCCTTCAGAAAAAAGCTTTTTTGTCCGGAGGGATCCTCAGCCGGTTCGTTTATGAGCAGAGTGTTCTTTTCCTTAAGGAATGACCAGGCAGCGTCGATACTTACCGCTTTCATCTTACAGCAGAGGATGCCAAGATCACCAAGTCTTATCTCTTCTTTCTTAAGCAGGGGTTCTCTTCCTTTATGCTGCCAAACCTCAAAGCCTCCGCCGCCCTGAAGATTCATCGCCAGTACGGCATGCCTTCTCCTGGGCTGATTACCGGTATATGGCAGCATAAGCTTCGCCTCTGCTTCTTCTTCAAAGATCCTGCAATCCATGCCGAAATGGTCAATGTACCAATCCCATGCTTCTCCGAGATCAGTTACCCCAATCCCTATCTGCTGGATCCCGCATATTAAGTATCCCTTCATAGTTTATAGTTTTCTGATTTATTTCGGTTTTATTTTGTCTGCAATCCTGAAAAAGAGCCATGGACAGATCCTTCTGATATACAACATGGTGAGTTCGGAGCTGCCGACTAGAATCTCCCTCTTGTTCCTTCTGATCCCCCTGATTATGATCTTTGCTGCCTTTTCAGGACTGATACCTTTTGCCAGTCCTTCATCCATTGTGCCCTGTTCTTTCCCTTCTGCATCCAGGGCGTGCAACGAGATACCGGTCCTGACCCTCCCGGGTATTAAAACAGAAGTCCTGATATTATTCTTCTTGTTTTCAAGGTACAGGGTTTCAAAAAAACCATGCAAAGCCTGCTTGGAAGCTGAATATGCTGAGCGCAGGGGGAATCCGAATCTTCCCGATATACTGCTGGTTGCGACAATATGTCCCGATTTTTGCCGTATCATATAAGGAAGTACTGCTTTTGTAAACGCAATGGTCCCGAAATAATTTATCTCAAATATTTTCCTGTCAAGCCAAAGAGGAGTTTCGACGATGGTCGATCTCTGGCTTATCCCTCCGATATTGATAAGGAAATCAATTTTGCCGATCTTTTTCATGTGAAGCTCAACTATTTTATCGATGCCGGAAGTATCCGACAGGTCGAAAGGTGCACAGATCACATTTGATGACCTTTCGTTACATGCTGCTTTTACCCTTTCGAGTCCCGGAACGTCATTTGATGATATGATAACTTTTGCTCCCCTTCTTACAAATTCATAAACCAGTGCTTCTCCGATGCCGGATGAAGCACCGGTTATCCATGCAGTTTTCCCTGAAAATATTTCATTTTCCCCCATCATTTTAAGCTTCCTATCAGGTTTAGTAATTCATCATGATCCTTCTTGAGCGCAATATACTCGGTATTGTTGTTCTTTAAATATTTTCTGATCCTGAATCCTCCTATTATGCGGCGGAATTCCAGGGAGTAGTTCACTGCAAACAAACCTGACAGGGGAAGCGAAACGAAAATCAGAAGCGCAAGCCACCAGGGTGAAAAAACAATGAGGCAAACGATCAGGAATACGGGCAGGAATACCAGTGCAAGACACAGGGATATACCATAACGTATAGATGAGTGAAACTGTATATCGCGGATATTTGGTATCTGAAGGTTGGGAATTCCAAGAAATGTAAGGTCGAAGATATTGCCATAGAGGAACAGGGGAAATGTAAATATGATTCCGGCAATACCCGCAACTAGCAATCCCATCTGGTGCTTTTTCTTCCGCAGAAGCATGTAATCGGTTTTAAGTTCTTTTGCCTTCTGTTTTACTTTCAGACTCAGGTTGCATATTATCCTGTAAAGCGTCAGATCGTCATTTTTGATTCGGTTTAGCTTATCAATAAGTATTCTGTCCCTGAATAATTTAGGGTTATGAACGTCGTCGCTGTACTGTCCGTTAACCAGACTCCTTAGCTCATCAATAGCTTCATAATCTTCCTCTGAATCGATATGGACGATTATCAGTTTCATATCCCGGTAAAGCTTGCTCCTCAGTTCGTTAAGTGCTATCTCGGGGCTTTTTCTGTAGAGGTCGTGAAATTCCGAAACTTCCACCGGTTTTCCATAAACAACTGTAAGTACCTGTCTGTATCTCTGGTAGTTAGAAAATTCAATTCCGACCGGTATTATTTTGATATTTAATTTGAAATCAGATGCTTCTTCGGCATGGAATGCAACCCTGCAGATTCCTTTCTTAAGTTGTCTCAATCGTCTGAAGCCTGCATGCTCACCTTCCGGCAGGATAACGAGGCCGTTTTTATTCCTGAGTACATCAACTGTTTTGTTGAATATTTCATCGTTACCCTTAAGTGTGTTGAACCCGTCCCTGATCCTGTAGACAGGCAGGATCTTCAGAAAATATAGTATTGCTGCAATGGTTTTATTTTTAAAAATGTCAGCCCTCGCAAGAAAGACAGGTTGTCCTTTATGTGTAAAAAGAACAGCAAGGGCATCCATCAGCGCATTTTGATGATTAGGAGCGAATATAAGATGATCTTCGGGATTGATGTTTTCCCGGCCCAGGACTATTACCTTTCTGTAGAAGATATTGTTGTGCCAGAATCCGGCCAGATATTTTAACAATGCATATCCTCTCGTATGCTTTTCTATATTTTCCCTCCCCATTCCGGATGCAAAAACTCAGTTAAAACCATTTAAGTTCTCAATAATAATTCAGATGCTGATGCAATGCAAGTTAAAAAAAAAAGCCATTTCTCCACCTGTCAATTATCCTTCTATCTTTTTTTGTCGGACGTCCGGTTCCCTTCTTCCTGAAGACAGCTGGTCCTGCTTTGCGGATTTCAAGTTTGTTTCTCTCGTCCTCGGGGGTAATATCTTCCAGGTAATTGATAACAAGCTTTGCAGAGACACGGTTTTCGATAGGAGCGATGATCCTGTAGGTAAATACTGCGGGAGACTTCCTCACAATAAGAATTTCGTTGCCTTCAATTGTCCTGGAGGGTTTGACCTGATTATTATCGATGAGGATCCTGCCCATTCTGCAAGCATTAGCTGCAAGGCTTCTGGTCTTGAATATTCTTACGGCCCAGAGATATTTGTCTAATCTGACAGATTTAATATCAGTCATATAGCCAGGACGTGCATGAAGTTCACCGGTTTTTGTCATCAGGCAGGATTTTCTTCTTGTTTTCAGGTATCGTTTTACCTGCCTTGTTGAAAGCTGTCATGGTGAGTTCAGGACCTACGGTTCCGAAAGATTTGATCATTTCGATTGCCAGCCCGATTCTTTCCTGAATGAATTTCTTTTCCTCATCGTCCCATTCTCCAAGTACAAAGTCAATCTGTGAGCCTTTCCGGTACTCATTTCCTATACCGAGCCTGAGCCGTGCGTAGTCGTTTGTTGAAAGCACTGAACTTATATGGGCAAGTCCGTTGTGTCCGCCATCGCTACCTTTGGATCTCATGCGGATACTGCCAAGAGGAAGTGCCATATCATCAACGATGACAAGCAGGTTTTCGGTTTGAATTTTTTCCTTGTTCAACCAGTATCTCACTGCATTGCCGCTGAGATTCACGAAGGTTGAGGGTTTAAGAAGAATAAATTCGTTCCCTTTGATTTTTATTGAGCAGACTGACCCATATCGTCTGTCTGTAAAAGAAGAATTGGATGCTTTTGCCATTGCATCCAATACCATGAATCCAATATTGTGCCTGGTATCAGCGTATTCTTCCCCGATATTTCCCAGGCCAACTATCAGATATTTCATTGTGCCTGATAATTAAGTGATTTAACCTTTCTTATCTTTCTCCTTCTCCTTCTCTCTTTCTTTCCCTTTATCTTTTTCCTTGCCTTTTTCGTCAGCAGGTGTTTCAGCAGCTGCTTCAGCGCCTTCAACAGCAGCAGCAGCTGCTGCAGCTTCAGCAGCAAGCTCTTCCTCGGTCTTCATGGCGATGCGTGATGTGGCAACTGAAACGACTGCAGTAATTTTGGGATCGAGAAGTTCAATCTTGTCGAAAGCCAGATCGCCGACTTTAATTGAATGATGGATTCCGAGATTGGTTACATCGACTGTAAGATATTCGGGAAGGTCACCGGCCAGTCCTTTCACTTTCAGGTGTCTTCTTTTAACGAAAAGTTTTCCGCCGGCTTTTACACCAACAGAATCTCCTGTAACAGTTACCGGGACATCGATAATTACCGGTTTATTTTCAAATATCTGAACGAAATCGGCGTGCTGTATTCTGTCGGTAACCGGGTGAAACTGCATCTCATGGAGAACAGCGTTATACTCCTGGCCATCAAGATTGATTTTTACTAGGTGAGCTTCATGTGTATAAACCAGATTTTTAAAGCTGTTTTCATGGGCACTGAAGTGGATGTTCCCTTCTTTACCATAAATGACGCATGGAACATTCCCTTCTTTCCTGATCTGCCCGGAGTATTTCTTTCCCAGTTCCTTCCGGATAGATCCTTTAATCTCAATTGTCTTCATTTGTTCAAGTGTTATTGTGCTACTCATTCCGTGAAACGGAACCCATTACACGTTAGATATTATTTTAAAAAATTGGATTGCAAATATAAGACAAAGGAATCAGAATACAAAATTTGTACTTATGGACTGATTGGTGTTGACAGCCTGGATTGTTGTCGCGAAGATCTGGGCAATGGAAAGCACTTTTATTTTGGGTGACTGGATGGACATGGGAACTGAATCAGTAACAACAAGCTCTTCTATTGCAGAATTATTAATCCTTTCCACAGCGTTTCCTGAGAGTACCGGGTGAGTTGCAAAGGCTCTGACACTCTTCGCTCCCCTTTCCTTCATCATATCAGCTGCAAGGACCAGTGTGCCGGCGGTATCCACGAGATCGTCAATGATAACGATATTCCTTCCTTTCACTTCGCCTATAACTGACATCTCCTCGATGACATTCGGCTTTTTCCGAAGCTTGTAGCAGAGTACCATTTCCGACTGGAGATGGCGTGAATAGGCATTGGCCCTTTTTGATCCGCCCATGTCGGGTGCAGATACTGTCAGGTTTTTAAGATTAAGATTTTCGATATATGGTGCAAATATCGCTGAACCGAACAGGTGATCGACAGGGACATTGAAAAAGCCCTGGATCTGATCTGCATGCAGATCCATGGTTATTATCCTGTCAACACCGGCAGTGCTCAACAGGTCGGCGGACAGCTTTGAACCGATTGAGACCCTGGGACGGTCTTTCCTGTCCTGACGTGCAAAACCATAATAGGGTATAACAGCAATGACCTTGTAGGCAGAAGCTCTCTTGGCTGCATCGATCATAAGCAGAAGCTCAAAAAGATTATCTGCAGGCGGATTGGTCGACTGTACGATGAATACCATATCCCCCCTCACTGATTCATCATAACACGGCTGAAATTCCCCGTCGCTGAATTCAGTGACTGAACTCTTACCAAGCTCAATGCCAAGTTCTTCTGCGATTTTTTCTGCAAGCCGTCTCGATGACCTGCAGGAAAAGAGCTTCATAGGTGCTTTCCCATACATAATTTTTGTTTTTGCTGTCGTCAGACTCGTTGTTGACTGCAAAATTAACTATTCCTTCCTAAATCAATCCTCTTTTAATAAATTGTTAAAAGTTTCTTCAATAAAACTCAGGATCTCCTCTCTGCCGGCTTTATTCGCTGCCGATGAAACAAATGTTACGGGCAGGGTTTCCCAATTACAGAGCATTAACTCATCATAATGCTGTATGGATCTTTTGAGAGCTGCCTGTTTTACCTTGTCACTTTTTGTAAATACCCTTGCGAAGGGAACCTGGTTTTTCCCAAGGAACTCCATGAATTCAATATCCGGTTTTTGTGGCTTATGTCTCGAATCAATCAGAACGAAGAGGCATGCGAGGTTTTCCCTTTTAAGTATGTATTCCCTTGCGGTTTTGGTCCATTGGTCCCTCAGCCTGGCAGGCACTTTTGCATATCCATAACCGGGAAGGTCGACCAGGTACCACTTACCGTTTATCAGAAAGTGATTGATTGTTCTTGTTTTTCCGGGATCTCCTGAAGTCTTTGCCAGCTTCTTAAAGCCTGTAAGCATATTTATAAGTGAAGATTTCCCGACGTTTGATCGTCCGATAAATCCGAATTCAGGCAATGAACCTGAAGGACATTGCTTTAGGCTCGCACTGCTCCCGGCAAAGAATGCGGACCTGATAATCATACCTGCCGGTTATTTGAGGTCATTATAGGGCAGGGCGATCTTTTTATAAACAAGATTTCTGTTTCCGAGAGGAGTCAGTATTGAAGCGATCACGCCAACATAATTCTGACCGGGAACACCGGTTTTCTTAAGATCAAGCCTGCCTTTACCGTCGATGACATTAATTGGTTTGACATTTGCAGAATCAAAGCGGTTATCGGTGAACTCACCCCGGAAGAAGTCAACCTTTGTTTTTTTGTCGGATAGTTCCAGGTTGATCCTGTATAAACCTCTTGAATTGTATTCATCGGATACCGATGCAACAATATCGGGATACCCTTTGAACAGTTTCCCGTCAGCAGAATATTCCTCAAAAAATGTTGTCCGCATTCCTCTGTCATATCCGATCCTGGCTCTCAGCTTTCCCGTCCTGTAATATTGCAATGCCACCCCGTGTATTGTATCATGTCTGTATGGTGTTTTCCTGAATACCTGCCCTGCTTCATAGAGATAATAGCTGGTGTCTTCCCTCAGCCCGTTTTCATACCAGAACTTAGTGCGCACCTCTCCTGTCTGGTAAAATGTCTTCATTTCTCCTTCCCGTACCCCGTTCTTAAAAGTGACCTCCTTGACCACGTAATTTCCACTCATATATTTCTTTATACCTGTATAACCTGTGTCGGGGACCGAGGCAGTTTCATTTTCTGGTTGATCCTTCTTATCGGATCCTCTTCCTGAGCAACCATAAGCTGTCAGCAGTATGAATGCAATAAAAATTGAGGCTAAAGATGTTTTCATGGCAATTAATTAATTGATTTAATGTGATTTATATTTTCAATGATAAAGATTTCCAGTAATTTGGCTTCCGGAAAGGGTTCGAGAATGACTTCCTTGATCATGGCCGGCAACAGTACGGTCTCTCCCTTAATTACAGGTTCTGAATTACCGTCCCACCGGATCAGAAATTCTCCTTCTGTACACAGATAGATAACAAAAGAATCAATAAGATTATAATCTTTGCTTATGAGTTCATTAAAGCTGATGATGTTTGTTGTAAAGAATTCACAGTTTATAAGGTTTTCAGTCTTATTCAGCACAGGGGTTTTTATTATTTTGTTCTTTCCTGATGCTTTAAAATCGATGGCATCGAGTGCAAGCTCAGTATGCAGCTCTCTGGGTTTTCCGTCTGCACCGGTCCTGTTCCAGTCAAAGACCCTGTAAGTAATATCAGAGGTCTGCTGTATTTCAACCAGGAGATTCCCGGCACCGATCGCATGAATCCTCCCCGCAGGAGTGAAGAAAACATCACCGGGTGTACTGTTCTCAATATTCATGAGCCCGGCCAGACCACCGCTTTTCAGGGCTTTAAGATATGTCTCCCTGTTTATCGGTTCTGTGAAACCGGTATATATCTTTGAGTCATTCCAGCTTTCAAGGATATACCACATTTCGGTTTTGCCATATGCCTTATGTCTTTTTTTTGCCAGGTCATTTCCCGGGTGCACCTGTATTGAAAGATCCTTCCTTGCTTCTATAAGTTTTATAAGCAGCGGGAATTCGTTGCCGAATTTGTCAAATAGTGCGTCTCCGGTAATATCTCCCATATATACTTCGATCAGCTCTTCAATATTGTTCCCGGCAAGAAAGCCATTGCTTACAACTGAAAGATTATCGGATATAGCCGATAGTTCCCAGCTTTCTCCAATATTTACAACAGGATCAGCCTTCTTGTGGTACCGTATTGCCAATGAATCTCCTCCCCAGATGGTCTCTTTTAAGATCGGTATAAATTTAAGAGGATAAAGTTCTGACATCGCAGGAGGGTTAAGTTAGGCACTTCTCAATACAATTTGCTATTTTTGGTCATTATTGCTGATACAAATTTACTAATAAATGCTGATTGTTGGAATAGCAGGCGGCACCGGTTCAGGAAAAACTACCGTCGTTAACAGATTACTGGAAGTATTTCCAAACGGTGAGGTCGTCGTAATACCACAGGATTCCTATTACAAAGATAATGGTCATATACCTGTAGAAGAGAGGCAAAAAATCAATTTTGACCATCCCGACTCACTCGAATTCAGTCTCCTGATCAGTCACCTGAGGCAGCTTAGAAAAGGTCATTCCATAAAGATGCCCGTCTATTCCTATCTGACCTGCCTGAGGTCGAAAGAAACAATAACAATTAAACCGGCCAGGGTGGTTATTGTCGAGGGGATCCTTATCCTCGCCGATCCGGGATTGCGCAATATTCTTGATATCAAGGTGTTTGTGGATGCCGATGCCGATGACCGCCTGGGACGGGTAATTCAGCGGGATATTGTTGAGCGGGGCAGGTCTGTGCTCAAGGTGCTTGAAAGGTATCATGATACGGTGAAACCTTCCCATCTTCAGTTTATTGAACCCTCAAAACGCTATGCCGACATAATTATACCTGGCGGTGGTGAGAACCAGGTTGGTATTGAAGTGCTCATATCTATTATCGAAAAACATTTGCCCCGGAAAAAATCAAAAAGAAATGCTTGAAAATATCAGAGTTGAAGATGTAATGTTCATGGATATTGAAACAGTTCCGCTGGCATCATCAATGGACAGGCTGGATCCTGCCATGCAGGTTCTGTGGGAGAGGAAATCGAAACTTTTCCGTAACCCCGACCAGAGCGCTGAGGAGGTTTATGAAAGAGCCGGAATTTATGCTGAGTTTGGTAGAATAATCTGTATTTCAGTCGGATTCATTAAAGATAAGAATCCTTTCAGCTTCAGGCTGAAATCGTTCTGCAGTGAAAATGAAAAAACTCTTCTTTCCGAATTTTCAGACACGCTTCTGAAATTCTCAAGGGCCAGGAAGGAAGCAGTGCTATGTGCACATAACGGCAGGGAATTTGATTTTCCATATATCGCCCGGCGGATGATCATCAACAGGCTTGAAATACCGGGGATCCTTGACAACGCCGGGAAAAAACCCTGGGAAATAAAACTGCTTGATACAATGGACCTTTGGAAATTCGGGGATTACAAAACCTATACCTCACTTGATCTGCTGACTTCAATACTTGGAATTCCCTCACCCAAGGATGATATTGACGGAGGCATGGTTGCAAAGGTTTATTATAACGAAAACAACCTTCCAAAAATAATCCGGTATTGTGAAAAGGATGTTCTTGCCGTTGCACGTATCCTGTTGAGGTTTATGAACCTGCCGGACATCCCGGATGACAGGGTGGAATCAGTAACAACCTATTGATTCAACAGACTTAAAAAAGCTTCTGAAACAGCTTCAGGATTATCTGCATGTAGCCAGTGACCGGCATTTCTGATCACCCTCAGCTCTGCCGATGGAAAAATCTTCAATATATCGCTCCAATCTCCCGAAGACAAATAATCCGAATTTTCACCCTTCAGAAATAATACAGGGAATCCGGTAACCGGTGAATAATCTCCTGAGGGCCTGGGTAATCCTTCCATGATCCTTTCGAGATTTTTCAAAAGAGAGGAAGCATTGATCTTCCATGAGAACTTATTCTCCGGGGACCGTTGCAGGTTTTTCATTATTAATCCCCTGATTTTTTCTGAGGTGATCTTTTCAGACAAGAGCCTTTCAACATCATTCCGTGATACAGCTGAAGATATTTCGGTTTCAAGAATAGTTTTAAGTATTGTCACACTCTGATTGTATTCCGTTGATCTGAAATTAACTGCCATAAATGGCGAGATATCTGCAATCAGAAGTCCATTCAGCATTTCCGGCCACCTGATCGCAAAATGAACAGCGGTTTTTCCGCCCATGCTGTGCCCGGCAAGAAAAAAATTCCTCAGATCAAGCTCATTGGCAAGCTCAAAAATATCAGAACTAAGCGAGATGTAATCATGAATGTCATTGTGCGGGGAGTATCCATGATTCCTCAGATCAGGAAGATATACCGTAAAGCTGCTGCTGATGCTTTTTGCAACAGAAACCCAGTTGTCAGAAGATCCGAAGAGTCCATGCAGTATAACCAGGGGTGCTCCTTCACCGTATTTTCTGAAGAATAATTTCATTGATCCGTTAATCTGCCAGCTGCCTCTTGTACATCTGAATAGTATTCTCGAGTCCAAGGTACAGCGCATCGGAGATAAGGGCATGCCCGATAGATACTTCCAGGAGCCAGGGGATATTCTTATGAATATAGTTCAGGTTATCAAGGTTCAGGTCATGGCCGGCATTAAGTCCAAGGCCCGCTTCCCTGGCAATTTCTGCTGCTGTTACAAAAGGTTTTACAGCTTCAGCGGCATTTTTGCTGAATCCTGTGGCATAGGGCTCGGTATAGAGTTCAATCCTGTCGGTTCCGGTTAGTGCTGCGTTTTCGATGTTGACAGGTTCAGTATCGACAAAGAGCGATGTCCTGATACCTTCTTTTTTGAAAGCCGAGACCACATCAGTCAGAAAACCCCTGTTTCTCAAAGTATCCCAACCGGCATTTGACGTTATGGCATCATGCCTGTCCGGAACGAGTGTAACCTGGTCAGGCTTGACCGAGAGAACCAGGTTGATAAAACTATCGGTCGGATTGCCCTCAATGTTAAGTTCAGTTTTAATTATCGGCCTTATATCTATAACATCACTGTATTTTATGTGCCTTTCATCGGGACGCGGATGAACCGTTATCCCATCTGCGCCAAAAAGCTGGCATTGAATTGCGGCATTTAGAACATTTGGGATATTTCCGCCCCTGGCATTTCTTAAAGTTGCAATCTTATTTATGTTTACGCTGAGTTTTGTCATAATACAATTGTATGGTTCCTGCTTATCGAATTTGTATTGCAAAAGTAATACAACTGGTAATTTTTCGTTAATTTAGTTGAAAATTAACCAAAATGGTTGCCATTGATCTGATATCTGATATAATTCCATCCCTTAAGACATCCGATACGGGGCAGACTGCTTTAAACTGGATGGAGATATTCAGGGTATCACATCTTCCAATTGTAAACAACCAGGATTTCCTTGGCCTGATTTCCGATGCGGATATTTATGATATGAACCAGCCTGAAGAACCAATAGGCAATCACGAACTTACTCTTATAAAACCTTATGTGGCAGACAATAAGCATCTGTTTGAAGTCATCGGGCTTGCAGCAAGGTTAAAGCTTACAGTTGTTCCGGTACTGGATAGCCATAACCATTACAAGGGAGTAATTACCACAAATGACCTGATCAGGCATGTTGCGGGCATCTCTTCCATGGACCAGCCGGGCGAGATCATTGTTCTGGAAATGATAGAAAGGGATTATTCACTTTCACAGATCGCTCAGATCATCGAAAGCAACAATATAAAG
>Ga0102851_10001991_pt1 | contig 12099 bp, 11 predicted proteins | sample Mud3Dept3metaG_FD_79558 | JGI IMG/M metagenome (GOLD analysis project Ga0102851, IMG submission 79558) | Freshwater wetland microbial communities from Ohio, USA, analyzing the effect of biotic and abiotic controls - Mud 3 Core 4 Depth 3... | ecosystem: Environmental > Aquatic > Freshwater >... | reverse complement strand
CAGCTAGATTCAGCTTTTTCGCCTCCTACTGCTTGTTTGATTTTCTGTATGACGACTTCTTTTGTAGCTTTAGGTATGAGTTCGTCGTCTACAACTATGATGGGAGCCATAGCGCAGGCGCCTATACAGCGGGTGGCAACAAGGGAAAGCATGCCGTCAGACGTGGAACTCCCGCGTTTGAGGTTGAATTCTTTCTCAATTTCCTGGATAATTTCTTCTACGCCCTTCACATAGCATGCTGTTCCGAGACAACTAGTTACTACGTGTTGGCCGGGTTTCCGCAGTTTGAAGAAACTGTAGAAGGTGGCTACGCCATACACCTTGCTTGGGGGCAGGTTAAGGGAACCAGCGATGTCCATGAGCAGGTCCTTGTCGAGGTAACCATAAATTTCTTGGGCTCGATGTAAAATCTCCAACAGAGCGCTCTCTTGGAAGTTATGCTCTTTTAGGACTTTCTCAAGCAGTACGCGTCGCTTATCGCTCGTCGACAAAACCTTGTCCTCCGTCCAGGTTATGCCACTGGGAAGCTATAACCCTCAGGGTTACTGAGAGTTTCAAATATAAAAGCTTACACCAAACACAAAATTCGCAGATAACAAGTGTGCTAAGCTTCCTCTGTTTTCTTTTTGTGTTAGAACAACAAAATTGGCAGTGATTTTGGGATTACGGCTTTGTTTTGGGTTGCTTTTTTGGTTTAGGGTTGGATTGTTTGCTGACCGCGACTAGAAAAGACCCAAAAAGGCTAGAAAAGACTAAAAAAAGAGGAGCGTTCTAGCTTCCAAAAATACGAGCAAGCCTCAAAAAGCATTTACAGAGGCAAATTGACTTGAAACCAAAAAAAAGATCGAGTGTGACAACTTTTTTGCTGTGGTAGAACAACAAAACCCCAATTGTTGTTCTTCTCCCCAACTAAAGAAAAAATTAGTAGTTTCCAAAATAAGAACTTGCTATGCTCTAAAAATGAGTGTAGTGAATCAAGAAAAGAATCGGATTTAAAGAAAAACTAGGCAGATGAGGCTTCTTGCTGTCGCAGTTTCTTTTTTTCGGCGACGACGAGTTCAGCTTGAACCTTGTTTTCTTTGGGGCACTCAGCCTGCTCAACTTTGACTTCTTTGGGTGGTTCAGGCAACGCTGTTTGGGTGCATCGGAAGTCTACGTCTTCTTCTATGAGGTTGAGGGAGCCTTTGACGGTGCCATCGTTGAGGTATTCGATTTTGAAGCCCATCTTCTTGGTTAAGCTCAGTGCACGATAGTTGTCTTGCAACATAATCGCGTAGACGTCTTGAAGGCCTTTTTCTTTAGCGATATCTAGGGTGTAGTCAACGAGTTTGGTGCCTAAACCTAAACCTTGCCAGTAGTCGCTGACGATAAATGCCATTTCGCCGTGTTTGCCGTCGGATTCGATGCTTAGGCGGGTGACTCCAAGGATTTTGCGTTTGCCGTTTTCGACCACTTCTGCGACCATGGCTACTTCGCGGTCGTAGTCAATGTTGCAGTAGCGGACGCGAACTTCGTGTGGTGTGTCTTTTAGCATTTGGAAGAACCGGTATCGGATGGATTCTTCTGATAAGCTTTGGAACCACTCCAGCCACATGGGTTCATCTTCTGGTTTGATTGGGCGAAGGAGTACTTCTTGTCCGTTTTTGAGTAGCCACAAGATTTCGTATTTTTTTGGGTACGGGCTGATGACCATGTGCTCATGGGGTACAAATTTTTTGCAGACCTTATCTTTGTCAACTACGATACGGGCGTCTAGGATTACTGCTTCTTTGTCGCTAATCAGCAGGGGGTTTATGTCGATTTCTTTAATCTGGGGGAAATCAACCATCAACTGAGAGAAATTCAGCACTGTTTCGTCGAGTTTCTTTAAGTCAACTGCTGCGGCGCCGCGGTACCCTTTGAGGAGTCGGTAAACTTTGGTTTCTTCCATCATACGTCGGATAAGTGTTGTGTTTAGGGGTGGCAATCCGATCGAGTAGTCTTTAAAGAGTTCGACGCCAACTCCACCCATGCCTAAGAGGATAACTGGACCAAATACTGGGTCAGTTTTTCCGCCGATGATTAGTTCGTAGCCTTTCTTGCTGACCATCGGTTGAACGGTGACACCGATGATTTGGGCATTAGGGTTATACGCGCTTGCCCTCTGGATAAGTAGTTCGAAGGCGTCTCGGACTTCGCTGGCTGAGTTAACGTTTAAGATGACTCCCCCTGCGTCGCTTTTATGGACTATCTGGGGGGATAAAATCTTGAGAACAACAGGGAAGCCCATGTCGTTTGCGAAGGCAACTGCTTCTTCAACGTTGTTGGCGACTGCTGTAGGGACAACAGGGAAGTTGTAGTATTTGAGGATTTTTTTAGCTTCATCTTCAGTGAGAATTTCGCGATCTTCAAACGCAGCGTTGCGTAAAATAGCCATGATGGGGCGTCGTGGCGGTGCTGAATCCACGGGCAACTCTTCGGGGGTTTCATAGAGGAGTCCGATGTTGCGTTGGTAATTGTACATGTACATGTAGGTGCGAATCGCCTGCTCTGGCGTGGAGTAAGTGGGTATGTTGTTGGCGTTTAGGATGTTGTTTGCTTCCTGCACAGCCCCGTAACCCATAAACGAGGTTAGGATGGTTTTGGTGTGGTAAGATTTGTTTCGAACCAGTTCCACGATGCTTTTGGCGATTTCGACTGATTCGGAAACGGCTTGCTGTGTGAAAATCACGACCATGCCATCAACGTTTTCGTCGTTCAAGACGGCGTCAACGGCGGCTCTGTAGCGGTCTGCTTTTGCATCTCCTAAAACGTCAATGGGGTTGCCATGGCTCCAAAACGGAGGCAGAATCGCGTTAAGGGAATCAATGGTTTTCTGGCTGACTTTGGCTATTTTTCCGCCTAATCCGATGAGAGCGTCAGTAGCCATGACACCTGGTCCACCGGCGTTTGTGATTATAGCAAGTCGGGGTCCTTTAGGCAGAGGCTGAGTACCCAAAACTTCTGCGGCGTTGAATAAGTCTGCGATTTCGGCTACACGCACAATGCCAGCGCGTTTAAAGGCAGCATCGTATATTCCATCTTCACCCGAAAGCGAACCGGTATGTGATGCAGCTGCCTGTGCGCTTTCCGAGAATTTACCTGATTTAACAACAATTATAGGTTTGGTTCTTGCGAAGTGACGGGCAGCGCTCATAAATTTGCGCGCCTCAGTTATTCCCTCCACATACATGAGGATGCTTTTAGTCTTAGGGTCGCTACCGAAATAGTCGATTAAGTCACCGAAGTCCACGTCAATCATGGAACCAACAGAGACGAAGTTGCTAAAACCGATGTTTTCATGGATAGCCCAATCCAAGATTGCTGAGCCCAAAGCACCACTCTGCGAGAGGAAAGCGATGTTGCCTGGTTTAGGCATCTTGTCTAGGAAAGTGGCGTTGAGGTTGTTTCTCGGGCGGATCAACCCGATACAGTTTGGGCCGATAACGCGGATGCCATGTTTTTTAGCGTTTTGAGCCAGTTTTTCCTCAAGCGCTTTGCCAGCAGGTCCAGTTTCTTTGAATCCTGCCGACACAATTATGACGCCTTTAACTTGTGCTCTTCCGCATTCATCGATGACGTCTGGAACGGTCTTAGCAGGTGTAGCTATTATCGCTAAATCGACCGCTTCAGAAATCTGATCAACACTTTGGTAAGTTTTCACGCCCAAGATTTCGGGCTTTTTAATGTTAATATAGTAAACTTTTCCAGCATAACCCGTCTGAGTAAAGTTCTTAACGATAGCGTAACCGACTGAACCCTCGACGTCGCTGGCCCCGATAATTGCTACGTTTCGGGGATTGAAAATCTTGTCAAGGTTTGTTGTGACCATTATTCACACTTCTGTTTAGGGTTCGTGCAACTCCTTATTTTAAACCTTATTGTCCTAGAATACGCATTCTTCCGACTATAAAACAACTTCTAAGAGTAAACCCCTTTGCTTATTAATTAGAGGTTGAGGAAAAAAACTATCCCGAAAAAGGTTATTCGAAGTATTTCTTGATCTCAGCAAACGAGAGGACCACAACACCGTTTGTTGCTAGGAGCTGCTCGGCTTTCTCTACGTTGCTTGGCCGCAGGATCATGGCGACTTTTCCACCCACATGCACAGCTGAGGAATATGCGTATTCGATGTTTATGCCGTTGTCTCCGAGGAGTTTTGTGATTTTTGAGAGGCTGTTATCTTTGGAGCTGAATAACGCGGTGACTTCGGTGTTTTTCTTGGATTTAGCGAGGTTGAATTCGGCGTCTTCCAAAAGATTAGCCGCTTTCTGAGGTTCTTCAGATATGAAACGGACCAATCCGTATTCGCCTGCGTCTGCAATTGAGAGGGCAAAAACCTTGATGTTGTTGTTATCTAGCTTTGACATAGCTTCAAACAATGAACCGGGTCTGTTGTCGAGAAATACGCTAACTTGGGTTATTGGCACACGCTACACCTATACCACAATTGGCTCTGTCGATATTTAACCTTAACCAAAGGCTGGTTTTGTTTGGTGTTGAATGCAGAAAACAATTTATCAGAAATAAAGAGGCAGGGCAGAAAATTGTTTAGTGTTCGTGGAGATAAAAAAAAATGAAAAAAAGGCTGATTGTTCTGTTTTTATTTGAAGATTTTCCAGACAACAGCAGCCAGGATTCCGCCAATTATTGGAGCCACCCAGAACACCCAGAGTTGACTTAACGCCGCTCCTTGAACAAAGATTGCCGGCCCCAAGCTCCTTGCAGGATTCACTGATGTGCCATCAATTGGAATTGCAACTAAGTGTATGAGCACCAAGGTTAATCCTATTGAAATGCCTGCAAATCCTTTCGGTACCCTTTCATGTGTTGAACCGTGAACGACTAGTACGAATATGAAGGTCAAGACTATTTCAGTAATAAGAACAGATGCCAAGGAATAGGTGCTGAATGAGTTTGCGCCTAACCCGTTAATAACTAAACTATATGATGTGTTTCCGCTGACTATTGCGAAGAGTATGCCTGCACCTATGATTGCGCCGATGCATTGGAAAACAATGTACATGGCTGCGTCTTTAACTCTTATTTTTCCGGCTACTAACATTGAAATGGTGATAGCTGGGTTTATATGGCAACCAGAGACGCTGCCAATTGCGTAAACCATTGCTAACACTGCAAGACCGAAAGCAAAAGCAATGCCTGTAAATGTAATGTTCTGACCTGCAATGACTGCGCTGCCGCACCCCATAAGCACTAAAACCATAGTTCCTATCAATTCAGCAATGTACTTTTTCATGGAGGGCATTTCAGTGACAGCCAATGATGGTTGCTGTACTTCTGTAATTTTAGTTTCTAATTCTGCGTCCATTTTATCTCGCCTCTTAACATATCAGCTCTTGTTGATAGTTCAGGACTTATAACATTTTTCTTGAAATATCTTATGAGCTTGCCCTGAGTTTAGTTCCTTCTTAATTTAGATACAAATTTTATCGTTAAAATAATTTAGCATGGCGCCAACCAATATAAAAAAATAATAACCAGTACCCGACTTAACTTTATTGAGGAGTGAAAGATGACAGTTGTAAAAGTTATAGAGTTGATTGGCATCTCACCGAAGAACTGGGAAGAAGCAACCAAGAACGCGTTGGCCGAAGCGGCATTGACCATCAAAAACATCAAATCTATTTACCTAAAAAGCTGCAAAGCAAAAGTTGAAAACAACAAGATCGTTGAATACAGAGCAGTAGTCAAAATCGCTTTCGTAGTGCAAAGAGAAAAATAGACCTATTGTTGACAACCCTTCTAACAGTTTCCTCCTTTTTCAATTGTGCCCGTGGATTCATTTACAACTTTTTTATTGAAATTTTCAAACCAAAATACTTGTTATCTTATAAACTGCAATATTGACACGAAAGGCAAAGGGAAGCATTCACAAAATTGAAAAGGAATAAGAACAAATCAGAATCAATGTTAGGAACAGAGTAGTAAAGAAATATGAATATTAAATGTTGCAACAAATAAAAATAGTTGTTTTCTAGTGGTTTTCTTATCCTTTTGTGAGTGTTATCTCGATAGTTGATACCATTCTCGCCCTAGTTTCTCCCTCTCTTGGAGGCATTTGTTCTGTTCCTATTGCGATTCTAGTTACCTTTAGGTCCTTTATGAAACGGTTTCGGGTTATTTCAGCTGTGTCAACGGCTGTAGTTATTGCTTGCCCTCTAGCTTTCAAAGTTATTTCTTTGGCGTTATTCGCAGAAAGACCTGTCATAACGGCCATTACATAGTCCATAGGTATCTTGTTCCCAACGAAAACAATTCTCGCTTTATCCGATGCGTCTAAACTCTTGGTTTTTGGGGTTTCGACTTCGCTAGTTTTGATTTTATCTTCGTTTGGCTTAGTTACAACTGTTTGATCTTCAATTTCTGCGTTACAACTTTTTTTAACTATTTCAATGGCGTCTAGGCAATTCTCTTTGGTTTGATAACCTTCACCTTGCGCTATTATCTCCCCGTTTGCAGCTTTAAGGTGGAATCTGAACTCACTAGTTGAATCCTGGAGAATCTGATATTTCGGGTTTGGCACTTTGCGGTCTTCAATTGTTAAATCTTCAATTTCTGATCTGCAGTTCTTTTGTACACTTTTAACTCCATTCAAGCAGCTTGCATGTTGCTCGTAAGCTTCGCCGGTAACTATTATTTTGTTGTTATCTGCTCGTAGGCGAAAACGAAATTTTCCCGCAGCATCTTTATAGATTTGAAATTTCGGCATAGAATCACAGCCTTCTATTAGGCCTAGGTGTACAAAAACTTTTTTCTTCTGTTGATGTAAGCGAGTTAAGCCTTAATTGTTGGGCATCGGGATTTGTGGCGCAGAATTGATTTAAGTTTTTTTATGGCAGTTTGATGCGTCACGCAGGTTTAGGATTGGCGAATCATTTTGGAAGCCTTGTGCAGTTTGCGCATTCTGTTTGTAGTTTTGTTCTGCCAGTTTGGCTTTGCCTTCTTTGCCGCTGAGCTCTACGCTGTTTCCGAGTTTGCAAATGGTTCTGCCGAGGCGGCGTTCACCTATTGTTTTGGTGCATCGTCCCATTTCGTTCACAACAAAATATGGAAACGTTAAAGTTAAAAAACCCTTCCAAAATAGTATAATCAGGAAGCGTTAACTTGAAAAAACTAGAATTAACTACGATAACACAGAAAGTAATCATCCCCGCATCTCCAAAACAGGTCTACGATGCTTACACTGACCCAAAATTGCACAGCGAATTCACCGATGCTAAAGCCTCTGGCAAAGCTGTCGTCGGCGGCAAATTCACGGCGTGGGACGGCTACATTTTTGGCAAATACCTCGAGTTAGAAGGCGGCAAACGCCTCGTTCAGGAGTGGACAACCACGGACTGGGAGGAGGGTTATCCAGCGTCAAAGTTAGAGTTGACCTTCAAAGCCGTTCCCCAGGGAACAGAAATCGGCATGGTACACTCAAACGTGCCTAAAGCACAGGCAGACGAGGTTGAGCAAGGCTGGACCGAATTCTACTGGACGCCACTCAAAGAATACTTTAGCAGCCAACCTTAAGGCTGTTTTTTCTTGTAAGGTTCGGGGATTGTTCCGATTATGCTCTGCAAGGTTTCCTCGCAAACTTCAGGTTTCCAAGTGCATATACCTTCTATGATTTCGTCTAGGTAGTGTGCGAGTTCTTCGCCGTTCACGTTCTTAGCGCAATCCACTTTGTAGATGACTTCGCCGCCTTTTCGGCTCACGGTAATAGAAACCAAGGTATCTGCATCCATCACTTTAGCCTCAACGCTATTTTGCGCATTTTGGATTTAAGCTTTGGTATACCTTGCTAATCATAGTCTGTTAAAATATTCTAACGGCGCATACCAGAAGACGGCAACGGCTTTTCGGCATTCGGGATTGGGACACTTATAGAACCGTTTAACCAAGTTACCATGGTAGCTATTTGTTAAGGGTTTTTCTGTTGAGAACGCTGTGTGAAATTGGTCAGGTGGTTTAACTTCTAGAATTTCATAACATAAAGGACATTCAAGAGTACCCACGGAGACATCCTCCAATAATATAATGCCTCTTTGACCTAAAAAAATTTGCCGTGCTAACCATATTAATAAATAGAAACTTTAAATCAGCAAAGGAAATTCACAGACTATAGTTCACAGCGATGAATAGCCGGTCTACAGCGATAACTAAAGTGTACCAAAAAGCAACATTGTTGAGGCTCCGCTATAAACTCGTCATAATCATGCTTGTGGCGCTCTGCGTTTTCGCCCTCAGCAAAGGACCACCGCCGGGGCAAAACCATTTCGTGTATTTAGCTGACTCGTTTCTGCATGGCCAATTAGACGTCACCGGGGATGGCATTGCATTGGCTGAAATCGTACCTTTCCAAGGCAATTACTATGTGGTTTACCCACCGATGCCCGCGGTTCTGCTTACCCCCTTTGTAGCGGTTTTCGGCGTCGCCTTCGACCAAGGGTTGCTCTCAATAATCCTCGCGAGCATATGCGTCGCGTTAACTTGGTTTATGCTTAAGAAAACGGGTACTAGTGGAAGCAAGGCTCTATGGTTGGCGGCGCTTTTCGGCTTCGGAACATGCTTTTGGTTTATCTCTTCAGTGGGATCCGCTTGGTACATTGAACACGTGGCAGCAGTATTTTTCCTTACCTCCGCCATAATTCTTGCGCTGTATAGAAAAAGTCCCGTTCTTGTAGGGTTGCTTTTGGGTTTTGCCTTCTTGTCGCGGCTTCCGGTGATTCTTTGTTTTCCCTTCTTTTTGCTCCTAATTTACCAAAAGCAGAATGCTTGGAAACCGCGCCTCAAGCAAGCCGCCTTGTTCGCACTGGGATTAGGCATTTTGGTGGCTGTTTACGAGATGTATAATTTTGGTCGGTGGGGTGTATTTTCTGACCTGGGTTATAGCTTAATTCCAGGTTTAACTGAAGATCCTTATTACACCCAAGGCATATTCAACCTCAGCTACATACCCCGTCACATCTACGCAATATTCTTCCAAAGCCCGATTCTACTCAACGATTTGCCCTATTTTCAACCTTCCTGGATGGGTCTGGGGCTATTTTTTACTACTCCGGCATTCATCTACGTCTTCAAAGGCTCTTGGAACACCCTCAGCAAGTACGCCGCTTTGGCAGTACTCTGCATCCTTCCGGTACTCATAACTCATGGAACCGTCGGGTTCACACAATTCGGTTACCGTTTCAGCCTTGACTTCACACCTTTCCTTATTTTACTGGCGGCCAAGGGCATGCGGGAGAACCTTGGTTGGGCTGAAAAAAGCCTCATAATTCTTAGTATACTTGTTAATTTTTGGGGCATCGTATCGATCATAAAGTTTGATTTCGTAAGTTTCTAACGCTTTCATAACCGAGGCGTGTGTCATAAGTTTGGGTAATTATGCATCAATTTGGGTGTAAATCTGTTATTTTTAGGGTTGAATATCGGAAAATTGTCTAATAAGCGTCTGGACATTTGGATTTTTGAAAAATGGAGGTGGAAAAGATCGATAAGAAAACAACCGCAATAAGCCTAATCATGCTGACCGCTCTCGCTGCAACAGTCGGAGCAATTACCATGACAGCGTTTGCAGCCACAGACACCGCAGTCAATGCTGAACCAAGCCAAAATACTAACCAATTACAGTTCGGAGCCAACTTGATGATGGAGCAATGCTTCAACGGATTCGGAGGGGGACCACGCGGACGCGGCGAACACGCAGGTTTTATGATGGGTGGCATGGGTAACGTTCAAGTCAGCGAAGAATACACCGCAGTTGTCAAATCAATCCTGAACAACGACACTGACGTACAGAACCTAGTCAATCAAGGTTACAACGTAACTGAAATTAACCCCATAATCAAAACGGTGATCGAAGCAGACGGAACAGTCGCAACTAAAGCATCCACAGCCGTAGTCTTAATGCAGGGAACCTCAGGTTTTGCAACAGTCAAAGTTGATGTTACAAATCAAGCTGTTATGGAGATCGTCACAATCACAAGAACCGTGATTGATAAAACTAGCAGTTAAGCCGATATGTAACAGCGAACCGAGTTAAGGAGTGTGCTTTAACCTTCTCTTTTCTTTTATGAAGTCAAAGATTCTTTGGCTGGCGGTGTTGGTGTTGTTGGGAGATTGTTTACTGTTGTTTTTGCGATTTTTTTATGGTAAAGTCTTGCGGTTATGCAGAGTACAACTACAGCTATGGCGAGAAAGAATGGCCACCCGAATGATGCTTCGACATTGACACTTACGCTTACCCCGCCTGGTGCTAGTCCAGATGGAAGCGCAATTAAGCCTGGACCCATTAGGGGAATTTCTAATCCTGTGAATGCTCTCACGGAGAAGACTAAGCCTAAGACTTCTAAAACGAACAAGATGACGGCGATTAGGGGTTGTTTATAGCCGTATCCCAGCAGTTTTGGTGCGTAAGTTTTGGTTGGTGCTAGGGAGTAGACGGTCATAATTATGCCGCCTGCTAGCAACATTAGGAGACAGGAGATGTTTATTGCCCAAATCAAAGGTATAGTTAGGATTTTGTCGAATATTGAAAGGTATAGGTTGAGTGGTGAGATGTTGATTGCTGCAAGAGTTGGATTTCCAACTATCAGTTGCCACCATGGAGCAAAATAGGAGACTATGATCAGTACAAATATTGTGATCGCTGCGACGAGCCCTACAGTGTTTATGTTTTTCGTCATTACACTCACTTGAGTGTCAGTGGGATTTCGCCGATTTCTATGGGTTCACTTATCTGAACGACTACTCCGTTGACATCTATCTTTGCGTTTGCTAATGTCACATTTATTGATGAGGCATCTGGGTTGTTGACGTAGTAGTCTTCCGCAGCCTGTGTCCAAGTTCCTGAGACTGTTACCATTGACCAGTCGCCAGCGGGGATCGCGATTGGGTTGCTTAGGTGGATGGTGGCTAATTCGGCGTTGTCTTTGGTTGCTGTTACGGTTGCGTCTAAGGAGTTAAGAGTAAGGTCATAGTTCAAAATGTTGGTTACGTTAACTGTAACGCTGTAAGTGTTCGCTGTTATATCAAAGGTTGATGAAACAAACTTGGGCACCATCAGTCCAATGTTGAAATCGCCTTCTTCAGATTGTATTGGCGCGATAAGGCTACTTTCCCCGTTGAGAATACCTTTAATCTCTGGCGGTATTACAATTTGTGTTAAATCGTTACTGTTCATAACCACAACTGTTCCGATGGGTCCCACAGTTGTTCCAATACTGATTAATAGTAGGATCACGCCGACTAACTGCATCTTTAGTATCCCTATACAATATTCATTAGGTTTTAGATATATGTTTCCCATTTTTTGATGCCAGCATGGATCAGCTGAGGCTTTGCATCCCTTGAAAAGTCGTGGACGAGGATCATTTGAATGTGATGGAAATACGCAGTTGATGCTAAGTGTTATAAGTTTTGAAGACAAAGGTTAGTTTTATGGAGACCATCCGCGGTTACCTCACATTAATCAGACCTGCAAATTCACTTGTCATGGGGTTCGCTATCGTCGTAGGAGTCTTCTTGACGGGTTACGGTAACGTCAATTGGTTAAATCTGCTCTTGGGCATCGTTACTTCTTTCACCTTGACAGCAGCATCAATGGCCGTCAACGATTACTACGACTACAATATAGACAAAATCAACGAGCCACAGCGTCCGATTCCGAGCGGTGCAGTCTCAAAAAATGGCGCAATAACAGTTACAGCAATTCTAACCGTGATAGGCTTAGCCTGTGCGTATATCGTTAGTTTCTATTGTCTTGTATTCGCAGCTGGGGCATGGATAATTATGATGATTTACTCTACGGTGGGAAAACGCAGTGGTCTTCCAGGGAACTTTTTGGTGAGCACTTGTGTAGCCGCACCCTTCCTATACGGCAGCCTCGTAGCTGTAAATAATGTTCAATTGAACGTTTTTCTTTTCGCTTCCATGGCTTTCCTGTCAAACACTGGGCGGGAAATATCCAAAGGCATAGTCGACATAGAAGGAGACAAATCTTATGGCATCCGAACTCTCGCGGTTTCTTTCGGCGGCAAACGTGCAGCGTTAGCTGCGGCGGCGTTTTTTGTTTTT
>Ga0102851_10001989_pt1 | contig 12108 bp, 15 predicted proteins | sample Mud3Dept3metaG_FD_79558 | JGI IMG/M metagenome (GOLD analysis project Ga0102851, IMG submission 79558) | Freshwater wetland microbial communities from Ohio, USA, analyzing the effect of biotic and abiotic controls - Mud 3 Core 4 Depth 3... | ecosystem: Environmental > Aquatic > Freshwater >... | reverse complement strand
GTCACGTTCTACTACCTCGATATCACGCTCGAGCGACCGGTGCGTGTCGGCCTCCAGAAGGTCACGCCGGTCTACCAGAAGCTCGATCCCTCGACGGCCACCGGCGAGGTCGTCCGCATCAACCGATGACCTCAAGCTCGGCATCTCGTACCAGAACCGCCGGTTCGGCCGCGTGATCGAGGACGTCTCGACCGACAACGCGAACACCTACGTCGTATCGAACCCGGGCGAGTGGTCGGCCGAGGAGGAGGACAAGTTCCAGGACAAGATCGATCGCGAGGACGATCCGGTGGCCAAGGAGCGGCTCGAGCGCCAGATGCGCGCGTTCCGCGGGATCCGGATCTTCGACAAGCCGCGCCGCGACTACGACGCGCTGCAGCTCACCGTGTCTCGCCGGTTCTCGACGAAGTTCTTCATGCAGGGCTCGTATACGTACTCGCGCACGAAGGGGAACTACCCGGGCCTGATCTCCTACGACGACAACATCGTCCTCCCGAACAACTCGACCCAGTACGATCTGATCGAGCTGCTCGCGAACAAGCTCGGCCCCTTGCCGCAGGACCGGCCGCACTACGTCAAGCTCGACGGCTACTACACGATGGACTTCAAGGAGGCCGGCGAGCTCACCGTCGGCGTCCGGTTCCGGGCGCTGTCGGGCGCCCCGATCAACGCGCTCGCGGCGCACTACCTGTACGGCTCGAACCAGTCGTTCCTGTTGCCGCGCGGAACGTTGTCGCGCGCCGACTTCGAGCACGGCCTCGATGTCCACCTCGGGTACGGCCGCAAGCTGCCGCGCAACATGCACGCCGAGGTCTTCTTCGACCTCTACAACGTCTACGACAACCAGGGCACGGCGGGCGTCGACAACACCTACGCCCCGCGCGTGAAGCCGGGCGCGAGTGGCTCGGGATCCGGATCGCTGCAGGCCGCGAACCCTGTCGCCGGCGGCACCTATGACGATCTGATGTGGGTCAAGACGATCGACACGAACGGCAACGAGACCCAGGTCCCGATCGGCCGCAACCCGAACTTCCGCAACACGACCGCGCGCTACGCCCCGCTGTTCGCGCGGTTCGGCGTCCGCGTGACGTTCTAGCCGACGCGCTCTCGGGTCACGATCACGACCTCGACGCCCTTGATCCCGAGCTTCGCCAGGATCTGGCGCAACATCGACCGCGGCGGGCGCAGGTCCCCGCGACGCTCCTGCTCGAGCGCGCGGCGCAGGATCGTCGGCGTGATCTGCCTGGTCATGGGGGACACGCGCTGTCGCCCTGGAGCGGCGCTCCGCAGCCGTCGCCCTTGCCCGGGACGTTCTCGCCAGGTGGATCGACCGGGACGCCTGGCTCCTGTTCCCCCGCCACCTCGTCCTCGTCCTGGGGCGGGGGCACCGTGATGGTCTCGTCCTCGTCGACGCAGGCCGAGAGTCCGAGCACGAGCACGAGCGCGAGCGCGAAGTACCGCTTGGTCATGGACGATCGACCAGCATCGATCGTGCCGGCGCAGTGCAAAGCGAGGTCGGGCACTTCGATCACGTGCGCGTGTCGCGGGACCGCGACCTGCGACAGCACGCGACGTCCCAGCTAGAGGTCGGCCAAGGCCGATGTTACGTTCGAGGGCGATGAGCGATCCGCTCACGCCACCGCAGCTCTCACCGGAGCTGGTCGCCGAGCTCGAGGCGCTCGGTGAGACACTCGCACTCCGTCCGGATCACGCGGATCTTGCCCGCAAGCTCGAGTGGCTGATCGACGCGCTGATCCTCCGCGGACAGCTGCCACCGACGTTCAAGAAGCTCGCGACCAAGGTCCGCGGCGAGCGGTCGAGCGTGCGGCTCTCGATGTTCCGCGACAAGTACGCCGTGACCAGCCCCGACATCGACTGCGCCGCGCGGATCCCGCTGTGCGGCGCGCGGTGCTGCACCTTCGACGTCACGCTCGCGGCGCAGGACGTCGCCGAGCGGGTCGTGCCGTTCGCGATCGATCAGCCGTACATGCTGCCGCGCGATCCGGAGACCCGGCGCTGTGTCTGCATGGACGATCAAGGCGCGTGCACGGTGTACGAGCAGCGTCCCGGCGCGTGTCGCGCGTACGACTGCCGTGGAGACGCGCGTGTGTGGCTCGACTTCGACGCGCGGATCCCTGCCCCGCGCTGACTACAGCGGCGACGGCGACGGCACGAAGTGCACCTCGAGCCCGGGGAACTTCATCCGCAGCTCGTCGGCGAGGCGCATCGGGCCGAACACCTCGGTCGCGTAGTGGCCGGCGGCGACCAGTGTGATCTGCAGCTCCTTCGCGAGATCGCCCGCGCGCTCGGCGAGCTCGCCGGTGAGGAACAGATCGCAGCCGGCTTCGGCCGCCGCCTCGATCAGGTCCGAGGCCGCCCCCGAGCAGATACCGACCTTGCGCACCAGCGGCGGCCCGTACGGGAACACGAACCGCGGTGGCTCGCCGCTGCACACCGCGCCGGCGATCCGCGCGATCGCCTCGGCGAGCGACAGCGGCGTCGACCACGAGCCCGCGAGCCCGAGCGACGTCCCGCGGACCACGCCGAAGTCCTCGCGCTTGACGCCGAGCGCCAGCGCGTCCGCGAGGCCGACGTTGTTGCCGAGGCGCGCGTGCTTGTCGAGAGGCAGGTGGTACGCCGCGAGCGAGATGTCGTTGCCGAGAAGGAGCTTCAGGCGGCGCGCGAGCGGGCCCGCGATCTTCGTCAGCCCCGAGCCCCACACGAGGCCATGGTGGACGACGATCAGATCCGCGCCCTGCTCGATCGCGGCCGAGATCAGCTCGGCGTTCGCCGACACGCCGGTGACCACGTGATCGATCTCGAACGAGCCCTCGATCTGCAGGCCGTTGGGCGCGTAGTCCTTGAACCGATCGATCTCGAGGGTGGCGTCGAGGTACCCGATCACGTCGCGCAGGTGCACCGGCATCGGCAGCTATCTTCCCTCACTCCTCGCGCCAATACCCGTGGTAAACCGCCACCATGGCACCGGTGAAGAAGCCCGAACCTGATCACGACGTCCGGACGATCAGCGGGATCCCGCTCAAGGCGAGCTACGGCCCGGACGACCTGACGTCGCGCGGGTGGTCGTACGACAAGCAGCTCGGCGACCCGGGGGTGTATCCGTTCACGCGCGGACCGCACGCGACGATGTATCGCGGCCGGCCGTGGACGATGCGCATGTTCGCCGGGTTCGGCACGCCCGAGGACACGAACAAGCGGTTCAAGTTCTTGCTCGACAACGGCCAGACCGGGCTGTCGACCGCGTTCGATATGCCGACGCTCATGGGCTACGACCCGGATCACACGCGGTCGCTCGGCGAGGTCGGCCGCGAGGGCGTTTCGGTCGCGTCGCTCGACGACATGATGCGGCTGTTCGGCGACATCCCGCTCGACAAGGTGTCGACCTCGATGACGATCAACGCGCCTGCGGCCGTGCTGCTCGCGCTCTACGTCGCGGTCGCCGAGAAGCAAGGGGTGTCGCCCGACAAGCTGCGCGGCACGCTGCAGAACGACATGCTCAAGGAGTTCATCGCGCAGAAGGAGTGGATCTCGCCGATCCGCGGCCACATGCGGATCATCCGCGACATGCTCGTGTGGTGCACGCGGACGATGCCGCAGTGGAACACGATCTCGATCAGCGGCTATCACATCCGCGAGGCCGGAGCGACCGGCGTCCAGGAGCTCGCGTTCACGATCGCCGACGGCATCGGCTACGTGCAGCTCGGCATCGAGGCCGGCCTCGACGTCGACGAGTTCGCGCCGCGCCTGTCGTTCTTCTGGGACGTCCACAACGACTTCTTCGAGGAGATCGCGAAGTTCCGCGCCGGGCGCCGGATGTGGGCCAAGATCATGCGCGAGCGCTTCGGCGCGAAGAACCCGAAGTCGTGGCTGCTCCGCACGCACGCGCAGACCGCGGGTGTGTCGCTGATGGCGCAGCAGCCGATGAACAACGTGATCCGAACGACGATGCAGGCGCTCGCCGCGGTGCTCGGCGGCACGCAGTCGCTGCACACCAACAGCTACGACGAGACGTACGCGCTGCCGACCGAGGCCGCCGCGAACCTCGCGCTGCGCACGCAGCAGGTGATCTTCGAGGAGTCCAACGTCGCCGCGGTCGCCGATCCGCTCGCCGGCAGCTACTTCGTCGAGACGCTGACCGATCAGGTCGAGGCGGCGGCGTGGGAGTACATCAAGAAGATCGACGCGATGGGCGGCGTCGTGAAGGCCGTCGAGGAAGGCTACCCGCAGCGCGAGATCGCGCGCTCGGCGTTCGACTACCAGCGCGAGATCGACACCCACCGCCGCGCGATCGTCGGCGTCAACAAGTACCGGACGCCCGACGACGACGGCGATAACATCCCGACGCTCAAGATCGATCACGACGCCGAGCAGGGCCAGATCGATCGGCTGGTCGCGTACCGCAGCAAGCGCGATCCCGCGGCCGCCGAGCGCGCGCTCGCCGCGGTGCGGTCGGCACTCAAGGACGATACGCAGAACGTGATGCCGCCGATCCTCGACGCGGTGAAGCAGCACGTGACGCTCGGCGAGATCTGCGACCTGTTCCGCAGCGAGCTCGGCGAGTACCGCGATCCCGCGTATCTCTAGCGTTCTGGCGGCCGGTGTCCGGCGGCGGGCGGACGCGACGTCCGGTGCGCGGACGATGCGCGAGGCAACTGTGCGAGCTTCCATGCGCTCCGCGCTGGCGCGGGGCGTGAAGCGCGAGCGGGCATGCGCCCACGCCGGCCTCCTCATCCTCTCGAACATCATGCGTCGTTCCGCGCCGTGATCGCCGCGGCGCCCCCCCTCGCCGAGCTCGCGACCCGGCTGATCGCGAACGGCCGCGCGCCCCGCAACGGAGCGCCGACCGAGCTCGCGCGGTCAGCCTCGGATCCCTCGGCCGCCGATCTGGTCGGCGCGCTCGTGATCGCGTGCGGGGACCTCGCCGACGGCTTCGCGGCGCCGCCGGCGAGCCGGAAGCGAATCACGGCGCATCAGCGCGCGTGGATCGCGGTCCGCGAGATCGATCGCGCGGTGACGGCCGCGGCTCGCCGCCGGCTCGCCCCGCCCGAGCTCGTCCGGCGCGCGCAGCGGGCGATCGATCGTGCTGATGTCTTGATCGGCGCGCTGCTTCCCGCGTGAAGCCCTCCTCTACCCTGGGACTTCCCGAGGAACGCGCACCGCTGAACCGCGCCGGGCGCCGCGGAGCTAATTTAGCGAACCGGTTCGAGCGTCGACCGCAGCTGCTTGCGCGCGCGGTGCGCGCGGATCTTCACGTTGGCGACGCTGATCCCGAGCTTCTCGGCAGTCTCGCTCTCGGTCGCATCGACCCGGCATAGCAGGACGTCGCGATACTTCGGGTCGAGCCCCGCGATCGCACGCTGGATGTACTCCTCGGTATCGGCCTCGGCGAGGACCGTGTCCGCCGACTTGGTGTCATCGGCGAGCCACGCGCCGACCTGGTCCGGGTTGACCGCGAGGTGCTCGCGCGACCGCTTGCGCTTGCGCAGGAAGCCGATCGCGGTGGTCGCCGCGATCCGGTACAGCCAGGTCCGATACTTCGCCTCACCGCGAAACGAGTCTCGGTAGCGATACGCGAGGATCATCGCGTCCTGGGTGACGTCATCCGCGTCGTTCGCGCTGCCGACGATGCGGCGCGCGACGGCGTAGACGAAGCCGCGGTCTCCCTCGCCCAGCGGTGGGGCCGTTTCCTTAACGTTCTTTTCGGCCAAATCGTTCATAACGTCCATATTGGATGTTTTTTTGCCGACGTCAAGGGAGACCGGGATCGGTTCAACTCAAGTGCCTGTTTCTATTTCGAACCATTCGATCGTGTGACCGTTTTGGAGGATTCAGGATCCACCTGGTTCTGTAACCGGACTGACGACACGAGCATCATGGCCGGGTGCGAATGCTGTCCCCTCGCGAGCTCGGGCTAGCCCTGGGCGTCAGCGAGTCCTCGCTGAAGCGGTGGATCGACGCGGGCAAGATCATCGCGACGCGGACCGACGGGGGGCACCGCCGGATCGCGTTGCCCGAGGCGGTGCGGTTCATCCGCGAGACCAACGCGCCGCTCGCGCATCCCGAGGTGCTCGACATGCCCGAGGTCGCGGTCGCGCACGAGCGTGGCGTGCGCACCGATCGGCTGCTGCCGTATCTCGAGCGGGGGGATGCGGCCGGTGCGCGCGGCTGGCTCCTCGCGCGCTATCTCGCCGGCGCCGAGCTCTCCGAGCTGTGCGACGGCGCGGTCCGCGAGGCGATGCACGCCCTCGGCGAACGCTGGCTGCACGGAGAGGAAGGCGTGTTCGTCGAGCACCGCGGCACGGACGTCTGCCTGCAGGCGCTCGCCTACCTGCGCGGCACGCTCGCGGAACCCCCGGCCGAGCCGATCGCGCTCGGAGGCGGACCCGAGGACGATCCGTACCTGTTGCCCTCGTTCATGGCGTCGATGGTCGTCACCGCGGCCGGCCTGCGCGCGATCAACCTCGGGCCCGACACGCCGGTCAGCGCCCTGCAGCAGGCGTTCCTCGCGCACCAGCCGCGGCTGGTCTGGATCAGCGCGAGCACGAAGCTCGCCCCTGCCCGCGCGCGGGAGATCGCGCACTGGATCGCGGCACTGCCGCCGACGACGATCGGGGTGGTCGGCGGTCGCGAGAGCGATCGGATCGCCGCGGCTCACCCCGCGGTGCGCCACGTCATGACGATGGCCGAGCTCGCGACGATCGCGTCCGGAATCGTGAGCTAGCGTCGGCCGCAGTGTGGACGTGCGGTTCACGTCGAGATCGACGCCGCGGACGCGCTACGTCGGCCGGGTGACGGCGCAGCTTCCGTCGGGCAGGCAGCGCCCGGTGAGCCGCAGGCGGTTCGCCGCGAACGCGCGGTAGCCGAGGCCGAGCAGCCAGCGGAGCACCGGCAGCCGGCTGACCGCGACGAGCTTCGTCCAGCCGATCGCGGAGTACAGCTGTCGGAACACCTCGACGCCTTCGATCCGCGAGCCATCGGGGAGCCGGCCCTGGATCCGGGACATCAGCGCTACGTAGGTCGTGCCGACGCTCGCCGCGTCGAAGCTCGCGGCCGCGATGTCGGTGAACTGGATCTTGGCCGCGCGGTCCTTGCGCATCAGCATCCGGATCTCGCGCATGCACAGCGGACAGTCGCCGTCGTAGAACACCTCGACGCGCTTGCCGGCCGGCAGCGCGGTCATGGTGCCCCCACGGCCGCGAGCATCTCGCGCACGCCGGGATAGCCGAGCTGATAGAACCGCCACCAGCCGAGCATCATGATGCCATGGCCGACGAAGATGCCGACGTGACTCCACATCTCGACGGTGTCGGAGTGCAGGCTGACGTAGCGACGCCAGTGGAACACCTCGTCGATCAGGCTGTAGACGAACGACATCACGGTGCACACCATCGCGGGGATCCACAGCGACGGGTGATCGAAGGCGAGCACGAGGAGCACGCAGCTCGCGATGCCCATGACGATCGTGATGTGGTGGACGAGCTGCTCGCCGCCGCGCAGCACCTCTTTGTAGATGGTGCGATGGCCGATGGTGTCGATCGCGATCGCGATCGTGAAGATCGTCGCGCCGATCGGGACCATCCAGGCCTCGCCCGGCCACGTCACGCCGTGCGCGCGCCCGACCAGCAGGAAACCGCCGGTGGAGCCGACGAGGCCGAGCATCATCCCGACCCACCCGAGGTAGACGAGCCAGTCGGTGCGATCGAACTCGCGGATCCTCCCGACGTACACGGCGAGCTTGGAGCGACGTTCAGAGGCGCGCAACATCGGCTCGCTCCAGGACACGGGTGGGGACCTTGGCACGCGGAGACACGAGGCGGCGCGGAGAGGTCACGACGAGGCGGACGACCGACCAGGCGACGTGCGCGAGCTTGGTGCGCGTGGGCACGATGGCCCGGCCGGCCGTGACGTCGTGGCCGGTGCGCTCGATCCGACCACCGATCGCCGCGTACACCCGACGCGCCGACGACACTGCGAGCGCGGCACGCCACGGGAGCTGGTGGATCCCGCGATCGCCGGAGCGGTAGTAGCGGTCCGCGAGCTGCAGCAGCTCGGCCACGGTCCGGGCGATCGGCTCACGCGCGGACGCCGGCAGCGGGCGCCCGAGCTCGCCGGCGAGGCCCGGTGCGCCATGGCGCGCGAGGAGCTCGTCGGGCAGGTAGAGGCGGCCGCGGTCCCAGTCCTCGGCGACGTCGCGACAGATATTGGTGAGTTGCATCGCGAGGCCGAGGTGGGCGGCGTGCACGAGCGCGTCGTCATCCGCGACGCCGAACACGTGCGACATCATCAGGCCGACCACGCCGGCGACCCTCCACGAGTACGCGATCACGTCGTCGACCGTGGCGTACCGGGTGTCGGTCGCATCCATCGCGAGGCCGGCGAGCAGCTCCTGGGGATACAGGCGAGGGATCGCCCGCTCGCGAGCGACGTCGCCGAACGCGGAGAGCACGGGATCCCGCGCGGTCGCACGGAAGGCCTCGTCGAGCTCGGCGCCGAGCGCGGCGAGGATGGTCGCGAGCTCAGCGGGGGTCGCGTGGGGGTGGTCGTCGATCGCGTCGTCGGCGCGGCGGCACCACGTGTAGACGACCGCCGTCTGATCGCGGACCCGACGCCCGAGGAGCCGGCTCGCGAGCGCGAAGCTCTTCGAATGATGAGCGATCGTCGCGCGCGCGATGAGCGCGGAGCTCTGCGAGACGAGCGCGACCGTGGTCACGGCAAGACTCCCGCGGCGAGGGCGAGCTGCGAGGGATCGAGCGCGAGGCCGAAGTCCTTGCTGATCGACGAGAACGTCGCCTTCGCGCCGTTGATCACGCCCGGCACGCCCGCGCCGGGGTGGGTCCCCGCGCCGACGATGTAGAGCCCGGGGATCCGGGTGTCCTTGTTGTGCGGGCGGAAGTACGCGCTCTGCGTCAGCTTGGGCGCGACGCTGAACGCGGAGCCGAGGTGGCTGACGAGCTCGTGCTGGAAGTCGGCCGGCGTGAAGTGCCGGCGGACGACCACGTGGCGACGCAGATCGGGGAGGAGCGGCTCGAGCGCGTCGAGGATCCGATCGCCGTAGTCCTTGCCGATCGCGTTCCAGTCGACCGGCGCGTTGCCGAGGTGGGGCACGGGCGACAGCACGTAGAACGCACCGCCACCGGGAGGTGCCAGCGATGGATCGGTGACGTGAGGTGCGTGGAGGTACAGCGAGAAGTCCTCGGGCACCTCCTTGCCGTGGAAGATCTCGTCGAGCAGCGCGCGGTAGCGCGGACCGAACACGACCGTGTGGTGCGCGATCTGCTCGCGATAGTCGATGTCGGTCCCGAAGTAGAGGACGAACAGCGACATCGACCACGTCATCTTCTCGAGCTTCTTCGTCATTCGGCTCGCGCCGGGCACGCCTTCGTACAGGCGCGCGTACGTGTGGTGCAGGTCGGCGTTCGACACGACGAGGTCGAACTCCTCGTCGGTATGCCCGGCCGTGGTCACCAGGTGCCGGGGCGCGCCGCCGCGCTCGACGACGCGGACGCGCTGGACCGGACTCTCGAGGCGGAGGTCCCCGCCGAGCTCGCCGAACAGCTTGACGAGCCCGCCGACGAGCGCGCCGGTGCCGCCGCGCGGGAAGAACACGCCCCACTTGCGCTCGAGGTAGTGGATCAGCGTGTAGATCGACGAGGTCTCGAACGGGTTGCCACCGACCAGGAGCGAGTGGAACGACAGCGCCTCGCGGATGTGCTCGTCCTTGACGTACTTCGCGACCGTCGCGTAGACGGAGCGATCGGCGCGCAGCGCCGCGAGCTGCGGAGCGACGCGCAGCATGTCGGAGAACCGCGGGAACGGCGTGTGCGCGAGCTCGGTGTAGCCAGTCTCGAACACCCGCCGCGAGTAGTCGGCGAACCGCAGGTAGCCCTCGGCATCCTCGGGACGGCGGGCGCGGATCTGCTCGAGCATGTGATCGGCGTCGCCGTCGTAGTCGAACGTCGTCCCGTCGGCCGACCACACCAGCCGGTAGAACGGCAGCACGGGCAACAGCTCGACGTAGTCGGCCATCTTGCACCCGGCGAGCTCGAACAGCTCCTCGATGCAGTGCGGCGCGGTGATCACCGTCGGACCGGCGTCGAACGTGTACCCACCATCGCGATAGACGTAGGCGCGGCCGCCGGGCTGGTCGCGCGCCTCGAACATCGTCACGCGCACGCCCGCCGCGGCGAGCCGGATCGCCGCGGCGATCCCACCGAACCCCGATCCGATCACCGCCGCACGCAGCGGCTTGCTCGTCTTACCCATAGCTGGCCTCCATCCGCGCGAGCTCGCCCGCGATCCCTTCGATGGTCGAGCTCGTACCGACCGTCGAGACCAGATCCGCCATCGCTCCGTCGAGCGTCGCCCGCACGCGGGCACGGCCCCGCACGGCGATCGCATCGCACAGCGTGTCCGCGAGTGCGTCGACCTCGTCGGCGCCATCGGCGACATGGCGGGCCATCGCGACGCAGCGCGACCATGCGAACCCGTGGCTCTCGGCGAGCCAGGCCCACGGCCAGGTCGGACGCCCACCCTGGAGGTCCTCGCGTCCCTTGTCGCGACGGTCCTGCGAGGTCAGCGAACCCAGATCGTCGAGCATCTGCAGGCCCGTCCCCATCGCGTCGCCGAACCGGCGGACCGCCGCGGTGACGGCCGGCGGCGCACCGGCCGCGCGCGCACCGAGCTCGGCCGCGAACGTACACAGCGCGCCGGTCTTGAGCCGCGTGGTGGCGCGCACCACCGCTCCGACCGTGTCGGGATCGAGATCCCAGATCCGCGTCGACAGATCGAGGGCCTGGCCCTGGTGACAGCGCACCAGCGTCGAGCTGGCCGCGCGATGCACCGCGAGCTCGATCGCCGGCGGCAGTCCGAGTGCGGCGAGCTCGGCGAGCGCCCAGAAGTACATCCAGGAGCCGGTGTTGATCGCGAGCGGGACGCCGACGAGGTGGTGGAGGGCCGGCGCACCGCGGCGCTCCGCCGAGCTGTCCTCGACGTCGTCGACGATCAGCGAGCCCGCGTGGATCAGCTCGATCACGAGCGGGAGGCCGTCCGGCAGGTCGTCCGGGGCGCCGCCACCGAGGACCCAGCCCGCGCGCACGATCGTCGTCCGCAGCTGCTTGCCGGAGCGCGCGAGGAACTCCATGGCGGGACCGGCGAGCGCGCGCCGCCACACCGCGGCGGGCACCGACGGGTCGAGCTCGCTGGCGCCACCGCTCGCGAACGCGCGATCGAGCGCGGCGAGCGCCGAGGGCGTGGAATCGGCGACCGCGAGGCGCTTCATGACACCTCCATGCCGAGCATGCCGCGCACCGACAGCCCACGCGGTGGACGACCGAGGAGGATGCGCGCGCGATCCATCGCGGTCAGCTCGAGGGCGTAGAACCGCGCGACCGTCTCCGCCGACAGCCGGTAGAACCGCTCGAGCACGCGGTAGCGATCGGTCGGTGCGAACCAGTGGAACAGCATGCGATTGAGCCGGAGCGCGAACCGCTGCTGGCGGCCGTGGAGGCGCGCGTGCTCGTCGAGCCCGGGGCCGAACAGCTGATCGGGAGACCGCGCCGCGATCACCGCCGCGAGCCGCGACGCGATCGGAAACGAGTAGCCGGTCACCGGGTGGAACCAGCCACCGCCGTAGCCGGCGATGAGTGGCCGCCCGGTGGTCGGCGGATTCGCACGCCACGGCAGCGGCAGGACGCCGACCTCCTCGCGCGCGACACAGGCGACGCTGAAGCCCCGCGCCACGACGTACGCCGCGATCCGCTCGCGCAGCGACCCGACATCGAGGTACGGCCGATCGCTGAAGTACGTGTCCTCGATCAGCACGCGGTCGGCCGCGAGCGGGAGCACGTAGACGAAGCGGAAGCCGTCGAGCTGCTCGACGGTCGCATCCATCAACATCGGTCGATCGAGGCCGTGAGGGGCGTCGAGCACCAGCTCCTGGCCGACGAACTTCTGCCAGCCACATGCGGTCGACGCCGAGGCGTCGGGTCCGCGCGCGTCGATCACCACGCGGGCGCGGACCTCGTGCTCCTGCCCTGCCGCGTCGCGGGTCCTCACCCGATCCGGGCCGACCTCGAGCGCGGTGGTCCG
>Ga0102851_10001988_pt1 | contig 12108 bp, 11 predicted proteins | sample Mud3Dept3metaG_FD_79558 | JGI IMG/M metagenome (GOLD analysis project Ga0102851, IMG submission 79558) | Freshwater wetland microbial communities from Ohio, USA, analyzing the effect of biotic and abiotic controls - Mud 3 Core 4 Depth 3... | ecosystem: Environmental > Aquatic > Freshwater >... | reverse complement strand
GATCAGCACAAGTCGGGCATTCGCGCTGCGGGCAGCGTGTTGAAACGCGGACTCGAGGTGCTCACCGGGCCGGTGCTTCATCTTCAGCATGTGCCGCGTGCGCAGGCCGCTGAAATAGAGGAAGGGCTGGCCGAAGCCCTGCGGGCGGAAGGGCTCCTCGTGCAGGGCGGGCACTAGCTCGGTGCGTGACGTTCGTCTCAGTAGTCGACTGTCAGTGTGTCGCGGGTGCGGCGGCAGATCTCACGGCCGTAATCGGTCCACTGGCCCTGGCCCCAGTACCGGTAGCAACTCGTCTGCGACGCCAGCAGGTGGAGCAGGGCGTTGCGATAGCGCCGCTCGTCCGTCGGGAGGTTTCGGCGGGCGACCTTGTCGTGGAAGAGGGCGCTCGCTTCTTCCATCGGCCCCAGTACGTTCTCGTAGCCCTTCACCCAGGTCAGGCTGCTCGTCCAGCTGCCGCCTTCCATGTGGAAGCGGTCGTCCTCGCACCGCAGGTCGGCGATGACGCGTTCCAATCGCTCGACGCCGTCGCCCGGCTGCATCCGCGCCCAGATGCGGCGGTGGTACATGGGTTGGATCTCGGGCAGGTCGGATTCGGGAATGCCTTGCGCGAAGAAGTGTTCGAGGTACTCGGTTGCATTCATCAGCGGCACGTCGCTGCCCGAGGCCGCGCGCACGACGTCGAAGTACTTCGATGGGAATTCGTTCATCATCACGCCGCCGTTCTCGCCGTCCGCGATCTGCGTGACGAGCGGCGGCGCCGAATGCCCGGCGAGCTCGCTGCGCTGAAGGCCTTTCGCCTCGTACCAGGGCTGCATCTGCGCGACGAGCTTCGTGTCGGAGCCCTGTGTCTTCACGATTGCGACGATGCTGGCAGTGTGGCCCGCGGCGTTGCGGCAGACCAGTCGATGCGGCAGGTGTGGTCGTCGCGGCGGTGCGCCGGTATCGGGCTCCTCAACCGTATGCTCCTGCACGAGCACCCAGCGATAGCCGCATTCTCGGAGCGTGCGCACGAACTCGTACGCGATCTCGGGATGGTTCGGCAGCGCCATCTCGGACGGTGAGAAGCCGCGTACCCGTGCGAGCGCGTCGAGTCCGAAGATCGCGGCGAAGTGGTGCTGCCAGGCGCGCACGTGGAGCCGGAAGTCCTGCACGGGTGTCGACGGCGCGACTGCGTGCCCCCAGGGCGAGCCGAGCCATTCGACGGCGCGCCGGCAGTCAGGCGCGCAGGTGATCCGCTTGAGGCTGTCGATCACGTCGTCCGCGCCCATGATGCGCAGTCCGTGCAACAGCGTCCCGGAGTATTCGAGCATGACGCGCGGCTCAAGCCCCTCTGCCAGCAGCGCCGGGATGAACTCGCCCATCCGTGCGTAACAACGCCGGAAGGCAGGCGCATTGTGGTTGTCGCCGACGCCCGGGTGCTCGGCCATCGTCTGGAGGTTTCCGATCAACGCCGCGGTGTGCAGGTCCTCGCCGCCGGTCGGAGTGAGCGGTTGGTGCATGTGCAGCGCGATGGCGCAGGCGCTGCGGATCCTGTCGAAAGGGACGCGGCTGTCATCGAGGAAGACGTTCCGGTCGGCCGCCTCGGCAATGGTTCGCTCTACGATGGCCTCCGAGCCGCTCAGGTTCGGCAGGCCGTCCACGTACTCCGGTATCGACGACATCGAGCGTGCTACTTGTGCCGGATGAATTCGTACACGTCGAGGTAGCGCTGTCCGGAGTGGTTCCACGAGTAGTCGCAGGCCATCCCCTGCAACACCAGTTCCCGGAAGAGCGCAGGCTCGTTGCGCCACAGGCCAATCGCGCGATCCAGCGCCGAGTCGATTCCCGGCGGGTCGGGGTGCTCGAAGACGAAGCCGTTGCGCAGTCGCCGCGGCAACTCGGAATGGTCCCAGTCGAACACGGTGTCCTTGAGGCCGCCGACGGCCCGCACGACCGGAACTGTGCCATAGCGCAGCGCGATCATCTGCGAGAGTCCGCAAGGCTCGTAGAGGCTCGGCATGATCAGCAGGTCCGCCCCCGCGTAGATCAGGTGCGCGAGTTCCTCGTCGTAGCCGATCTCGAGATGGATGTCTGGGTGCTCGTTCAGCCGGCGTTTGAGGTGCCAGAAGTCCTCGTTGATGCCGTGCTCGGACCCTGACCCGAGCAGCACGAACTGCGCATCCTGTTCAAGCGCGTGGAAGAGCGCGTGGCGGATCAGGTGCAGGCCCTTCTGGGTGTCGAGCCGGCCCACGTAGCCGATGACAGGTCGCGCGCCTTCGCGCAGCAGCATGCGTCGGCGCAGCGCATCGGTGTTACCGGCCTTGTTCGCGATCGTCGCCGCGTTGAAGTGCTGCGGGATGTGGGGATCCGTCGCCGGGTTCCACATCTCGTAGTCCAGTCCGTTCAGGATGCCGACGAACTTGTTCTGGTGCAGGTGCAGCGTGTGCCCAAGCCCGAATCCGAGGTCGGTGTGGCGTGCTTCCCACGCGTGATGCGGCGACACGGTGGTAACGAAGTTCGAGTACAGGATCGCGCCGCGCATCAGGTTGATCGAGTGCCGGTCGTACGGGTCGCCCATCCTGTCCGGTGCGCCAAAGAAATCCGGTCGGCCCAGGCCCGTTGCGCGCAGGATTTCAGGCCCTGTCACGCCCTGGTGACGAAAATTGTGGATGGTGAAGCACACGCGCAGGTCGGCCAGCCCGGCGCTGGAATAGATCTCGTAGAGCAGCACCGGCACCAGCCCCGTCTGCCAGTCATGCGTGTGGATCACGTCGGGGCGCTTGCCGGCCTTCAGCAGGAACTCGAGAGCCGCCTTGCTGAAGAATGCAAATCTCTCGGCATCGTCCGGGAACCCGTAGTAGGTGCCGCGGTCGAAGAATCGCTGCGATGAGCGAGGTTCGACGAAGTAGCACTTGCGGCCATGGGCGAAGCCGAACCAGATCGTGCACGGGATCGCGCCGCCGTCCCAGGGGACCCACAGCTCGTGGTCGACGACGTGCAGGTCCCAGACCTGGTCCTCGCGCATGCAGTCGTACCTGGGCAGGACGATCTCCACGGCGTGGCCACGGATCTCGAGCTCGCGGCTGAGGCCGAATGCCACGTCGGCCAGGCCGCCGACCTTGGCCACCGGTGCGCACTCGGATGCGATCATCACGATGTACATCTGCGAAGTGCTCCCGGGAGTTGCGCGCCTGGCGGACTTGCCGACGCTAGCAGAGTGCCGGCGCCAGCACTATCCGGAGGTTGCCGCAGCGTTGTTGTCGTAGCGGGGCTGCGAAGGCATGATCGGTTTCCGATGGCACAGCGCGCACCGACCGACGAGTCAGCCGGCAGGCTCGTGACCTTTCTGCTCGACAAGGGGCTGGGGGGCTTCCCGCCGTTGTCGAGCGCGGAGAATCTCGCGACCGAGTACCTCATCGACCAGGGCTACGCGACGCACGACGCGCGTGTGGACTCGCTGGTCAAATGGGAGACCGGCAAGAACTTCACGACCGGGTTCATCACGGGCCTTGGGGGGTTCATGACACTGCCGGTCGGCGTCCCGTCGGCGCTTGGGGCCTCGTGGCTGATCCAGGCGCGCATGGCAGGAGCGATTGCGCGTATCTACGGGCACGATCTCGGCGAGGACCGCGTGCGGACCATGATCCTGCTGAGTCTCGCCGGGGACGTCGCCCGGGACGCCATGGAGGGCTTCGGGGTCAACTTCAGCGGCCGGCTGTCGAACCGGGTGATCCGGCAGGTGCCCGGCCGGGCGCTCGTCGAAGTCAACAAGCGCATCGGGCTTAAGTTGCTGGCCCGGGCCGGTGGACGGGGCGTAGCGCAGTTCCCGAAAGCGATTCCGGTCGTCGGCGGGGTCGTGGGTGGCGCGTTCGATGCGGTGGTCTGCCGGATGGTGGGACGCACCGCCAGGACACTTTTTCGGCCCGTGACAGGCGCTTGAGCAAAGGCCGGGGAACGCTGCTAGCGTGATGCAATGCCATTTGGCGGCTGGACCGCGGTGTGCGATAATTAGCGGCTTAGTACCGCTAATTCTATTCTTTCGGAGACATTTCACTCATGATGAATTTCAAGAAGGCTCTCGGCGTAATCGCAATCACGGCGGCCTTCGTGGTCGGCGGCGTGGCCGGTGCGGCCGACAGGGACTGGCAGAAATACGACGGCACCGTGAGCATCGACTCGACGAATTTCGCGCTGATCATCGGCGGCAGCACCGGTGGCGGCCAGCTCAAGTTCCGGGACAAGGCCTACGATTTCAAGATCGCTGGTCTGTCGGCAGGCGTCAATGTCGGCGTAACCAAGGTCGAGGCGGCCGGCTTCGTCTACGATCTGACCGATATCGCCAAGTTCCCTGGCACGTACAAGGCTTTCAGCGTCAGTGGGACTCTGGGCGGCGGTGCCGGCGAGATCTACCTGAAGAACGAGAACGGCGTGATCATGAAGCTCGCTTCGACCTCGAAGGGCCTGCAGCTCAATGTGGGCGCGGGATCTGGCGTTAAGGTCACGATGAAGTAACCGGACTGCCTTGATTTCGGTTCGGACGGCGCCGCCTCTTGGGCGGCGCCGTCTTTTCGGAGCGTCCTCCCGTAGGGGTTCTCCGCAAGCAGTTGTGATTTGAAGGCGCGGCGGGTATTTTCCCGTGCCACCGAACTGGCCCGTACTGACCTGACCTGGACTGGGTGCATAGCCATGAAGACTCACCTGTATTTCTCGCTGCTTCCGGAGGCCCTGATCGCGTCTCAACTGACGCCGGAGCAGTTCGGGCAGTACTACGCGACCGGCCACCGCTACAAGTCGAAGGGCCAGGCGATCTTCTTCGAGGTCGATCCCGCGTTCCGTGATGCGGCCTTCAACATCGACGAGGCGCTGAAGCTCTGTGTGCCGCACCCTGACGGCACCCCCAAGAACTCCGTGTACGTCTCGATGTACCGGGTTCTCGAGCACATTCCGGTCAGCGCGCTCAGCAAGCTCTACCTCAGCACCGCTTACGGACACACGCTGGGCCTCAGCCGGGCTGGCTCGCTGCCCAAGGAAGAGGCCGGGCTTCACCTATACCACGACCTTGCGCCGGTCAACAGCCTGGTCGTGAGCGCGCAGAGCCCGCAGGCATACTACGCGGGCATCACCAGCAAGCCGGCCAAGTTCATCCGTTTCCCCGGCCTGTGTTTTGTCGAGCTCGCGCTCGGCGCACTCGCAGCCGACCCGCTCGACGGCCCCGTGGGCGACCTGCCGTATTCGTTCATGCACCACCTGCGCGAGGCACTGCTGCAGGTCAGCCCGACCGGCAAGCAGAACAAGCTCGTTCATCGCGTGCACTCGCCCGAGTTTCCCTATCGCACGGTCAAGGGTGGCTTCTACGTGGGCAACGGGTCCGAACTGGCTTTTTACCCGATGCCGTCGCACGAAGTCCTGCGCGGCGACCACAGCGCCTGGTGGCGCTCGGCCAACCTGTAGGCCGGCGAGCCCGGCGGCGCCCGACGCATTGCGGCGGGCGTCGCGCTATGGCCCGACGAGTTGCGCGTCATCGACCGGCAGCAGGCGACGCTGGTGAGTAAAGAGCACGCCCTGCGCCTCGGCGCCTAATCGCAGCAGCATCAGGTCCATCGGCTGGCCGGCAGCACGGTCCGCGCGTGCGAGCTGCAGGAATGCGTCGACGGAATTCACGGTCGCACCGTCCGCGCGCAGGATCAGGTCATAGAGCATCAGCCCGGCCGATTCGGCGTCGGAGCCCGGGCTCACGTAGTGGACCATCAATGCGGGTGAACCCACGATCAAGCCGTTGGTCAGCGGTTCGGCCTCGGCGATCAGGGCTCCGGAGATCCACGCGCCACTGCGCGCCGTGATGGCGGCCGCGGGAGGCCAACGTCCCTGCACGTCGATCTGCTTGCCATCGCGCACTACGCGCAGGTCCACCTCGTCCAGGTGACCGCGCAGCGCGTCCACGAGGTCGGTTTCGGTCGCGACCTCGCGCGCCGGTGACACCAGGCTCATGATCCGATCGCCGTCACGCAGGTCGAGCGTTCCGGGCGGCAGTCGCGAGCGGGCGACGATCATGACCTGCTCGTCGTTCTCATCGGTCGCAAAATTCACCAGCCGATCCGGCGGCGACGGATCTTCGCCGCGCTTCAGCAGTTCGATGATGGTGCAGGCATACGGCATCGGCACAGCGAAACTCAGCCCCTCGACGGACTCCTGCTTGATCTTCGCCGTGTTGATACCGACGACATGACCAGTCTCGAGACTGATCAGAGGTCCGCCGGAGTTGCCTTCGTTGATCGGCGCATCGGTCTGCAGCATGTTGGGGCCGAGGCGCGTGGTAACGGCCGAGGTGATGCCGCGCGTGCCAGTGAAGCGGAACCCCCACGGATGACCGAACGCGCCAACAGGGTGGCCGACCGGCGGTATCGCGTCGCAGTCGAGCGTTGGCGTGCTCGCTTTCGCAGGCAGGCGCTGCGGATCGTAGGCGAGCACGGCCAGGTCGAGGTAAGGATCGACGTAGACGCGTCGCGTCGGCACGGCGTGTCCATCCTTGAACGCGATTGAGACCTTGCCGTAGGAATGCCCGGCTACGTGGGCATTGGTGAGCACCCAGCCACGCGCGGGATCAACCAGCAGGCCGGCGCCGATCCACGAACCCTGTTCGTCTTCGACGAACGGCTCGCTTACCGATGTGCGGACCTCGACCGTCCAGCCGATCGCCGCGCGAAACGCTTCCTCGCCCGGGCTCTCGGCATGGGCAGTGGTGATCGGCAGTGCGAGAAGGCAGAGCAGGCGTCTCATGGGCACGGCGCAGAATTCCGCGAGAGAAGGCTGGTGGCAGAGTGTGGCAGGTCGGCTGACGATGGTGAATTCGAAATTGTGGCGCACGCATGTCGAACCCGCGAGAATGCGCTGACCATGAGTCGTACCGTACCGTTCACACGGCGTCTGCTGCCTCAGCGCGGCTGGCTTGCGCTCTGTGTACTGACGGTCGCCGTGCTGTTTCTCCAGGGATGCGCCAGCACGCCGCGCGAGCCGTGGCTCACCGCCGACCTGACCGAGGAGTTTCGCGCGGCCAAGGGAGATGAGGTTCGCAACTTCGAGGACTACCTGCGCCTGGAAGACCGCCTGTTCGCGCAACTCGACGCGAAGGTGTACGCGCGTACCGAGACAGGGTCCGGCACTGCACTCATGCGCTACAGCAAGGGCAGCGCCAGCGATCCGCAGGGTCGCGAACCGAACTGGAACCGCAGCTTCGAATTGCCTGCCGAGGCACCGGTCGGCGGCGTGCTGCTGTTGCACGGAATGTCGGACTCGCCGTACAGCCTGCGGGCGCTGGGCCAGGAGCTGAACAAGCGAAACTACTGGGTCGTCGGGCTGCGCCTGCCAGGCCACGGCACCGCGCCATCGGGGTTGCTCGATGTCCGTTGGGAGGACATGGCCGCCGCCGTGCAACTCGGGGTCGAGCATCTCGCGCAGAAGGTCGGCAAGCAGCCGATCCACATCATCGGCTACTCGACCGGTGCCCCGCTTGCGCTGGACTTCACGCTGAATGCTCTCGATCGACGGACCGGCCCGGTGCCGGCCAGCCTGGTCCTTGTGTCGCCGGCCATCGGCATCCACGCGGCCGCAGCGGCGGCGGCCTGGAAGCGCCGGACGGCGGTTCTGCCAGGGCTGGGCAACCTCGCCTGGCTGAACATCGAGCCGGAGTTCGATCCCTACAAGTACAACTCCTTCACCACCAATGCCGGCGAACAGGTGCACCGGTTGACACGATCAGTGTCCCAGCGCATCGCGAGCCATGCCCGCTCGCAGCGGGCCGGCGAATTACCACCGATCCTGGTGTTCAAGTCGAATGCGGACTCGACCGTGTCGACGGACGCCGTGGTCACGCGGCTGCTCGGCTTGCTCGATCCCAACCGGCACGAGCTCGTGCTGTTCGACGTCAACCGCTATGCCGCCAAGTCCATGCTGCTGGTCTCGGACAGGCGGGCGTTGACCAACCGCGTGATGGGCGACAACCGGCTGCCGTTCGCCGTGACCCTGGTCACCAACGAGAGTCCGGACAGCGCCGCGGTCGTGGCCCGTTACCAGGCGCCATTCTCAGCCGAGGTGTCGCGAACGGAACCGCTGAATATGGCCTGGCCACCCGGCGTGATCTCATTGTCCCACGTCGCGCTGCCGATCCCGCCGGATGATCCACTGTACGGCCAGCGGCCACCCGACAACCAGGACGTACTCTTCCTCGGCCAGATGGCCATCCAGGGCGAGCGGGGCATGCTGACGCTGCCCGCCGAATGGCTGCTGCGGCTGCGGAACAATCCCTTCTATTCCTACGTCGACGCACGGGCGCTGGCGTGGATCGACAGCGCCGGCGCGCCTCATTGAGTCGTCCGCGTCTCGATGACCAGGTCGAGCACGTAGTGCACCTGCGGTTCGGCGCCTGCGGCACCGGCCTGCTCGAAGCGCTTGACCCGCACCACTTGTTGCGCGCCTTCGACCGGCGTGTAGCCCTCGATACCGTCGGGCAGTGCTCGCCACTCGCCCGGCGCCCCGCTGGCGAGGCCTTTCTCGTCGAAAAAGCGGTCGCGCACCATCAGGCAGGGGCGGGCGGCTGGAGCGGGCGAAACGCAGGGTTCTGGTGACACCTCGAGGAATGCGCGCGCGCCGGAGCCGCCGAAGCGGGTTTCCGGCGTGGGGATGGTATTGAAGGTCAAGGCGCTGCCGTCGGTTGCCGCCAGCCGCAGCTGCGGCGCACCGGCTTCGCCTGTGATTGCAACCTGCAGCGTACCTGCCAGGAACCTGGCGAACGCCGCATCTGCATCCCCGAGTGGCGGCGGGCAAGCCATCATCGTCGAAACGCCCTGGCCGAGCTGCAGTTGCGTCGATTCCAGCAGCTGGTAGCCGACGCTGATTCGATTGCAGCTGCCGGTGACGCCGAGCCGGCCGTCGGCGAACTCGACGCCCAACGGACGATCCGGTGTCGGGAAAAACGCGGCCATCGACTGGCCCGCGGCGTCGCTGGCGGATTCGAGCTGCCATTTGTAAGCGACCAGGGTCGTGGCCGTGTCAGGGGCGGGTGTGGCGACGGCCGGGCTCGCAGGCGTCGACGACGCCGCGGCGGGCGCCGTCGTGGCCGGTGCTGATGTGTCGGGCGGCGCACTGCGGGAGCAGCCGGCCACGCAGACCGCTGCGACGACGAGAGCGAGACGAAGCGGACGATGCAAGGACATTCTGGTTCTCCACGCAACAGGTAGATTCAAGGTTTCATTCCGGGCACGGACTCACGAATGTGCAGCGAGAAATCCTCTATGGGCTCCGCTGCCGTCACCGCGGGGTTGACCCGTGATCGGCGACGCAGTTCCCTGAAGGGAAAGGTCGAGTCCAGCAGTCGTGTGTCGTAGAAATAGCGGTCGACCCAGCCATTGAGGTAGTGCCGCAAGTCGATGGCGCCGATCCGGCCCGCCAGATTCGCGTAGCGCACGATGTTGATCGTGCAGCTGTTGCTCAGCAGGTGGTAGAACTCCGGGCGATCGGCCAGCTCGTTGATGCGCTCGAGGTAAACCTGGAAAAGCCGGCGCGCATTCTCGGCCGGGATCCGCAGGCGATACATGTATACGTCTTCGTCGCGGTGGTTGGTGCGGACACCCACGATGTCGCGTTCTTCGCCCACCACGTAAATCAACTCGTACTTCTTGAAGAGCGACGCGAGCGGGTCAAAGCCCTCGTGCACCTCCGGTCTCGTCTCGATGGAGATGTTGAGCGGTGGCGCGTTGTCGAAGATGAAGCTCACGAACGTATGGCCTACGGGCCCCGGCATCCAGTAGGCGATGAAGAAATCAAGCGCAGTCAGGTGCGACAGCGACACCTCACGCTCTTCGTATCGGACCGTGAAGTCGTCCCGGCTTCGATAGTCGAAATTTCGCACGCCGCTGATGCGCACGCGGTCACCTTCGATGGTGGCACGGGGCATGACTGCGACGTCCTGTCGCCACTCACGGTCATGGGACGGCCGGATGAAGCTCCACCCTACGACGACGGCAAGATACAGCCCCGCGAAGACCCAGCGCATGCGTGGTCGCGGCGTCAGCCAAAGGGCCCAGATGCCAAAGGCTGCAAAAGCGATCGCCAGCGCCAGTCGCAGCCACGGCCAGGGCAGTGTCGAGAAGTAGAGGGCCAGGGTGGCCCAGGCGAGCACCAGGGCCATGACGAGAAACCTGGCTCCCTTCAGCAGTCTGCCGGGGATCTTCCACAGCCAGCCGGCCCGGACGCCCTCCGGGCGCGATTCAGTCTGCGTCATAGGCGCGGCGCGATGGAATTCTGCGGCTTCGGCGCGATCGAGCTGGCGATGTCGACCCAGCCGCCGCCCATCGCCTGGTACACGTTGACCACCTGCACGTAGCGATCAGCCAGCAGGCGCACCGAGGCCAGTTCGGCCGCGAACAGCTCGTTCTCGGCCACCAGCACGTCGAGATAACCGGCCACGCCCTTGTCGAATCTCAGCGTCGACAGGCGGGCGAACTCGCGCAGCGCGTCCACGCGCTGCTGCTGCATCGCGACCTCCTCGACCTTCTTCTGCGAGCCGGTCAACGCATCGTTGGTCTCGCGAAACGCGTTCAGGATCGTCTGCTGATAGACGAGCAGGGCCTGCCGATTCTGCGCCTCCGCCGTATCGACCTGGCCCTTGATGCCACCGAAGGTAAAGACGGGGCCGGTCAGGCCCCCACCGAGGAGCATCGTGGTCGCCGGGTCGGTCAGTAGATCGGCGAACGCCGTGCTCACGGTGCCGAGCGCACCGGTGATCGAGACGTTGGGATAGTAGAGCGCCCGCGTGGCGCCAACATTCGCGTTCGTGGCAACGAGGTTCTGCTCGGCCTGAAGGATGTCCGGCCGGCGTTGCAGCAGCGTCGAGGGCAGATCGGCCGGAATCTGGGGCGCGACGAGCTGGTCGAGTGTCTTGCCGCGTGGGATCGGCCCCGGGTTGCGCCCGAGCAGGATTGAAATCAGGTTTTCCTGGGCCGCGATGGCCTGCTCGAAGGCGGGAATGGCGGCCAGCGCCTGCTGCTGCTGCGAGGTGATCTGCATCACGTCCGTCTTCGCCACGATGCCGGCCTTGAATCGCAGGTCGAATATCCGCGCCGTCTCGCCAAAGTTCCGGGCCGTCGCCTGCGCGATCTCGAGCTGACGGTCGAGTGCGCGAAGCGCGATGTAGCTCGTCGTGACGCCCGCCACCAACGACAGCACCACGCCGCGTTGCGCCTCCTCGCTGGCGTAGACCTGCGCCTGCGACGCTTCACTGAGGCGCCGCACGCGTCCGAACAGGTCGAGTTGCCAGGATGCGCCTAGCGACGCCTGGTAAAGTGAAAAGTAGTTGTCGACACCGCCGGGGATCGGCGGTTGGCCGACGCGGCTGGCCCGCACCCGACTGGCGTCTGCGCCGTAGCCGATCTGCGGATACAACTGCGAACGCGTGGCTTCCAGTGCGCCGATGAACTGGTCGACCCGCGCGGCGGCAATACGCACATCGAGATTCTCACGCAGCGCGGATTCCACCAGCGTGTTGAGCACCGGGTCGCCGAACTGCTCCCACCACTTCGTGTTGGCGACTTCGGCGGCCTTCGTGTATTCGATGCGCCACGCCGCTGGTGTATCCACGTCGGGGCGCACGTAGTCGGGGCCGGGCATGCAGCCGGTGATGCCGACTGCTGCGAGCGCCAGGATCGCGGATGTCCTCATCTCGATGCGTTCCTCTGATGCATGCCGGGTAGTATATGGTCTTGTCCGGCTGCGGGCGGCCACCAGTTTGGCCTGCCTGCTGCAATGTCCATCCGACCGCGAGGGCTTCTCATGGAGCGTGCTGGCATCATCGATTTTGGTGGGTACCCGCCAACATGCGGGTGGGCGAGGGCGGCGGCCGTTGCCAGCCTGCTGCTGGCGACCTTCGCCCAGGCCGCCGAGCCGGACCTCGCCAGGGCCGAGCAGATGCTGAAGGAGGGCCAGGCAGCAGAGGCCGTGGCGCTTTTCGAGCAGGCGCTCGAGGCCGACCCTAGCTCGGTCGGTGCGCATCTCGGGCTTGGCCGCGCCCTCTACGCGTCAGGTGAGTACGCGCGTGCCCGGATCGAGTTCGAGTCCGTGCTGAAATTCGACGATCTG
>Ga0102851_10001987_pt1 | contig 12109 bp, 7 predicted proteins | sample Mud3Dept3metaG_FD_79558 | JGI IMG/M metagenome (GOLD analysis project Ga0102851, IMG submission 79558) | Freshwater wetland microbial communities from Ohio, USA, analyzing the effect of biotic and abiotic controls - Mud 3 Core 4 Depth 3... | ecosystem: Environmental > Aquatic > Freshwater >... | reverse complement strand
AATCCTGTTTTCTTTTCCCAATCGCTTTTGCAATGGGGTTCCCGGATAAGGCACCAGCGGTGCCAGAGATACAAATTCAATGCGCGATTTCAAAATAAAATTTAGTGTTTCATTAAATACATCATAGTTATCATTGTCAAATCCAAAGATGAACGTGCCAAAAATTACAATCCCTTTTTTATGAATTCTGTTTATCACCTCCTGATAAATAACTTTCATTTCTTTATCATGTGATAATTTCTTTATATTATCCTGATGATGAAGTGATTCAAATCCAATTAACAGGGCCTGACATCCACTTTTTTTCATGATATCAAGTAATTCAGGATCCTCCATTATTGTCCATGAGGCTTCACCTATCCATTTTCGCTTAAGCGGGATCATCATTCTAAAAAGTTCCCTGCTATAGGTGATATTTGACGCCAGATTATCATCTGAAAAGATAATTAATTGATCATCAAGCGTTTTTATTTCTTCAAGCACTTTATCGATAGAACGAAACCTTGTTATGGTTCCGAATAGTTCACTAACTGAACAAAACTCACATTTCATTGGACAACCTCTGGATGCTTGTAAGATATTTGTTGTTACATAATGTTCTTTTTTCAAAAGGTCCCTTCTCGGAATAGGAATACTATTCACATCGATGAATCCTTTATTCCGATATACTTTTTGAAGCCTGTTATTTTTAAAATCCTCCAATAATTGCGGCCAAATATTTTCGCCTTCTCCAATTACTATTGAATCACAATGCATTCCAGCTTCTTCGGGTAATGCTGAAGCATGTACCCCTCCAAATACAACTGTAACTCCTTTTTTTCTGAACCGGTCAGCTATGGAATATGCCCTTATTGAGGTTGGTGTAATAAATGAAATGCCTACCAAATCAACATGATCATTATAGTCTATTTCTTCAAAGTCGTCATTGACAAGAATTACTTCATGTTCTTTATCAGTCAATGCTGCAAGAATTAATAATCCTAACGAGGGGATCATAATGTTTTTCGGACGCTTATTAAAATGTACTAATTCCCCAATGCTTTTATTAAATGAAACGTGGATTAATTTGATTTTCATCGTAATAGTTGGTTACTCGCTTAATTCTTTATGCCTGTTCACTTTTAATTTATCTTTTCATTTATATGATACCCTGGAGGTGATATTATCTTTTTGATTTAATTAGTAAATACAAAAAAATAATATTATTAATCGCTCATATCACCTTGATTATTAGACTTAATCCCAATCTTTATCAAATTTAAGCCTTGTTTACGATTTTTCCAATTCTTTTTTCTCCCGGGATACTTAAACCATGATTCAAATCTGCTCAGTATACCGAGATTAAATAATGTTGAATTCCAAATATTCATCAGATAATTATGATATTTGAAAAATGTATCTTTATCATTCGAGTCTTAGAAATAATTCGTAAATTATGTTCTTGAAACATTGAGGTTTTAACATTTATGCAAAAGAGTGAAACCAGGAAGGAAATCTTAAAATGGTCAGATGCGATTTTCTGTCAGGATAATGAATTTTATCAGAACTTATCCTCCAACTGGCCTGAATACAAAAAGATCTTCATTGACCGGATCGCCGAATATTTCTATAAAGACATTCAGCGAACACAGCATTTATTTACATCACCATTCACTTTCAAAAAAGAGTTCGGCAGGCTTTCAGAAGAGGAGAGATCGCCATGGTTTGATTTTGCTTCGGAAATTCCGGTGAAACTTAGATCATTAAATCTTTACATGCACCCCTACAAGGATTTCTGCAAGACCTGCCTGATTCCCTATAAAGATCTTGAAACACTGGCCCGTGCTGATCATGACAGTTATTGCCTGAAGCATAAATCGGATAAACCGGTACAAGGATCTAAAGTGAACACTGATCCTGACCTGGTACCTTTTAACAATCTGCCTGATAAAAGAAGACGTTTCTATATCGAACTGAATCATTTAATACCGTTAGAGCTCAAGAAAATAGGGTATGAGATCGTCAGACCAGAAGAGATTTCCGAGATCAACGAAAAAATGGTCAGAAAATTTGCCAGGGCAATTCATTCAAGATACCTGAATGAAATGAAAAAACAGGAATCCGGATCCAAAAAGGATTTTTATATGTCATGGGTGCACAGCACGGGAGATCCTAAAAATCAAAAAATACCGGATTTTGAGCATCTGCCTGAAGATATTAAAAGCTCCAACCTGGATAACGCACATCACATACCCACTAAATTATTGGCAATCGGGTACAAGATCAGGCCTGTCGAAAAAGGATTCAAACCTGCCACGCTGCACCTCGATGAGGAAGAAATTGAGACAATGGCCAGGGTTGAACATATCAGGTGGTGCTGGGATAAGATCCTGAACGGATGGTTCTATGGGAAAGTAAAGGATACCCTGAAAAAAACACACCCTGCAATCATTCCCTACGAGGATCTGTCAGAATATGAGAAAGAGAAGGACCGCGAACTCGTAAGGCTAATTCCTGCACTTCTTCAGGATATCCATTATGAGGTGTATCCTGCCAATCCTGACAAGATCAGGAAGCTGTCCTATGCGATCAGGCCTCACAGCAGTATCCACAAGCTTCTGGATGACACAAGGGAGATGAACACCGAAATCAGTCAGCTGGCACGCTCCTCTCCCGAGATTGAAAAAAAGGTAAGGAGAATAAATAAAAAGATTGAGGAGACCATCGGTGAAGTCAGGGGAAATTATAATTACGCTCAGCATATCCAGGAATCGTTCCTGCCTGATTACCTCTATATAAGAGAGTGTTTCTCCGACAGTTTTGTACTATTCCTGCCGAAAGACATTGTCAGCGGAGACTTTTATTTTTTCAGCAAAAGGGATCATCAAATTGTTTTTGCAGCGGCTGATTGTACCGGGCACGGGATTCCCGGTGCTATGTTAAGCACAGTAGGCTATGGCATTCTTGATCAGGCAGTTACAGAATTAAAAATGACAGATCCTCCAGCCATATTAAAACATTTATACTCCAAAATGCACAGGTTCCTGCAGGTGGATACAAGTACTGACAGGCTATCGGATGATATGGATATCGCGCTTTGCACTTTGGAAACCAGGAGCGATCTCCTTACCTTCGCAGGAGTCAACCATCCACTGTATCTTGTCTCCGGCGGTGAGATAACCGAATACAGGACAAGAGATCTCTCCGATAACCGCGGGGATGATGGCGAATATCTGTTCACATCAGAAAAGATCCGGTTAAAACATGGTGATACAATTTACCTGTGCTCTGATGGTTATTCAGATCAGTTTGGCGGGAAGCATCATAAGAAATACCAGACTGCCAGGTTTAAGAATTTCCTGCTGAACATACAGGGATATTCAATGCCTGAACAGAGTGACCGGCTATTTGAGGAGATCGAAAGGTGGAGGGAAGAGAATAATGAGGACCAGACGGATGATATATTAGTAATCGGAATAAGAATTTAAATTTACAGCCATGCAAAACCGTCGTAAATTCATTAAAACCGGACTGCTTACATTTACAGGGGCAGGGTTGGCAGGCAGATTTTATCTGCCGGACAGACTTCTTTCAGGTAAGGAGGAAGACAAATTCATATACCGTACACTCGGAAGGACAGGAATCAGGCTGCCTGCAGTAAGTATGGGAACCAACAACACGAACAATCCTGCATTGATCAGATCGGCCCTTGAAAAAGGAGTTAAGTTGCTTGCCACAGCCCGTGCCTATCAGAACGGGAACAATGAAAAAATGATCGGCACCGTCATAAAAGGCCTGCCCAGGGATAAATACCTGATCCTGACTAATTCATTCGATATAAGCTGGATTGACACAAAGACCGGGATCATGAACTCTGCATTCAGTTATGACAAATTGCTGAAAGGTGCAAGATCCAGCCTTTCAGCACTGGGTGTCGAATATGTCGATATATTTTTGCAACCATTCACTGCCACTCGTGAATCTGTTTTTAATGAACCTGCGATGAAAGCAATGGAAGCTTTAAAAAAAGAAGGAATTACCAGGTTCATTGGAATAGCAACTCACAGAAGTGAACCGGAAGCTGTAAGGGCAGCAGCAGATTCAGGAATACACGATATTATTTTGACAAGCTACAACTTCCTGAAAACAAACCGGGAAGAGCTTGATGACGCAATCAGGTATGCAGTTAAAGCAGGATTGGGGATCATAGCCATGAAAACCATGGCAGGGGCTTACTGGGATAAGGAGAGGACAAGGCCAATAAATTCCAGGGCAGCACTTAAATGGGTCCTCCGGAATGAAAATATCCACACCTCCGTGCCTGATTGCGGGGATTTCAGTCAACTGAACCAGAACCTTGAGTTAATGTCTGATATTAGACTTACCGAGCAGGAACTGAAAGACCTGATACCACCACCGGAAGGCCCTGTTTCCGGTCTCTATTGCCAGCAATGCGGCGAATGCCTCCCTCAGTGTCCTCATGGAGTGGATATTCCCACCCTCATGCGAGGCTATATGTATGCTTTCGGATATCACAATTTTGCCCAGGCAAAAATTACCATTACAAACGCCGGATTGAAAGGTGTTCAATGCTCTGGTTGTGAAACATGCAGAGTCAACTGTAAAATGGGATTCGATATCAGAAAGAAAATACTGGATGTTTCCTGACGCCATGCAGGCAGATTTTGAACCAGGGGATCCCGGACCTATCAATTTTATTTGTATGATGGATGGGGCGATTTAATATTTGACAAATAATTGATAATTGTCAATAATTTCTTAAATTGGGGAATAAATAAAATTTAATTTTCGTGGCATTTCAGAGATTCTGATTGCTTTTGTATTAATAAGTTGACACAATCTTGGTATGTCAGGCAATAGAAGGGCTTTATTTGTTATTCTGATTTTTTCATTCATTGCGTCACACGGACAGGAGACACCGCTGAATCCTGTCTCCAACAAGATTTTCAGCCCGTTTGTCTTCAATCCTGCCGTGGCAGGAAGCAAGGACTTCCTTTCACTCGACCTTATTGCTGCCTTGCAGAATAAATCATATACACAGATTTTAAGCGCGAATTCCAGACTCCTGACAAAGAAAAAGAGCCGTGTCTCAGGCTCCGGAATGAAACGATTTTCCAATTTCGGACTCGGAGGTGCTGTTTTTAATGACCTTTCAGGTGAATATCGGAATCTGGGAGCAAGCCTGGCAGTTGCCTATCATATACCTCTGGATGAAAGAAATCTTACATTTTTATCCATAGGAGCAGCAGGAAAAGGGATTTATAATCATTATCCCGGTGATACCATTCTGGGGAATCCTGAAAAATACACCCTTTTCCCTAACGTGGATGCAGGGATATATTTCTATAATCCGGTCTTCTATGCGGGAGTATCAGCCAACAATATTCTTGGAAATCCGGGAAATCCCGACAGTCTTATCTCGTTTTCCGTTCCGGTTTCAAGACAATATTTTTTTAATGCAGGATTCAAGGTCGTGCTCAGCAGACCATTGAATATTGTCCTGGAGCCCTCAGTGATAGTTATTGCCGATGACACTCTTGCGCTGGAATTACCTGATATGATACATCCTGCCCTGAGGCTCTATCTGGGGAATTTTTGTATTGGATCATATCTGAATGATTACAACAAGATCCCGTTCTTCTTCCAGTATAAATATCCCGGATTCTATATCGGAACATTTTTTGAATTGCCGAGGGGAACCCCCTTCTACAAGAAGGAAATTACAGCGGAAATCGTACTAGGTGTAAATATTGCTTACCGGAATATTGGATTCAGGAGATACGGCTACTGGTAAGTGAATCGTCCGTCACAGATATGAAAAGACTTTACTCAATAATATTTTTCGGTTCGGTCGTCTTTTGCGGCGCAGGACTGACTGCAATCAGCGAAGACAATCATAATACCGGGGATTTAGTAATCATACCGTTCAACCAGCCTGACACATCAGTTTATGGGCAATTATTTAAAGTTGATTCCTTCGATCTGAATATTATCCCTCCCTCCTCAGGTGTTCAGTTTTATAAAAACGGAATTGTATTTCTGGGGCTGTCCAGGGATTTCTCAAAAATGGTGCCTGTTCATGTTTCTTTTGGAAGCCTTCAGGCTTACTACGCTGCCCTTGGTGACACTGTACTTATAAACCCTGCAGTTTTTTCTCCGGCTTTTCCATTTTCTTATCCCTGCGATGCAATTTCCTTCAGCAGCAACTATGACGTAATGTATTTCACAAAGGGAGGTAAAAAAGGTGAACGCGAGAAGATCTATCAGTCAAATTATATAACAAAAGGCAGAGGAAGAGGAAGTTGGACAGAGGTTACCAAACCAATGGATTTTTGTACCGGAAATTCAATCTATACCCATCCTTCAGTTTCAACTGACGGGAAAATGATGGTTTTTGCCTCTGATATGGCAGGTTCCGCCGGGGGAATGGATCTGTTCGTAACAAGGAAAGAAGGTGAAAAATGGTCCAATCCTGAAAACCTTGGTAAATTGATAAATACCAAATCCAACGAACTGTATCCTTTCCTTGATCCTTCAAACAATCTCTATTTCTCATCTGAAGGACAACCCGGTTTTGGAGGATATGATGTATTCGTGTGCAGTTTTAACGGCAAGGGCTGGGAAGTACCATTAAACCTCACAAAAGTTATTAATTCTCCAGATGATGATGTTGCTTTTACCCTTAACAGGGAAACCGGGAAAATGGGATTTTATTCATCAATACAAAAAACAAAGGACCGCCTGGCTCAGCTCTATAAAATCACTTTCGGCAATCTGCCCGCTATGACCAGCCTGACAAATTTGTCGGATGCTCTTTTAAGCATGGCTAAAGGTGATACAACATTCTTACAGAAAAGGATGCTGATAGCAAAAGCTGATGAGACAGCAAAAGCCGCTGAACTCGCAAAAACTGCTGCAACCGCAAAAGCTGCTGAAGCCGCAAAAACTGCTGAAATCACAAAAGCTTCTGAAGCTGCAAAGGCTGCAGAAATCACAAAAGCTGCTGAAGCTGCAAGGGCTGCTGAACGGGCTAAAGCTGAAGAGGATGCCAGGCTGGCAGAACGGGCAAAAGCTGAAGAGGCTGCCAGGGCAGCTGAAAAGGCCAGACTTGTAAAAGCTAAGGCTGATACAGTAATATCGATTACCAAGGTATCTGAGAAATTTAAGGATGTGGTTGTTTACAGGGTTCAGTTCCTTTCAAGCCCTCAACAGCGAAATATTGAACAGGTTACTGCAGATGGCATGAGTTATGCACCCTACATTTATTTTTATAAGAATGAATACCGTTATACTGCCGGTGAATTCACTACCCTGCCGCCTGCAAGGGAGCTTCAGTCCGCATTAAGAAAATCCGGATATCCTCAGGCATTTGTTGCAGCATTTAAAAACAATATCAGGACACTTGACCTTTCCTTATTTATCATGGTTGAGGCTGACAGGAAGCTTATTATGGCAAAAGCTGATGAGCAGGCAAGAATTGCTGAACAGGCAAGAGCATCCGAATATACAAAAACAGATGAGCGTGCCATAGCCGAAGAAAAGGCCAGAATGGCCGAAGTTAAACCTGTTATTGCAGAATCGACCGCGCCGGCGTCTGAAAAAGTAAAGGATGCTGTAATTTACAGGGTTCAGATCCTGACAAGCAGCACACCCAGAAGCAAATCTCAGATCACTGTCAACGGAGAAAATTATAGCACATTCGAATACTTGTACAGCGGAGCATACAGGATTTGTGTTGGTGAATTCAGCACCCTTGCTCCTGCCAGGGAATTTCAAAGTATATTGCGAAATTCAGGCTATGCCCAGGCATTCGTGGTCGCATTCAGGAATAATGTCAGATCGCTTGATGCGGCATTATTCAAATAGTACAAAACATTACTCCAGGCTCTCCCTTGCGTACCTGAGGTAGATACTGTTCAGTTCACAAAGCCCGGTTTCTTTAATGACTTCCTGCCCGTCAGTCAGAACATAATTCAGGAACGCTACAATCAAAGGATCCTCGGGTTTCCCCAGGTATCCCAAAGTAAGCTCCCGGCAAAGGTTTTCCGGATAGATCCCAAGCCATATGCTTCTGTGAGCAACCTCGAGGTTTTGAAAAGGCATCTCGCTTCTGTTGATTGAATTGTCAAAATCGAGGTCAAATGGTATGATCTGAATGTTATCAGCCCTTTCGCCCGAAGGCAGGCTGAAGGCAAAGGAGAAATTGCAGAAGCCTATTGCCAGGGGATTGTTTTTGACACTGTTAATCATCTCATCATCGCCAGTCACTCTGTTACCCTTAAGATCTGAGGCCTTTCTGTAAATAAATCCTGCAAGCATATCAGCGGCACCTGATTCATCAGCTCGTATATAAACCTTCACCTTTTCTATTCCGGCAGTATCAAGAAGTTCACCCCACCCTGGCGGATTATCAACGGTAAACAATTTCTGTATCTCATCAGGGCTCAGACCCTGCTTCATTATTCTTGACATATATGGGTTCTTCTGATTAGTTATCAATGCCACTCCGTCTTTGGCAACAGGAATTACCCAGATACCGGCCTCTTTCTCCTCATCAGTGAGAGGACGGGATATCATTCCAAGCTGTACCTTTTTATCTACGAGATCAGCAATTCCCTGGCCTGTCCCCGTTACCCGGACCTCAATGCTGACACCAGGATGGATCTTCATAAAATCATTTGTCCACATCCGGACTAAAGGAGAAAGAGCATATGCACCGCTTATTGCAAAATTGCCGGTGATTTTACTCTCAGGAGGGCTCTCCGCATCATCAGCAGCTTTTTCTGATTTCCGCGATTTGCATCCAACTGTCACTGCAACAGCTAAAAGCAGAATAAATACTTTTCTGAAAATCATTTTTTTTTAAAGGTACATAATATTCAGGCATGAGCCAAGCGGAAAACATTTCCTATCTTACAACTGTTGATCAGATTATGCAGGCCGAAATTATCATAGAAGTTAAAAATGTCTGGAAATCATTTAAAACAGTCCAGGCAGTAAGGGGAATAAGCCTGAATATCCCCAGAGGACAATTTGTTGCATTGCTGGGACCGAACGGAGCAGGCAAGACAACCCTCGTGGAAATGATCGAAGGAATCAGGAAGCCTGACTCCGGCGAAATCACCATCATGGGAAAACACTGGAAAGGCAATGAGGATGAACTCCACAGAATGATAGGCATCTCCCTCCAGGAGACAAGGTTTACAGATAAGCTGAGGGTTACCGAGACATTACAGCTTTTTGCAAGTTTCTTTAACCTGGGGAAAGAAAGAGTCAATGAAATAATCAAAATAATCGGCCTTGAAGAAAAGAGAAGATCGTTCGTTGTAAACCTTTCCGGTGGACAAAGACAACGTCTTGCACTGGGCATAGCCATGATTAACACTCCCGGTATTCTTCTCCTCGACGAACCAACTACAGGCCTCGACCCAAATGCCCGCCGGGAAGTCTGGGATATTCTTCTGAAATTAAAGGAGCTGTCAGAGACCTCAATGATCCTGACCACACATTATATGGAGGAAGCAGAAAAACTTTGTGATTACATCGTCATAATGGATAACGGGATCATCCTCCGTGAGGGCACTTTACCCCAGCTGCTTGAAAAACAGCGAAACCTTGACGATCTGTTTGTTTCACTGACAGGAAGAAAACTATATGAATAAGCTGATCAGCATAAGGCAATTATGGTATCTGACACTTGCACATTTCCGTGAGATAATACGGGAACCGGGAGTCCTTTTCTGGGGAATCGGATTCCCTATCCTTATGTCGCTGGGGCTTGGACTTGCCTTTACAACAAAATCGGATATCACTCGTAAAGTGGCAGTAATCCCGAATGAAACCGCATCAGGGCATGACAGTCTGGCTTTATCTGGTTTCCTCGAAAAAAACTGTGAAAAAAACGATCCCGGGGAAAAGAATGATTATAAATGGAAATTCGAAATTTCGGATGACAAGCTTGGCAATTCGGTCTTTCTTTTCTATCCGATGGCCTGGGACGAGGCATTGGTGCTTCTGAAAAGGGGAACAATCAATCTGATCCTTAAGGAGACTAACGGTTTGACTGAATATCATTTTGATCCCATGAATTCAGATGCTGAGCTTACTTACCTGAAGCTCAGCAGTATGATCGGATCCGGCAAGATACTGATCCACAGAAATAATGCTGAAATAAAACCGCTGACTATTACAGGCACACGCTATATCGATTTCCTTGTTCCGGGGCTTATCACGATGGGTGTGATGATGTCTACTATGTGGGGCCTCAGCTACGGACTGATCGAAAAACGTTCGAAAAAGCTTCTTCGGCGACTGGTTGCAACCCCGATGAAAAAGTCACATTTCCTTATTGCACTTATAACCGTGAGGGTTGCAATGAATTTCTTTGAGGCGGCGGCACTTATCATATTCGGCATAATTGCTTTTAAAATGACCATTCAGGGTAGCATTCCTGCCATGATCCTGCTGTTCATGGCAGGCAATATTGCATTTGCAGGTATAGCTGTTCTGGCCTCATCCCACACCTCCAATACCGAAGTTGGCAACGGCATCATAAATTTTGTTGTAATGCCAATGATGATCTTGTCGGGGATCTTTTTCAGCTATCACAACTTCCCTGACTGGAGCATCCCCGTCATTCAGATGTTTCCTTTAACTATGCTTACTGACGGAATCAGAAGTATATTCAATGAAGGGGCGGGATTCCCAGAAGTTGCATTACCGGTTTTAATACTTACAGCAACCGGCATCATATTTTTTGGAGCAGGTCTTAAAATATTCAAGTGGCATTGAATGTCAGAAAACCTCTGTGTCACTTCTGTGTTTTCTCTGTGGAACTCTGTGTAACAAAAGAAGGGTAATGAAGAACTTACACAGAGGACACTGAGAAGACACAGAGGGCCACAGAGGGAGTTTAAAGCTTCTTCAGGTTGCCGTCAAATTTGAGAATCTGCCCTTTCCTTGTGGGTGATGAAAACGATTTGTCACCATATCTGAGTGAGAGGGGATATCCTGCCTTTGAGGTGACTTTAAGTGATGCAAGCTTCCCTCCCTTCCATTCAAAATCAAGCTCAAAACCTCCTCGGGCACGTATTCCCCTGATACTGCCACAGGGGATGCTATCGGGCAGGGCCGGTAAAATATCTATCCCGCCAAGATGGCTCTGAAAGAGCATCTCAACAATTCCAGCAGATCCGCCAAAATTGCCATCGATCTGGAAAGGAGGATGGGCATCGAACAGGTTGGGATATGAGCCTCCGCCCGAAGAACCTCCGCCGGTAGCCATGGTCCCGATCCCGCCTGCAGGCCTTAACAGCATCTGAACCATCCTCCATGCATGATTCCCGTCGAGAAATCTTGCCCAGAAGTTTATCTTCCACGCCAGGCTCCAGCCGGTACCCTCATCTCCCCTGGCAATAAGGGATTTCCTTGCTGCTTCCATCAGGTCCGGGGTATCCTTCCAATTGATCTCCTTCCCCGGATGCACTCCCCACAGATGGGAGACATGCCTGTGCTTGTTTTCAGGATCATCAATATCGTCCATCCACTCCTGCAGTTGTCCAAATCTGCCGATCCTGTAAGGGGTAATTTTTGGCAGGATCCCTTTCAGGGTATCCGCAAAGGCTTTGTCGGTGTTAAGAATCTCAGAAGCTTCTATACAGGCTTTAAAAAGGCTTTTAATGATCTCATGATCCATTGAAGGGCCAGCAACAAGCCCCCCGTTTTCCGGTGAATTTGACGGAGTGGAAACAAGCCAGCCGGTTTTAGGATCGGCCACGAGAAAATCGACGTAAAACCTGCCGGCACTCTTCATAACCGGCCAGGCAGTTTTCGAAAGAAAAGCCTTATCGCGGCTGAAAAGAAAGTGCTCCCAGAAATGATGGGTAAGCCATCCGCTTCCGGTGACCCAGATCCCATGATTGGAAGCATTTATGGGTGCCGCCCCACGCCACAGATCAGTATTGTGATGCAAAACCCAGCCCCTTGCATTGTAATGGTCTTTTGCCACTTTTTCACCTGAAGGGATGACTTCCTTAACCATTCTGAACAAAGCTTCATGGCATTCGGCGATATTCAGCACCTCAACCGGCCAATAATTCATTTCCGTATT
>Ga0102851_10001984_pt1 | contig 12115 bp, 12 predicted proteins | sample Mud3Dept3metaG_FD_79558 | JGI IMG/M metagenome (GOLD analysis project Ga0102851, IMG submission 79558) | Freshwater wetland microbial communities from Ohio, USA, analyzing the effect of biotic and abiotic controls - Mud 3 Core 4 Depth 3... | ecosystem: Environmental > Aquatic > Freshwater >... | reverse complement strand
TCACTGTAAACTCCAGAGGTTTTTCAGCGCCTTCTCTCATGACCGTCAAGGTGACTTTCGTTCCCTTTTCACCTCGAATGCTCTTGACCGCTTCAGGCAGAGTCATGTCCGCCGCGACTTTCCCGTCAATCTTAATGATCTTGTCTCCTGCCTGCATTCCCGCCTTATATGCCGGGCTCCCCTCGATCGGTGAAACGACCGTGAGCACATTGTCCCGCACCGTGATCTCGATCCCTATCCCTGAAAAGCTGCCTTTTGTTTCGCTCAGGAGATCTTGGTGTTCATCTTTGGAAAGGAATGACGAGTGAGGGTCAAGGCTCTGGACCATCCCCTTGATCGCGCCCTGGACAAGTTTCTGGTCATCCTGAGGCTCCACGTAATTCTTCTCAATCTGACGCAGCACTTCCGTAAGAAGTTCGAGGCTCCTGTAAGCTTCACCGGTTCCCGCTTTGACCACAACCGCATTCCCGTTGAAAAAGAGAATACTTCCGATGAGAAGACAGAAGGCGATAATCTGGAGAAAAAATCTCCTGTTGTTTCGAGGCATAGAACAACTCCTAACGCTTATCGAAAAGGGTTAATAATGATACCCCAGATGGTCATCCCTGGTCAATGAACTTTTAGCCATCTGAGGGGATCGAGACTCCCTCCCCCTTTTCGTATCTCAAAATAGAGTTTTGCATCCCTTGCTGAAGGTGCTTTTGCAAGAGATCCGATCACCTCTCCGGCCATGACCGTTTCCCCCTCCTCCCTTTTTCTCTGTGCAAGCTGGGCCGAAACCGTGAAGTATCGAGACCCATGGTTGATCACGACGATCTCCCCGTAGCCCTTGAGGTTTCCGGAAAAATCGATTCGGCCTGCATAAACCGCTTTCACTTCCGCGCCAGGGCGACCTTCAATGGTGATCCCTTTGGGTCCGCCCTGGGAGGAGTCGCCTCCTCTCAAGATTCTGCCCTCAACCGGCATGGGAAGTTTGCCTCTGGCGCTGGCAAAATCAGAGGGGATTTCAGTCCATTCTTTGTCCCTTTTCTCAATTTGGATCAGAGTGTCTTTCAGCTTTTGCGACGCCAGTTCCAATTCCTTGACTCCGGTCTCAAGCAATCCCTTCTCCTTATGGGTTTTCACCAGGAGAACCACCTTCTTGTCAATGTCTTCCTTGACCGCGACGACTTGGGCACTTCCTGTTTTTTCAAGCCTATCCAGATCAAGAAGCCTTCGTTTGACTGCGGAGATCTCTTCCCGATACTGACTTTGCAAATTGGCGGTTTCTTGCAGTAGAGCGAAGTCCACGGCCAAAAGTTCTCGGAGGTACTTGAATCTTTTCCTCAGCGTGTCAAGCCCGTCCGCAGTGGCCAGAAGCCAGATGTACCCTCTCTTAGCGTAACGATAAAAGGCATCCAGCCTTTTGCCCAGGCGGTCCTCCAGTTCCTTCAGCGATTTTTCAAGCTGTTTCACCTTGACCTGATTCTCCCGCAGATCTTTCTTGATGGCAGCGACCTCTTCCTCCAGAGCCTTGAGATTCCGCCTTTTCTCTTCAATCTCTTTTTCCCGTTGCGAGAGCTCTTCCAGCAACTTTTCTTCTTTTTCGTCGAATTTTAGAAGCTCTTCCTTTTCCCGGTTAAGGTCTTTTTCTATCTTCTCGATCTGCTGTTTTTTTTCCGCCGGGTCGGTCGGAACACGGCTGTAACTCAAGGAAAACCCGAAGAAAGGGGGAAAGAGGAGGAGCCATGCGGCAAGGGACAGAAACGGAAGTAGCCCCGGAAGCCAGAGGAAACAAGTCCTTTTGTTTTTAGCAACTCTTGAGCTCAAAACTTGAAGAACCGCCCTATTGCGATAAAGCTCCCCAATAGCCCCAGAACCAGACCCAAAAAAAGGATTCCAAGGGCATAACTGCTTGACAGGAAAACAAATTCTAGGAAAGGCAATCCGAAGACCTGAACGGCCTTGAAAGAAAGAACCAAATGAACGGCCGATAAAATGACTAACGCGATCAGGGCGCCAAGCGCCCCCTGAAGCGCCCCCTCGATGAGCAAGGGTGCCTTCACATACCAGTCCGTGGCGCCGACCAGCTTATAGATCTCTATTTCGTTTCGCCGGGAATAGATCGCGAGCTTGATCGTATTCGTTATAATGAACAGGACGGCCACGCACAGGAGCCCTCCAAGGGCAAACCCGGCGATCTTGAGCACATAGAGTAGACCTTCAAACTGGTCGAGCCACTGTTCACTGTACTGCACTTCATCGACACCGGCGACCTTTTCCAGGGCTTCCTTGATTCTCTTTGGCTCGAATTTTGCGCGGTCAACATTCTTGAAGGCCACCTCGAAAGAGGCAGGAAGAGGGTTCCAGGTCAATCCGTCGAGCAATCCGGCCTGCGACCCCAGCATCCCCTTCATGTCCTGCAGCGCCTTTTCTTTGGAGATAAAGCCTTTGATCTCTGCACCCTGCAACGTGCTGACGGCTGTGCGAATCCTTTCACGTGTTCCTTCATCAATGCCGTCTTTGAGGTACACCGAGATGGAAAGCGTCTGCCCCCACCCCTGAATCCAGTCCCTCACATTCACCGAGAGCAAGACGAACGCGCCGAGTATGAGCAGAGAAATGGCAATGGTGCCCACACTGATCGCATAGATCAGCCGATTGTAGAGGATGCTGGACAGAGCAACCTTAAGGTAGGTTGCCCAGAGCCTAAGCTTAGCAATCATAGCTTTTATTCGAGAGCCTTCCCTTTGTGGAGCAGGATAATGCGCTGGTCCGTATTCCGGAGCAACTCCCTGTTGTGAGTCGCAATGACCACCGTGGTCCCTCTCAGGTTGATGCTTCGGAATAGGACCATGATCTCCCGCGTGATCTCCGGATCGAGATTGCCCGTAGGCTCGTCTGCGAGCAAGATCAGCGGATCGTTGATCATGGCCCTTGCGATCGCCACCCTCTGCTGCTCCCCTCCTGAAAGCTCGATCGGATACGCCTCTTCCTTGGGCGCCAATGCCACCGCTCGGAGCATCTGGTGTGTCTTCTTGCGCACCACCGATCCCTTCTCGCCGGTCACTTCAAGCGCCAGGGCCACATTCTGAAAAACAGTTCTTCGGCTCAGGAGCTTGAAGTCCTGAAACACGAATCCGATCTTTCTTCGGAGGAGATGGAGCTTGGTCCCGCTGATCCGGCTGAGGTTGATGCCATTGATGAGGATCTGGCCTTCTGTAGGCGGCTCTGCGCCGAAGATCAGCCTGAGGAGGGTGGTTTTTCCTGCTCCACTCGGCCCGGTGACAAAGACAAATTCCCCCGTGCGGATTCGGAGGTCAATGTCTTTTAGTGCCACCGTAGGCCCAAAGATCTTGGATACATGAAATAGCTGAATCACAGCTCAAATAGATGATCAGGCAAAGACGAATCAGTAATTTCCCAGCGCCCGTTCCAACCTGGCTCTGGCCTGGTTGTGATCGTAGAGGGCTCGGTAGTAGTCCAGCCGCGCACGAGCAAGAAGGGTCTGCGCATCGAGCAAGTCCGTGATCGTGGACACCTGGGCCTTGTAACGCTCCGCATTGACCCTCAAGTTCTCTTCACCTGCTTCAACCCCTTTCTGGGTGGTCGGAATATTCTTGGCAGAGGAATCCAGATCCAGCATCGCCTGTTTGACCTGCAGGCGAATGCCGTCTTCCACATCCGATTTGGTCTCGATGAGCTGTCTTTTCAGGCTTTCCTTTTCCCTGCCTGCATAATAGGTCTTTCCCCATTCCCAGAACGTCCAGTTGGCTACGGCCAAAACCTCCCAGTGGTTTGCATCAACGTATTGGCTGCCTTTGACCAAGGCCTCATCCCCTTGACTGATATACTGGTAGTTGAGAGAAATTTCGGGATAGTATTTGCTTTTGGCGAGCCGGATTTGCTGATCAGCCTGAAGAATGCTCACATCCAGGATCTTGATCTCCGGACGGTTTTCAAGCGCCTGTTTCTCAAAGGCGTTGTACTCTCCAACCTCCGGCTTATACACCAGAATGTCCTCGACCTCCACAGGCTCGTTCACCGGCCTGACCAGCACCGTGTTGAAGGTGGAACGGGTTGTCTGCCCAGCGTTTTTGGCCCTCACGAGGGACTGCTCCGCGTTAGCGAGTTCTACCTCCGCCTTCAGCACGTCATTGACCGGAATCATACCCACTTCAAAAAAACTGCGAGCGACCTTCACCGTTTGGGTGAGCGATTCCACCGTCGTCTGCGCAACCTCGACCGCCTTGTCCGCTCCAAGGATATTAAAATAAGCCTCTTTCACACGCAAAACCAGATCCAGCTTCTCAAGATCCGATTCCAGTTGGGACTGGTCAATACCCAGCTCCGCCAGCCTGTAGGAACTGATCAGGGCAAATCCGGTGAAAAGCGGCTGCTTCAGATACCAGTTCCACTGGTAGTTGTCCTCAGTGCCCACCACCAGTGGGATACTGGTTCCCAAGAGCGTTGAGGACCTGCTGATAGGAGGTTCGCTCAGCCTGTTGTAACTGTAAGCCGTCCCCAGCTTCGGCAAGAAATCCGCCCTTGCCTGCTTCAGGATATCGTTGGCCTGCTCGATTCTCTCATTTCTTGCCTTGATCTTGTAACTGTTTTCTAACGCTTGGGAGATCGCTTTCTCGAGGGTAAAATAATTCCGACTCTGCTGGGCCACCGCAGTGGTCGCTAAAAAAACCAAACTGAAAAGGAGAAATGTCCCAATCCATTTCGAGCCTTTCTCTCTCATCTCACATCCCTCCGCAAATCAAGAAAACTCGTTAAATTATTAGGACGATTTGGGCGATAAGTCAACGCGAAACAAGTCAAAATGCGGGAGACGCCAAGCGGATGCGATTCTTGCAGTAAAAAGGAAGATTGAAAACCGGACGTGAAACAGCTGAAGGGCCCTTCGCTCCTATTTCGTGCCAGGTTGTTCATGGCCGAGGATGATCATTCTTTGCCTGGCAGCTTGCTGCCTTTTCTCTTCCCAAGACAGCCAGGCCTCTTTCAGATCTGCCATTTCTTTTTCCATAATCATCAAGTCGTCCCGGGTGCCTGCGACGAGCCCTGCACTCAGATCGGATATTTTCTTTTTCAGCTCCCTCACTCGCTCCTTGATACACCTCAGCTCATTGAGGGCGCACACTTCCTCGTCTGTCGGCACATCGATTTTCTTACAGTTATGAACACAAGCCGTCTTCCCTTCCGTATGGTTATTCATGTTATGAATCCTCCATGGATAGAACCTCGCAGTCACATCTGTTCTATAGGTAATGCCCCAAAACAGCTTTGTCAACGAAAGGTGGAGCGCATCGGGCAGTGGCCCGTGGCACCTACGGTGCGGCGTAATCCACCGAAACTTCAGTCCTCCTTCGCCAGAGCTTCTGAGGACTCCCGCATCCCTCCCTAGGCGGGGGGCGTGGTTTCCTGCGAAGGCGGGTGAAGAGGGCGGGCGCGCTTGACTTCTTGCACGACAGAATATACTTTACATCGCAATTTCAGATCGTCTTGTTTTCCTATTGAGAAATGAGGATTACCCCATGAAATTGACTACCCGAGGACGTTACGGTACACGCCTGATGCTGGAGCTCGCCAAGCATTATGGAAAAGGGCCTATCAGCATGTCGGACATATCGAAGAACCAGAAGATCCCCATCAAGTACCTCGAGCAACTCATTATTCCGCTGAAGAAGGCAAAATTGATCACGAGTGTGAGGGGCCCAAAGGGTGGGCATATGCTTGCGAAAGCTCCGCACGAAATTAACCTCTGGGAGATCCTTCTTCGACTTGAATCAAAATTCACTTTTGTGGATTGCCTCACCAACGAGACCTGCTGTGACAGCATTGCCACTTGTCCGATCCGGCCTGTGTGGGGAAAGGCCTTTAACTCCATGAAGACTATCTTCAGGGACACAACGCTTTTTGATGTGCTTAATCTTCCCGATTCGGCCAGGGCAAAGCCCAAGCAACTTCCCGCACGTCGCCTTCGAGGGAAAGATCTGGGCTGGACATGAAAATCTCCGAAGGTCTTCATGCTTTTGTGTGGCAGGACCCGACCTCGAACAACGCAAACACTTACCTCATCAACGGATCGAAGAAAATTCTTGTTGATCCAGGGCACGATCACCTTTTCGGGAATGTAAAAGAGCATCTTTCGAAACTCTCCATGACGCCGCAGGACATTGACCTGGTTATCCTGACCCACGGCCATCCGGATCACGTGGAAGCGGTTCGCGCCTTCTCCAAATCCCAAGCGCTGATCGCCCTCCATGAAGCTGAACTGGATTTCGTCAAAAAACTGGCGCCCCATTACGGCACCGCCATGGGCGTTAAGGACTTCGAACCTCAGATTTTTATGCGGGAGGGAGAACTGCAGGTCGGCGACATGCAGTTCCAAATCATTCACACCCCCGGCCACTCGCCGGGGTCCATCTGCCTTTACTGGCCGCAGGAGAAAGCTTTGATTACCGGTGATGTGATCTTTTTTCAGGGTATTGGTAGGACCGACCTCCCCGGCGGTGACGGGCTAGCCTTAAAAGAAAGCATCAGGCGCTTGTCGAGCCTTGAGGTGGAGCACCTGCTCCCAGGGCATGGAGAAGTTGTCTCCGGCAGAGAGCTCGTGAAAACGAACTTCTCAGAAGTGGAACGAGTGTGGTTCCAATATATATGAAGAAGGCACACGGCGCACGGTACAAGGTGCACGGCGTCAAAAACATAGAATCAACGAATTTCCGTGACCCGTGGGCCGTGCGCCGTGTACCAACTCGCAGCGACCTCTAAAGCTTGGACGATGAGAGGTATTTTGATGAAAAGAACGCTCTCCGTTCCCACGGCGTCCGTTGACTTTGACCTGCGCCAGCTCGAAATCTTTCTGAAGGTGGTGGAACTGGGCAGCTTCTCCAAGGCAGGAGAAGCGGTTCACCTGGCGCAAGCGTCTGTGAGTGAAAGGATCGCAACCCTTGAAAACATGATTGGATCAAAGCTCCTGGACCGAATGGGCCGAACCGTCACTTCCACCAAAGCCGGTGACCTCCTCTATCAGTATGCTCAGCGCCTGCTGGAGATAAAGAAAGAGGCGTGCCTTGAAATGCAGGACTTCCTGGGTGTGAAGCAGGGCGAGATAAGCATCGGAGGAAGCACCATTCCCGGTGAGTATATCCTGCCCAGAGTGGTCGGTTTGTTCTCCAAAGAGTATCCTCGCATAACCGTGACGCTCACGGTCGCCGACTCGGAAGAAATAGAGCGCCGAGTGCTCGACGGTGAGTTCGAACTTGGGGTGATCGGCCGCAAAAGCTCGAACAAAAATCTCGCGAGCCACGAACTCTGGGAGGACGAACTGGTGCTGGCGCTCCCTTCGACACACCGATGGGCCGGCAAAAAAGAAGTCCCCATTCACGAGGTGGTTCACGAACCCTTCATTTCGAGAGAGATCGGCTCAGGTACCCTCAAGAGCATGGAACCGTACCTTCAAAGGGCGGGATTGAAGGGGATCGATTCTCTCAAGGTCGTGGCGCGGCTGGGCACTTCCACGGCGGTCAAGGAGGGCATCAAGTCAGGCCTTGGCATATCCATCCTTTCCGCCACCGCCCTCGAGACAGAGCTGAAGGCCGGAGTTCTGAAAGCTCTTAGGCTTAAAGGGATTCCCATGTTTCGCCACTTCTATCTGATCAGGGACAAGAGGAGAACAACTTCTCCAATCAGCCGCTCCCTGATGGACTTCCTCATCACCACTTCAAAGCGACTCTGAGCACCCCCTGGCGATTTCCATGATGATGGCTCTCGGTTCCTCCGGCACCTCCCTTCGCCAACGTGAATTGTCCTGAGTTCATCGAACGCGGAGACCGGGGGAAATCCCCTCATAGGCCGGGCCTTTGCAAAGTCTCCCAAAACATCGGAATTTCCAGTTTGACAAATCGGACAATGTCTATCTATAAAGATAAAGTTTGATACCCAACCAAGGTCCTTAGAGGGAGCCTCCATGACACGGTTTTTCGGCTTCACCTGACAAGTCACTATCCATTCTACCCGGGTTCGGTAGGCAAAGGGCCAGACCGAAAATATTCTTCCTTACACGCAAAGATCCTGCTTCGTTTTCAAATCCAGTCTGGCATATGCCTCAGGGGGCAATGGTGCTGGCGCGCCACACGGACTTTAAATCCGTTGTCCCGGTCTGCAAAACCGAGAGGAGGTTCGATTCCCCTTGCCCCCTCCATCAACTCTGTGAAGTAACGATGATGAACAAGTATGTCACCATTGGCATTGCCGGCCATGTGGACCATGGAAAAACTTCCCTAGTCCGCACCCTCACCGGTATTGAAACGGACAGGCTCCAAGAGGAAAAGCGCCGGGGTCTTTCCATCGAGTCGGGTGTGGCACCGTTCCTGAGTACCAGTGGAGTCTCCATCGCGCTTGTGGATGTTCCGGGCCACACGGACTTTCTTAAGAACACCATCCGAGGATTGAGCTGCGTAGACATGGCGATTCTCGTGGTAGCAGCCGATGACGGCGTTATGCCTCAGACCCGGGAGCACCTGGAGATTCTTGCCCTCCTTGGGGCTAAGACAGGATTTGTCATACTCAGCAAGGCGGACATGGTGGACAGTGAGACGCGGGAGCTGGCTGAAATGGAAATCAGAGAAGTGGTGAAGGGAACCGTATTCCAAGGGAAGCCGGTGATTTCTTTTTCAGCTTTGGACAAAAGAGGGTTGGACGATATCCGATCGGCCATCGAGTTGGAAGCGGCGCTCCTGGAATCTAAACCTCTTGAGGAACCGTTCAGGCTCTGGACAGATCAGGTGAGCGGTGTGGCCGGATTCGGTACTGTGGTGACAGGGACCATTCTTTCCGGCACCCTGAGCCAGGATGATCCCCTTGTTCTTTTGCCTACAGAGATCGAGACCAGAGTGAGATCGCTAGAAACCCACCACAGGTTGACCGAAAAAGCCTGTGCCGGCCAGAGGGTTGGGATAAACCTCCACAAGGTTCCTTTGGAGCAGGTGAGCCGCGGGATGCTCCTTGCCGCTCCAGGACTTCTGAATCCCAGCTTTCTGTTAAACGTGAATCTTAGAGTTCTAGATACAGCCAGGGCATGCATCAGAAACCGCCAAAGAGTGAAACTCTACCTAGGAACATCCGTAACCAATGCGCTTGTGGTTCTGATGGAAAGGGAGAGTCTTCAGCCCGGAGAACATGGACTGGCCCAGTTGCGTCTCATGAAACCCGTTGCCCCCATGCCGAGGGATTCATTCGTGATCTGTCCGCTCAATGTGAACACGGTGATGGGAGGAGGCAACGTTCTGGAGATACCCCGGGAGAAGTTTCGGGTCGTCAAGGCGCAGAGGACCTTGCCCTACTTGAGCGCTCTGAAGTCGAGTGATCTTCCAAACTGCGTGCAGCAGTTCTTTGATGCCCACATAGACCAGCTTCTTTTGCCTGAGGAACTGGCTCGCACCTCCGGATTCAATGTCGTCGAGACCACAGCTCTGCTGAAGGAAAAGGAAAGGGCCGGTGAAGTCCTTTTCTTCCGTGACAAAGGCTTTTTCAGCAAGAAGCGGTACGACAAGCTCAAAAAGGCGCTTCCAGGTCTCCTGCAGGATATCCTCTCCAGAGATCCCATGAAGCGGAATGTGAAGCCCGAGGAACTCCGCCGCCAGCTTTCTCCCCGTTTAGAAGAGGAGCCCTTTCGAAGAATGCTTTCGGATCTTTGCCGGGACGGCAAACTGGTCAAGATCGAGGGAGGCTTCCAGGTCAGCGGCGCCTCTGCCAACCTTTCTCCTCAACAGGCCAAACTGGCGGCTTTCTGCATGGGCTATGCCCAGAAATCCGGGCTCGCGCCCTTCAGCGCCGACACCGTCTGGAGGCTCCCCGACATGAAACACGAAAAACAGGACATTGAAAAGATGCTCTCCTACCTCCGGAACGAAGGGAAACTCGTGCGACTGAAGGACGGCCGCTACATGCCGGCGGATTGCCTGGAAGGCGTCAAAGAAAAAGTGAGAGGAGTCGTCGCAGCAAACGGGGTTTTCACGCTAGACGATCTCCGAACAACCCTCGGATATGGGAGAAGGATAGGAGTGATTGTCCTCGAATATCTCGACGCCATTGGATTTACCAGCCGTCGCGGGGAGGGACGAGTGCTCCGAGGAACTATGACTCAATCACAATGATATACGACCAAAGGAGGATCGCGTATGGCTCAGATGAAAAACATTTTTGCCACTCGATGGGGAATTATCTCGGTAGGAGCGTTCATTGGGGTATTTGCCGCGCTTTTGCAGAAGTGGGGAAATCCCGCTAATATGGGAGTCTGTGTGGCCTGTTTTGACCGCGACATTGCGGGCGCCCTTGGACTTCACCGGACTGACGTGGTTCAGTACATGCGGCCTGAAATCATCGGCTTTGTGCTCGGCTCGTTGATTGCAGCGTACCTTTTCAAGGAATTCCGCCCTAGAGCGGGATCAGCACCCATCGTCAGGTTCGTCCTGGGAGCTTTTGCCATGATCGGCGCCCTGGTGTTTCTGGGCTGCCCTTGGCGAGCCCTGCTCCGTCTTGCAGGAGGGGATGGGAACGCCATCCTGGGCATCGCCGGACTCATCGTGGGGATCTGGATCGGGACCCTCTTTTTCAAGGGGGGTTACAACCTCGGCCGATCGGAAAAGACCTATGCCAGTGTGGGGTGGTTGCTTCCTCTCATCATGATTTTCTTCCTGATCCTGAGACTCCTCTTCCCCCCGTTGGCCGACAAGCCGCAGAGCGGAGTCCTTTTTTACAGCCTCAAGGGTCCAGGGTCCATGCACGCTCCCCTCGCAATCTCTCTGCTGATCGGCCTTGCTGTCGGATTTCTGGCCCAGAGAAGCCGCTTCTGCACCATGGGGGCGCTTCGAGACCTGATTCTCTTCCGCCAGCCCCATCTCTTTCTCGGGATGCTCAGTTTGTTGGTCTTCGCTTTCCTGACCAACCTGCTCGCAGGGCAGTTCCACCCCGGTTTTGAAAAACAGCCCATTGCCCACACCATGTCGATGTGGAACTTCGGGGGCATGGTTCTGGCAGGTCTCGCTTTTGCCCTTGCCGGAGGATGCCCCGGCCGGCAGCTCTTTCTAGCTGGAGAGGGGGACGGGGATGCGGCTATCTTTGTTCTGGGCATGATCGTTGGCGCGGGATTCGCGCACAACTTCGGGACGGCCAGCTCGGCCGCAGGTGTGGGGCCGCATGGCATCGCCGCTGTGATCATCGGCCTTTTGGTTTGTCTCTTTATCGGCTTCACAATGAGAAGAAACATCGCATAGCAAGGAGGGGACAAAATGGCTCAAATCGTTGATGCACGCGGACTCAGTTGCCCGCAGCCAGTGCTCATGACCATGGAAGAAATAAAGAAAACAGGCAAGGGGCAGATCGAAGTTCTGGTGGACACGGATACGTCCAAAGAAAACGTTTCACGCGCCGCCACCAGCCAGGGATGGCAGGTCCAGAATGTCGCCGAGGATGGCGGTTGCTATCGGATTGTCATCAAAAAGGATGCGTGATGTCATTCTTGAGCTTTCTGAAGAGAAAGCGGCCCTCTGAAGAGCCGCAGCCGGATCGCGGGATTTTGGTCTTCGAAAACACCAGTGAGGTGATCCGTGCAGAAAACACGCTGAAGGCGGGGGGATGGAAGGTCAAGGTCAAGGGACCGCCTCCCGAGATCCGCACGGGTTGCGACCTGGTCATCGAATTCCCCCTCATCGAAGAGCTCGATGTGCTGAGAGCTCTGGAGGGAGCGGGCGCAGACCCCATCATGGTGGTTCCCGTGCAGAGTGTGTTGCTGGAACCGGTAAATCTCTTCCAAACAAAGGACTTCGGGGAATATCTCATGATCCGGGCAGCCAACATGAAGCTGACCGTTGACAAAAAGACCATGACCATCGTGAACATTTCCGGAGGGGGTTGCCCGGATGTCCCCTTCCTAGCACAGGAAATGGTCAGGAAACCCCTTTTGGAGGCGCCAAGCCCAAGAGCCATCGGCCACACCCTTTGTGGTTATGCCCTTCAACTGGCCTACGAGGAGATGAAACGCCAATGCTCGCCATCGTAGGAACTGTGCCCGATGAGGCTTTCCCTTTGACTGAAGGACAGGTGCGCTTAGAAAAAGACACGCTCG
>Ga0102851_10001983_pt1 | contig 12117 bp, 5 predicted proteins | sample Mud3Dept3metaG_FD_79558 | JGI IMG/M metagenome (GOLD analysis project Ga0102851, IMG submission 79558) | Freshwater wetland microbial communities from Ohio, USA, analyzing the effect of biotic and abiotic controls - Mud 3 Core 4 Depth 3... | ecosystem: Environmental > Aquatic > Freshwater >... | reverse complement strand
GCGATCAGCCATCGCTCGCCCTCCGCGTGTCGGTGAAGCCGGTGCGGGCCGCGCGCTTCTTCACGTGCTCCTCGAACCGGTTGAGGATCTTGCCGACGGTGCGGCGCGACAGGTCGAGCGCCGCCGCGATTCCCTCCTGCGTATAGCCATCGAGGTGGTGGAGCACCGCGACGGTGAGCTCCTCCTCGGATAGGCCGCGGGTGAGGAACGCGAGGTCGTGCAGGTTGTCGATCCGACGCGGCTCGCTGCCGAGATCGCCGCGGTGGACCTCGGCGTCGAGCTCGTCCTCCGAGGCCGTCTTACGCCGTCGCAGGCGGTCGATCGAGGCGTTGGTCGCGATCCGGTAGAGGACCGCGAACGCCGACCCGTGGCCGTCCCACTTGTCCTTCGACGCGAGGTAGCGGGCGAACGTCTCCTGCACGAGGTCGCCGGCCTCATCGCGATTGCCGACGATCGACGCACAGCGCCGATGCAACGACGCCGCGTGGCGCTTGTACAGCTCGGCGACGGCATCGCCCTCCCCCACGGCAGACATGGGCCCATGCAACCTAGACGTACCAACCCAGCAACATGGGAACTATTGCTTACCAGAGCCAGCCGAGGTGGAAGACCGGCCAGATTTGCTGAGCTGTCTTGCCCTCATCGGTCTTGAACAACATCATCGCCATGCCGAGGTCGCAGGTGAACCCCGCGTTGCTGACGAACTGGACACCGCCCTCGATGCGGCCGTGGAGCCCCCACATCTCCTCCGACGAGAACGACTCCTCGTTGACGGTCACGCTGCCGCCGCTCCCGTAGACGTCCCATCCGAGTCGCTTCGCGGTCACGTGGCCGCCGAAGCCGATGTAGGGGCTCCACCGATTGGCGAGCGGGGCGATCGTGATCCCGACGTCGAGGCCCGGCCCGGCGAAGTCGAGCGCCACGGTCGGGAAGAACATGCGATGGACGACCTTGGTCGCGTTGATGGTGAACAGGCCGCGCGCACTGATCAGATCGAAGCCGACGCCGAAGCTCTTCGTCGTGCGGGGGTTGCGCTCGATGTCACGGTGGAACTTGTCCTTGCGCTCGGTCGTCGCGCGCTCGCGCGCATCGAGCTCGCCGAGGCGCTGGTACCAGATCGCGAACATCGGGTCCTCGGACAGCGACGGATCGGCCTTGAGCGCGTCCGACAGCGCGAGGCGCTCGCTCCTGTGATCGTTGACGCGCTCGTAGGACTCGGCGACCCGCACGAGAGCGCGCCCGCGGCCGCGCCACGACAGCAGATCGCCGCGGTCCTCGCGCAGCAGCTGATCGAACAGCGCGAGCGCCGGTGCGGTCTGCCCGTTCGCGAGGAAGCCGAACGCCTGCGAGCGCCGCCACTCGCGATGCTCCGGTTCGGTCAGCTGGCCCGGATCGCCCTTCGTGATGATGCCCGCGGACAGCGGCGCGTCCACATACGCGAGCTTGCTGACATCGGCGCGGTCCCCAGCCGCGACGACGAGCGTCCCGACCTCGAGGCGATCGTCGAGAACACGCTTGACCTTGTACGAGCCCGGCGCGAGCGCGAGCGTGACGTCGCGCGCCTTTTCTGCCGTGGTCTCCGCGATCAGACGCCACTCGTGCGCGTCGAGGACGACGTACTTCTGTGGTGGTCCCTTGGGCACGACCATCGCGACGCTCTTGTTGGTCTTGAGCCGGGTCAGCATCAGCTCGCCCTGCCCGGTCAGCTCGTAGCGGAACGCCGGGCGCTGCTGGACCGATCCGCTCGCCGTCGCCGCGCGCGTGCGCGTGTACGCGTAGTGATAGGCCTCCGTGATCGAGACCTGCTGGTCGTTGTCCTCGTCGGCCGCGCCGCGCATGCCCGACACGAGGTGATGGGTGAACACCGAGCCCTGGAGCGCGCGCGACTCCTGCGAGAGCTCGTCGGCACCGCTGCTCGACAGCAGCACCATGCCCGACAGCTTCGGGTGCACGACATCGATGACGAACTCGTCGGTCTGCGAGCCGCCCTTGCGCGTCACCGACCCGGACTTGCAGGCGTCGATGATCCCGAGCTTGATGGTCGCGGGCAGGCTGCGCAGCGTGTCCTGCAGCTCCTTGTGCGACATCGGATCGCCGCGCAGGTGGAGGTGCTTGTCGTCGGCGTGGCCCGAATAATAGACGAACACGAGGGTGTCCTCATTCGTCGAGTCGCGCGCGGTGTTCGCGAGCTTGCGCAGCGCACCGCGGACGTCGGCGGTGCTCGGGTCCCGCATGAGCTGCACGCGGTCCGCCGGGAACCCACCGAGCGAGACCAGCACGTCGCGCACGCGCTCCGCATCGTTGTCGGCGTAGCGCAACGGCCGATCCTGGGACCAGCCCGGGTTCGACCCGATGACCAGGGCGTAGCGCTGCTCGGCGAACGCCGTGGAACGCGCCGCGACGAGCGCTGCGATGACGCATGCGATCCGAATCACGCGACCGATCAACGTCCAGCGCATCAAAAAGTTCCCGACGAGCGCCAGTCACCCGTCTAGCACGCGAAAGGAAACGACAACAAACGAAAACGGGTGGGCCGAGGTTTGCCGGGAGCGGTGGAGAAAATGTGCGCAACGCTCCGCCCCCATGCGTTCACCGGGCATGAACCAGCCCCGCGCACTCCTCCTGTCCTGCTCTCTCCTCGCCGCCGCCGCCACGGGAGCCGGGTGCTCCGGTGAAGGCACCGAGCCGGGCCCCGACGCGGGCACCTGCGCGACGGAGACCTACTTCCCCGACGCCGATGGTGATGGCTACGGCGACAGCAACCAGGGCGCCGCGGAGTGCGAGCCCACCGCGGGCTACGTCACGCGCGGCGGTGACTGCAAGGACTCCGATGCGAGTGTCCACCCCGGCAGCGCCGAGGTCTGCGACCTGGTCGACAACGACTGCGACGGCCAGCTCGATGACGCCGACTCCGGTGTCGACACCGCCGGCGGCGCGACCTACTACCGCGACGCCGACTCCGATGGCTTCGGCTCCGCGACGACGACGATCCGCGCATGCCAGAAGCCCGCGGGCTACGCCGCGAGCTCGACCGACTGTGACGATGCGGCCGGCACGGTGAATCCGTCGGCGACCGAGGTCTGCGATCAGATCGACAATGACTGCGACGCCCTGATCGACGTCGCGGACGGAAGCGTCGATCTCTCGACCGCGCACTCCTACTACCGTGACGCGGACAGCGACCTGTTCGGCGCGGGCGCCGCGATGGTCGCGTGCTCGGCTCCGGTCGGATACGTCGCGGCGAGCGGCGACTGCAATGACACCGACAGCACCGCGAAGCCCGGCGGCATCGAGGTCTGCGACGCGGCCGACAATGACTGCGATGGGGGCATCGACGGCACGGCCGGCGCGCCGAATCGGTGCGCCGCGCTCGTGGGGACGTACGCCGGTTCGTACACGCACCAGGCGCAGGAGAAGCTCGGCACCACGGTGATCAACTCGATGACGTGCACCGGGACCGGCAGCGCCGGCCTGGTGCTGACCCGCAAGCCCGCCCTGCAGGGCACGTTCAGCTGCATATATAACGGTGGGCTCGGTGGGTTCGACCAGACCCAGACGGTGACGCTACGCGCGACGGTCGGCCTCACCGGCGTGGTCACGGGCACCATCGAGCACACCTACGACACGTTCGGTCCGCTCAAGCGCACGTACAACGTGACCGGCACCCAGACCGGGACGACGCTGACACTCACCGGGACCGGCTCGTTCTTCCCGCACCCGATGTCCGCGGTCGCGTGGCAGGTCACGTTCTCGTTCGCGACCACGCGGTAACTCCGGACGATCCGGGCATCGGCTACCCGACCCATACCCGTGACCGGCGCCACCTTTCGGTGACCTGCCCCCACTAGACGCCTGTCAGCCATCTTGCCGCGCCCTGGGGACGGCTCGCCAAACGGTGGTTCGGGGAGATCTGCATGATCAGGGCAGGCGCTATTCGTGGTTTCTTTGTGGGCTGCTTCGTTGTCGCGAGTGCTTCCTGCGGAGGCGATCCGCAGCTCGGGGTCGCGACCTCCCATGCGGAAGCAGGCCTCCCACCCACCCCGACCTATTCGAAGACGTTCACCGACGCGGTGAGCGGCGCCAACCCGATCTCGTTCACAGGGACGGTTGCCGACTGCCCCGGCGCCCCGTGCTACATCGCGCCGTCGAACGCGGTCGGCAACCCGGTCGACGTCTATTCCGACGACGTCTACGAGCGGCCCGCCGCTCGCGGCAGCGGCGCGACCACGTACCTGCCCCAGATCGACATCGCCTCGACGCAGATCGGCTTGACGACGCTCTGGGTCTACTACCGGATCAACCTCAGCGCGATGCCAAGCGCCCAGTTCTACGCGTTCGAGATCAACTACGACGACGACAATCGTGGTGACGCGCTGATCGAGGTGCTGTCGCCGTCGACGACGATGGTCGCAGCCGGCTGGAGCAACCAGGGCATCACGGTGTACGACGATCAGAACAACCAGCAAGGCGGGCCTCGTCCGACCCTGGCCGATGGCCCGGGCACCGGCGGTAGCTACGAGCACAGGCAGTTCGACGCGGGCTCGAACCCGAGTGGAGTCGGCGGCCTGACCGCGGTGCAGGCCCGGATCCAGGGCAGCTCGCTCGAGATCGCGGTGTACCGGCCGTTCCTCGACGGACTGCAGGGCCCCATCGACACGGCGGCGTTTCGTCCGTACGCGGCGACCAGCTCGATCGCCCACGGCGACATCTACCTCCACGACGACAACAACCGCGTGAAGATGGGCTCGCCCTATCCGTGGCTGCAGCAGAGCGGAGCACCTGCGACGTGCCCCGCGGGTTCCGCCGGCGACAACAACCTTCTTCCAGGGGAGATCGTCGCCCTTAACTCCGGCACGCGCGTCCCCACCGCCTTCCCCAACCCCTGCTACGCGACCATCGGCGTCTACGAGCTCGACAATGCCGGCACGGTCAGCGACTTCGCCAACAAGACCGACGGCGACTTCGATTTCGTCGTCTGCGGTAACGGCATCCCCGAGCCGGGCGAGGCGTGCGACGACGGCAACACCAGCAACACCGACGCGTGCACCAACCTCTGTGCGCTCGCCGGGTGCGGCGACGGTTTCGTCCAGGCCGGGGTCGACGCGTGCGATGACGGCAACACCAGCAACACCGACGCGTGCACCAACCTCTGTGCGCTCCCCAGGTGCGGCGACGGCTTCATCCAGGCTGGGGTCGACGCGTGCGACGACGGCAACCTGGTCAACGACGACGCGTGCACCGACCTCTGTGCGCTCGCCAGGTGCGGCGACAGCATCGTCCAGGCCGGAGAGTCATGTGACGACGGCAACATGGTCGACACCGACGCGTGCACCAACCTCTGTGTGCTCGTCACGTGCGGCAACGGCATCGTCCAGGGCACCGAGGGGTGTGACGACGGCGACATGGTCGACGACGACGAGTGCACCAACGCCTGCACCCTCCCCGCGTGCCGCGACGGCATCCTCCAGACCGGCGAGGCGTGCGACGACGGCGACGGCATCAACAACGACGAGTGCACCAACGCCTGCACCCTCCCCGCGTGCCGCGACGGCATCCTTCAGACCGGCGAGGCGTGCGACGACGGCGACGCCATCAACAACGACGAGTGCACCAACGCTTGCACCGTCCCTGCGTGCGGTGACAGCATCGTCCAGGCCAGCGAGGGGTGCGACGACGGCGACGCCGTCAACAACGACGAGTGCACCAACGCCTGTACCCTCCCCAGGTGCGGCGACAGCATCGTCCAGGGCGCCGAGGCGTGCGACGACGGGAACACCAGTGACAACGACGCCTGCCCGACCACCTGCATCGCGGCCAGCTGCGGCGATGGCGTCGTGTATGTCGGGTTCGAGGCATGCGACGACGGCAACGCCAGTAACACCGACGCCTGCCGCACGGCCTGCGTCTGGGCGAACTGCGGCGATGGCTTCGTGCGCTTGGGGTTCGAGGACTGCGACGACGGCAACGTGAGCAGCACCGACGCGTGTCCCAACACGTGCACGGTCGCCCGTTGCGGTGACGGCTTCGTCCAGGCCGGGGTCGACGTGTGCGACGACGGCAACATGGTCAATGGCGATGGCTGCGAGAACAGCTGCCTTCTGACCAATGGCCAGCCATGCACGATGGGTCCGCAGTGCGACTCCATGGTCTGCGATCCCGTGTCGATGGTCTGCGAACCGGCGAACGTGTGCGGCAACGGGACGATCGAGGGCACGGAGAGCTGCGACGACGGCAACATGACCAACGGCGATGGCTGCGAGAACTCGTGCCGGCGGACCACCGGCCAGCCATGCACGACGAACCCGCAGTGCGACTCCAACGTGTGTGATCCGACGTCGATGACCTGCGAGCCCGCGAACACGTGTGGCAACGGCACGGTCGAGGGCGCCGAGGTCTGCGACGACGGCAACCTCACCAACGGCGACGGCTGCGAGAGCTCGTGCCGGTTGACCAACGGTGAACAGTGCACGATGAGCGGGCAGTGCGATTCGGGCAACTGCGACCTGACGACGAATCCGGGGATCTGCGAGCCGGCGGTCGGCTGCGGCAACGGGGTACGCCAGGCAAGCGAGGGTTGTGATGACGGCAACACGACGAATGGCGATGGCTGCTCGGCGTCGTGCGCCATCGAGAACGGCTTCCCATGCAATCAGACGCCGCCGGGCGACGTCGACGACGCGAGCTGTCAGAGCGGCGTCTGCGACACCAGCGGCGGCCAGCCAGGCGTGTGCGAGCCGGCGCAGACGTGCGGCAACGGCGTCCGCGAGGGTGCCGAGATCTGCGACGACGGCAACGTCACCAACGGCGACGGGTGCGAGAGCACCTGCAAGCTGTCACTCGGCGAGCCGTGTACGTCGGATCCGCAGTGCCAGTCCGGCGAGTGCGACGAGACCGGCTCGATGACCTGCGAGCCGGCGGTCGGGTGCGGCAACGGCTCGCTCCAGGCCGGCGAGGGCTGCGACGACGGTGACAATGTCCCCGGCGACGGCTGCAACGCGACGTGCGACATCGAGAACACGTTCCCGTGCAACGCGACCCCGCCCGGCGACATCGGCAACCCGAGCTGCGAGAGCACCATCTGTGATCAGAGCGGGAGCGCGCAGGGCACCTGCGAACCGGCGAGCACGTGTGGCAACAACAAGCTCGAAGCCGGCGAGGGCTGCGACGACGGCGGCACGGTCGCGGGCGACGGCTGCAACGCCGCGTGCAAGATCGAGGACGGCGATCCGTGCAACGCGGACACGGCGGGCGCGACCGGAGACGCCTCGTGTGCCTCCGACAGCTGCGACGAGTCCGGCGGCGCGCCGGGTGTGTGCGGAGGCTCGGATACCGACGGCGACGGGGTATTCGACTTCGATGACATCGACGACGACAACGACGGCCTGCTCGATTCCGAGGAGGGCTTCGGCGCCCGGGACACCGACGGCGATGCCGCGATGGACTCGGTCGATCTCGACAGCGACAACGACGGCATCCCCGATGCGACCGAGGCGCGCCATCGCTTCCCCGATCGCAACGGCGACTACCTCGCGGATTGCCCGGGCAGCGTGGGGACCAACGGTCTGTGCGATGCCCTCGAGACCACCCCCGACTCGGGAACCGTCGTGGTGGCGGACTCGCTGCCGGCCGACACCGACGACGACTCGGTCAGCGACTACCGCGACCTCGACAGCGACAACGATGGGTTGTCGGATCTGGTCGAGGCAGTCCAGCTGGGCACCGGGTGCGCCGATGCGAACAAGAACGGCGTGTGTGACGGGCCCGACGCCGACGGCGACGGCATCGCGACGTCGATCGACCTGACGCTGGCCGCGTTCGGCACGATGAACGCCGAGCTCGCGGTCGACCACGATGGCGACCAGCTCGAGGACTACCGCGATCTCGACAGCGACAACGACAGCATCCGCGACATCATCGAGAGCAAGAACGCGGCCCTCGACGCAGACCTCAATGGCGTGATCGACGCGACCGGCGACAAGGACTCCGACGGCATCCGGGATGTCGCCGACGACAGCGACCTCGATGGGACTCCCGATAGCGCGGACCTGGATCCGGCCTCGTTCGGTGGACTCCTCGACGCGGAGGTCGACACCGACGGCGACCAGGACCCCGACCAGCGCGACACCGACTCCGACGAGGACACGGTCGGCGACGGGCCGGACAACTGCCGGCTGATCTCGAATCCCGTCCAGGACGACATCGACGGCGACGGGACCGGCGACGAGTGCGATGACAGCGACGATCGCTGGGGGCTGCAAGGCGGCGGGTGCGGCTGCGGAACGACCGGCCAGCCCGGCTCGATGGTGGTCCTCGGCCTCGCGGTGCTGTGGACGCTCGGCCGCCGCCGCCGCCGGCGGTCCGCCGGTGCGATCGCGGGGTGGGTCGTGCTCGGCCTGCTCGCGGTGCCGGCACCGAGCCGCGCGCAGCAGGTGGTGCCGGGTGACTTCGCGACCGAGCGGTTTCAGCTCTCGACAGACTCCGACGGACTCCTCGACGTCGAGTCCGCCGCGGTCCGCAAACACCTCGCGCTCGACATGGCGCTGTGGCTCGGCTACGCGAACGACCCGTTGACGCTCAACCGCCCCGGTGCCGACCACGCGCGCCAGGGATCGCTGGTCTCCAACCAGGTGGGCGGCGAGCTCGTCGCCGCGATCGGCCTGTTCGGCCGCGCGCAGGTCGCGATCGCGGTGCCGCTCGTGCTGCTGCAGGACGATGACCTCTCCGGCGGTGATCCGACGATGCCAACGGCCCCGCAGTCGAGCTTCGCGATCGGCGATCTCCGGCTGATCCCGAAGTGGCAGCTGCTGCGCCAGCGCGATCACGAGATCGATCTTGCCCTGGTCGTCGCGCTGACGTTTCCGACCAGCAGTGGTGAGGGCTTCGCCGGCGACACCAACGTCACCGCCACGCCGATGGTCGCGATCTCGCGGGTGTTCGGGCAGGGCATGCGCGGCGGCCTCAACCTCGGGTATCGCGTGCGCGAGCAGCGCATGGCGATCGATCTCGAGATCAACGACGAGCTGTTCGCGGGCCTCGGCCTCGGCTACGACCTGAGCGCCAGGGGCGGTCCCCCGCTCGAGCTCGACGTCGGCTTCGCGTACGCGACCGCGGCCAATGACGCGTTCGGCGCGTTCAACCGCAACTACGCCGAGGTCAAGGCCGGTGCGAGCTACAACCTCAACGGGCCACTCCTCGCCTTCGCGGCGTTCGGCGTCGGCGTCGCCGAGGGCTACGGCACGCCCGACTGGCGCATGCTCGCCGGGATCCGCGTCGATCGCACCCCCGAGGACGCTCCTCTGCCGCCGCCGATCCCCGACACCGACATGGACGGCTACAAGGATCCCGTCGACAAGTGCCCGACGGATCCCGAGGACTTCGACAAGTTCGAGGACGAGGATGGGTGTCCCGATCTCGACGACGACAAGGACACGATCCCCGACAAGACCGACGAGTGCCGCCTGGAGCCCGAGGATCTCGACGGCTTCGAGGACGCCAACGGGTGTCCCGAGCTGGACAACGACGGCGACAAGATCCTCGACACGAACGACAAGTGCCCGCTCGAGCCCGAGGACCTCGACGCGTTCCAAGACGAGGACGGCTGCCCCGAGCTCGACAACGATGCCGACACCGTGCCGGACACCACCGATGGCTGTCCCCTGATCGCAGGTCCCGTGGAGAACAAGGGGTGCCCGTGGCCCGATCGGGACGGCGACACCGTGATCGATCGCTTCGACAACTGCCCCGACGAGCCCGGTAAGGTCGAGCTCCAGGGCTGCAATGCCAAGCAGCTGGTCAAGATCACGGCGGACAGGCTCGAGCTCCTCCAGACGGTGTTCTTCCAGACCAACAAGGCGGTGATCCAGCGCCGCTCCCACAAGCTCCTCGACAACGTCGCCACCGTGATCAAGAGCCACCCGGATCTCAAGATCAAGATCGATGGCCACACCGACGATCGCGGCAGCGACGCCTTCAACCTGAAGCTCTCGCAGTCGCGCGCGGCCGCCGCGGTCACCTATCTCGTCAAGAAGGGGGTCGAGGCGACGCGGCTGTCGTCCGAGGGATTCGGCGAGCAGTACCCCATCGAGGAGAACAACCGGGCGAAGGGCCGCGCCGCCAACCGCCGCGTCGAGTTCATGATCGTCGGCACGGTCGAGACCACCGTCGCGCCGCCGACGCCTGCCACCCCGGCGCCGGCCCCGACGGTGCCCGCGACCGTGCCTCCCGCGACCAAGTAGCGGGTCGACGCGGGTCGCGATCCGCGATCCGCACTAGACTGCGGGGATGAAGGTCGTCGTCACCGGAGCGAATCGCGGGATCGGGCTCGAGCTGGTGCGCCAGCTCGCCGCACGCGGTGACCACGTCGAGGCCTGCGCGCGGACGCCCGACGCGGCGCCCGAGCTCGCGGCCCTCGCGGGCGACCACGTCCGGGTCCATCCGCTCGATGTCCGCGATGCCGCGAGCGTGCGCGCGCTTGCGGGTGCGCTCGGTGACACGGCGATCGACATCGTGTTCAACGTCGCCGGCGTGTACGGCGGATCCCGCCAGAGCCTGCGCCAGATGGCCGAGGACCTCGAGCTCGGCGACGTCACGAGCACGCTCGACGTCAACGCGACCGGGGCGCTGCGCGTAACGGTCGCCCTGCTCCCGCACCTCCGGCGTGGGGCGGCGAAGAAGCTCGTGCACGTGACCTCGGGCATGGGCTCGATCACGGACAACACGAGCGGGGGGTACTACGCATACCGGATGTCGAAGGCCGCGCTCAACATGATGAGCAGGTCGCTCGCGGTCGATCTCCGTCCCGAAGGGATCGCATCGGTCGTGATCAACCCGGGCTGGGTGCAGACCGACATGGGTGGCGCATCGGCCCCGACCCCGGTCGACGAGTCCGTGCGCGGGATCCTGCGCGTCATCGACGGCGCGACCCTCGCGGACTCGGGCGAGTTCCTCAACTGGAAGGGGAACCGCTACCCGTGGTGAGTCACGCCATGTCGTTGCCGTGGAACAGCCAGCGGATCCCATCCGCGGTCTGCTTCACGCTGGGCGTCGATGGTGCGAGCAACTCGACGACGACGTGCACGCGGCCCGGAACCTTCGCGTCGCGATAGGTCGTGACGTTGCGGACCGGGCTGCCGAACCGGACGACGTCTAACTTGCGCTCCAGGTCTGCACCGAGCTCGACGCCATCGAGGATCAGCTCCGCGCGGGTCCTGGTGACGAGCCCGACGGTGAGGCGCGCCGTGCCGACCATCGCGATGTCGAGCTGGCCGCGACCTTCCTGGCCACGGAACGCGATGCCGTGGACGCGAGGACCCTCCCGCCGCGCCGGCTCGACGACCGCGACGTCCTTGCGCCGCGCCACGGTCGCGGCCTGAGTCGCCTTGCGCGCCTGCGCGCCGACGCCGAGCTCCTGCGCCTTCGAGCCCGCTCGCCCCTGCTCTGCCGCGCGCTTCGCCGCGGGTGCGCTACGTGCTGCCCGCTCGGCCTCGGTCCGCATCCGCTCGGCCTCGCCGCGCTGCTTCGCGGCCTCGCGCGCCGCGAGCGACGCCTCGCGCACGGCGAGCTCCGCCGCCTTGCGATCCGCGTCCGCCGCCCGGCGCTGTGCCTCCGCCTCGCTCCGCGTGGCCGCCGCCTCGCGCGCCGCGAGCGACGCCGCCCTTCGATCCGCATCCGCCGCGAGCCGCTGCTGCTCGAGCTCGGCGCGCTTGCGTGCTGCCTCCTTGGCCGCGGTCGCGGCCGCGGTGCGCTCTCCCTCGGCGGCGATCCGTTGCTGCTCGGCCACCGTGCGCTGCTTCACCGCCTCGCGCGCCGCGACCTCCGCCACCTTGCGCTCGGCATCCGCCGCAAGCCGCTGCTGCTCGAGCTCCGTGCGCTTGTTCGCCGCCTCGCGCGCTGCAATCTCGGCCGCGAGCCGCTGCTGCTCGAGCGCCGTGCGCTGCTTCGCCGCCTCGCGGGACGCCACCTCCGCCGCCTTGCGATCCGCATCCGCCGCGAGCCGCTGCTGCTCGAGCGCCGTGCGCTGCTTCGCTGCCTCGCGGGACGCCACCTCCGCCGCCTTGCGATCCGCATCCGCCGCGAGCCGCTGCTGCTCGAGCGCCGTGCGCTGCTTCGCCGCCTCGC
>Ga0102851_10001982_pt1 | contig 12117 bp, 10 predicted proteins | sample Mud3Dept3metaG_FD_79558 | JGI IMG/M metagenome (GOLD analysis project Ga0102851, IMG submission 79558) | Freshwater wetland microbial communities from Ohio, USA, analyzing the effect of biotic and abiotic controls - Mud 3 Core 4 Depth 3... | ecosystem: Environmental > Aquatic > Freshwater >... | reverse complement strand
TGTTTTGGTAGGCAGGAGTCAGATAACGCCAGGTCCCGGTTTTAGTCGCCCGGGTTCCTTCGAGAGACAAAGACATGGGTGGGATGACGGGTTTTTTCTTGGATAAGGTCTTTTTTTTCATTTTTATTTGTTAACCTCAGCCACAGAGGGCACAGAGATCACCGAGAAATCAAGACCTTGAAACCACTGAAATCTTTAATCAAAAGCTTTTTCGAGTTTCTTCGGTTAGGGTCTGTTGCTCTATGATCTCTGTGGTCTCGGCGGCAATTCATTCAGAAATCAATACCTTCTCGTAGGCTTTCTTGGCCGCCGCTACGTTGGCTTCCTTTTTTCCGGGAACATACTCCTCGATCCCCTCCAGAATGGCAGGGAGACCGACCAGCCCGGTTACTCTTGCGAAGGCGCCGAGAATCACCGTGTTCACAACCGGAGCCGTGGCCGTCCCCAGGCCGTTTTCCTGGGCCAGGCGGTTGGCGTCGACCGTGGCGACTTGGAATTTCCGGAATTGCGGGTAAGCCGAAGGAGGCTTAGGGGTATTGACCAGAATCCAGCCTTTCTCTTTCAGCCCCGAGGTGACGTCCGTCACTTCAAGGATCGACTCGTCCAGGATGACCACATGGTCGGGTTCATAGACCATGGAACGCCGGGTGATCGTCTTCTTGTCAAAACGGGTGAAGGCCATGACCGGGGCTCCCCGGCGTTCGCCCCCGAAGGCGGGAAACGCCTGGGCCTGCTTTCCTTCTTTGAAAAGGGCCGAGGCGAGGATTTTGGAGGCAATCACGGCCCCCTGCCCGCCCCGTCCATGAAAACGGATTTCAATCATCGAGTTCTCCGCAAATCCATTTTTTAAAAATTTATATTACCCCATCCCGCCATTTCTTATCAATGTTTTTTGCCATGGAGAAAAGTTTGCTTCACAGGACTTTTTTTCATATAATGAAGGCGTTTATTTCCGGGATTGACCGGAAAGTTTATCGGTTGAGCATCTCTGCCTGTGCTTCCGTCGCCAGGATTCGTTTGAGCAAGGACCGGGTGGTCCCAAAGGCAAGCCTTTCAGAGAAAACCACCGAGAAGCATTTCAAGAGCCTTATCCGGCCTCTCTCGAGGTTCGGAAGGAAATATCGTTTCAACTCTCCAAAGAAAGGAAGAAAGATTATGGCACAGTTATTGGGTTTTGTCGGAGTCGGCTTGATGGGGAAGCACATGGCCACCAACCTTCTGAAGGGCGGTTACCAGCTGGTCATCCACGACACCAACCGCGTCCCAGTAAAGGAGCTCGCCGGACTGGGAGCCAAAGAAGCCTTTTCTCCGAAGGAAGTGGGGGCGCAGGTGGATATCGTCATCACCTCCCTTCCCGATGATGGGATCGTGGACCTCGTCGTCCTGGGGAAAGACGGTTTAATCGAAAGCATGAAGCCGGGCTCGATCCTGGTGGAAACCAGCACGGTTTCCCCCCTGACCTCGCGCCGGGTGGCGGCCAAGCTGGCGGAAAAGGGCGTGCAGATGTTAGACGCGCCCTTGAGCGGAGGAGAGGTGGGGGCCAGGGAAGCGAGTATGTCGATCATGGTGGGGGGGAAGGCGGAAATCTTTGAAAAAGTCCTTCCTATCCTGCAAAAGATGGGGAAAAATATCACCCTGGTGGGGGATCAGGGATCCGGGTCGGTCGCAAAAGCAGCCAACCAGATCATTGTAGCTTTGACGATTGAAGCCGTGGCCGAGGCGCTCGTTTTCGCCAAAAAGGCCGGAGCCGATCCGGCCAAGGTGCGGAAAGCCTTGCTGGGGGGGTTCGCCCAGAGCCGGATCCTGGAACTTCACGGGCAGAGGATGCTGGATCGGAATTTCGTTCCCGGCGGAAAGCTCCTGACCCACCAGAAAGACATTGCCATCGTTGTGGATCTCGCTAAGGAGCTCGGGATTTTCCTTCCAGGGGCTATGAACATCCAGAACCTCTGGTATGCCTGCATGGCCAACGGGCTGGGAGCCGAGGACCATTCGGCCCTGGTGAAAATGCTCGAGGTGATGTCGAACACAAAAGTCCTTCCTGGGTAGGGGGTGACGGGAGTCCCTCTTCTTTTTGAGCCTTCTCGCAGAGGGAATTGATTTTTAAAAATAATGGAATTATTCCCTTGACACTGGAATTTTTCCAATTATACTGTAAAACCTAATTGGATAGCCGTTGAGAAATGGGTCCGCGCCATATAGGGGACCGTCGGATCCTTCCTTTATAAAATCACCGGCCTTAACGCGGTTTGAGAAGGTGCACAATGGCTAAGAATAAGCAAAAGAGCAGCAAGATTCGTGAAAATTGGGTCCAGCTGGACACCCTCTGCTGCGGCATGGATTGGGATGAGGCGGACCTAACCAAGACGCAGATCCTGATCGAGGACGTCTTCGGCGACAGCCACCCGGGGAGCGTGCATTTGGACGGCCTGGGAAAAGAGGCGGCCATCGGCGTCTTCCAGACCGGCGGGAAGCCGGCCCGCTTCCATGGCACCGACATCTGCGACGGGTGGGCCATGCTGCACAGCGGCATGAATTACATTCTGCCTTCCCGGGAAGTGATCTGCGACCTGGTAGAGGTTCACGGGCGGGTGATCCCCTGGGACGGGATGATCGTCATTTCCTCCTGCGACAAATCGATTCCCGCCCATCTCATGGCGCTCAGCCGCCTGAATATCCCCGCCATCCAAATTCCCGGCGGCAGCAACCGGGTCGCGCCCAACATGTCCCACAGTCTCCTTGTGGGAGAAACCGCCACCCGCTGGCGGCGGGGCGAAAATGTTTCTCGGGAAATCCGCAATTACAAACTTTCGGGCTGCCCCGGCGCCGGGGCCTGCCAGTTCATGGGCACGGCGAGCACCATGCAGTGCATGTCCGAAGCCCTGGGCATGGCCCTTCCGGGGACGGCATTGCTCCCGGCCAGCCTGACCGAAATCGGCCGCCGGTCGCGGGAAGCCGGCCGGAAGATCATGGAACTTGTGAAAAAGGGGATTCGCCCCGAGGACATCCTTACCCCGGCGGCTTTTGAAAATGCGATGAAGGTCCATGCGGCGATCAGCGGCTCGACTAACGCCCTATTGCACATCCCCGCGATCGCCCACGAATTGGGGATCGAGATCAAACCCGAGCGGTTCGACCAGTTGAACCGGGAAATCCCCTACCTCGCCAACATCCAGCCCTCCGGCCAATACGTGAATGAACTCTTCTGGTATGCCGGCGGCATCCCCCGGGTGCAGATGGAAATCAAGGACCTGCTGGACCTGAAGGTCATGACGGTGACGGGAAAGACCCTGGGCGAGAATTTGAAACAACTGGAAAAGGACGGATTTTTCATCCGGGGCGAAGGCTATCTGGCCAATTACAGGCTGAACCGGGAAGACCTCATCCGCAAGGTGAAAGACAGCAAGGCTTTCGGCTCGATCGCCGTTCTCAAAGGGAACATCGCCCCGGAAGGGGCGGTGGTCAAGTACGCCGCCGTCGCCGCGGACATGCAGGTTCACCAGGGACCGGCCCGAGTCTTCAACCGCGAAGAAGAGGCCCACAGCGCGATCATTCAGGGAAAGATCAAGCCGGGTTCAGTCGTGGTCATCCGTTACGAAGGCCCCCGGGGGGCGGGCATGCCCGAAATTCTCGGCACCACCGAAGCCTTGGTGACGAACCCGGATCTGCACAACACCGCAATCGTGACGGACGGCCGGTTTTCCGGCGCCACTCGGGGCCCGTGCATCGGCCATGTTTCTCCGGAGGCGGCCCAGGGGGGACCGATCGCCCTGGTCGAGGACGGAGACGAAATTCTCATCGACATTCCCAAGCGGGTTCTATCGGTGGTGGGCTGCCGGGGAAAGAAGATGAGCCCCAGGGAAGTGGACGCCGTGTTTGCCGAGCGGCAAAAGCGCTGGAAACCGATTATTCCGAAACATCCGCCGGGAATCCTGCGGCGCTATGCAAAACAGGCGGCCTCGGCCATGAAGGGGGCGTATCTTGAGTCTTAGGTTTAGCCACCCAGTACTCTTAGGCTGCCAGGCCGTTGATGAATTTACTCAAAAAGGAGGGGAGAGGGAGAAAAGGGAAAAAGGGGAAAAAGAAGAAAAGAAAAAAAAGAAAGGGAGGTAAGAAATGAAAAAGGTAAGTTGGATTGTCGCAACTGTCTTTCTGGTCACCCTGACGATTTCAGGGACTGCCTCGGCCAAGCCGATCGCCGGGCTTTTATTTCCCATCTCCGGACCCTTCTCGGCCATGGGGACGGATATGAAGCAAGGGACGGAAATTGCCATTGAAGAGATCAACGCCAAAGGAGGCGTGCTGGGGAAAAAAGTCGAGGTCATGATCGGCGACGATGAACTGAAAGCCCCTGTTGCCCTGAGAAAGTACAAGGAAATGGTCGATGGCGAAGGGATAAAGGTAATCGGCGGCACACTCTCGGGAGGAATCTCCGTGGCGGTCAACGAGTATGCCTGCAAAAACAAAGTTCTCTATATGGCTTATTGCTGGACCAGCATGCCTTTAGGGAAAGAATTCTGCGGGTATGGTTTTGTCTCCGGCATGATTCCCTATCAGGGCGGTGTGGCCACGGCGAGATACGCCTTCAAGAATTTGGGAAAATCCTGGATGATCGTGACCCAGGATTACCGTTTCGGGCACGACCAACTGGCGGCCTGGATGGTGACCAGCGAGAAGATGGGCGGCAAGTTTCTCGGAAACATTTACTCCCCCATGGGGACGGTGGATTACTCGGCCCATATTCCGCGAATTGTGGCTACGAATCCTGAAATTTTGGTCTTCAATGTATATGGGCAGTCTATGGATGCCTTTATCAAACAGATCGGCGAGGCCGGCCTGCATAAAGGGAAAATGAAATTCATCACCCCCAAGAGCCACCTGACCACGATCAAAGGCGTCGGGGCCGTTTACAACGAAAACTTTTATGGCGCCCATTCATTCTATTGGACGCTGCAGGATAAATTTCCCAAGGCCAAAGCGTTCGTAGAAGCCTATGGGAAAAAATACGGGGTTCCCCCCTCCCAAGATTCCGAAGGCGGTTACACCGGAACTCGAGCCCTTCTTGAAGCCATGAACGTTGCCAAAACAACGACGGACGTGGACAAGTTGATCAAGACCTTGAAAGGTTTCAAGATGGACTACAACAAGGGCCCTGAAGAATTCCGGGCCTGCGACCACATGCGGACCACCAGCATGGTCATCGTTCGTGGAATCGGGGCCAAGCAATCGGGATGGAATTATGGCGAGGTGGTGGCCGAACTCCCCTCGACCGAAACCCTGGAAAGCTGCGAGAACAACAGGAAAGACGTTCCCTATGGAAATGTCAAGCTTCCGGGCAAATAAGGAATCAACGAAGAGGCTTGGGGTATCCCCAAGCCTCTCATGCCGGTAAGGAAAAACCATGGAACTGACTTGGAACCTCATTGTGACGCAAATTCTCTTCGGTCTCGCCCTCGGAGCGGTTTACATTTTGATGGCCTGCGGGCTGACGATCATCTTCGGGCTCCTGGACGTCGTGAACTTTGCCCACGGAACGTTCTACATGCTTGGGGCTTTTGCCGCCTTTGTAACCATTTCCCTCTTCGGCAACTTCTGGCTCGGGTTGGCTTTTTCCGTTATCATCGTGGGCCTGATCGGGTGGATCACGGAATCGTACTTGATCAAGCCCCTGTATGGAAAAGATCCGCTTTACCCCCTGATGCTGACCTTCGGTTTTTCCGTGGCCGTTACGGACCTGATGCGGGCGGTCTTCGGGACAATCGGAAAGATTATTCCCCTTCCGAAAATCTTCGCCGGGTCCCTGATGTGGGAAGGGATTTTTATTCCTCGCTACCGGGTTTTCATTATTTTCCTGACGTTGGCGGTTTTGATCTTTCTCTGGTACTTCTTGAAGAAAACGAATTTGGGAATGATCATCCGCGCCGCCACCCGGGACAGCCTCATGGTCCGCACCCTCGGAATTGACGTTCCTCGAATATGGACCTTCGGATTTGCCCTGGGGGTTGGGCTGGCGGGGCTGGCCGGAGGAGTGAATTCCACCATTGTTCCGGCCCTTCCCGACATGGGTGTGGAGATGACCATAGAATGTTTCGTAGTGGTGGTCATCGGCGGACTGGGAAGCTTGGGCGGGGCGATTCTGGGGGGATTGATCATCGGACAGGTGATCAGTTTCGTCTCCCTTCTGGCCAGCGACTGGTCCAACGTGGCGATTTTTTTAACCATGCTCTGTATTCTCTTGGTCCGGACCCGCGGACTTTTCGGGGAAGCAGGTCGATTATAAAATTCAGGAAGATCAGGTAGGGATAGAATGAAAGTCAATAAGAACAGGAATACCAATCTCAAAACCGGCAGTCGGACCATCTGGATCACCCTTCTGGCGTTTTTGGTGGCGCCCCATATTATCTCCACTCCCTTGATGACGGAGATCATGATCTTCGGTCTTTTTGCCCTCGGGTTCAACCTCCTCTTGGGCCACACCGGAATCCTGTCCTTCGGTCATGCCGCCTATTTCGGCGTGGGTTGTTACGGGTGTGGAATGGCCGTCCGCTATTTCGGAGTTTCGGTCTGGACGGGGCTTTTGGTAAGCTTGATTCTGGGGGCAACCTTAGCGGCTATTATCGGAGCTCTGGCCATCAAAAAGCGGGGGGTCTATTTTGCCATGATTTCCATGGCGGTAGCCCAGATGTTCTATTTTTTGGCCCTGTCCCCTTTGAAAAAATGGACGGGCGGAGAGGACGGATTGAAATTTATCCCCCCCCTTAGCCTGAAAATCCCTTTTTTCGTGGATCTCCAAAGTCCTATTCCTCTCTATTATTTCGTTTATTTCGTCGTCGGGATTTCGATTCTGATCATTTGGCGGATCCTGAATTCGCCCTTCGGCCATCTCCTTCAGGCAATCCGGGAAAATGAGACCCGGACGATTGCCTCAGGATACAATGTCACCATGGCAAAATTCTTCTCCCTGGTTTTTTCCGGTCTTTTTTCCGCTCTCGCCGGGGGGTTATTTTTCGTCTACCTGGGGTACGGGCCGCTGCAAACCCTTTTCTGGCTCACTTCCGGGACTATTTTGCTTATGACCATCCTGGGGGGGATGCATACCTTCATTGGGCCGGTGGTGGGGGTGGCCGCCTTCCTTTACCTCCAGAATAAGTTCAGTTGGATCATGGAACAGTGGGAACTGGTGGTCGGGATTCTGTTCATGATCCTGATCTTGATTTTTCCGGCAGGGATCGTAGGGACCATCAAATCAAAATATCTGGCCCGCAAGACAGCGGCCCAGGAAGTGGAAGAGGCAGAATAGATCGAAGGATTTGATTCGAGGATAGAAACCATGGCTTACTTGGAAACAAAAAATCTGTGTAAATATTTCGGAGGGTTGAAGGCGGTCGACCGGGTGAACTTCGAGGTGGGGGAGGGGCAGCTGAAATCGATTATCGGGCCGAACGGCGCCGGGAAAACGACCCTCTTCAACCTGTTGTCCGGACTGTATATCCCTACGGACGGGAAGATCTTCTTCCAGGGAAAAGACATCACCGATAAAAAGATGAACCAGATTTCCCAGATTGGAGTCACCAAGACCTTTCAGATCACCCATATCTTCCCGCGGCTCACGGTTTTTGAAAACGTCCGAATTTCGGCCCAGTCTCGGAAGACGTCCTTCAATTTCTGGCGGAAAGCCGATTCCTTAGAAGACATCAATGGCAAGACTATGAAGATTTTGGAGATGGTTCAGTTGGCTGCTTCCCACGACCGGGTGGCCTCTACTCTTTCCCATGGCGAGAAAAAATATCTGGAAATTGGAATAGCCCTTGCTACGGACCCAAAGCTTCTTCTCCTGGATGAACCCACCGCCGGGATGAGTCCGGCCGAAACGATCCTGGCAACGGAATTAATCCGCAATCTGCGGGCAAAGCTAAAGCTGACGATCGTCCTGGTCGAGCACGACATGAGCGTGGTCATGAAGATCTCCGACGAAGTTGTTTGTCTGAATGAAGGTCGGGTTTTAGCCTGCGGAAGTCCGGATGAGATCAGCTGCAACGAAGAGGTCCAGAGGGTCTATTTAGGGGGCAGGAAAGAATGTTAAAAGTCGAAAAAATCAACACCTATTACGAAACCAGCCACATCCTGCATAATGTGTCCCTTGATGTCCAGGATGGTGAAATCGTAGTACTCCTCGGCCGCAATGGAGTGGGGAAGAGCACAACCTTGAAGAGCATCATGGGTATCGCCCCGAGCAAAAGCGGAAGGATCACCTTCCAAGACGAGGAGATAACCAGGTTGCCGCCGGATAAAATCGCCCGCAAGGGGATTTCCTTTGTCCCGGAAGACCGCCGAGTCATTCCCAACCTTACCGTCTTCGAGAATCTGAAACTGGGGATGCTGATCCGTGGGAAAAATGTGAACGTGAATGAGACCCTGGAAATGGTATTTCAATATTTTCCCAAGTTGAAAGAACGCTTAACCCAGATGGGGGAGAGCCTTTCCGGCGGCGAGCAGCAGATGCTGACCACGGCCCGGGGTCTCGTGGCCAACCCCCGGCTAATGATGATCGACGAGCCTACGGAGGGTTTGGCGCCGATCATTGTGGAAGAAATTTGGGGAATGTTGAAGAAGCTCCATGAGAACAAGGTTACCATCTTGCTGGTGGAGCAGAACTATGAGTTGTCCTTACAGCTGAGCAAGAACTTGCGGGCCTATATTCTGGAGAAAGGGCATGTTCGTATGAGCGGGACCCGGCAAGAACTTCACGCCAGGCAGGAGGAAGTGGAAAGATACCTGGGAGTGAAAGTATAAAAAAATCAAAATGCCTAAAATTGGGAAAAGGAAAAAGATATTTTAGGTATTTTAGGGCATTTCGAATTGCTATAGGCATTCAAAAAGGAGGAGGTTAACATGAGCGACAGCGTAGTGAAGTACGACGAAAGAGGAATTCTTGATGGAGCGACAGTGGGCCTGCCGCGGAAAATGACCCGCGAGATCTGGCTGCAGGAAGTGTTCCCGGAATGGGGAACCTATCTCAACTATGAAATCGATCAGACCAAAGTCAAGGCCGGGACCGGGGCCATGTGGTATTTTGGCGGCCCGTCCTTTGCCCTGAAATCCCAGGGCGGGGCAGTCTTCACCGTGGATCTATACGCGGGCCCCAGCCTGTTCACGGACTATTCCTACTGCGGCGTCTGCCGGACCGCCGGTGCGGACAAGCTCTACTGGATGCGTCTCAACCCGCATGTGATCGATCCCTGGAAGTTCAAGCGGCTGGACGCGGTTTTCATCACCCATCATCACCAGGACCACATGGATTTTTACACCATTTCCGCCGCCTTGCAGACCACGAAGTGCAAATTTGTGGCCCCGCCCGAGACCTGCCGCCGGATGAAGCGGAACATGGGCGTGCCCGATGACCGCATCATCATGGCCGAGGTGGGCAAGAGTGTGCAAATCGAAGATATGAAGGTCGACATCGCCCCCAACTTCGACGTCATCGTGACCAAGACCGGCTTCGACACCCCCCAGCCGTTCAATGAAGTGGCGGCGAGCTACATCTTCAACACCGAGGGCGGCAACATCGCCTTCTTGGGCGACACCCTGTACCACAACGGCTACCGGATGGTCGGGGAGCAGTACAAGGTTGACGTGGTCTGCATGGACATGGGTAACAACGGGCCCGGCTATACGGACAAGATGTCGCCCTGGGACGTGTGGCGCGTGGCCGAAGCCCTCAACGCCAAGGTCGTAATCCCGGATCATTTCGACAACTGGGCCAACTGCTATGAAGACCCGACTTACTTGGTGGACATCGTGAAGCGGAAGAACAAGGAGAACCGCCCGGAAATGAAGACGGTCATCCTCCTGCCCGGCGCACGGTACATCCATCCCGACGACCAGAATATCGGCCGCTATGTATACCCCGACTGGCGCGAGTGGATGAACTGGAAGAAGAGCGTCGAGTACGGCCCCGGGAAGATTTAAGCTTTACCCGGGCGTTTGATCCCTTCACCTTGCGGCAGCCCAGTGCAGGGTTGCCGGCCGGCATTCGGGTAGGGGCACGGGTTGCCGTGCCCCTATTTTTTCCCTGACACTCACCCTGACACCGACACTCTTTTTCCCCGGAGGCGATCATGAACAGCCGAGAGAGAGTATTAACCGCCCTGAGCCACAAAATCCCGGACCGGGTCCCCGTCGACTTCGGGAGCTTTCCCGGAGCCACCTCGATGAATGTCAGGGCTTATCAGAACCTCCTCGAATACCTGGGAATAAAAAGGGAGGTTCGGATCGGCGCCCTGATCATGTTCACCGCGGAGATCGATGAAGACATATTGAACCGGTTTCACGTGGATACCAAGAGCGTCGGCCCATCCAAACCGATCGGCGATTTCGGCATCCCCGAAGAATTCGTGGATCAACCGTGGGGGGTCAAATGGCGGCGATCCACGGACTTTACATACGCGCCGGTCGCGGGGCCGTTTCAGAAAATTGCCGAGCCCACGGCGGACGACGTGAAAAACTATAAATGGCCCAAGCCTTCCGAGATCGCCGATTTCACCCAGTGGCGGGAAAAAGGGAAGAGGATCCGCCAGGAAAGCGACAAAGCGCTGGTGGCCCGGGTCGTCCCCGGGATCTTCACCCTCGCCCAGTTCATGCGTGGTTTCGAGGGCTGGCTGATCGATCTCCTTATCAACCGGGGGTTCAGCGAGGCTTTCCACGACAAGCTCTGCGAAATCTGGATTGAAACCGTCGGCGGGATCATCAAGGCTCTCGGGGAGAATGTGGATATCATCATGTTCGGGGACGACTTCGGCTTCCAGAACCAGCCGATCATGAGCCCGGGCATGTTCAAAGAAAGGGTTAAGCCCCTGATGAAGAAAATGATCGGAGCCATCAAACCGCTCACCAAAGCCAAGATCGCCATGCATACGTGCGGCTCCGTCTTTGCCTATATCGACGATTTCATGGACATCGGTATCGACGTCCTGAACCCAATGCAGTCCAATGCCAAGGATATGGATCCGGGGCGGATCAAGGAGAAAACCGCGGGGAAGATGTCGCTATGGGGCGGCATCGACACCCACGTGGTCCTGCCCAACGGATCGGCGCAGGACGTTCGCGAGGAAGTGAAGAAGAAGATCGCCGTTTACGGAAAAGGGGGAGGGTACATGCTTTCGGCGGACCATAATATCCTGGTGGATGTTCCGCCGGCCAACTTAATAAACATGTTTGAAGCGGCGCAGGAGTTCGGTAAATATTGATGGTCTCGTAAAAAGTCCATCTGTCCCGCGCGGAGCGGGATTGCGCTGCAACTTCGTCGCTGCGGCGCACCCGTAAGTGCGCCTCACTCCTCAATTTTTGCGCGCCTTGTCCCGCCTATGGCGGGAGAGCTTTTTACGAAACCGTCGGTTGCCGACTTTTTACGAGATCATCAATATTGACGGCTTTGAAAAATCCATCTGCCGCTCAAAGGTGATAGCTTACAAAGAGGGTTAGCCATGGAAATCGAAGGTTGTGTCGCCGTCGTCACGGGCGGGACTGGAGCTTTGGGACGGCTCATCTGCCGGGCCCTGGCTCAAAAGGGCGCGGATGTGGCGCTCGTCTATCAGAGTTCGGAAGCGATCGCCCGGGAAACAGCGGAAGGGTTAAAGAAAGAGGGCGTCCGCACAATCACGGTCCAGGCCGACGTCTCCCGTGAGGAGGATGTCAACCGCCTGGTGGAAACCGTTCTGAAGGAATTCAGCCGGATCGACATTCTCATTAACGACGCAGCCTACAACACCTGGGTGGCTTTCCCCGATTTGGAGGGCCTGACTCTGGAGATCTGGCAGAAGATCCTTCAGACCAACACAACCGGCCCCTATATGCTGATGCGGGCGGTCGGCCCGATCATGAAAAAACAGGGGCGGGGCCGGATCGTTAATATAGGGTCGATTGCCGGCTTTCAGCCGGCCGGGTCCAGCATCGCCTATTCCGTCTCCAAGGCTGCGCTCACCCACTTGACCCGCTGCATGGCGGCGGCCCTGGCCCCGGAAGTTCTGGTCAATTGCGTGGCCCCCGGCTTCCTCGAGGGCACGCGCATGTCCTCCAATCTCTCCTCGCCCTACGTCGAAAAAGCCAAAAAGGCTGCCC
>Ga0102851_10001981_pt1 | contig 12123 bp, 11 predicted proteins | sample Mud3Dept3metaG_FD_79558 | JGI IMG/M metagenome (GOLD analysis project Ga0102851, IMG submission 79558) | Freshwater wetland microbial communities from Ohio, USA, analyzing the effect of biotic and abiotic controls - Mud 3 Core 4 Depth 3... | ecosystem: Environmental > Aquatic > Freshwater >... | reverse complement strand
CCTGGATGCAATCAGAAGGAGCGAAGGTCATAGTATCAGACAGCCTTAACGCTTATCTTGAACCAGGGATGAAAGATAATTATGACCTTATCATTCAGTCCTGGACCATGGGAACAATTGAGAGCAAACAGGAAAAAGCACTTCTTGAGGCAGTTAAAAGCGGTGTGGGAATAGCAGGATGGCACGGAGGACTTGGTGATTCTTTCCGGAACAACACCGAATACCAGTTCATGGTAGGAGGGCAATGGGTTGCCCACCCGGGAGGGGTAATCGATTACAGGGTTAATATTACTGATCACAAAGATCCTGTCACAAAAGGGTTGACGGATTTTGACATGCATTCCGAACAATATTTTGTACAGGTTGATCCAAATGTCAAAGTACTTGCCACCACAACTTTCACAGATAAAAATGCCTCATGGATCGGAGGGAATATTGTTCCGGTTGTCTGGAAAAAAGCCTACGGGAACGGAAGGGTGTTCTATTCCTCGCTTGGGCATGTGGCTGCCGATTTCAAGGTACCGCAGGCGCTCGAGATACAGAAACGCGGCATTTACTGGGCCTGCATGAGCAAATATGAACCTATGGAGGAATGGGTTCGGCCAGCCTATAAAGCAGCGAAGAAGTAATTAATCGTAGAGTTTGATGAACTCGTATGAATTTCCGGAATAGTCCAGAAACCGGAGAAAATCTGTTTTTGATATCACCAGTGTGGCAGTGTTAACATTAGGATGGAATGCCAGACGGTCGTATTCCTTCAGCTTTTCATCAATAAAAAGATAAACGTGGTTTTCTTTGTCATTGATCAGCCCGAACGGGGAAACCGAACCTGGCTCAAGACCAAGGTATTTTTTAAGTCTCTGATCAGATGCAAAAGTCAGCTTTCCCTGCCTGAGACGTTTCTCAAGATCGTGGATATCGAGTTGCCTGAGATGTTCAAGGATCACCAGATAGTGGCGGTTACCCTTATGGTTGCGGAAGAAAATATTCTTGCACCTTCCTGAATTGTAATCTTTCCAGTGTATTACTGCATCTTCGATGGTTGCCAGGGGCGGATGCTCGTGATATTCGAAACGAATTCCAAGCTTTTCAAGCAGCTCGTAAAGTTCTTTCTGTCCTCTCATCAGTTCTCTGAAGGTTTTGCAATAAAAGTAAATTCCATCTCCACAAGAAGTGAAATATCGGTGCCGGCTTCTTTCATATCAGTATCATCTTCGTCATAATACCATTCAACATTTACAGGGAATCCGGCATGTGGCAACTTGTTCAGTTCCAGCAGTATATCATAAAAGAATTTTGCGGATGATGAATTGAAATAGTTAAGATCGATCTGAAATCTGAGAGGATTTTCATTAGTGAAAGATTTATATTTTCCATTTAAAGCTTCTTCTGTGAATTTTTTGATCCAGTCAGTGACAGGGTAATACAGTGCACGCACATCTTCGGGGGAAGAGGTTCCGCGGATGAAAAAAACATTCTCATCCGGCGAAAACTTTATGCCGGGTGTTAAAGCAGTTTGTTCAATATTAAGCTTTTGCATCTGCAGCCATTTTTACAAAATTGCATCAATATTTTTGTTAAACAAAAAATATTTCAGATCAATCCGGGTTTTCGAATAGAATCCCGTCATCTGATCCGGCATCATATCCTGTATCTTCCTGCAGATCTTTTCTGAATGATGATTCGACAGCCATCCTGTCGCAGAGTTCATTCTCCGGATCGCTCGCATGTCCTTTGATCCATACCAGTCTCACATTATGTTTTCTGTAGATCTTCAGGAATCTTATCCAGAGGTCAGGATTCTTCTGTTTCCTTAAGTCTTTTGCCTCCCATCTGAACACCCATCCTTTTTCAACCGCATCCGCAACATACCTGGAATCTGTGTACACAGTCACCTTGCTTCCGGATTGCTTCAGCGACTCCAGTCCAATGATAACGGCCAGGAGCTCCATCCTGTTATTTGTGGTAAGCCTGAATCCTTCGGTTTTCTCAAGCCGGTGCTTACCTGAGATCAGGACGATGCCATATCCGCCAGGGCCGGGATTTCCTCTGGAAGCCCCATCTGTATAAATTGTTATATCACATCCCATGCGGCAAAACAATACCGGTATTGGAAATGAATAGCTTGATTGCAATGGAAAGCAGTATGACGCCAAATACCTTTTTAAGGATCTGGACTCCGCCAAATCCGAGGATCTTTTCAAAAACAATTGTCAGACGTAGAACCAGGTAAACTATTATCATGTTGAGGATCAGACCTATAAGAATATTAATTGTCTGATATTCAGCTTTAAGTGACAGGATTGTGGTTATTGATCCGGCACCTGCGATAAGGGGAAAGGCAATTGGAAATATTGCTCCGGTTCCATATGCATCATGTTTAAAAAGCTCAATGCCAAGGATCATTTCCATTGCTATAAGAAAAATTATGAAGGACCCTGCGATGGCGAAGGATGAAACATCTATTCCGAAGAGCCCGAGTAAGGGACTTCCTATAAATAAAAATGCAACGAGTATTAAAAAGGAGACCAGTGTAACTTTAATGGAATTAACGGTAGCTCCTTTGGATTTAATGTCAAGAATTATGGGAATTGAACCGGTAATATCAATTATGGCAAAGAGCACCATAAAAGCTGCAAGAGTCTCAATCAGGCTAAATTGCATAATATAAAGCTTAAATATATATTTTTACCACTGTTTCAGTTCTGTCACACGTGCTCACCCCCTGATGAGTACATGCAATCCACCTACTCTGCTATCGTCATCTCATCCACAAGATGCCCTGCACCTGCAAAGATATCCATCACCCAGAGAACATACCTGATGTCGACTGCGATGGTGCGCTGGATCTCCGGTTCATAGTAAACATCACCGCTCATTGCTTCCCAGTTGCCGTCAAATGCCACGCCTATAAGCTCGCCTTTGGCGTTTATCACGGGGCTACCGGAATTGCCGCCTGTAATATCGTTTGTTGTAAGGAAATTCACAGGCAGATAGCCATTGGAAGAAGCATATCTTCCGTAATTCTTCTTATTTTGGAGATCGATCAGCCGCTGAGGCAGGTCGAATTCAAAATCGCCGGGTATATACTTGTCAACAACACCCTGCAGGGTTGTATAATATTTATAGGTAACACCATCCTTAGGGTCGTAATCCTTTATAGTGCCGTAGCTAAGGCGCATTGTTGAATTAGCATCAGGATATAGAGTCTTTTCCGGGATCATCTCCCTGAGGGCTGCGATCCAGAGCCTGCGTCCGGTCGAAAGATCGTCGTCATACCGGCTCAGCTCCTTTGAAAGCTCACTTCTGATTTTGCTGACTGATAGCGCAGTTAAAACAACCGGGTCATTCTGAAGGGTTTTTAGTTTGGGGTTTTCAAGAAATGCAGTCAGATTTGCTTCACTGGCAAAAACAGATTTTGCGAATATATAATCAACGAATCTGTTGATGTCACCTTTGAATTTTTTATCAACCAGCTTTGTATAGAAGTCAGGATGGAACTTCTGGGGAATATCTTCCCTGTATAGCTTAAGCAATAGCTTCATGGTTTTCTGATCAGTGGGAGGATTGTAGTCCTTATAGATCTCCCCGGCAACTTCTATTAGTTGGGCTGCTGCTTCGGAGATTCTCTGTTTATCGGCGGATTTCAAAGCGGTTGTAAGCCTGCCTGTATACATTATAAAGTCGATTATCTCACAGCCTCTGGAACATTCATCGAGATACTGGTAAGCATTCTGGTACTCGGCTCTCCCTTCAATTGAAGACCTGATAAGGTTAAGAGCTTCGCCATATTTTGCCTTACGTAAATCATCCTCATTTACCCATGTATTGAATTGCGATTCGATCTGTTGTTTCTTGTCTATTACCTTATGGTTTTCAAGCTGGTCATTCTGTCCGATTGAATATTTCCAGTAGTTTGAAGAGCGCGAATATTTTGAAGCGTACTGGATATTAACCTTCTGATCAGCCTTCATATCTTCCATCCATGATTTCTGCTTGATTCCCCGTATTTTGATCCTGACGGGATTGGTTATCTTCATAATCTCTTTGACCTCGAATGAGGTATAATATCTCTCAGTTCTTCCGGGATAACCCATGACCATGGCAAAATCACCCTCCTTAAGGTCTTTGAGTGATATGGTAAGCCAGTATTTCGGCACGAGGGGAATATTGTCCTTTGAATAGGGGGCAGGTTTACCGTCAGGTCCTGAATAGACGCGGAACAGACTGAAATCGGCGGTATGACGGGGCCATTCCCAGTTGTCGGTGTCATCACCGAAATTGCCGAGCGACGAAGGGGGTGCACCAACAAGCCGCACGTCGGTATATTGTTCATAAACAAGTAGATAGAAGTAATTGCCGCCATAGAATGAGGAAACTGAAGCTTTGTAATTAGTGCCGGAAGAAGCTGATCTTTCAATAGAGAGCCTCGCTGAGTTAATAACCGCACTCCTTTTGGATTCGGTCATACCGGGCTTCACGCCGGCAAGAACCTGGTCAGTGACATCCTCGATTTTCATCAGGAAAGTAACTGACAGCCCGGGATTTGGCAATTCCTTATCCCTGGTCATTGCCCAGAAGCCGTCCTTCAGATAATTATTTTCAACTGTACTGTGCGCCTGTATCCGATCGTATCCGCAATGGTGATTTGTAAGCAGGAGTCCCTCAGATGAGACAATCTCCCCGGTGCAACTGCCGTCATTAAAACTAATTACAGCATCTTTCAGGCTTGCATTATTGAGACTGTAAATGTCATTGGCGGAAAGTTTGAGTCCAAGTTCCGTCATCTTGCCAAGGTAGAGCTTCTCCATCATGGGCAGAAGCCACATTCCTTCATCAGCCCTGGCAACGGAACTGAAACTGATCAGGAGGACAAACAAAAAAGAATAGACGATCTTCATCTGTTTCAGATTTTTCAAAAATAATTCAGGGTGCAAATATAATTGATTAAATGATACCCGATGCGCTAAAATCCGAGTGACATCTGGGTATCCAAAAGTGTGAATGATCTTCTGTGGTACGGAGTGATCCCATATTTGATTATGGCGTCCCTGTGAATCTGGGTGGCGTAACCTTTGTTTTTATCCCAGCCGTATCCGGGATTCTTGTTATGTATCTTCTCCATGAATTCATCCCTGAATGTTTTTGCAAGTACCGAGGCTGCAGCAATTGAAAAGAAAAGGCCATCACCTTTTATTATGGTCTGATGCTTCAGATCTTTATATGGATAAAACCTGTTTCCGTCAATAAGAAGAAACTGAGGCTTTCTTGACAGGCCTTCAATTGCCAGGTGCATGGCTTTTATTGAAGCTCTCTGAATATTCAGGATATCAATTTCATTACTATCGATAAAAGAGACATTCCATGCAATAGCCGTATTGATTATTTCAATCCTGAGGAGTTCACGCTGTGCTGCGGTGAGTTTTTTTGAATCATTCAGGATGGGGTGCTTATAGTTTTTTGGCAGGATAACGGCTGCGGCGACTACCGGACCTGCAAGACAACCTCTGCCGGCTTCGTCGCAGCCGGCTTCGATGAGATTATGGAACAGGCAGGATTTTAACATTTTAATGTAGTTCAAAAAAAAGAATATGTCAATTATAAATATACTTGTTTCCCTTTCTTCTCCATCATCCTGAATACCACTGCACAAAACATCAATCCGGCAACAATACCTGTAATATCGCTTATAATATCATTCATATTGAACGCTCTTCCGGGAATGAATTTCTGATGGAATTCATCCAGAATTGCAAAGAAGACTAAACAAACAGAAATTATAACATATTTTCCTGTCGAAACTCTGAATTCTCTTCCCGAAAAAGTCAGGAACGCCAGGAATGCCAGCCACCCGTATTCACAGAAATGAATAAGATAATCAAGCCTTATTTCTGTTTTGTCAGTATGGATCTTTAAGGTCGGGATTGAAGGCAGGGATGAGAAAACAGCAATCAACAGCACCCAGCATATAAGCAGATATACAGCAAAAGGTCGCAGGAAAGCAATCAGTTTTAACATACTTATTTTATAGGCTGGTAAAAATAAACCTTTTAATTAAGTAAATTTGCCAAAATTAATCTTATGATCACTAACGAACAGATCAAGAGCCTTACGGGACGCAGGGATGCGTTGAGGAGGTATCTTTGACATCGATGGTAAACTGAAGCTGATCGAAGAAAAAGAGCAGATCACACAACAGCCCGACTTCTGGAACGATCCCAAACAGGCGGAAGAACTCCTGAGAAACATATCGCTGATTAAAAGCTGGACAACAGAATTTAACAAAATAAATACTGCAATCGACGACCTTGTGGTGTTAAACGACTTTCTCAGGGAGGGGGAAGCAACTGAGCAGGATATTGACAACCAGTACGAGAGTTGCCTGACGCTTATCGAGAATCTCGAAGTGCGCAATATGCTGAGAAAAGAGGAAGATCAGCTTGGAGCCATCCTGAAGATCAATTCCGGAGCAGGCGGCACCGAGAGCAACGACTGGGCTTCAATGCTTATGAGGATGTATCTGCGCTGGGCCGAGAGAAATAATTACAAAACAAAGGAGCTCGATTTTCAGCCAGGTGATGAGGTTGGTGTAAAATCTGTTACGATTGAGATCGACGGGGAACAGGCTTACGGTTATCTGAAAAGCGAAAACGGCGTCCACCGACTGGTCAGGATATCTCCCTTCAATGCCCAGGGCAAACGGCAGACAACTTTCGCATCAGTGTTTGTATCCCCGCTTGTCGATAATAACATCGAAATTGAAGTCAACCCTTCGGATATCACATGGGAAACATATCGCTCAAGCGGCGCCGGCGGGCAGAATGTGAATAAAGTTGAGACAGCAGTGCGTCTGAGGCATCATCCCACAGGCATTGTTATAGAGAACCAGGAGACCAGGTCGCAGCTGAACAACAAAGAGAATGCCATGAGGATCCTCAGATCACAGTTGTATGAAATGGAGCTGAGAAAACAAATGGAGGAACTGGCAAAAATCGAAGGAGAGAAGAAGAGGATCGAATGGGGCTCACAGATAAGGTCATATGTACTGCATCCGTACAAAATGGTAAAAGACCTCCGTACGGGTCATGAAACCGGTAATGTGCAGGCTGTCCTGGACGGTGACCTGAATAATTTTATCAAGTCGTTCCTGATGGAATTTGCAGGCAAATAAATCCTTTCCGGACCGCCCCCGGAATAATCGCTTTATTGAAAATATTATAAGTTTATTTGATTATTTTGTAGCACAAAACAATAAAACCTGTTGATGAGTACCAAGTCAAAGCTGTTTGATCAGTTTCCGGCGGTCAGCACTAAAGAGTGGATGGATAGAATTGCTGTTGACCTTAAGGGTGCTGATTTTTACAGCAGGCTTGTTTGGAAGACCGGGATGGGTATTGATGTGATGCCCTTTTACCGGCAGGAAGATATCGAAAAGCTGGAGTTTGCCGATTCACTTCCGGGTGAGCTGCCTTTTATCAGAGGGAAAAAGACCGGAAGCAATAATTGGAGGATAAGGCAGAACATTGCCGTCACAGACTTTGCAACAGCGAACAGGAAGGCTATGGGAATCCTGGAAAGAGGAGTTGATTCAATCGGATTCTATATTTCCGATCCGGGATCGGCAAGCAGGGAAAATTTTAAAATCCTTCTGAAAGATATTGATCCTGAGGTTGTTGAATTGAATTTCCTTTCTGACGGAATGGCCAAAGAGATCGTCGTGCTTTACACGGATTACATAAATAGAAACGGATTTTCTCCCGAAAAAGTGACCGGTGCCATTGAAGCAGATCCGTTGAGCCGCCTGATGCTTAACGGGACATTATGCATTCCTGTAGGTCAGGGTTTTGATTACCTCTCTTCAGTTGCGAGGTTGACATCGTCTCTCCCTGGCTTTCGGGCAGTACATCTGAATGCTTCAAATTTCAGGAATGCGGGCGGGGATATAGTTCAGGAGCTGGCATTCGGGATCGCAATGGGTACAGAGTACATGGCTCAATTAACAAAACGGGGGATAAGTGCGGATGTAGCTGCATCAAAGATCAGGTTTTCATTCGGAACCGGATCCGAATTTTTGCCCGAAGTGGCAAAGCTGAGAGCTGCACGCCTTTTATGGTCAGTCGTGACAAGCAGGTTTCAGCCCGGGAACGATGGAGCCACAGGAATGGAAATTCACTGTGTGACAAATCGATGGAATAAAACTGAGAAGGATCCTTATACGAATATTCTGAGAACCCAGACTGAGGCCATGTCGGCAATACTCGGGGGTACTGATTCACTTACCGTCGAGCCATTTGATATTGTTTTCAGGGAGCCTGATGAGTTTTCTGAAAGGATCGCAAGAAACCAGCAGCTCATACTGAGGGAAGAATCATGGTTCAGTAAGGTAGCTGATCCTGCGGGAGGATCATATCATATTGAGAAGCTTACTCAGCTTATTGCTGAAAAGGCCTGGGAACTGTTTCTTGAGATTGAAGGACATGGAGGTTTTGTTGAAGCCCTGGTAAAAGGAATCATCCGGGACAAGATCGGGGAGTCAGTCTCCGCGAGAAAAGCAGAAACACCGGTAAACCGGATCTTTTTACCGAAAATAAGTTCTGATGCAATTGATACTTCCGCCAGCCAGGGAAAAGGGAAAATTCTCAGGCCGGAATTCAGTCACAATGACCTTTACAACCTGCCATTTTCGAAAAAAGATCCTGGTGGAGGGAAGAAGAGCAATCTTAAAAATAAGGACTGGATGACCGCCGAAGGGATCCCTGTTAAGAGTGTTTATGGCAAAGAGGATCTTAAAGGGGTGGAGCATCTTGAATATGCGGCAGGAATACTACCCTTCCTGCGCGGACCTTACTCCACCATGTACGTTCTGCAACCCTGGACTATTAGGCAGTATGCAGGTTTTTCAACTGCCGAGGATTCAAATGCATTTTACCGCCGCAATCTTGAGGCGGGTCAGACAGGACTCTCAGTAGCATTCGACCTGGCAACTCACCGGGGGTATGACTCTGATCATGAGCGCGTTGCGGGAGATGTAGGCAAGGCGGGCGTAGCTGTTGACTCGATCCTGGATATGAAGATCCTCTTTGACCGGATCCCGCTGAACAAAATGTCGGTGTCGATGACAATGAACGGGGCTGTTCTGCCGGTCATGGCATTTTACATAGTTGCAGCTCTTGAACAGGGTGCAAAGCTGGAGGAGCTTTCAGGGACAATACAAAACGACATCCTTAAGGAATTCATGGTAAGGAATACGTATATCTATCCTCCCGGATTCTCGATGAAGATTGTATCCGATATTCTTGTGTTTACTGCATCCAGAATGCCAAGGTTCAACTCGATAAGCATTTCCGGATACCACATGCAGGAAGCAGGGGCAACGTGCGACATTGAGCTGGCATATACCCTTGCCGACGGGCTTGAGTATCTGCGGACCGGGGTCAAAGCAGGTCTTGATATTGACGCTTTTGCACCCAGGATCTCGTTTTTCTGGGCTGTCGGGATGAACCACTTTATGGAGATAGCCAAGATGAGGGCAGCAAGGATGCTCTGGGCTAAAATTGTAAAAGACTTTAACCCGAAAAATCCAAAATCACCGGTACTCAGGACACACTGCCAGACATCGGGATGGAGCCTTACGGAGCAGGATCCGTACAATAATATCGGCAGAACATGTATTGAAGCGATGGCAGCCGCATTTGGCCATACCCAGAGCCTTCACACCAATGCTCTCGATGAAGCTCTTGCCCTGCCAACAGATTTTTCGGCAGAGATTGCCCGGAATACACAGAAATATATCCAGGAAGAGACAGAGATATGCCGTGCAGTGGATCCATGGGCCGGATCATATTATGTTGAATCCCTGACGCATGAGATTGCCCATAAAGCCTGGGAGCGCATTATGGAGATCGAAAAGCTGGGTGGTATGGCAAAGGCAATTGAGTCAGGGATCCCGAAAATGAGGATCGAGGAAGCTGCAGCAAGGACCCAGGCCAGGATTGATTCGGGATTGCAGGTGATAGTCGGCACCAACAGGTACAGACTTGAAAAAGAGGCTCCGCTCGAAACGCTTGAGGTCGATAACACTGCAGTGAGAGATTCCCAGATCAGAAGGCTTGCGAAGCTGCGTGCCGAAAGAAATGAGACTGAATGCCAGACTGCACTGAATGCGATTACAGAGTGTGTCAGGACTGGGAAGGGCAATCTTCTTGAATTAGCTGTCACGGCTGCTTCAAAACGGGCCAGCCTTGGAGAAATTTCTTATGCATGTGAAAAAATAGCAGGGAGGTATAAAGCAGTGGTACGTTCAATATCAGGTGTTTATTCATCCGGATATAAACCGGATAAGGACCTTAAGGAAGCAAAGGCACTGGTTGCCAGGTTTGCTGAAAAGGAGGGACGGCAGCCCAGAATAATGATAGCCAAGATGGGACAGGATGGTCACGACCGGGGAGCCAGAGTGGTTTCAACCGGATATGCCGACATCGGATTCGATGTGGATATCGGTCCTCTATTCCAGACACCTACCGAAGCGACAAAGCAGGCAATAGAAAATGATATTCATATACTTGGAATCTCGAGTCTTGCAACAGGACATAAAACACTTATTCCTGAGGTTATCGTTGAACTTAAACTCCTCGGAAGAGAGGATATCCTGGTGATAGCAGGCGGCGTGATACCGCCGCAGGATTACCAGTTCCTTTATGACGCCGGTGTGGCAGCTATATTCGGGCCAGGTACTTCCGTATCAAAAGCAGCCAGACAGATCCTGGAAATATTGCTGCATCATTTTGAATAAACTTCAATATAATTTAAAGTTATTATTATGCAATGAAAAAGATAATATTCCTTATAATGCTGAGCATTTTTATGACTTATGGGTGCAAAATAAAAAAACCTGCAGCCGATACTATGCCGGTCACAGAACAAAACACAACAACCGGACAGGCTGCGAATTTTTCAGAGCAATCAACCTGGTTGCTGGGATATTTCACAAAGGATCGCATGACCCGACCGCCACATTCCGAATGGTATCTGAAAGGTTATGAAGGGTATCAATGGGATGAAGGAGCTGTTAATAAATTAACAGTAATCAGTAAGGATGGTCTGACGATTAAGATCATTCTTGGATCATGGTGCCCCGACAGCCGACGGGAAGTTCCGCGTTTCATGAAGATACTGGATCTCTGGCAATTTCCGCCGGAAAAAGTTACTTTAATCGGGGTTGATAATGAAAAGCTCTCTCCTGTGGGAGAATATGAGAAACTTGATATTCAGAGAGTACCGACTTTTATCCTGTATAAAAATAATATTGAAACCGGACGCATCATTGAAGTTCCGGTGACGTCTTTAGAACAGGATATAGTAAATATCCTGACAAAGGAATGAAAATATAAACCAGAGAATCAAAATTATGGAAGAAGTAGCTAACAAATCAGGACAAAACCTGGGCATTGCAGCGCTGATAACCGCAATAATTACTTTTGTACTTGCCGTGATCCCCTGTGTGGGTTTTATTGCAGTAATTCCCGGAATAATTGCAATTGTACTTGCATCAGTTGGCCTTTCACAGGCATCAAGAACTGATTCCCCGCGCGGGATCCTGATAGCAGGTCTCGTTATTGCAATAGTTGCTTCAATGATATCTTTTTCGCAGATCTTCTTTGCGGGAAAGATATTCGATAAAGCTGACAAATGGCCCGGCAAGATAGAGGAAATTGTCAATGAGGTTCATAATGACGTAATCAAAGACCTCGAGGATGCCAATATCAACATCAAGATTGAGAATGGTGATGAAAAAGTGGAAATAACCACCGGTTCAAATAAGGAAGAAAAGGAAAGAAAACTGGAAGAGCTGGAAAAAGGAAATACATCTGCCAATGATACCCTGGTTCCTGAAAAATGATCAGGGTGCGCTAACACAGATTAATTCACGAAATGAGCCTTACCTGGTAATAAACTATGTTTTTACCATTCTGATACTATTTATCATCGCTTACACAGGTATTTTCTCACCGGATAAAGACAACTACCCCATTTTGTGTATTCACGAAGAGCTCACAGGTGAATCCTGCGCTTCCTGCGGAGTCTCTCACAGTTTTTCACTCATCCTGAGGGGCAGGATCGATG
>Ga0102851_10001980_pt1 | contig 12123 bp, 9 predicted proteins | sample Mud3Dept3metaG_FD_79558 | JGI IMG/M metagenome (GOLD analysis project Ga0102851, IMG submission 79558) | Freshwater wetland microbial communities from Ohio, USA, analyzing the effect of biotic and abiotic controls - Mud 3 Core 4 Depth 3... | ecosystem: Environmental > Aquatic > Freshwater >... | reverse complement strand
CGTTCATCATACTGTTCGACAAGATATAACCGCAGATAATTTTCAAGCTGATTTGCATAAGCGATATTGCGCTCATTCTCCATCTCAGCTACTGCATCTTTCTTTACCTGTCCGTAAACCGGAGATGAACTAATAAGTACAATGTTGAAAACAAGCGTTACTGCTATTACTGATTTTATTTTCATACGTATTCCGGTATTTCGTAACCCTGTCTGTAGGTTCCTTTCGATATTGTGTTGGCTTCCTCAGAGTTGGTAACTTTTTCAGCTGCACCGTCATAATAAAGCTGTTTCTTCCCAACCCGGTACGAAAGATTTGCCAGATGGACCAGTGTGGCGCTTTTATGCCCCTGTTCTATATTGGCATTAGGAACCTTCCGCGTCTTAATGCAAGCGATGAAATCTTTCTGATGTTCTTCATCCGGGAAATATCCACCTCCCTCCGCTGCTACTTTGGCATTGTTAACCAGCACCTGCCAGCCTGCTCCATGCCGTCCAAGATACATCATACCTTCAGTACCGTATATTTCCATACGATCACTCAGGAAAGGCCAGTTCGGGAACAATTTAGTATTATACCTTATTTCCGGTGGGGCCTTTTGCAAATATTCCCCATATATTGAAGCCTCAACCGTCATCGGAAATTCACCAAAATCATAAGTTATTGACTGGTTATCAGGAATTTCTCTTGCATCGTCAAACAACACACGGTCGCCTGCACAATATGCTGACTTTGGATTATCCGGATCGCCCAGTACCATCCTGGCCAGGTCAATAACATGGCAGCAGTCGGCCAGGGGCAATCCGCATGAATAAGCCCAGAACTCATTATACCCTTTATGCCTGCTTACATTATAAGGTACCATGGGTGCAGGTCCCAGCCACATATCCCAGTTTAAGCCTTCAGGCACAGGTTCATCCTCTTTCATAATAAACTGCTTATGCCCCGGCAGCATGCAATAGGCTTTTACCAGTGAGATCTTACCCAGTTTGCCGCTGCTGATATATTCCCGTGCTGAGATGTTATAAGCCCCGCTGCGGTTCTGGAAACCGCACTGAATTATTCTTTTATACTTACTGCCAGCCTCTATCATCTTTCTCCCCTCAGGGATATTCAAAGAAATGTTCTTTTCGACATAAACATCCTTACCTGCCTGGCATGCCCAGATCGTTGCCAGTGCATGCCAGTGTTCGGGAGTGCATATAAGCACTGCATCAACATCTTTATCATCAAATACTTTACGCATGTCCGTTGCACGCAACGGTTTAACTTTTTGCTGTTTACCCAGCTCGTCGATTACCCTTCCTCCCCTTTCATTGTCAACCTCGCAGATATATTTAACCTCCACCTCGGGACATGTTTTCTTGAAGCTCAGAATATTCTGTGTACCCCTACCTCCGGCACCTATTAATGCCAGTATTACCTTATCGTTTGCGCTTGCCATAATATCTTATTTTTATCATTATTTTTTACCTTTCATGAATACCCGTAAGTTTAAATGAGTCGGTCCATTATCAAACTTCCGGGTCGGTCAGGATATTTTTTACACTTTATCCGGTATCTGATAATTTTCACGATAACTTTTCTTCACCAGCTTATTGGCCTCATCATTATCTACAAACTTTTCAGTTGCCGGGTCGAATACAAGTTGCCTGTTTCCAATCCGATAGGCAATATTAGCCATATGTACCAGCGTCGCGCTCAGGTGAGACTGTTCCATGTTGGCATTAGGCTGCTTGCGGCTCCTGATACTCTCTATAAAGTTTATCTGGTGTTCCTTATCGGGGTGTATACCACCGCCCTGGGCTATCAGCTTCTCTTTGGGTCCGTAAACCTGCCAACCTCCGCCATGGCGGGCAAGGAACATCATACCTTCGGTCCCGTATATCTCTATCCTGTCGGCATTGGTCCTCCATTCAGGGAACTTGTTCGGATCCATCCGTATCTCAGGAGAAGCCTTGGTCATATACTTTGTTGCATTACCACTGTCACAGGTCATGGTAAATTTCTCAAAATCAAATGTGAATGACTGAGAGTCAGGTGTCTCTTTCTCCGAGCCCCAAATATAATTACCACCCCATCCATACATCGACTTCGGATGACCGGGATCGCCCATTACCATACGGGCAAGATCGAGCTGGTGACTGGCATCGTTCAGGGTTCCTACATTATAATCCCAATAGGCGGACCAAGAATGTCTGCTGGGATTATATGGTACTTTTGGTGCAGGCCCGAGCCACATATCCCAGTCAAGACCCTGCGGAACATCAGCATCGGGCGCGGGAGTCCACTTGCCTCCTCCGTAAAGGTTATAGATCCTTACATGCACAACCTGGCCAAGCTTGCCTGTTTGAATATATTCTCTTGCTGAAATATTGTAAGCACCGCTCCTGTTCTGAAAACCTGCCTGCACTATCTGTTTGTATTTTCTGGCTGCCTCGACCATCTTCCTGCCTTCCCATATACAATGACTGGGTGTTTTCTCCACATAGACATCCTTGTTCGCCTGGCAGGCCCATACTGTTGCAAGTCCATGCCAGTGATCAGGTGTGGATATCCATACAGCATCAACATCCCTGTCATCAAAAACCTCTTTCATATTGCGGGTAGTCTGTGGTTTATAACCGAGCTGTTTCTCAATCTCACTGGCTCCCCTTGCCGACCTGACGTCATTTACATCACATACAGTTTTAATCTCAACGTTTTCATTTACCTTGCAGCAATTGATTATGCAAGGAAGGCCTCTGCCTCCTGCACCGATTATTGCAAGAACAATTTTGTCGTTTGCCCCTTTACAGGATGAAATCATCAGACCGGATGCACCAATGGCCACGCCGGCTGTTCCGATAACCGTTTTTCCCAAAAATTCTCGTCTTTTCATATAAACTTTTTTTCAGTGCTTAAATTAAACAAATATAACTAATTATAATTTTGCGAAACTAATCTTGCATGAGACATCTGAAAGTATTTTGTCAGCAAGACTCAGATCTCGTTCTCTCCCCTGACATATCCGAAGTTTGCAAGGATCCCTCCATCCACATACAGGACATGTCCGTTAACGAAATCGCTTGCTTTTGAGGCAAGGAACAATGCTGCATTTGCCACATCTTCAGGTACTCCCCATCTTCCTGCCGGTGTCCGGGTCATGACAAGGTCATTGAATGGATGGCCGTTTTCACGTATGGGAGCTGTTTGTGCCGTTGCAATATAGCCCGGACCGATCCCATTTATCTGGATATTGTATTTTGCCCATTCACATGTCATATTCTGTGTCAGCAGTTTCAATCCGCCTTTCGCTGAGGCATATGCCGACACTGTATTACGGCCGTAAACACTCATCATTGAGCACATGTTGATTATTTTACCAGCTCTCTTTTCAATCATTTTCGGTACGACCCTTTTCGAGACAATAAACGGTGCAACAAGGTCAACTTCAATCACCTGCTTATAATCGGAGACAGACATGTCAAGGATCGGGATCCGCTTTATAATTCCCGCATTGTTCACAAGTATGTCAACTGATCCTGCATTTTTCTCAATCAGTGTAATACCCGCATCCACAGCTTTTTCATCAGTTACGTTAAATTTCAGAGTAAATACCTCAAGTCCATTTTTTTTAAATGCTTCCTTGCAACTCTGAAGCTTATCCTCATCGATATCGTTCACACATACTTTTGCTCCTGCCCTGCAAAGCAATAATCCGGTTGCCAGGCCTATTCCATGGGTGCCACCGGTAACCAAGGCAACTTTACCCGTTAAATCAAATAATTCTTTCATATTACTAGTTTATACTCGTTTTGGTTACCCTCTGTGGATCTCTGTGACTTCTCTGTGATTCTCTGTGTAACTAAAAGAAATCAAGAACTTACACTGAGTTACACAGAGGAGCACAGAGTTACACAGAGGAGCGGATCATTTTAGTGTATCGGGGTGACGGACATCCATATCACCGTAGTCGAGATTTTCTCCCGCCATTCCCCAGATAAATGTATAGTTCGCCGTACCTGCCGCACTATGTATGCTCCACGAAGGAGATAATATTGCCTGTTCATTCCTCATCCAGACATGGCGAGTTTCATCCGGATCGCCCATAAAGTGGCAGACAGCCTGTTTTTCCGGTACTTCAAAATAAAAATAGGCTTCCATCCTCCTGTTGTGAGTGTGAACGGGCATGGTGTTCCATACACTCCCTGTTTTCAGCTCGGTCATGCCCATCTGCAGCTGGCAGGTTGGAACGATACTGTTTACCAATAATTTATTGAGAGTCCTGTGATTGCATGTTTCAGGGCTGCCCAGTACAACGACTTCAGCATCCTTCATTGTCACTTTTTTTGATGGATATGCGTGATGTGCAGGTGCAGAGTTTATGTATAACTTTGCAGGCTTCTTCGGATCGGTCGATTTAAAGACAACATTTTTAGTTCCTTTCCCCAGGTATATAGCCTCTTTATGTGCAAGTTTAAAGACCTTGTCAACTGTTTCAACCACGGCCGGACCACCTATATTTATTATTCCCATCTCCCTCCGCTCAAGAAAATATACAGCCTTAAGATCATCAACAGACTCAAGCTTCAGGGATTTTTTTACAGGCATTGCTCCACCGACCATATACCTGTCATACATGGAATAAACCAGGAAGATATCATCCGGAATAAAAACCTTTTCTATCAGGAATTCTTTCCTGAGCTTGTCTGTGTCATAGCTTTTTACATCCAGGGGATGTCCTGCATATCGGAATTCAGTTTTCATTGTGTTTTTTTGATTTGATTCATATTATTTTAAGTCGGTAAAGGGAAGATTTTATTCCTGTTCATTTTTCTCCCCGCAAACAAAAATACAATCTTTGCCGGAAACTCAATTAAACACCTAATCAATTTCAGACAAGAAACTCAATTAATTAACATCTGTTATGAATTATCTATTGTGAGATTGAATTGTTATTCCTATTTTTCGTGGCCGTTAATGGCGGAATTATTTATATTAATCAGGAAAAGGTTCAACCAATATATTATGAGACTATATGAAACCATTTATTCATGAGGATTTCCTTCTGAACAATAATACTTCAAGGAGACTATATCATCAATATTCTGAAAATCTGCCTGTAATAGATTTTCATTGTCATTTATCTCCTGCGATGATAGCGGACGACATGCAGTTTGATAATATTACCCAGGCATGGCTTGAAGGTGACCATTATAAATGGCGTGCAATGAGAGCCAACGGTATTGATGAGAAATTCTGCACCGGGAAGGTCCCTGACATTGAAAAATTCAAAAAGTGGGCGGAAACCGTGCCTGCCACGGTCGGTAATCCCCTGTACCATTGGACGCATCTTGAACTGGCAAGATATTTCGGCATCTTCGATCTTCTTTCACCTTCGACTGCCGGTAAGATATATGAAGAGGCCAGTGCAATGCTACAGACAAAAGAATTCAGTATCAGGGCTATGCTGAGAAAAATGAAGGCTGAGGTGGTATGCACGACCGATGATCCGGCAGATACACTCGAAAACCATAAAAAGCTCAAGGGATCTTTCGAAGTTACGATTCTCCCGACTTTCAGGCCCGATAATGTAATAAAGACAGAGGACCCTGTAAAATTCAAAGCTTACATCGAAAGACTGGAGACAGCCTGCAATACTGAAATAAAGGATTTCAGCAGTCTAGTCGGAGCTCTTGACGCCAGGCATAAGTTCTTCCATGAAATGGGCGGAAGATTATCTGACCATGGACTTGACCGGTTCTACTATGCTCCTTTTACAGCCTCTGAGATTGATAAAATATTCAAAAAGCTCCTGAAAGGTGAACATATTTCGGAAGAGGAATCTGAGAAATACAGGACTGCTGCCATGACTGAACTCTGCCGGATGAATCATAAAAGAGGATGGACTCAGCAGTTCCATGCAGGTGCCATACGGAACAATAATGCCCGTACGTTCAGGCTCCTTGGCCCTGACACCGGATGGGATTCAATAGGATCATCGCAGGATGCCTTCAGGATGTCAAGATTCCTGAACAGCCTTGACGATACGGAACAGCTTGGCAAAACGATACTTTATAATCTGAATCCTTCTGACAATGAGATGATGATCACTATGGCCGGAAATTTCAACGATGGTTCCACTGCTGTGAAAGTACAATACGGACCTGCATGGTGGTTCCTTGATCAGAAAACAGGAATGGAGAAGCATATCAGAGACCTTGCAGCATTAGGGCTTTTAAGAAGATTCATAGGCATGGTCACAGATTCAAGAAGCTTCCTCTCCTACCCCCGGCATGAATATTTCAGACGACTGGTGTGCAATCACATAGGTGAAGAGGTAGAAAAAGGTACCATTCCTGATGAGGATGAGCTTCTGAAACCGATAATCGAAGGTGTATCATATAAAAATGCGAAGGAGTATTTTGGGTTTGGTGGATAAACCCCTCTGGTCCCGCTGCGCGGGCCCATCTCCCCTGAAGGGGAGCTAAACCAGTAAACAAATGTGTATTCCAAATAAATAGAAAAAATAAAAATAACTTATGAACGAACTGAATTTAAAAAATAAGGTAGCAGTTGTGACCGGTGGTGCAGGTATTATCTGCTCAGAGATGGCAAAATCCCTTGCTGCACAGGGCGTTAAGACTGTCATTCTGGATCTTAATAAGGATGCTGCAGAGAAAGTTGCACAGGAAATTGAAAAGAATTTAAAGACAAAATCAATAGGCCTTTCCGCAAATGTCCTCGATAAAGCTTCACTTGAGGCAGCAAGAAAAGAAATTCATGACAAGATCGGGGAGATTGATATTCTGGTGAATGGTGCCGGCGGCAATTCGCCTGCTGCAACAACCAAAGTAGAAAAGATGGATGGGACCGAGAAACCTGAGGATACATTTTTTGGACTTCAGATTGAAGGATTTGACAAGGTGTTTGATCTGAACTTCAAGGGAACTCTTCTGCCTTCCATGGTTTTCGGTGCTGATATGGTCAAGAAGAAATCAGGGGTAATAATTAATATTTCCTCCATGAATTCCTACAGGCCGCTGACAAAGATACCTGCATACTCTGCCGCCAAATCCGCTGTTAACAATTTCACACAATGGCTTGCAGTTCACTTTGCAAAAGCGGGTATCAGAGTTAATGCCATAGCCCCCGGTTTTCTCCTTACAAATCAAAACAGATTCCTGCTGATTGATGAGAAGACAGGTGAACTTTCAGCCAGGGGCAGGAAAATAATTAACGGCACTCCGATGGAACAGTATTGTGTACCGGAGGAATTAACAGGCACCCTGCTTTACCTTGCCTCGGATCTTTCCAGTGCAGTTACCGGAGTGATCATTCCGGTCGATAAGGGCTTCAGTGCGTATTCTGGGGTGTGAGCGGTGAGCGGTGAGCGATGAGCGGTGAGTTAAAGATCATAGGCGAAAACATTAATATAATGAAATTGTTATAGAATTTGATTGAAACATAATTACTGAACTAAATTATTAAAATACCATGATGTACTATCAATCAGGTTCAGAGAATACGGTGATAAGCGAGGGCGACCTTGAATACGGGGTTAATTCAGCTCTCGACAAGCTTGGTAATAAAAAGAAAGTGCTTGTCATTCCACCCGATTTTACGCGTTTTCACTCAAGGGCAGGAGAGATAACCGGCCTCATTTACAAGTATTACAAGGAAAATCTGAAGGATATTCTTCCTGCACTCGGTACTCATGTACCGATGACTGATCACGAGCTTGATTGTATGTTCAAGGGAGTCCCGAAGGAGCTCTTCCGCATTCATGACTGGAGAAAAGATGTGGTGACTGTGGGTACGGTGCCGGGTGAATATATCGCCGAGATAACAAACGGTGCACTCGATTATTCCTGGCCGGCCCAGCTCAACAAACTGGTATTCAACGGAGGGCACGATCTCATTCTGTCTGTCGGACAGGTGGTCCCGCACGAGGTTATCGGAATGGCAAACTATAATAAAAACCTGTTTGTCGGCACCGGCGGCCCTGAAGGAATAAACAAGAGCCACTTTGTGGGAGCCGTATTCGGTATGGAAAAGATCATGGGAATAGCCGACAATCCTGTGAGAAAAATGCTTAATTACGCATCAGAAAAGTTCATTCCACATCTGCCGGTTTTATATATCCATACAGTGATTGGCCGTGATAAATCAGGCAAACTGGTAATCCGCGGGCTTTTTATCGGAGATGATCAGGAGGTATTCACACGCGCGGCAGAGCTTTCCCTGAAAGTTAATTTTACAGTTTTTGAAAATCCCCTGAAGAAGGTTGTGGTTTTCCTCGATCCTTCAGAGTTCAAAACCACATGGCTTGGAAACAAGAGCATATACAGGACCCGTATGGCAATGGCTGATGGCGGGGAACTAATAGTTCTTGCACCGGGATTGAAGGAATTTGGTGAAGATAAAGAGATCGACAGGCTTATAAGGAAATATGGTTACCGGGGAACGCCCTCAACATTGGAAGCGCTGAAGAATAATGAAGAGCTGAGGCAGAACCTGAGCGCCGCAGCTCACCTTATACACGGCAGCTCTGAAGGAAGATTCTCTGTCACCTACTGCCCCGGGCACCTGACAAAGAAACAAATTGAATCAGTTAACTTTAAATATTCCGATCTTAACGAAGCTCTTAAGAAATATAATCCCGAAAAACTGAAGGATGGATTTAATACACTGCCTGACGGAGAGGAGATCTTCTTTATTTCGAACCCTGCAACAGGCTTATGGAGCTCGCGTGAAAGATTAAAATAACATTCCGGACATACGATTTTCCGCATGATCAACTGGGGTATAATAGGTTGTGGCAATGTGACTGAGGTAAAAAGCGGACCTGCTTTCAATAAAGTAAAAGGTTCACATCTTATTGCCGTAATGAGGAGAAATGCAGCTCTTGCAGAAGATTACGCAAAACGGCATAATGTACCCCGGTTTTACAGTGATGCCAATGATCTCATTGGTGATCAGGATGTCAATGCTATATATATTGCCACTCCACCCGGCAATCATGCTGATTATGCAATCAGGTCGATAATAGCCGGCAAACCCGTATATGTTGAAAAGCCCATGGCTCTCAATTATGATGAATGCCGGAAGATCAATGAAGCTTCAGAAAAATATAAAGTCCCGGTCTTTGTTGCTTATTACAGGAGAGCCCTTCCCGGATTTCTTAAGGTAAAAGAGCTTGTAGAAAATGGTTCAATTGGCAAAGTCAGGCATGTCAGAATAAACTTGTTCAAATCACCTTCCAAAGAGGAATTATCAGGCAAGCCATCCTGGCGTGTTGAGCCGGATATTTCAGGCGGCGGCCATTTCTTCGACCTTGCCTCACATCAGCTCGACTACCTTGATTTTCTTTTCGGGCCGGTTCTGAAGGTCAGATCGGTTGTGCTCAACCAGGCTGGCTTGTACGAATCCGAAGATTTTGTTTCAGCCGGATTTTTGTTCCGGAATAACATAGCAGGATCAGGGACCTGGTGCTTCAGCGCCTCACCTGAAAGCGATTCGGATGTTATTGAAATTACAGGAAATGAAGGTCTTGTGAGATTCTCCTGTTTCAGTTTCGAACCGATAATTATGATCAACGGCTCCGAAAGGAAGGAGTTTGTCAATGAACGGCCTGACCATGTTCAGTATTACCTTATAGAACAGGTTGTTAAGGCTCTTTCAGGGGAAGGAACTGCTATCTCGACGGGAATCACGGCGGCAAGAACAAGCCGGGTAATGGATGAGGTGGTGGCAGAATATTATAAGGGTACAAAGGTGTAAAGGTACAACGGTTCAAAGGCATGAACCCAATACGATAAACGCGAAACGCGGAACTTATAATAAATAAAACAGATTAATATATTTAATTCATTATGAACAACTTGTCAGACATTGGATTAATCGGACTCGCAGTTATGGGTGAGAACCTGGTTCTTAATATGGAGAGCAAGGGTTTTCAGGTAACTGTGTATAACCGTACAACTCAGAAAGTGGATGATTTTCTTGCAGGCAGGGCAAAAGGTAAAAAGATAACCGGGGCTCATACTATTGAGGAGCTCGTTAAGTCTCTTTCACGCCCGAGAAAAATAATGATAATGGTCAAAGCCGGAAGTGCTGTCGACGATATGATCAATACTCTCATTCCCCACCTAGATAAAGGCGATATAATTATCGACGGTGGAAATACTCATTTCCCCGATACCAACAGGCGGACAGCTTTTGTCGAGAGTAAAGGGCTTCTCTATATCGGAACAGGCGTGTCGGGAGGTGAAGAGGGTGCATTGCTTGGCCCTTCCATAATGCCCGGAGGATCCAAATCTGCCTGGCCGGTTGTCAAGCCCATATTCCAGGCAATTGCAGCCAAAGTTGAGGATGGCTCCCCATGCTGTGACTGGGTGGGAGAAAACGGAGCGGGCCACTTTGTTAAAATGGTTCATAACGGCATTGAGTACGGAGACATGCAGCTTATCTGCGAAGCATACCAGATAATGAGGGACCTTCTCGGCATGAGCGCTGATGAAATGCATATTGTCTTTAAAGAGTGGAATAAAGGAGAGCTAAACAGTTACCTGATCGAAATAACAAGGGACATACTTGCATTCAAGGATGAGGACGGCAAGCCGCTGGTGGATAAGATACTCGATACTGCAGGACAGAAAGGCACGGGTAAATGGACCGCAGTAGCCGCTCTTGATCATGGAATTCCGCTTACACTTATTGGTGAAGCCGTATTTTCAAGATGCCTCTCTGCAGTTAAGGAAGAAAGAGTTAAAGCTTCAAAAATACTGCATGGTCCGGCTTCTTCTTTTAAGGATAACAGGGAAAAATTCATTAATGACCTTAAGGAGGCTCTTTATGCGTCAAAGATCGTCTCATATGCACAGGGTTATGCTTTAATGGCAGCAGCAGCCGGGGAATTCGGATGGAAGCTCAATTATGGGGGTATTGCGCTGATGTGGCGCGGAGGTTGTATTATCAGATCCGTCTTCCTTGGAAAAATAAAGGAGGCATTTGATAACAATCCCTCAATAACCAATCTTTTGCTCGACCCGTTCTTTACGGAGAAAGTAGAAAAAGCACAGAAAGGATGGAGAAATGTTGTTTCAGCAGCTGCACTTCACGGTATACCTGTTCCTGCCATAGCCTCAGCTTTAGGGTATTTCGACGGGTACAGGTGTGAAAAGCTTCCTGCCAATCTTCTGCAGGCACAACGGGATTACTTCGGAGCACATACTTATGAACGGATTGACAAACCGAGGGGAGAATTCTTCCACACCAACTGGACAGGCAGAGGAGGTAAAACAGCCTCATCAACATATAATGTCTGATAACTAAAACAGTAAACTACCAAATAAACCAATAAACTAAATTATGTCAGAAACACAAAAAATCGGTAACTACAGATGGACCGTCTGTGCATTGATATTCTTTGCCACAACTGTGAACTATATTGACAGGCAGGTAATAGGAATTCTCAAGCCGTTGCTGGAAAGCGATCTCAGCATAGGGGAAAAGGAATATTCGTATATCGTTATGGCCTTTCAGTTATTTTATGCGCTTGGTCTGGTACTGGCAGGCAGGCTCATTGACAAGATCGGTACAAAAATCGGTTATGGGATTGCCGTAACCTTCTGGAGTTTAGCTGCAATGGGACATGCCCTGGCAAAAGGCGCCCTCGGATTCGGATTCTGGAGAGGCATGCTGGGACTCAGCGAAGGAGCTAACTTCCCGGCTGCCATTAAAACAGTAGCAGAATGGTTCCCTAAAAAGGAAAGAGCTCTCGCGACAGGCATCTTTAATTCCGGTACAAACGTAGGTGCTATTGTTGCACCGGTAGCCGTACCGGCAATAGTATTAGTATGGGGCTGGCAGGCGGCATTCATAATAACCGGTGCATTAGGATTTATCTGGATAATTTTCTGGTTCATCTATTATGAGATCCCTGAAAAACAAAGGAGAGTTAAAGCCAGTGAAATTGCATATATCAATAGCGACGGGGAAGAAAAAGAGGACCCTAAATCAAATATACCATGGTTAAAACTTTTAAAGTACCGTCAGACGTGGATATTTTTCATTGGGAAAGGACTTACAGATCCGATATGGTGGTTTTACCTATTCTGGATACCTGGCTGGCTGGCT
>Ga0102851_10001979_pt1 | contig 12124 bp, 10 predicted proteins | sample Mud3Dept3metaG_FD_79558 | JGI IMG/M metagenome (GOLD analysis project Ga0102851, IMG submission 79558) | Freshwater wetland microbial communities from Ohio, USA, analyzing the effect of biotic and abiotic controls - Mud 3 Core 4 Depth 3... | ecosystem: Environmental > Aquatic > Freshwater >... | reverse complement strand
TATGTGGAACCTCCAGCATATTCGAATTCATAGGCATGATTAAAGTGCATAAAGATATTTCCGGATGCGGGGAGGAGAACACTTGCGGTCATAGCGATGTAGTAATCCGAAACCCCATCCAAGTTCGGATACCCGTAATCGTCATAGGTGCCACCATAGTCGTATCCCCAGATGTTGTATCCGCCGCTCGTTGTATAGGTGGCGTCAAACCCATAATCAGTCAGATAGTTAGGATTCTGAGGATAGTACCAGAAGTTGCCGCCCACGTAATAACCATACTCCCAATCCCCGCTCAGCGTATCTTTAATGTCATCGAAAAACAAATCTGTGGCTTTGCCGCCACGGCAGAGCGGGGCATCAATATTCTTGCATTTGTCGGGGAGGGCATACATATGAACAGCATTAACTGCTTTTCGAACCTCGTCGCAGTCAGCAGGTTCTGTGACGTCATCACCGATAAGGTTCAGACATCCCTGGTAAAGGGCATCGGCAAGGTCCTGATAGTCGGCACCTGATGTCAAGAGATTTGTTTGAACCTCGTAATAGATTTTGGCGACTTTTCCCATGTCAAGAGGCTTGATGGTGTAACCGTTAAAAGTTCCTCCGTCTGTCATGAGATAAGCCGCTTTGTTATTTACGCCACCGTTGGTGTGGACACCACCGTTGTCATCACTCTTGCAATAGTAGTAGGAGCTGAGCATCGAATCAGGGTCTTCAAACGCAGGAGGGTTTTTCATATTTCGGATGACACCAGTGCTGCTAGGCAAATCTTCTCCCAACTTCCATTTTGCACTGTCAGTGTCTGTTCCTCTCGCGTTCCACTGATCTATGAACTCACCCCAAATATCGGAGAACGATTCATTGATAGCTCCTGACTGCATATAGTAAAAGAGAGCCGATTCGCGTTCTGTAACCCCGTGGGTCAATTCATGGCCCACGACGTCATCTGCCGCGGCAAACCCTTCGCCAAATACCATCTGCATGTAGGTTGGGTCCCAGTAAGCATTGGGATATGGGCAGAGACCGAAGAGCGCATAGAGAAGATCGCAATAGCGAACCGTTGCGACCATGTTCATACCAGCATTATCGATGCTGTCTCTATTATGGTAGGTCCAGTAGAAGTTGTACGTATCCCCGAGGTAATCGTAGGCATAGTCGACGTCTTCAACAATTAAGTAGGGGCCTTGACCTTCAATCCTTACAGGGGGTTCATATCCGGGAAGTGGAGCAAAGGGATCATTTCCATTATCGTAGATCTCCCGGTAGAGCACCGCGTCGATCTGATTGAAACTGAGTAGTGTAATGCCTGTTTTTGCATCGATGAGAATAAACTCTCTTACGGGGGCACGTTTCGATCCGGCAATGATCTTCCACACGAGGAAATTCCTGTTCATCCGATGACCGAGTAAGACAGGGTTGTAAATAGAAAGTTCCGAAGACAAGACTTCAAGGTGTTCTTCAGAAACCCGATACTTCTTGCCTACGGTCAGCAAAGCTTTTCTCTCAGCTCGCTGAAGGTCAAACGATGGAGTCGTGTCCAAGGCGATCCGAGGAGAAATCTCACCGCTGATCGATTTGATATTCCTCGCCCGGTCCATATTCACAATCATCTCACCGGCGATGACGGGTATGCCATCGTGGACCTGCTTGAATTTTACGACAGAACGGCCTTCTGGAAGGTTTCGAACGCGGTTCAGTTGGAGTTCTCGGTTCGGATCAGCCAATCCGAAAAGACGGCCATAGACGCTGAGGAAACTTATCGCTGCATGCTCTGGAAGAACATCAGGCCCAAGAGAAAATGGCTGTGGCAGGCTGGCTGACGATGGAGTCCCGAGGAAACGAACCTGTTGAGTCCCATCATGATAGGAGACTTTAACTTTACCCCGTACGGAATCGGACAATTGTTGCACGAGTGCCTGATCAGCAAAGGAGATTGAGGCGCCAAGAAATAGGGAAGAAAGGATGAGGATGACAAAAGATTTCTTGGAGATCATGCGTGTGCCTCCTCGTCATTTATTGCGGTGGTATAAGACAAATTGGTTCTGCATTTTTTGTGCCAGGAGATAGGTCAACCTGTCACTACCCGCAACTATCTGAATCTTAATAAGGTCCAAGATTCCGTGGGCCGAATTACCTTTGCTCAAGGATAGCAAAATGGCAAGAATGTGTCCAAAGTTCAAAAAAAGTTTTGCGATACTAGCCGCTATGTGTTCGAATTGGCAAGTCTTTATTGGACAATCCAACAAACCATGATGGGAATGCCAGTTCAGCCTGGCATCAGAGTTTTCGGCGGATCGTTTTTCTGCGATCAAGCACCTCTGCAAGAAAAGGTAACATCAAGCTGCCGCCAGGGAGGAGAAATACGATAATGACGGGAACCATCTTCGATATGTGTCTGAGATGGGACTTAATTTCCTTTATCTCTTCCTTTGTCCATTTTTCACCGGTGTTTCGATTCTTCATGAGAAGCTGCATCAGGCCCTTGACTGCGAGAACTTGGCTCAAGATGAAATCCTTGTTTTTCAACAGCAATTTCTTGAAATATCTCTTGATCATAGATTGTCCCCAAGTATTCATATCTACCCTACCCTTCTGCTGTGCGCAAGGGTTCAACCAGAAAAAGGTGCGATTTGGAAAAGAGATAGGATAACATGCGTTTCTTGAAATGGCTGTTTGCCGGCAAAAATAGATGATGGTTGACAGTCGAGAAGGGATTTGGTAAGAATCTTGAAAACTGTTTGGCGTGGATCATTAAGGATGACGAAAGACAAAAGAGAGAACTCGTGTCTCCACATTAGTGCGACAGTCGTCAAGAATATCCGCCTTTGCAGTGATCATTACTGCCTCACCTTGAAGAGTGATATTCTTGCTAATACGACAAAACCAGGGCAGTTCGTTAACCTACGAATTAATGGAAGAGATGATCTTCTACTGCGGCGGCCCTTCAGCGTGGCCATGACTCGACCAGCGCAATCTTTGTTTGAAATTGTCTATCGCGTCGTCGGCCAGGGGACGAGGACTATGACCGAACTCAGTCGGGGAGAGAAGGTCGATCTGATAGGACCCTTGGGAACAGGATTTCACTTGCCTGAAGAGCCGACGAATTGTCTCCTTTTGGGAGGTGGAGTGGGTGTTGCCCCTCTGTGGGGTTTGGCTGCCCAGCTATCCAAGAAGAAGAACAATGTGATTGCTCTCTTAGGGTTCCGTTCTTCCGACAAGGTGTTCGGGGAAGACATCTTCCGGAAGTTGCGTATTGAAGCGATTGTGACGACAGACGACGGGTCTTATGGTTTGAAGGGTTTTGTGAGTGATCACCTGCAGAAATCCCTGAATCGTTCGATCGGTCATGCGTATGTTTGCGGTCCAAATCCCATGCTTAAAGCCGTTCTCCCCATGATCCGGAAGAGCAGAATCAAAGGGGAAGTTTCCTTGGAAGAGAGAATGGGTTGTGGTTATGGCGTCTGTCTCTCCTGTGTGGTGAATATCGCCAAGGAGGGTGTAGTTGAAAAAAAGAGGATTTGTACCGAGGGTCCTGTATTCGATCTCGAGCACGTTGTGTTGAACGATGAATCCTGATCTCAGTGTCGATCTCTGCGGAATCAAATTGGCAAATCCGATCGTGACAGCCTCGGGAACGTGCGGTTACGGACGAGAGCTCGCCCAATTCTATGATCTGAGCGTTTTGGGTGCCTTTACGGTCAAGAGCTTGACTCTCGAGAAGCGAGCAGGGAATCCGACGCCGAGGATAGCTGAGTGTGTCAGTGGGCTCCTGAACTCGATCGGCATCCAGAGCCAGGGGGTGAGACACTTCATAGAACACGAGTTACCCTTTCTTAGGCAACAGAACGTTCCCGTGATTGTCAGTATTGCCGGGAACACTGCCGATGATTTCCCCAGGATTGCAGAGATCCTGGATCGAGAAGAAGGAATCTCAGCAGTTGAAATAAACATCTCTTGTCCGAATATCGAGACGGGATGTGGTTTTGGCACAGACCCTGAGATGGCCGGACGAATTGTGCGAATGGTGAAGGCGAAGACAAAAATTCCAGTCATCGCGAAGCTCTCGCCCAACGTGACCGACATCCGGATCATTGCTCAGAGCGTTGAGAAGAATGGGGCCGATGCCATCACGATGATTAACACGCTCATGGGGATGGCGATTGATATTGACACGGGAAGACCGAAGTTAGGAAACGTCATTGGCGGGTTATCCGGGCCAGCGATCAAGCCTGTCGCCATCAAGATGGTATGGGATGTTTACCAGACCGTGCGGATTCCCATTATCGGGATGGGTGGCGTCATGACTTGGGAGGATGTGATTGAATTCATCCTGGCCGGGGCTACAGCGGTTGGCGTAGGAACGGTCTTGTTTAGAGACCCCTGGGTTGTTTTTGATTTGATGGATGGCATAAAAAGGTATCTTACGGAAAGAGGAATCGGACGGCTGGACGAAATCAAAGGAAAAGTTGTATTCCCAGGGAGGCGGGATTAAGGATAAGGCCGCGTGCAGGGTCATCTTAACAGACGTGGCAACGAAGGAGATTTCTATGGAGAATTCCCTGAGAAAAAGTGTCGATGGGATGAAAGATTGGCTGGTTGAGATCCGGAGAGAAATTCACATGCGTCCGGAGCTGGGGTTTGAGGAATTCGAAACAGCGAACCTGGTTTGTAAATGGCTTGAGAAATTTGGTCTGAAGGTCAAGAAGGGGATGGCCAAGACGGGATTGGTAGGGCTTCTCGAGGGCAAGAAGCCAGGAAAGACGGTCGCCATTCGTGCCGACATGGATGCTCTCCCTCTGGACGAGGTGAATTCAGTTCCATACGCGTCGAGAATAAAAGGCAAGATGCATGCCTGTGGCCATGATGCGCACGTAGCGATTCTCCTGGGAGTTGCAAAATACTTTTCTCCGCTGAAAGACCGTATCAAGGGCAATATCAAGTGGATTTTTCAGCCTGCAGAGGAGGGAGGAGCGGGAGCCAGAGTGATGACTGAAGAGAGGGCTTTGGAGAATCCCAAGGTAGACGCCATTTTTGGAGCGCACGTTTTCCCTTTGCTGGACATTGGAAGAGTTGGTTTTTGCGAGAAAGAGTGCTGTGCAGCCACGGATCGATTTACTATCAAGGTCCTTGGCAAGGGTGGGCATGCAGCGAGGCCCCATGAGACAAAAGATCCGATCCTGGCTGCAGGTCATCTCATCAGTCAGATTCACTCCATTGTAAGCCGGAATGTTAACCCGTTAGAGAGTGGCGTGATTACGATAGGGAAAGTGCAGGGAGGAACAACCTTCAATATCATTCCTGATGAGGTAGAGCTCCTGGGTACGGTACGGTCTCTTAATGCTCAGGTGAGAGAGGAATTGAAGATAAGGCTTGAGCAGGTGACCAGAGGGGTCACAGGCGCTTTGGGCATGAATTATCGGTTCGATTACCAAGACGGGTATCCTGTTCTGATAAACGATCCTGAGATGTCGAAGTTGGTTGCCTCAGCATGCTCGGAGGGGGTTGGAAAGGAGAACGTGGAGCTCCTGAAACCCTCGATGGGAGGAGAGGATTTCGCCTATTATCTCCAGAAGGTTCGAGGGGCTTTTTTCCGCTTAGGGTGTCGAAATGAACAGAAAGGGATCGTCCACCCACTCCACAGTAGTTTGTTCGATGTAGATGAGGATGTATTGCCTTTTGGAGTAGAAATGTTTGTGAGGATTGTGAGCCGGTTCTTGGATTTGGAAATGGTTGCCTGAGTCACCTGTCTTGTGAGCAGGGGCGGTTTCGACATCCCTCCCCGCCCTGCCCTTGCCTCTGTAATTTGTCGTTGAGAAAGTGGACTAGTCCTTAAATTCAAGCTTGCCTGCTCTGAAGGCCGTTAAGTAACCACCACAATAGTCATCTTTTCCTAAGAGAGCCCGTGTCGTAATCAGGTTTCCCATGATTCGTTTATCAAGGGGATCAAAGATGACTCCACTGAGGCCCTTTGTCATGGCGGCAACGAGAAAGAGCTGATTAATCAGTTTCCTTGAAGGTAACCCATAGGAGATATTGCTCAAGCCGCAAATGGTGTTGACCTTGGGAAAGGACGTAGAGATCTTTTCGATAGTCTCCAGGACGGCGTTTCCGAAACTCTTGTCTGTACTGATGGGCATGACCAAAGGATCGATGTAGATATCCTGGGGCGCCACGCCTTCCTTGGTGAGTTTCTCAATCAATCGGGAAGCGATCTTGAACCTTTCGTCGGAGGTATGAGGCATGCCGCCATCGGTCATACAGAGAGCAACGACTAGAGGCTTGAACTGCTTGATGATCGGGATGAGACTTTGGTAACGTTCCTTCTCATCTGTGATGGAGTTGATCATCGCCCTTCCTTTGTGAAGGGCGAGAGCTTCGGTGATGGCCTTGGGGTTGGGGCTGTCGATACAGAGAGGAATTTCATCCTCCTGCTGGATCGTCTGGACCATCCATTTAAGATAGCGCACCTCTTCGTCCACAAAAACTCCTGCATTCACATCGATGAAGTGAGCGCCTGCGTTCTTCTGATCTATGGCTTCTTTCTTTATGGCCGCGGCATCCTGAGCTGAGATTGCAGCCGCGATGGCTTTTCTGCTGGCGTTGATCCTTTCTCCGACGATAAGCATCTTTTCCTCCTTTTTAGGTAGTATTTCACTACAATAAAGGCATGGTAACAGAAAAACCTGCGGCATGGCAATGCCTCGACTTGTCTAGGTGATTGACAACATCCTGATCTACAGGTAGACTGAAGGCCTTTAGAAATGATCATTGGAGTTCTCTCCAGGAGGTAAGATATGAAATCATGCAGTGCTGTTGCACCCTCTTCCACAGCCAATCTGGGTCCGGGTTATGATGTGTTCGGGCTTGCTTTGGATCCCTTAAGGGACAGGGTACAGATTGTGAAAGGGGATGGGAGATCAAGAAAGATTGAGATCAAGATGCTTGGGGAACAGAGCGAAACAGTGCCCAGTGATGCAGAATCGAACTCGGCAGGACTCGTGGTAAAAAGAATGGCCGAGGTGTTCGATATTGAGGATGACCTTCGCGTGACCGTGCTCAAGGGAGTTCCTGTGGGATCGGGGATGGGAAGCAGCGGTGCGTCTGCAGCGGCAGCGGCAATGGCATTCAATCGATTGTTTGATCTCAGGATGAAGAAGAGTGATCTCGTAAAATTTGCAGTGGAAGGAGAACTGGCCAGCGCGGGGGCGCAACATTATGATAATGTATCATCGTCTCTTCTCGGAGGATTTGTCATTGTGAGAACGAGCCCGGAATTACGGTTCGTTCGAGTTAGCCCACCCAGAGACCTGGTGCTGGTGGTGGCTTTTCCCGCGGTGGACGTTCCCAAAAGGAAAACGGAATTTGCCAGAGGGGTATTGCCAGAGCAAGTTTCCTTAAAGAGTGTCGTTCATAATGTGTCTAACGCGAGCATGATTGTGGCGGGAATGCTCTTAAGAAATGTAGGAATGATTGCCGAGGGCGTCAATGACGTCATTGTTGAACCAGCCAGAAAGCATTTGATCCCTGGTTATGAAGCGGTCAGACGCCGTGCCATCGATGCAGGAGCTTTAGCGGTGACGATCAACGGTGCCGGTCCTTCAATGGCCTCCTTCCTAAAAACAGGAAAAAACGGGAAACGGGTTTCGCAGGCGATGGCAGAGGGATTTAAAGAGGCAGGTTTAAAAAGCAGGGTTTTTATTTGTCGACCAAGCCAGGGGGCAAGAATCATTGGCTAGATCTGTCCCGGCAGGAAAAGAGCACCCGATACTGACCAGGAGGAGGAATGTGCCATCTTTGAACGACCTATCTCGGCGCCAGGCGGGAGATGTCACCGCACCTGGGCGTTTGGATGGGACCATGCCTGCCTGCGGTAGGCAGGTGTTTGCGCGTGGGGCTCCATCTTCTGTTCTGATCCCTTTGGAGTTTAATCAATTCTTCCGCATCAATTGGGCCACTGCTTTTTCAAGACCATCGAGGGTTAACTCAAACATGGGAAAAATCTCACGGATGGCACTGATGGTGCTGGTATAGCCCCACTCGTCGATGGAAACAGGGTTGAGCCAGATGGAGTGAGAAAAAGTCTTGGCAATAAATTTCAAGCGGTCGAAACTTGGTTTTCCAGACCGTTCTTCGACATAAATCGAGCCGTCCGTGGCCATGAGTTCATAGGGAGCCATGCTCGCATCGCCGACAATAATGAATCTTGTCTCTGGGGTGAGACGAACAAGTTCATCGATTGGAAAAGGTTTGGAATGCCGTGGAGGGTCTTCCCAGAGAGTATCGTAGATCGTGTTGTGGAAGAAAAAGGTCTTAAGATCTTTGAACTGAGCTCGAGAATAATTGAAAAGGGTCTGGACGATTCCGATATAGGGATCCATAGACCATCCGCCGTTGTCGATTGCCAGAATCACCTTGAGCCTGTCTCTCAGGCTTCGGTCAAAGATGATTTCTATTTCCCCTCCGTTCTTTGTCGTCTGGTAAATGGTTTTGTCAATATTCACTTTGTTCTTGGGGCCAAAAGGAACCATGTTTCTGAGTCTCTTGAGTGCTTCACCCATTTGGACTTCTGTCAGGGGCCCCTCCTGGGAGTAATCACGGTACCGACGTTCCATGGCCACCTTTACGGCTGACTTGTTCCTCGATATGCCCCCTACCCTCATTCCTCCGGGATGATATCCAGAATGGCCCACAGGAGATGTTCCTCCTGTGCCAATCCACTTGCCTCCCCCATGATGCGCCTCCGTCTGTTCCTTCAGCCGCTCGAGGAAATATTTGATCAATTCATCGGGGCTCAACTTGCTTAAGGTCTTCTCATCGATTCCTAACGCGTGGGCAAGACCCCTTGGATCTCTTAGCCATTCTTCAAGGAGGGACTTGGCGACTTCGGACAACTCCAGTTCGGTTGGGTCTTTGAATTCAGCGCCTTGGAATTTGTGAGCAAAGATCTGATCATAGAGATCGAAGTACCGTTCACTTTTCACCAAAATGGCACGGGCGCTCGTGTAGAAGTCGTCAACAGAATTGATGAGGCCCAGGCTCAACGCCTTCTGGAGTCGCAGGAATGAGGTTGGGCTTACAGGGATACCTGCTTTCTTGAGTGAATAGAAAAAATCAACGAACATGTTTGGCCTGTCTAGATCTTGAATCTAGCTATGCTGTTCTGGGCAACCACGTAATCTGGGCTCTTCTTGAATAAAACACCCAGGTAAGGGACTTCTCCCTTGATGAGATCTTTCACCTTGAAATCAGAGTCCATTCTCATGGCTCTGATCCAGTTGATGAGTTCCCTTGTCGCCGGTTTTTTCTCAACCCCTTTGATCTCCCTCAGGCGGTAGAATGTCCTGATGGTGCTTTCGAGAAGATCCTTGTTGATCTCGGGGAAATGGACATGGACAATGCTTCTCATCATGTCAGGGTCTGGGAAGGCGATGTGATGGAAGTTGCAGCGACCCAGGAATGGGTCAGAGAGATCTTTTTTGGCGTTAGAAGTAATCACAATGACGGGTCTGTGTTCCGCCCGGATCGTCTTATCAATCTCGATAATGTCAAATTCCATCTGGTCGAGTACGTCGAGCATGTCGTCTTGGAAATCGGTATCGGCTTTATCGATCTCGTCGATGAGGAGGACGACCCTTTCACTGGATACAAAGGACTGGCCGATCTTGCCCATCTTAATGTACTCTTCGATATTGCTTACATCCCTTTTCGAATCGCCAAACCGACTGTCATTGAGACGCGTTAAGGTGTCGTACTGATAGAGGGCATCAATGAGTTTCATGCTCGACTTGACATTGAGGGCGATCAGTTTCATTCCAAAGGCCTCAGCAATGGCATGGGCCAGCATGGTTTTGCCAGTTCCCGGCTCTCCCTTTAGCAGAAGAGGCATTTCCAAGGCAATGGAGACGTTAACGATCTTTGCCAGTTCTTCATCGAGCACGTACTTAGAGGCGCCGGAAAACTTTGTTGTTTGAACCGAATTTTGCATGATGAATGATCTCCCGTTAGATTGAGTTCCCAATAGTGCCAATTTATCCCAAAATTTAAATTTAACCTATTATGTGAATTGCTTTCAACTTGCGAAGAACGGATTTGTTTCGGTCGTTTCGATTGACAGGGACGTTGATATTTGTTAACCTGTTTAGCCTTAGTGGTTGACAATTAGGAAGCCTTTTGGGGCGAAGGGCAACAAGACCCTTCTGAGAGAAAGGGTTCTTCATGTCTATTGAAAAACTTAGATTGATGGTTCTTGCTTCGCTGATGGCAGCATTGACGGCTGTTGGGGCTTATATCTATATACCCATTGGACCTGTGCCTGTGGTTCTCACGAATCTGTTTGTCTTCCTTTCAGGTCTTCTGCTGGGAAGCCGCTGGGGATTGGCCAGTGTTGCCGTTTACCTAGTGATAGGTGCCATGGGAATACCGGTCTTTGCTGGAGGAAAGGGAGGGCTCGTCCATTTTGTAGGCCCTACAGGAGGCTACCTTGTGGGCTTTGCTGTCGCGGCCTGGATAGTTGGTCTTATTTCAGAGCGGTTACGCGGGTCCACTGTTCATGATGTATTAAGCGTCTCTGTCGGGGCACTGGCGGTTTACGGAGTTGGAATTCCCTGGCTGAAATGGATGACGGGTATGTCTTGGTCGAAGAGCGTATGGGTGGGGATGGTTCCTTTTGTCCTTGGTGACATTCTGAAGGCTGCGGGCGCGGTAATGTTGGCCCGGGCGATTCGACCTGTATTGAAACGGTCAGAGCGGGGACTTCATTCATGATTGAAATCCTGGATCTTCATCACCGATATCCTGATGGAACTCACACCTTGAAAGGAATCAACCTTACCATCCTGAAGGGTGAATTTGTTCTCATCTGTGGTCCAAATGGAAGCGGGAAGACAACTCTGACACGGGTCATGGGGGGTCTGTTAGAGCCCACGGGAGGACATGTTTGCATCAATGGGCTGGACACGATGAAGAAATCTCGGGAAGTGCGGCGTCTTGTAGGGATGGTTTTTCAGGATCCAGAAAGTCAAATTGTCGGAGAGACTGTTGGGGAGGATCTGGCTTTCGGACCTGAAAACATGGGTTTATCGACAGAAAAGGTTTCCCAGCGAGTCGAGCACGCTTTGAAGGTGATGGGGCTTGAAGGGCTATCGGAGAAGCCGTGCTATCTACTTTCAGGAGGAGAAAAGAGACGTCTTGCGATTGCAGGAGTGTTGGCGATGGATCCGGAGATCGTTTTGTTCGACGAACCCTTTTCCTATCTCGATTACCCGGGCACTCGGGAAGTCTTGTATCATATGGTACGCCTCCATCATGAAGGACGTACACTCGTGGTGACCACCCATGATGTTGAAAAGGTGATCGCGCATGTAAACCGGATTGTTGTAATTCAGGGAGGAGAGTTGAAAGCCGAGGGACCTCCGGAGGCCTTGGTTGCCGAACTTGCGCGGTTTGACGTTCGACCTCCTTGCTCTACCCTTCTTGGGCAAGAAAGGATTTCATGGCTCAACGACTAGCACTTCACTACTTTCCTGGTCACTCTCTTCTCCATCGGTGGGACGGGCGATGTAAATTCTTAGCCCTTCTGATGATCACGGCGACGTTACTGCAGGTTAGGGTGGGATGGCTTGTGCTGAATTCCATCGTGCTTGTTGTGCTATTTAGGGTCTCTGGACTCCCGCTAAAGCGGTTGTGGGATGATGTTCGAGGTTGGATGATCTTCATCGGTCTTCTCTTCTTGTATCACGGCTTCTTCACGCCCGGGCGACGGATTGATTTTCTTCCATGGATTCCCCTCAGCAGGGAGGGAATTTACATTGGAGGCCTAACGTGCTGGCGTTTAAGCGTTGTTCTTGGCTATGCAGTCCTATTCACTGCCGTTACGCGTCCGCGGGAAGTGAGGGACTTCTTTATGTGGCTCCTTGAACCAGTTCCCTTCGTTTCTGGAAGACGGGTTGGGATGATGGTGTCTCTGACGCTTCGCTTTTTCTCATTGATTCTAGACCAAGCGGAGGAGATTCGCCTGGCATGTATGGCTCGTCTTGGCGACCAGACAAGGCGCCCGTTCCGGAAACTGAAAACGCGAGTCCTGCCGATCGTTCATCGATCTTTTTCACGGGTCGAGGATATGACG
>Ga0102851_10001978_pt1 | contig 12129 bp, 12 predicted proteins | sample Mud3Dept3metaG_FD_79558 | JGI IMG/M metagenome (GOLD analysis project Ga0102851, IMG submission 79558) | Freshwater wetland microbial communities from Ohio, USA, analyzing the effect of biotic and abiotic controls - Mud 3 Core 4 Depth 3... | ecosystem: Environmental > Aquatic > Freshwater >... | reverse complement strand
TCATAGCCCACATACCCAGGCGGTGCACCAATCAAACGAGATACAGCATGGCGTTCCATATACTCAGACATATCAAAGCGATGTAAGTGAATACCAAGTGCATAGGCTAACTGCCTTGCTACTTCAGTTTTCCCGACTCCTGTTGGACCTGAGAAAAGAAATGAACCTACTGGTTTCCGTGGATTACCTAGTCCACTCCTTGCCATCTTGATGGCTGCAGTCAGTGCATTGATTGCATTATCCTGCCCAAAAACGACGGCTTTCATATCACGCCCCAGTGTTTTCAACTTGTTGCGATCATTCGTGGAAATATTCTGCGGAGGAATTCGTGCAATTTTGGCTACTACATTCTCAATTTCACTTTTACCAATAATCTTACGTTTCTTCGATTTTGGCAATATACGTTGAGCAGCGCCTGCTTCATCAAGCACGTCAATTGCTTTGTCTGGTAAGTGCCTATCATTAATATAGCGTTCTGACAATTCCGCCGCAGAGATCAGCGCACTGGTAGTATATTTAACTTTATGGTGCTGTTCATAGCGTGATTTCAGGCCACGTAAAATAGCTACTGTTTCATCCACACTGGGTTCGTTAACTTCAATTTGTTGGAAACGCCTTGATAAGGCATGATCTTTCTCAAAGATTCCACGATATTCACTAAAAGTTGTTGCACCAATACATCTTAATTGTCCAGTGCTTAAAACTGGCTTCAAAAGATTTGATGCATCCAAGACTCCACCTGAAGCAGCTCCAGCGCCAATTAATGTATGAATCTCATCAATAAACAAAATAGCTGTCGGATTATCGGTCAGTTGTTTTAGTAGTGTTTTTAAGCGTTGCTCAAAATCTCCCCGATACTTGGTACCAGCCAATAATGCCCCCATATCGAGCGCATAAATTTGATGCTTCAATAATAATTCTGGCACATCTTCTTCAACAATGCGCTTTGCTAAACCTTCTGCAATTGCAGTTTTCCCTACACCCGCTTCTCCGACCAATAAGGGATTATTTTTACGACGCCGACATAATGTTTGTATGACACGTTCGATTTCCTTTTCACGACCTATCAAGGGGTCAATTTTATTAATCAGCGCCAAGTGGTTAAGATTTACCGTGTAATTCTCGAGCAAACCACCAGAATTGGATTCATGCTCGCTATCCCCTTCATTTCCAGTTTTAGCATCATTCTCGTGTGGCATTTTTCGAATATTATGCGAAATATAATTGACTATATCCAAACGTGTTACACCTCTCTGATGCAAGAAATAAACAGCATGTGAATCTTTTTCACCAAATATTGATACAAGTACATTAGCACCAGTAACTTCTTTCTTTCCCGATGACTGAACATGCAATATAGCTCGCTGGATAACACGCTGAAAACCTAATGTTGGCTGTGTATCAACTTCTTCATTACCATTAATAATCGGTGTATGACGTGTTATATGATCCAGCAATACTGATCGCAAATCTTCAATATCTACCAAACAAGCATTTAATACTTCAGCAGCACTTGCATTGTCGAGCATCGCCAGCAGCAAGTGCTCCACTGTAATGAATTCATAGCGTTTTTGTCTAGATTCTACAAACGCCATATGTAAACTGACCTCTAAATCCGGAGCAATCATTTCAGTTTTCCTCCATCACACACCTAAGTGGGTGTTGATTCTTTCTCGAAAATTCAACCACCTGCTTAACCTTGGTGCTTGCAATATCACTTGGGTATACACCACACACACCGACTCCCTCCGTATGCACTTTTAACATTATTCGTGTTGCCTGTTCTTGATTCATGGAAAAAAATATCTTCAACACCTCAATAACAAACTCCATAGGTGTAAAGTCATCATTCAATAATAAGATCTTATACATTGGAGGAGATTTCTGTTTAATCTTCTCCTGCACAAGAATAATGGCTTCTAAGTCTCTCTCCGTCGTAACCATTTTCCCTACTAAATTCTATTCATCAAAAATAGTAGTATAGTAAAAAAATACTTCATTACCATCATATTTGATGATTACGATAAAATTTTCAAGTATCTTGAAACAATTACCCAATTCTTATACACAAATATGGTGTAACCACTTGACTTTAACCCCGGATTTGCGTAAAACAGTATGTGGCGTTTGGCTTCAAGTTCTCTGCGGTACCAGTTTTATCCGTCAATGGTCTTGAAATTCAAATAGTGTTAGGGTTTCCGGCCCAGTTTCTTAATATAGGAAGTAGAAATGGCAACAGGTACAGTAAAATGGTTCAATGATTCCAAAGGTTTTGGTTTTATTACTCCTGATGATGGTAGCGAAGATTTATTTGCACACTTTTCAGCAATCAACATGTCTGGATTTAAAACACTCAAAGAAGGCCAAAAAGTGAGCTTTGATGTCACTCAAGGCCCGAAAGGAAAACAAGCCTCTAATATCCAATCCGCTTAACTGTTTGTTCAGAAAACTGGCGTAGACTTATTGACACAGTAAGATCATAAAGATATATAGTAGTTTCCCCCTTGTCACTATGACAAGGGGTGTTCTTTTGTTGTTGTTGTTTATTGCTGGCATCCTTTCAGCTCAAACGTTCAATTATCGCATTACCAAATACCGAGCAAGAAACTTTCTTAGCATCAATCATTTGTCGCGCAAAATCATAAGTGACTATCTTATCTTGAATAGTTGTTTCCATTGCTTTGATAAGCATATCAGCTGCTTCTATCCAACCTAAATGACGCAACATCATTTCTGCCGATAAAATAATTGAACCAGGATTTACCTGATCTTTTCCAGCATATTTAGGTGCTGTACCATGTGTTGCCTCAAAGATTGCAACAGAATCACTGAGATTAGCGCCTGGTGCAATTCCTATTCCACCAACTTGGGCAGCCAGTGCATCAGAAATATAATCACCATTCAAGTTCAAAGTTGCTACCACATCATACTCTTCCGGACGTAACAAAATTTGCTGTAAGAAAGCGTCAGCAATCACATCCTTAATGATAATTCCGCCTTTCTCTAACGGCAACTTCATCCAGGGCCCTCCATCCAACAACTCTGCCCCGAATTCTTTAACAGCCAAGGCATAACCCCATTTCTTGAATGCACCTTCAGTAAACTTCATAATATTACCTTTATGCACAAAAGTAACCGATTGACGCTTATTATCTATAGCATATTGAATTGCCTTCCGAACAAGACGTTCTGTACCCTCTCTTGAAACCGGTTTGATACCAATACCAGACGTCTGAGGAAAGCGTATATTTGTTACCCCCATATCCTTAATGAGGAAATCAATTACTCTCTTAACAGATTCCGATTCTGCCTCCCATTCTATACCTGCATAGATATCTTCAGAATTTTCTCGGAAAATCACCATATCCGTTTTTTCTGGATTCTTTACTGGACTTGGTACACCGTTAAAATAACGTATAGGTCGCAAACAAATATACAAATCCAGTTGCTGGCGTAGCGCTACGTTAATTGAACGTATACCTCCACCAATAGGTGTTGTTAAAGGGCCTTTAATTGAAACCACAAACTCTTTAGCTGCTTGTAAAGTCTCTTCCGGCAACCAAACGTCAGATCCATAAATTTGTGTTGATTTTTCACCTGCATAGATTTCCATCCATGAGATCTTGCGTCGACCTCCATAAGCTTTCTCAACCGCTGAATCGACAACTCTCCGCATTACCGGAGTAATATCAATACCAACACCATCCCCTTCAATAAAAGGAATAATGGGATTATCTGGTACATTTAATGAATTATCATCATTGACCTGAATTCTCTTACCATCAATGGGTACTCTTATATGCTGATACATAGTATCTCCAACTATTGGAATATCAAATGCAATTTATAAAAAATTACTGCCTTCTTAATTTCTTACTGATAAGAATTCAAACTATCCATGCTCCAGCATGAGCCATGAAGGATGAAAAGATCTTATGGCACGCGTAACTATTCACCCCAAACACTCTTTAATTCAATCAGAAGAACAAGAAATGACGGAATCATTAAACTTACGTAATAAAAATTTATCATACTGCGCAGAAACAATTGCTATAAATGACCCTTCTAACTAAGAATCAGTCCTTGTGAGTTTCGGATAAGATATTCTAGTCATCAATGTAATTTTTATGAAAAAGCTGTATCTTCCCTTGCTCATTACAAGATAAATTATCTCAATTTAAAATAAACTGTGTATATTTCTAACTATAATTTCATTATACGTGTAAACACGATGCCTTTCTATGACGAAAAGTAAGCTTGTTAATGTTTATTTGCTGAATCAAATATTAGAAGTACGAACATAATCACCTAATTAGAAAATTCTCGAGCTGCATAACGTAAATCGTAATATTGGATAAGCAGCATCTCATTTAATTTCTAGAATCACTATACAGTGACTCGTATCATAACAATGAATTTAAATCTTCTCATTCCCAATCTGTTTTGGCCTGATGTATCACAGTCAGAAATTTATAATGATTTATCAATGCCATCTTTAGAAATACTGTTATCAAAAAGTATTTCTACTCAGAGCCAATCACAAGAAATGGAAACATGGTTATGCAAGGCGTTTAATGTAGCAAAACAGCAAAACAGCTGGCCTATTGCACCAATAATGTTACACACCGATGGATCTAGCTTGATGAAAGCCAGTAAAGATTTCTGGATGCGTGCCGATCCTGTCCATCTACGTATTGAGCAAAATCATATCATGTTAGCTGACAGTCAGGCTTTCCAGATTTCTAAAGAAGAAGCTGAACTAATGGTGCAAGATCTAAATCGCAATCTAGGTAATCACAATTTTTCTTTCTTGCCATTACGCCCTGACCGCTGGTATATCCGAACATCTAGAACGCCGGAAATTCAGACATATACACTCAGTCAGGTCACATGTATGAACATTAATAATTTCTTGCCAACAGGCAATGAAAGCATCATTTGGCATAAAATTTTCAATGAAATTCAGATGTTGCTTCATGAACATCCAATTAATCAAGCACGCGAATCTCGTGGAGAATTAATCATCAACAGTGTTTGGTTCTGGGGAGGAGGAAATATGCCGCAATCTATACAATCTTCTTATACACATGTATGGAGTAATGATGACTTACCCCGCGCATTAACATTAGTAGCCAATAACACAAACCATTCAAAGTTACCTTCCGATGCTAACCAATGGCTCCAAGCTGAAATATCTGGAAATCATCTTTTAGTATTGGATACTTTGCTTGGAAAAGCCAAATATAGAAATGCCTATGACTGGCGTGAAACTCTAAAGAGTATGGAACAAAATTGGTTCTCTCCCTTATATACAGCACTTAAAAAAGGGAAAATTAATCAACTGACTATTACAGCTCTTAATGAAACTTCATCTCAGGACTTTGTGATAACACGTTCTAATTTATGGAAATTCTGGTTAATAACCAGACCTCTTTCCTCATATACAGTGAAACACTAGCTAAATAAACAACCGTTACAATATTATTCTAGTATGGCAGTAACTCATATTAAGAATCTCAGATATTAAGAATAAGGAACCGTCGTGCAAAAAACCTCTCTATTTAATATTGTCAAGCCATATTTGGCAGCTTGTATTGCTCTAATACTTGCAATTGCTCTTATAGCCGACACATACTTTGTCAGTGAAATCGCATTACACTGGTCAGCAGTATTATGGCTTTGCTTAATCTTCGTAATACTACTAATAATCATCCAAATAGCGCGCACAGAAAAAGATATCAAAAGCTATTCGGATCAATTATTAGTTAGCAAGGAGAGGCTTGCAAATGAGATTAAACATCGGCTATGGGCTGAAAAAACAACTTCTGAAAGCAAAGTAAAATCACAGTTTATCGATGAAAATATTCCTGTTATGCTAGCCTATTTTAATATTGATCTACGTTGCCGTTACCATAATCGAATATTTCGTCGATGGTTTGGATTAAAACCAGATCAGATAGATGGACGACTTCTAAAGGAATTCTCAAACGAAGAATTTTTCTCTGGAATTAAAAATAGTATTGAAGAAATCCTAACTGGAAAAACAGTACATAACGAGCGTATTCTTAAATCTACCAAAGGCTTTCCATATATTTTCACTGAACAATATATTCCGCATCTCGATAACAAGGGAAAAACAATCGGCTTCTATACGCTACATACTCCTCGCGCACAAGAAAAGAGTCGCACTTCATCAAAAAACAAAGCAGAAACTTCAGCCCAACCAGAGCTTCATAAAACTAATGAAGCACTCGCTAGAGACATTACAAATCTTCAGAGTACTCAGACATCTAAATCAGGAATTACAGCTGCACGCATTGTTCAAGCAATTGAGGGGGGAGAATTTAATCTTTATTGCCAAAAGATCAACTCTATCAAATCTACCGCCACCTCATCTTCACATTATGAGATTCTGATTCGGATGAATGAGGAAGAAAATAACCTGATGCCCCCAGGCTCATTTTTACCCTTTGTAGATCAATTTAAAATGATGCCACAACTGGATCGATGGATAGTAGATCATATCGTACAATGGTTATCAGTCCACCCCAGAGCTAATTCAATATTTTGTCTTAATGTAGCTAAAGATACTTTAAGTGATCATACTTTCCCTGGTTTTATTCAAGATCAATTACAAAAAATGAAAGTATCTGCTTCAAATCTTTGCTTTGAGGTTGAAGTGTTAGATGCAGAAACCAATACTGCAGATACACTCATTTTCGCGCAAAAAATTCGTGAGTTAGGCTGCCTAGTTTCACTATGCAGCTTTAGCCATAGCCCAAGCTCATTAGAATTACTCGACAAAATGAAAGTTGATTACTTAAAAATTGATGGAAGTCTGGTTTGCAATATCCTTCGTGATGAGGAAGATTTAGAAAAAGTAATAACCATTAATCAACTAGCCCACAAAGCCGAGATGAAAACAATAGCTGAATTAGTTGAAACTGATGACATTATTGCAAAGTTACACGAAGTTGGTGTGGATTATGCCCAAGGATTTGGTATTGCGAAGCCTCATCCGCTCAAAGAGCTCAAATCATAGATCACTTAAAATCTACCGAACAGCCAATAGAAATAATTAATATTTTCTAATAACTTGCACTAGTTTCGATCAGACAAAAGCGCTTGAAAGAGAGAGAGAGAGAGAGAGAGAGAGAGAGAGAGAGCGTTACCGAGTTTGATATGGGTATTGAATCCTTAATCAAACGAATTATGAGCGTATCCAGAGATATATGTCACTGCCGGATGTAAACCGACACAGCGTGCTGATTGAGCCCATATTTTCCATTATAAACCAATGGCGTTTGCAAACGTTTCCACAAAACCATTTTGCAGGAATTCTATCAAGTAACTTTCCACAAGAAACTCTATATGGCTTGAAGTTTTTACAAAAAGACCTGGGCAGCTGGATTGATTATTACAATAATGAAAGAATTCATCAGGGCAAAATCTGTAATGGGGAAAGAGATTTGGAACAGCAAAAACTTGAACCAAATCTAATCTGACAGATACCCTTCAATCCCGGTAACTGTCCGATCAGATCTGAGTTAGTGCAAATTAATTGCTTCTTTTTTCAAAAATCTACTCAGATGCTTTCTAAGCAAATCAACCTATCATAGTGTCATAGCGCTTTGACCATATGCTCAACGACTTTCTTGGCGTCTCCAAATATCATCATGGTCTTATCCATATAGAACAAATCATTGTCAAGACCGGCATAACCCACAGCCATACTACGTTTAACAACCATAACTGTGCGTGCTTTATAAGCATCCAGTATCGGCATGCCATAGATTGGGCTACCCGGAACATTTGCTGCCGGATTCACTACATCATTTGCACCCAACACCAATACAACATCAGTATTCGAAAAGTCACTGTTGATTTCTTCCATTTCCAGAACGTGTTCATAAGGAATCTCGGCTTCTGCTAGCAACACATTCATGTGCCCTGGCATGCGTCCAGCTACCGGATGAATAGCAAAACGTACATTAACCCCTTTTTCATACAGTAACTCAGCCAATTCCTTGACAGCATGTTGTGCCCTTGCAACTGCCAAGCCATATCCAGGGACAATAATTACACTATCTGCATTGCCCATTAAGAAAGCAGCATCTTCAGCACTCCCGCTACGGTATGTCTTCTGTACGCCATCATCTGCGGCTACCGTACCACTATCGCTACCAAAACCACCCAGTATGACTGATAGAAATGGTCGATTCATGGCCTTACACATAATATAGGAAAGAATCGCACCCGAACTGCCTACCAATGATCCAGCGATGATCAACATCGGATTACCCAGAGAGAAACCAATACCAGCTGCGGCCCAACCAGAATATGAGTTAAGCATAGATATCACCACTGGCATATCTGCGCCGCCAATAGGAATAATAATCAGGAACCCTAAGATAAAGGCAACTGCGGTCATGGCAATAAATGCTGTCCAGTTCGTTGTTTCACTAAAGAAGAACCACAAACCAAATCCAATCATGATGATGGCTAGCATCAGATTAATCATATGCTGGCCACTAAAAACAATCGGTGTGCCACTCATGCGGCCAGATAATTTCAGGAATGCGATTACTGAGCCTGACCATGTCATGGCGCCTATAAAGGTACCTAGGAACAATTCCAGTTTACTGCCTGCTGGTAGAATTTCAGGTAAGCCGAATGAAACTGGATTATTAACAGCTGCAATAGCAATAAACACAGCTGCCAAACCAACCAGTGAATGCATAAATGCCACCAGTTCTGGCATTGCTGTCATTTGTACACGCTGCGCAACAATAGCGCCAATAATGCCGCCCACTGCAATACAACCCAGAATCAATAGCCAGTTCACGGTAAGCGTCAGGGTTGTGGCAACAGCAATCGCCATACCAACCATACCGAACAAATTTCCACGGCGCGCAGATTCAGGCGAGCTTAGGCCCTTTAGTGCCAGTATAAAAAATACTGAAGCAACTAAATATGCAAGTGCTACCATATTTGCTGACATTTAGGCATTTCCTTTTTTTTCTTTTTTCCTGAACATTTCCAGCATACGTTGACTCACTAGAAATCCACCAAAAACATTAATCGCAGCCAGTGTCACTGCAACAGCGCCTAACCAGACACCCCAATCAGTTTCAGCCGGTCCAGCCGCTAGCATTGCACCCACAAGAATAATGCCAGAAATTGCGTTAGTCACTGACATCAAAGGGGTATGCAAAGCTGGTGTAACATTCCATACGACATGATAGCCAACAAAAATTGCCAGCACAAAAACTGTTAGATTGATAATAACTGGATCAATTTCACCAATCATGATTACTCCTTTAAAATTCGTTAACTGTCCGTTCTGAACGTAACAATTGATATAGAATGATATTTTGCTTGAACTTGCCGTCAATTATGATTGACTGACAATTTCCCCGCCCGTACAAACCAACGTTCCAGCAATAATCTCATCTCCACGATCTACTTTAAGTTCGCCGCTTTCTGGATCAAGCATCAAGTTGAGGAAGTTCATCAAGTTTCGTGCATACAACGTGCTGGAATCCGCTGCCACCAACCCCGGAATATTTGCGATACCAATTAGATGTACGCCGTGTTTAACCACAGTCTTGTTTAACTCTGACAGTGGGCAATTACCGCCTGCTTCAACAGCCATATCCACAATAACCGAGCCTGGTTTCATGGCTTGGACTGTTTCTTGTTTGATCAAAACGGGGGCTGGACGCCCAGGAATTAAAGCAGTAGTAATAATAATATCTGCTGCGATCGCACGCTCATGCACTAACTCGCCCTGACGACGCTTATAGTCATCAGACATTTCAGCCGCATATCCACCTGCTGTTTCAGCTTTTGCCTTTTCTTCATCACTGAGCGGTACTTCCACAAATTTAGCACCCAGACTTTCTACTTGTTCTTTTGCTGCTGGTCGCACATCAAATGCTTCGACCACAGCGCCCAGTCTTTTCGCTGTCGCAATAGCTTGCAAGCCAGCAACACCTGCGCCCAAGACCAGAACTCGTGCTGCTTTCACGGTGCCCGCTGCCGTCATTAGCATGGGAAAGAATCTTTGATAAACATTAGCTGCCATGATCACAGATTTATAGCCAGCAATATTTGCCTGTGATGATAGGACATCCATATTTTGCGCTCGAGAAATACGTGGCAGCTTCTCCATCGCAAATGCAGTCAGCCCATGTTGAGCTAATACGTCTATGCCATCCTTTTGGTGCGGTGACAGAAGACCCAGCAACACAGCATCCTTACGCATCATTGCTAATTCATTGGGTTCTGGGCCACGTACCTTGAGCACAATTTGTGATTGCGCATACAACTCAGTCACATCAGTGACTATAGTTGCACCTGCCTCTTGATATGCTGAGTCCGGTATACTGGCACCTGCACCAGCTCCTGACTGCACTGATACTTTATGAATACCCTTAGCAGTAAATTTTTTCACGGTCTCCGGTGTAGCTGCTACACGCGTTTCTCCCCCGCGAATCTCTGCAGGTATGCCTATATGCATTGATGATCTCCCTTTTCTTGCCAACCTACTTGCAAATAAAAACCAAAGTTGTGCTTAACACTTTTAATGAATCGTGAATTATAAATCAATTTGCACGTAATGCATTACTTGGATCAGGAAAAACTTGATCTGGCTTGATTTTCTGATTACTCGCACAGTCAATCACGTTGATTATAGCCATCTTGACCATCAATTAATGATGAATGAATTATGAATTTAACTACGGTTCCTAATGCATCTCCCATGAAATAAATTCTGCAGCAGTTAATGACCCAGTGATGTAATTACCCTGTACTTTATTACAGTCAGCAGACATTACCCAATCCAGATCTGCTTGATCCTCAATGCCTTCAACAACTATATTCATACCAAACGCCCGACCTACTCGCATACTCGATTCGAGAATGGCATTCGGCTTAACCATCTCAACCTACATGACCTCATTCACAACAAAGGCTATTTGAGTACACCCGTTGCCACATATAATGTGGGATGTCCAGATGATAAGTTCAGTGTTATTTAAAACCCCAGCCAAATAATATGCTCCACTGGACACTGACTGTAATTCCATTAACGGTGAAACACATTCAACATCCTTAGGCTCTATCGCATATTGCGTATCTTGTGTGCGCACACGTATCACTCGGCGCATTGAATCCGGAACATCTGAAGCATTTTCAGATGCTGTAGCTGCAACATGTTCTGTTTGTTGAATACCCACCATTTGATCTCACTCAATTTTGAGTTGAGCAGGATATTTTCTTTCTACTTCACGCTGTTTAAACAACGTCCGATCCATCGGTTAGTCAGCTTCTCCTGTACAGTATTCTGGCGTAAACGTGTTGCCAAACCAGAGAAATCAACCTGATCAAGTGGTTGATCCTGATTAAAACAAGAAAACACGTAAGTTATTTCTCCGGTTTCCGGATCCTGATGCGGCTGCAAGCACTGTGCACAAATTTCCTTCATCATGCACTGCATTGGAGAGTTAATCGAGCCAATGGCGAAATGATCTGCTTTTAAGTAAGGCTTTAGTTGGTTATGGCGAGCCACACCCACCGCTGCCATCATACGATCTGAACCAATCGCAATAATATGATCAGCGTCCGCCAATGCTACTGACTGAGTGCCTAATTCACCGCTGGCATAAGCAACCATGGCTTGTACAATATTACCCACATAGCTTTTATCCTGCGGACGAGTTGCTTCAAAACCTGGAGATTCATCACAACACCAAACAACAATATCTGCTGCTGCTTCGATTTCGGCCACTTTATAACGATCAACCCGCTTTTTATAGCCTGCAAAATACAAAACCTTAGATCCTGCTGCACGCATCGCTGCGCCAATAGAAAACAACACAGCGTTACCTAAACCACCACCCACCAGCGCTACGGTTTTACCCGATGGAATCTCTGTCGGCGTCCCGGTGGGGCCCATCAGTACAACCGGTTCGCCCGGTTTCAGCATCGCGCACAGATTAGAAGACCCACCCATTTCCAAAACAATGAGTGAAACCAATCCACGTTCAATATCTACAGATGCGCCTGTCAGCGCAAGGCCTTCCATCGCTAGCCGGGTATCCCCAGCGATTGTTGCCAGGGTTG
>Ga0102851_10001972_pt1 | contig 12138 bp, 15 predicted proteins | sample Mud3Dept3metaG_FD_79558 | JGI IMG/M metagenome (GOLD analysis project Ga0102851, IMG submission 79558) | Freshwater wetland microbial communities from Ohio, USA, analyzing the effect of biotic and abiotic controls - Mud 3 Core 4 Depth 3... | ecosystem: Environmental > Aquatic > Freshwater >... | reverse complement strand
TCCTCAAAAGACCCTGGATTCATCCCCTCTTCTACTTAGCGATGAATTGGGGGTTTCACCGATTGACAAAAACATGGTAAATTTAGAAAGAACAGGGGAGAGGGAAAGGTCGCCGACGCGCCATAGCCGCTTTGGCGACGGCGCGGTGAGGGGGAAAGAACGGACTATTTCACCAATTGGAAGAAACATGCTAAAATAAGAACTTATGGATATTCATTTTTTTAAAATCGCCTCCTTTCTCTACCTCTTTGCGACGTTGGCCTATTTGGCATATGTTCTTTCCCTCAAAGGAGTCTTCTCTAAAATAGCAGCCACCATCGTATCCTTTGGCTTCGCCTCCCATACCCTGGCCATCCTCACGAGGTATTTCGAAGCGGGCTATACGCCTGTGACCAATCTCTATGAATCTCTTTCTTTCTTCGCATGGATGATCATCGGCCTCTTGTTGATGGCCAACCTTAAGTATAAGGTCAAGGTTTTGGGTTCCTTTCTCACTCCCATAGCTCTGATCCTGATGCTCTTCGCCCTTGCCCTTCCGAAAGAAATCCTTCCCTTGGCTCCTGTTTTAAGGAGCTTCTGGCATCCTTTCCATGTGATCTTTGCTTTCTTGGGCAACGCGATCTTCGCCCTGACCTTCTGTTTTGCAGTGATGTATCTGATTCAGGAACATCAGCTCAAATCAAAAAAAATGGGGGCAATCGCCAAGAGACTTCCTTCCCTGAGCCTCCTGGACGATCTGAGCTACCTTTCCCTCAAGTTCGGGTTTCCACTATTGACCCTGGGGATCATCACAGGGGCTGTCTGGGCAGAATATGCCTGGGGAAGGTACTGGAACTGGGATCCCAAGGAGACATGGTCCCTGATCACTTGGCTTCTCTATGCGGCACTCCTTCACCAGCGACTGACCGTTGGGTGGAGGGGGCGGAAGGCCGCTCTTATGGCCATTGTAGGTTTTCTTGCTGTCCTCTTCACATTTTTAGGAGTGAACCTCCTTCTTCCGGGACTGCATACTTATTCCAAATGGCAGTGATGAATACAGGGTGAGGGTGAGGTTCTTGTTAATATGGAACTTCTCGTTATCGGATTAAATCACAATACGGCACCCATCGAGATCCGCGAATGTCTGGCCTTCCCGGAAGATAAACTGGAAGAGGCCCTCTCCAGGGTGCATGCCCTTTCTCCGGTGAAAGAAGACATGATCGTCTCTACCTGCAATCGGGTGGAGGTTTATGCCGCCACGCGAGAGACTGAAAATGCGATTCACGATTTGAAGGATTTCCTCTCCCAATATCACGGAATCTCCTTGAAGGAATTCGAAAAAAGTCTTTATATTCATGTCGGGGAAGAAGCCGTCAGGCATATTTTTCGAGTCGCCTCCAGCCTGGATTCAATGGTTTTAGGGGAACCTCAGATTTTAGGCCAGATCAAAGACGCCTACGACATCTCGCAGCGGGCCAACACCTCGGGTCTGATTCTCCATCGACTCCTCCATCGGGCCTTCCATGTGGCAAAAAGGATAAGAACCGAGACGAAAATTGCTATCAGTGCTGTTTCGGTCAGTTCTGTGGCGGTCGAGTTAGCCGAAAAAATTTTTGGAACTCTCGAAAGGAAAACCGTTTTGCTCATTGGAGCAGGGGAGATGTGTGAGCTGGCCGCCCGACACCTTGTCGCGGGAGGGGTGGAGAGAATGTGGGTGACCAACCGCACTTATGAACGGGCCGTGTCGCTGGCTCAGGAATTTAAGGGCGAAGCCATCCCATTTGAAGATTTGACACAGGGTTTGAAGAAGACCGATATTGTGATTAGCGCTACCAACTCCCCCCAATATCTCATCGGATACGACCAAATCGCCAAGGTGATGAAGGATCGAAAGCAGAAACCGATTTTCTTCATCGATATCGCCGATCCTCGAGATATCGAGCCCAAAGTCGGTGATATGGAGAATGTGTACCTCTACAATATCGATGACCTTCAAAAGGTGGCCAATGAAAACGTCAAGGATCGCGAAAAGGAAGCCAAAAAGGCCGAAACCCTCGTTCAAGACGAGGTGGTGAAATTCGTCAACTGGTACCGCTCTCTGGATGTGACCCCCACCATCGTGGCCTTAAGAAAGAAGTTTGAAGAAATCAGAAAGAAGGAGTTGGAGAAGACCCTTTCCCTCCATCCCAATCTGTCTGACAAAGAGAAGAAGTCTTTGGAGGCCCTCACCTCTGCGATCATCAATAAGATTCTCCACACGCCCGTCACTCTTCTTAAGCAAACCAATGAAGAGGCGATGGCGGACCTTTATCTCGACGCCCTCCGTGCTCTCTTTGGACTGTCAGAAACATCCTTAGAAACAACTTTGAAAAAATTAGAAGACACGGAAGAAAAGGAGGAAACCAATCTCGAAGATGCCTTCTGAGCTCAAAATCGGCACCCGTGGAAGCCAGCTTGCCCTCTTTCAGGCCAATTGGGTAAAGGATCAGGTGGGCAAGGCCCATCCCGACCTCAACATCACGCTGATCAAGATCAAAACCACAGGGGATAAAATCCAGGATGTCCCCCTGGCGAAAATCGGAGGAAAGGGCCTCTTCGTTAAAGAAATCGAGGAATCCCTCCTACAAAAAAAGATCGACCTCGCCGTCCACAGCATCAAGGATGTCCCGACCGAATTTCCTCAAGGCCTCCATCTTTCTGCCATCACCAAGAGAGAGGATCCCCGGGATGTCTTCATCTCAAGGGACGGGAGGACACTAAAAACTCTCCCTCCAGGGGCAAAGATTGGCACAAGCAGTTTGAGGCGGCAGGCCCAATTGCTCCATTTCAGAAATGACTTTGAGTTGATTCCCCTGAGGGGAAACCTGGATACGCGACTGAAAAAGTTGAGAACGATGAACCTTGACGGAATTGTGCTGGCCCTCGCCGGGGTAAGAAGGCTGGGCCTTGAGGAGAGGGTCACAGAAATTATTCCCGCGGACATTTCCCTCCCGGCGATCGGACAGGGGGCATTGGGAATTGAGACAAGAATGGATGACAAGGAAGTGGAGGGGCAAATCCGATTTCTCAACGATCGAGACTCATCCATCTCCGTAACTGCGGAGAGAGCCTTCCTGAAGAAATTGGAAGGAGGCTGTCAGGTCCCTCTTGCCGCTTATGCTCGAACCTCGGGGAGGACCCTGCACGTGGATGGTTTAGTGGGATCGATCGACGGGAAGAGGCTCATCAGGCATCATGTGGAGGGGCCCGTCGAGAATGCAGAATCACTCGGGATCGAACTGGCCGAGGTCCTCTTGGGCAAAGGAGCAAAAGAGATCCTGGATGAGGTCTACCAGAGATCAGGCCCTGTCATCTCAATTTAAGAAATGAATACAAAAAACCTCGACGGAAAGAGAATTCTGATCACCCGAGCCCGCGAGCAGTCAGGGGACTTTGCGGCCCAGCTTGAAAAACTTGGAGCAGAGGTCATTGCGTTTCCCACCATTGAGATTGTCCCTCCGCTCCACTGGGGAGACGTCGACCGCACCATGGACCGGCTCAAATCCTACCACTGGATCATCTTCACCAGTGCGAACGGAGTCACCTTCTTCTGGCAAAGGATGAAGGAAAGGGGCAAGAATCTTCGTCTCCCCTCATCTCTAAAAGTATGCGCCATCGGCCCTGCGACGGCCGACCGATTAAAGAAGAAGAGAGTCTCCGTCCACTACATCCCAAAAGAGTTTATTGCTGAGTCGATTCTTGATGGATTTGAAAAAATGGCGATCACAGGAAAAAGGATCCTTCTGGCTCGGGCTAAAAAGGCACGCGATGTTCTCCCGGAAGGATTGAGAGATTTGGGCGCGGAAGTGGATGTGGTGGCGGTTTATCGGACGATCCGGCCAAGGGGCGGATCGAAGAGATTGAGACGACTCCTCACGGAGGGAAAAATCGACGTGATCGCCTTCACCTCTTCTTCCACGGTCAGTCATTTTGCCGAACTGCTTAAGAACGAAGATCTTAGAAAGCTGTTAACGGGGATCGCGATTGCTTGTATCGGTCCGGTAACGGCCAGGACGGCGAAGGAATGGGGATTGAAAGTCCGGATTCAGCCAAAACAATATACCATCCCTGGTCTGACCCGAGCGATCGCCGAGTATTTTAATCTTTCCAATCCCGTTTCATAATCATGTAGCGTCGGCATTTATTGCCGACGTTTCCTTGTTCGCCCCCAGTAAATGGAGGCGCTACACTTTTGGTCAAACCCGCGGACAAAGATGACCCAGCCTCCGATTGAAACCATTCTATACGATTTAGGCAATGTCATTCTTCCGTTCAACAATTATCAGATCGCAGAAAAGCTCTCCCGGGCCGCTCAAAGAAAAGAATTCCAGGATCCGCAAAAATTATTTTCTTATCTCTTCGACCTTCAGAAAGGGGTCATCAATCGTTTCGACGCGGGCAAAGTTTCTCCCCGAGAATTTTTCCAATCCATAAAAGAAACTATCGGCCTCTCTCTCTCCTTCGATGAGTTTGTCCCCATCTGGAGCGATATCTTTGTTGAAGATCAAGAGGTTTCGAAGATCATTCTCTCCCAAAAGGGGAGATGGAAGCTTGGCCTTCTCTCCAACACCGATCCCCTCCATTTCAATTACATCCTTTCAAAATTCTCTATTGTGAAGGCTTTTGATAAATGGATTTTGTCCTATGAGGTAGGATTCAAAAAACCGGCCGTCGAGATCTTCCAAAGGGCCATCGAGTGGGCTTCGGTCGAACCGCAAAAAATTCTCTTTATCGACGACGTGAAAACACATATTGACGTTGCCGTCTTTTTGGGGATGCACGGGATCCACTTCCTCTCTGCTGAGCAATTGAAAAAAGAATTGTCGCTGAAATTGTATTCCCCGGAGAGACCCGGGAAAAAATGGACCGCTTGACAGAGCGATGGAGCGTCGGAACACCCGCTATGGTTTGGAAGACATCCATGACGGAGGAAGGATAACCGAACGCAAGAGGAGCCATTTATTTGCATACTTCTTTGTGTAAACTCTCAATCATGGAGTCTGGAGCAATAAAATGCCATTCGTCGTTATCAATCGGATAAAAAACCTTTCCATTTTTGGAATAAAAGACAATCCGCAAATAACGAGCTGACCTTTCTACACAGTTGAGCTCAAGCGATATTAAAGTAAAGTCCAGGTCCTGAAAGTCTTTTCCGCCCTCTCTCATCCAATGAGATATACTTTTCTGTGAATAAGCGGATTGCACCCAGACCTCGATAAGGTTTTTTGATGGCCGGGTGATACTTTCCGTATCGTAGAAATACGACCCATCCTCATTGGTGCCATAATACTTCCAATCCACCCCCCATCCTTCGGTATATCCAATGATGACAAGCCCGATGATTCCAACAATGACTCCTGACTTCCTCGACAAAGATTTCATTTTCACCACTCCCACGCTCCTCAGGCCACGGCTTCTGCTTGTTCGACCGAGACAAGGAATTCTGTATATTGGTCATACCCCTCTAAGAAATGATCAAGTTCTTCTTTGGTAAAAAGGTAGACATTCATGACAGGATTTTCCCTAAAGGGAATAATCGTGGTTAACCGATACTTGGCGGACAGATAGATATCAACGTCACTCCTTCCAATGGCTTTGGATTCGATCAGCAACCCCATCACTTCCTTTCTTTTTTATCTCCCTTCAAATAACATTTTTGAAGCAGTTCATTTGATTTCCTTCTCGCATTCCTCACAAAAATACAGATCTCCCCCTGAATCATTCGTTGTAATGGCCTGTTCAATTTTTTTCATTATCTCACTGTCTTTATTAATGCACTCGACGCAGTAAATAGTTCCATCTTCGGTGGTGTAACCAACTACTTTTTCTTTCTCGGTCATCTCTCGTCCTCCCTATGGGTAAACATCCGTTTCTCCACAACCAACCTAGTAAGGGCTTCCCGTTGGTCCCCCTGGGATATGAGGAGTTTCTCAGTGGAGACGACTTGTTTGAGGTGAAGGGGGGTTGCCATAAAACCTCTTCTTAGTTTAATTAAAACTTCATTCCGAAAAGAACAAGAGGGGGCGAAAAAGATAATTTTCACAATCTCATTTTTGGTATTGACAAAATGGTCGCTCCTGGTATTTTTAGGTCAACAACCCTAATGAAACTTCCTCTTTCCAAAGGGGGTGACGGGTGGGAAAAGGATTTACGAAATGCAATCGTTGTGGTGGCATGATGGTTTACGAAAAGATTTATTATGAAACCCAATGCTTTGGGGTGTGGAAATGTGTTTATTGTGGAGAATATATTGACCCAGTGATTTTGGAGAATCGTCAAATTCAAAAATCCAATCGCGAGAGAAGCGAAAAGAATAGTGAACCTCTCGACTCCCCGGCCTAAGGGCCGTGGCTTGCTCGAGGTTCACCCTGAAAAAGATGGGGCTTCGCGCGGTCGAGCGGGTGAGGACCCTATATGCGGACCTCACTCACGCACCCCGTCTGCTTAAGCATACTCTCATTTCGTTCTCGTAAGGGCCCCTTCCTGAAAGGGAGAACATAAAACTCCTCCCTCTTCTACCGGATTTCGAGCGGAAACCAATAATCGTGAAAAATCTCATTCAGATCTTTAGACGAATAATTTGGGACTTTTTGGAAAATCTCTTCCGTTTTGGGTCTTTTCTAATGAGAATTGGAGTTTCAAAAGAACTTATTTGAATTGTCATGAATGATTCTGTTGTTTCAACAATTGACATGAATGGGGGTTTTGACACTCATAGGCATAAAAATTGCTTAATTGAAGGGCAATGCCGAAAAGAACCGTTTTTGACATAGCCGTTTTTGACATAGCCGTTTTCTTTGTCTTCATCCTTAAGATGGTCGCAGGGCTGATTTTGTTTTGGTTCGTTTTGGTTAGCTTTGAGTTGATTTAGGGGGTAACATTCTCCCTTCCTCGCCCTTCCACCTTGAGATCGGGAGCCGTCCAGATTTGCATAAAACAACGGCTTTTGACGGCATGGTTTTCTTTCCCAGCGAAGCGCCTCCTTATCCCGCAAGGAATACAAACATTTATGAGCGAGACGGCTGGAGCATGCTTACCCTGTTGCCTTCCGTGTCAATAAACGCCACATACATTCCGACACCGGGTATATCCCACGGCTCTCCAAGCACCTTGCCACCCGCCTTTTCCACTTTCTTCATATGCTCCTTAATATCTTCCACGGCAATCACCACTGAAGGATATTGTGCGGGTCTGTCGTCCGACTTGGGGAAGAAGCCACCATTGATGGCGCCCGGATTCTTTGGACGACCCTTTTCGTCAGTCTCCGTTGTGGTGGCGAGAACATAATCGCCCATTTCTGCGCCCAACATCTGTGTCTTCCAACCAAACACGTTTGTATAGAAATCTGCCATGCGTTTTCTATCCTCTGCCGGCATCTCGAAGTGAACCACTGGATTCATTCTCGTACGTTTATCTGCCATGGTATTCCTCCTTTAGTGCTCAGGGGCTCAAACTCCTGAGGTTGTCTTAGGAGAAGCCTAATCCCTTTTTTACCACTGTCAAGGAAGGGAAGTAAACAACTCCCACCCACCCATCTCTCCCCCTCAAGGGGGAGGGGGAGGGGGATGACAATTTATCTAATGGATTTGTATCGGGAAGACAATTTCCTGGAATCCCAAACTTCAGGAAAAAGCTCTCAAAAAACCGGTAGCGGGCGTCACCACAAAGCATGGGGAACATGAGCAACGAAGGGTTGCTGATTTCCGTTAGAAAGGAAGCATCACCAGGAATGTGGGGTGGCGCGGTAATAGATCATGAATGTTCTTGACGAACGGAGGCGTTTTGGATAAATTTAGTTGTCAAGCCATTCCGGGGTGGCGCATGCAGGGTCTATCCTGAACTTACCTCTTCTCGACAAGGAGTTTTTCTGTGGCAAAGTTTTCAACTGGGTTTAAAGTAAAGGTAGTCCTAATTTGCATCGGCGTTATCATCTTACTAGCCTTCTACAGCTATTTTGTCCCCGATACGGTCCGAACCAGGATAACCGACGCCCAGATGGCCAAGGTCGACGGACGGTTCATGATCGCAACCGAATATCGGCCGTTCGTGAACTATGACGCGAAGTACCGTTTCAAATTTAACTCGGGTACGATCCAGAACGAAGCCGTCAGGTTGAAAGGGAAAGAAGCCAAGATCAGGAAATATGGGTGGAGGGTCCCTCTACTTTCCATGTATGAAAATGTCGTTTCCATCAAAGAAGTAAAGTAGGTTGTAAGCTCCTGCAAAGCAAACGAAAAACAAACCCTTCGACCAGTGTCCAATTCCAGGAACCGCAACAATTCAAAACTCAACACTCATAACTTGTGTCGCCTTTCGCGACGCGAAGGGTAAGCGGAATCCCGTGGTTTGCACGGGACGACCTTCCCGACTTAGGGTCGGGACGCTCTCTCTTACCTATCACCCTATTCTATTCCGCCCTCCTAACCACTGGTAGGCGGAACAGGGATTGAACCTGCGACCTCCGGCTTGTAAGGCCGGCGCTCTCCCAACTGAGCTATCCGCCCTCTTTTATAGGGGAAATGGGATGGTACTGTCTCCACAGGGTCGACTTCAGGCGACTTCGACCTCTTTCTCATAAAGGAGGATCGGGCTTTCGTGATGGACGACCACTTCCTCGCTGATGATACATTCACGGATGTTGGACTGGGAGGGAATCTCATACATCACATCCAGCATGGTGTTTTCCATGATTGCCCGAAGGCCCCGGGCACCGGATTTTCTCTTGATGGCCTCCTTGGCAATCGACATCAAAGCCCCTTCGGTGAACCGAAGCTTCACATTTTCAAGTTCGAAGAGTTTTTGATACTGCTTCACCAGGGCATTCTTCGGTTTTTTCAAAATGTCCACCAGCGCGTCGATGCTCAGCTCGTCGAGAGTAGCAATCACCGGAAGTCTCCCGATGAACTCAGGAATCAATCCAAACTTCAAAAGGTCCTCGGGTTGAACCTCCCTCAATAACTCTCCCATGTCCCGTTCATGCTGGGACTTGATATCCGCCCCGAATCCGAGGGTCTTCCCCCCGACCCGTTGTTCAACGAGTTTTTCCAGTCCGACGAAGGCCCCGCCGCAGATGAAGAGGATGTTCGTGGTGTCGACCTGAATGAATTCCTGCTGGGGATGTTTTCGGCCCCCCTTCGGCGGGATACTCGCCACGGTCCCTTCGATAATTTTCAGGAGGGCCTGTTGCACCCCTTCACCGGACACATCTCGCGTAATCGAGGGACTATCCGATTTTCTCGAGATCTTATCGATCTCGTCAATGTAAACGATTCCCTTCTGAGTCCGTTCGATATCGTAATCGGCCGACTGTAGAAGGCTCAGAATAATATTCTCCACATCTTCGCCCACATACCCTGCTTCTGTCAAACAGGTGGCGTCAGCAATCGTAAAGGGGACATCGAGGATGCGGGCCAGCGTCTGGGCGAGGAGCGTCTTCCCGGATCCAGTGGGACCGATGAGGATGATATTTGATTTCTGGAGCTCGACTTCTCCTGAGGCCACTCGAGAATCGATCCGCTTATAGTGATTGTGGACGGCCACCGATAGGATTTTCTTCGCATGTTCTTGCCCGATGACATATTCATCTAACTTGGCCTTGATCTCCATGGGCTTAGGAACGGTCAGTCTTCCCGGGACAAACCGTTCCTCGGTCTCCTCTGCGATGATCTCATTACAAAGTTCGATGCATTCGTCACAGATGTAGACCGTCGGGCCGGCAATGAGCTTTTTCACTTCATCCTGACTCTTTCCGCAGAAAGAACAATGTAAGACGGTCCCGTAATTCCCTCCGTTCGCCTTCATCCTCTTCTCCTTTCTGTCCCCCTTCAGGACCTACCCGAGAGACCGGAGGGGACGCTGCATAACCACTTCATCGACAATACCGTATTCCTTCGCCTGATGGCCGCTCATATAGAAATCTCGATCTGTATCCGCCTCGATTCGTTCCAAAGGTTGAGAAGTGTGCCTGACCATAATCCGATTCAGCTCTTCCCGAAGCCGGAGGATTTCTTTTGCCTGGATGTCCACATCCGACGCCTGTCCTTGAAAACCTCCCATGGGCTGATGGATGAGAATCCTCGAATGGGGAAGGGCGAATCGTTTCCCCTTTTCCCCTGCGGCGAGAAGCAAGGCCGCAATGCTGGCCCCTTGTCCCATACACAACGTGGAAACCTTGGGTCGAATATACTGCATCGTATCGTAAATAGCAAGCCCGGAGGTCACCACCCCTCCTGGAGAATTGATGTAGAGATGAACATCCTTATCCGGGTCTTCCGATTCCAGAAACAGCATCTGAGCAATCACCAGATTGGCGACATCATCGTCGATCGCCGTTCCCACAAATATGATTCTCTCTTTCAAAAGACGAGAATAGATATCGTAGGCCCGTTCGCCTCTTCCATCCCTTTCAATCACAATCGGTATCAGTGTCATCGTATTTTCTCCTCAAGAGGTCTCTGAAAAACCCTTAACCCTTTGTCAGAACCCTCTAATGACTCAGATTTCAAAGGATGATTACACAGATTTTTCTTCATTTCCAATTCGTTTCTTGTCTGTGTAATCGTTTCATAATCGGTGTAATCAGAGATTTCTGGACTTTTTCGAAAATCTCCTCAGACATAATGGATATTCGCTTTCTCAAGCAAAAAGCTCAAAGCCTTGTCCCGGATGATCCCGGCCTTCACTTCAGGAAGAAGTCCATTCTTTTCGTAGTATTGTTTCACCACATCGAATTTTTGATGCATCCTCTCTGACATCTCTTTCAGACGATCCTCCGCTTCTTGATCGGTCACCGCAATCCCTTCCTGACCCGCAATCTTCTCAAGGATCAAAAAAGTCCTGACCTGCTTCTGAGCCATCGCCTTGTAATCCTCCTGGAGCTTCTCCTCTGAGACGCCCAGATTTTTGAGGACCACCCCCTGGGCGGCCAGTTTTAACTTCGTGTCGGAGACCAGGGCCTTGGCCTGCTCCTCCACCAGGCTCTCGGGAACCTCGAAGGGATTTGCCTCAAGTAATTGATCGACCACGTGATCTTTTAACTGCCGGTCTAACGCCAACTCCTTCTCCTTTTCGATCTCACCCTTCAATTTCGCCTTTAATTCACCCAAAGATGAATAATCACCCAAGTCTTTCGCAAATTCGTCGTCCAAAGGAGGAAGAATTTTTTCTTTGATCTCCTTGATCTTAACGTGAAAGGAGATGGTCTTCCCGGCCCACTTCTGATATCCATAATCCTGAGGGAACGTAACCTCAATGTCTCTCTCTTCCTCCGGCTTGAGCCCAATTAACTTCTCCTCGAAGGCAGGAATGAATTGCCCGCTTCCCACCTCTACCGTAAAGTCGATCGCCTTCCCTCCCTCCACGGGTTTCCCATTCAAACTCGCCTCATAATTGAGGATCACATAATCTCCCGCCTGGATGGTTCTGGCCTCTGAAATGGTTTTTAAATTAGAGTGGAGGTTTTGGAGGGCCTTCAACCGCTCCTCGACCTCTTCGTCTTTCACCTCTTCTTTCTTCCCTTCAATCTTCAACCCTGTATACCCTTCTAATCTGATCTCGGGTTTAACTTCAATCAGAGCGGAGTACTGAAAGGGCTTTCCTTCGGCAAATTCTCCAGGATCGACCACTGGCGGAGCGACGGGCTCGAGATGGGTTTCCGAGAGGGCTTCCGGATAGGACTCCTCCATCAATTTGCGGACGACCTCTGTCTTGACATAATCTTTGAAATATCTCTCCAGAATGTTCCTCGGAACCTTTCCAGGCCGAAACCCTTTGATCTTGGCCGTTCTCCCCAATTCCTTATAGATGGAATCAACTTCCCGGGTGACCCGGTCTTCAGGAATTTCTATGGATATCTTCTTCTTGATGGGACTGATCTCTTCTGCACTGGCTCTCATGGAATATCCCCTAAAATGTGAAAATACGAAATCCGAATTTCTAAATTCGAAACAAATATTAAGTTCTAATGATCAAATTTCCAAAGCCCCTTGTTTCACTTCCTTTATTTCGGTCATTCGAATTTGTTTCGTGCTTCGTATTTCGTGATTCGAATTTGCTTCAAATTGAGTTGGTGCCGAGGGCGGGACTCGAACCCGCACAGTCTCACGACCACGAGATCCTAAG
>Ga0102851_10001971_pt1 | contig 12138 bp, 9 predicted proteins | sample Mud3Dept3metaG_FD_79558 | JGI IMG/M metagenome (GOLD analysis project Ga0102851, IMG submission 79558) | Freshwater wetland microbial communities from Ohio, USA, analyzing the effect of biotic and abiotic controls - Mud 3 Core 4 Depth 3... | ecosystem: Environmental > Aquatic > Freshwater >... | reverse complement strand
GCCCGTTTGAGCCTCTCTTCGCTCTCCCGCAGGGCCTCTTCCGCGCGCCTGCGGTCAGTCACGTCCTTGAATATGACGGCGAACTGACGCTCGGCGGGACGGTAGGCGTAGACTTCATACCACTTGTCCAGGGGGGCCGGGTAATACCTCTCGAATGTCGCCGCCTCGCCTGTCAACCCCACACGGCCGTAGGTCTCTATCCAGAACGATTCGATGCCGGGCAGGATTTCCGTGACCCGGCGGCCGAGCACGTCGCCCTTCACCATCCCGGTCAGGCGCTCGAAGGCCGGGTTGATGTCGAGCAAACGGTAATCGACGGCCTCCCCCGACTCGTTCGTGATAACCTCATGGAGGGCAAAGCCTTCGGTCATGTTGCTGAACAGGCTCCGGAATCGCTCCTCGCTCCGGCGGATTTCCGCCTCGGCCGATTTGCGCCCGGTGATGTCCTCGATGGTGCCGGCGAAGCGGCGGCCGCCGGCCGGGAAAGTGAACACGCGCTGATGGCGGCCGACCGCCCGGGCGAAGGTCTCGAACGAATTCGGAGTCTGAGTCGCCACCACCTGTTCAAAGATCGGCAGGTATTCCGGGATCGCCGCCGGGAACAACTCGGAGGCCGTCCGCCCGACGATCCGTTCCCTCGGAATGCCCGTGTGGCGAGTGTAGGCGTCGTTGACCTCGAGCACGCGCCAATCAACCGGCCGGCCCTTCTCATCGTCGATGAGTTCATAGAGGGCAAAGCCCTCAGCCATGTTTTGGAAAAGAAGGCGATACTTTTTCTCGCTTTCTCGAAGGGTCCTCTCCGCCTTTATGAGCTCGACGCTCTCCACTCTTTCCCATTGCCCCTCTCGCCTGACGAGGGCGAAGCGGTGGTTGGAAATGACGTCCAGGATATCGTCGGCGCCGCAGCGGTCGAGCGAATACGTGCAGGCGGCCAGCATCCGATGACGGCTGATAACGCCATTCACCGCCGCCTCATAATCGGTGAACGCGGCCCAGTCCTTTTTCTCAAGCCAGAACGTGTTTCCGCTCAAGCGCAGGCCCTCATAGCCCGCGGCCAGGGCCGAATCCAGCTTTTTCACCCAGCCGTCGAAGACCCGCTCCAAGTTGATGGTCGTGCCTTGGAGATACCGCTCGGTGTGGGGGATGATCTCGATCTGGCCTTTGCGGATCAAATCGTCGAGATCGGGCCGGGCCGCGGCCAGAGCCGCCCGGGCGGCCCCGGCTTCCAAAGGCTCCGCTGTGATCCACAAGCAAAATTCGTTATTCTCCAGACCGGCGACAAAAAAGGGGACGAGGATGTCGAGCAGATCCTGAGGCGTCCGGTAGAACTGACAGAAGTGCGTCCCCCAGGGGACTTCGCCGACAATCGAGACGCCGGTTTTCCTGAGTGGCTCGTTCATGATTTATGCTCTTTGACGTTTCTCGAGTGCGTCGCCAAAGGAAAGGCTGACCGCTTCCTTCCTCCTTAATAATAGGGGTCGGGAGGCCGGATGTCAAAGCCGGGAAAGCCCCGCTCCCTGCCGCGTTGACTTGATTTCTTCTATGATGCTATATTCTTGCCGGGACCGGGGCAATGAGGCAGAGAGTTCCGCCCTTCATCGCTTTTTCTCTTTTGGGCGGTGTCGTTCTGGCCGGGCTCAGCCTTTATGGGTTCTTCCTGCTTCGTTCGCGGCCCGGCCTGCCCGAAGGGATCGAATCCAGGGCCCTTATCAGGATCGATGACCTCGAGATAGAAAGCAAAAAAGATATAGAGTTTTTCCTGACCCAAAAGAAAGTCGGCGATTGGGCCGTGTTCACGGTCCGCCGCGACGGGAACGTTGAATCCCGACGCGCCCAAATCATCGCTTTCTACAGCAAAGTGCCTTTCCCCCTGATCTACCTGTTCATCGGACTGGCCTGCTATCTCGTCGGGTTCACCGTCTTCCTGTTGAGATGGGAAGACCCCAAGGCGCGCCTTCTCTATTGGCTGGCCCTGGTCTTCGCCTACCCCCTGATCGTGAGCGGCGGAACCTACATCCTGGGCCACGGCTGGTTTTCCTTCATCCCCGTTGTCATCTTCTCCTTTTGTTATCCCCTGGCCCCGGCCCTGCTCCTCCATTTTGCCGTCTCCTTTTCTTCGCCCAAGCGGCGCCGGGGACACCTCCTCGTCTACATCCCGTCGCTTCTTTTCGGCCTCTTCTTCGCGGCGGCCGTGGTGACCGCCGCCCTCAAGTCGTCGCCTCATGTCTTCCGGCTTTATGGCGCGGCCTTCCAGGCCTTCCGCGCCTATATGATCATCATGCTCCTTCTGTCCGTTTATCATTTCGTCCTGGCCTACCGGCGCGCCGGCCTGGAGGAGCACAAGGCTCAGATCAAATGGGTTTTCCTGGGCCTTGTCTTCGGGCTCGTCCCGTTTATCTTCCTCTACCAGCTCCCCAGCGTGCTCAACCTCAGGCCCCTTCTCGCCGAGGAACCGTCCTCCGTATTCTTCCTGTTTATCCCTCTCGCCTTCGCCCTCTCGATACTCCGGTTCCGGTTCCTTGACGTCGAGGTCGTCATCAACCGCAGCCTGGTCTATTCCCTGCTGACGATCTTCACGGTCAGCCTGTACCTTTTTTCGGTTCGCGTACTCCATGACCTTTTTTCCGTTGTCTTCGCGGTCCGGGAGACATATGTTTCCTTGGGAAGCGCCCTGATAGCCGCCCTGGCCTTCAATCCGGCCCGGCAGAAGTTCCAGGGTTTTGTCGATAAATCGTTTTTTCGGCAGAGCACCGATTATAAAAAGGCCGTTCTCCGGTTCAGTCAATCGAGCCGGAAGGCGGTGAGCGGACAGGCCCTCATCGTCGATTTCGCAGGCTGGGTGGGAAACTTCATCCCGATTCAGCGGATGGCGATAATGGCCGGTGAAGTCAGGCCGGAAGGGCATCGCCCGCTTTATGCGTGGGGGTCATGGTCCGGGGAAGATCTCGCGACTTTCCTTGGCCGGCCCTCCGGACGTCTCTGGGCCCGCCTGGGCGCGACCCGCACGGAGGAGGAAATTGATTTTTCCCGGGAAGAGCTCCTGTCGCGGATCCCGGCGGAGATCGTCCTGCCTCTGCCTTTCCAATCGCCCTCCCTGGCCGGGTTTGCGATGTTCGGGGAGAAAAAGTCGGGACAGAAGTATTCCGGAGACGACCTCGACCTCCTCTCCACCCTGGCCGGCGAGCTCGCCCTGAGCCTGGAGACGCTCAAGCTTCAGGAAGAGGTGATTTATGAGCGGGCTTCCAACGAGAAGCTCGATGAGCTCAACCGCCTCAAGACGGAATTCATCTCGACGGTATCCCATGAGCTGAGGACCCCCCTGAGCTCCATCGAAGGGCTGGCCGAGCTCCTGCAGGGGGGAAGGATCAAGGACAGGGCCAAGAGGGAGGAACTCCTCGGACTCCTGGCCTCGGAGAGCGGCCGAGTTTCCCGGCTGATCCACAACATCCTGGATTATGGGAAAATTGAGCGGCAGACCAAAGCGTATCACTTTGAGGGGACCGAGCTCAGGCCGCTGGTCGAAGAGGCGGTCAATGTCCTGCGCCCCAGGATTGAGGAGGCCGGCTTCAGACTGCAATTGAAATTCCCCCAGGACGCCGTATTCCTGGCCATCGACAGGGACGCCGTCAAGCAGGCCCTGATCAACCTCATCGACAACGCCATGAAGTATTCGCCGGAGGACAAGGAGATCGAGATCCGGGTCGCGGCCGGACCGGGCGAAGTCGAGATCGAGGTGAGTGACAGGGGAATCGGCATCGGTCCCGGGCAAGCCGACAGAATCTTTGATAAATTCTATCGGGCTCCCGAGGCGGTCCGGGTCAACCCGAAGGGAGTCGGGCTCGGCCTGAAGATCGTCAAGCACATCATGGATGCCCACCATGGAGCTGTCCGGGCCGAGAGCCGAGCCCCCCGGGGGAGCACGTTCCGGATCATTTTTCCGAAGGAAAACACCCATGAAGAAAATCCTGCTCATCGAGGATGACGAAGCCCTGCGCCGGACCCTGACCGTCGCCTTGGAAGAGGACGGTTTTTCGGTCGTCTCCACGGGACACGGCCGGGAGGGGCTGGACCTTGGATTGAAGGGAATCGCGGACCTGATCGCCCTCGACATGGTGCTGCCCGCTCTGGGCGGTCTGGAGATTTGCCGGGAGCTTCGCGAGCACAAGGTCTTGACGCCGATTATCATGTTGTCCGGCCGGAAGATGGAGGAAGTGGACAAAGTCATGGGGCTGGAGACGGGGGCCGATGACTACCTTCTCAAACCCTTCGGCCCGCGGGAATTTCTGGCCAGAGTCAGGGCTGTTTTGCGCCGGAGCCGCCCCGAATCCGCCGAGATCCAAGAATTTTCCTTCGGGGATGTCACCATCCACTTCAAGAAACAGACGGCAACGAAGGGGCAAAAAGCGCTCCGCCTCACGGCCAAGGAAATTGGGCTGCTGAAATTGCTGATTTCCCACGAGGGCGAGGTGATCAGCCGGAACGCCATCCTGAACGAGGTCTGGGGTTACGAAAAATTCCCGACGACGAGAACCGTCGATACCTTCATCCACAACCTGCGTCGCAAGGTGGAAAACAACCCTTCCCGCCCGCGGTATCTCCTGACCGTTCCCTGGTCCGGTTATAAGTTCCAGCGGTGAAAGCGAGCCGGAAATGCCCACGGAGCCCCTGAATCACATTTTCGGCCCGGTTCCTTCGCGGCGACTGGGGAAATCGTTGGGCGTCGACCTCATCCCCTTCAAGACCTGCTGCCTGGATTGTCTCTATTGCGAATGCGGGAAAACGACCGTTCACACCCTGGAAATGAAAGAATATGTTGCAGCGAGGGAGATCATCCGGGAAATCGACGCCTTCCTGGGCGGCGCGCCGGCCCTGGATGTCATCACTTTCGCCGGCAGCGGCGAACCCACCCTCAATACGGCTCTGCCCGAGGTGTTGCGCCATGTCCGGGCCCATTATCCTCAGTACAAAACAGCCCTCCTGACCAACGGCTCCCTTCTCTATCTCGAGGAGGTGCGACAAAGCGCCCTGCCTTTCGATTTCGTCCTGCCCTCGCTCGATGCGGTCCGGCAGCGGACGTTCGAGAAAATCAACCAGCCGGCCGGGGGCCTGAGCAACCGGCAGGTCATCGAGGGGCTCATCGCCTTTTCCAAAATGTACTCGGGCATCCTGTGGGTCGAAGTCTTCATCATCCCGGGCATCAACGACGACGAGACCGAACTCGCCTTGTTCAGGGAAACTCTCGGACGGATCAGCCTCGACCGGGTCCATCTGAACACGCTCGACCGGCCGCCGGCCTTTGCGGGCGTCCAACCGGCGTCCCCCGAACGGCTGCGCCGGATCGCCCGGCTCCTCGCTCCCCTGCCCGTCGAGATCGTTTCCCGAAAATCCGAAGCCGGACCGAGAATCAGCCTCAGCCGGCGGGACATCGACTATTTCCTGGCCACGCTCCGCAGGAGGCCGATGACCGTCGAAGACCTGTCGGTCACCCTGGGCAAGAACATCAACGAAATGTACGTTCTTCTGGATACGCTCATAAGCAAGAAGCTCGTCACGACCCGGATCGTCGGCGACAGAACATTCTACCTGGCCGTATAACTGCCTGGTTCCGCCTCGTCCCCCTGTTCCCCAGTTAACAGAAACTTGACAAACCTTTGACCCCTCTTTAACAACTCCGCCCCCCTTGGGGATTACTTTGTCATTGGATCAAGGAGGCCCAGACAATGGAAGCTGAAAAGAAACGCAGACAGAGGGACAAGCGATGATCCCGTTTTATCTCAAAAAATGGTATTTTGATCTCATCAGCCCAGAGGGCGACGCCCTCTATTTTTACTTCATCACGGCCCGCATCGCCGGAGTCTCCAGGGGTTTCGTCTCCGCTCATCTCCTCACGGGCGAAGGCCGGGAATCCCGGGCCCTCGAAAAAACACCGCTCGCCGCCGACGCCTCCGGCAGCCTGAAGTTGGGCCGGCACGCCTTTTTCTCGGGGGGCAGCGGGGTTGAAGTCCGGCTGGAATTCAAAAACCTGTCCCTTCACCTGGCCTATGCCCCGCGCGTCGGACCATGGTGGCCCACGGAAAGGGGCCTTCTCCTCACCCGGAACGGCCGAAGCGCCGGGGAACTCCGGTGGCACGTCCCCGTGCCGTCCGCGCGGGTCGAAGGGATCATCACCGTAAACGGCAGCAAGAGGCCCGTCGCCGGGGACGGGTATCTCGACGTGGTCGAAACCGATATCCCGGCCTGGCGGCTTCCTCTGGCGGAGCTCCAGTGGGGGAGAGCCCACTTCGCGGAGCAGACCCTCGTCTTTAACCAGGTCAGAACCCGACGGGGTGAAATCATCCGGAACCTTCTCCTGACAGAAACCCGGCCGGGTTCAGTATCCGGGCAGAAGCCCGCCTTCGATGATCAAAGCTTCGCTCTCCAGGCCGATCCCCATGACGCAACGACGTCCCTCGGCCGAGGAGGGGCTTTCGGGCTTCTCCTGACCCGGCCGAAGGTTATCGAAGAGAGTCCGGTGGTCACCGCGGAACGGTTCAAATCGAAGTCCGCCCGCCGGCTCCTTGAGCGGCTGACCGGCAGCCCGCGGGAAAAAAAGATGATTTCGCGGGCCCGCCTGGAGTTCAACGGAAAAACGGTTTCAGGAACGGCGCTCCACGAACGCGTCTCCTGGCATTGGCCTGAGGAGGTACGCTCATGAACAGCAAGTCCGCCAGGAAACCCCTCCTGTCCATCGCCCTGACGATTGCCCTCTACATCAGCGTCTTCTGGGTTGTCCTGCCCGCGTTTCTCTTTTCCATCGGCCTGCGGATGGACGCTCTGCTGCCCGTCCCTTGGACGGCTTCTCCTGTTTCGCAGGCGACAGGCGGAGTCCTGGCCGGCATCGGCCTGGCGCTCTCGGCGCTTGGCATGAAGCACCTGTGGACCAGGGGGAAAGGCCTGCCCATATCCCACCTGCCGCCCCAAAAGTTCGTTTCCGGCGGCGCCTATCGTTATTTCCGGCATCCGATCTACGTCGGCTACACGGCGCTCTTCATGGGGGCGGCCGCGCTCATCGGCTCCTTCTGGTCCCTGACGTTCGCCGCTCCGCTCCTCGCTTGCGGCTGGGTGGGCTATGCGCTCTTCTACGAGGAACCCGTACTGCTGGACCGCTTCGGGCAGGCTTACGCGGAATATCGGAAGGCGACACCCCTGTTCGTCCCCCGCAGGATCGGCCGGGCCGTGGCCAAGCCGCTCGCCCCCTGGATCCGCTGCCTTTTCGTCCTACTCTCACGTTTGGCGGATTCGACCATTTTCTTTCGACGCGGCAACTTCATCCTGGTGACCTACGGCCTCTTTGTCGCCATCGGCTCGTTCATTTTCATGCTCCACGTCTCCGCGCTTTTCCTGGCCCAGGGGGTCAGCAGGAGGGACACCGCCATTTTCCTCGCCGCGAGCGCCCTGTCGGCCGCCTTCTTCGCCCACGCGTTCTGGTGGCTGAAGCGCTGGAAAGAGATGCTCCGTCAACCCCTGTGGGGTTTCCGGCTGGTCGGTTTTGTCTCCTACGGCGCGCTCTTCGGACTTGTCGTCGCCGCCGTTGCCTTCGCCCGCTTCTTCCGTTATGACGGGTTGATGGTCCTCGATGTCGTCGTCCGGGGCATGTTCATTGCCTATGCCCTGGGAAGGATCGGCTGCCTGACCTATGGGTGCTGCTGGGGCAAAGAGTCGGCCGGCCCTGGCATCGTCTACCACAGCGCCGAGGCCAAGGTTAACCGCCTGCGCGGCCCGAGCCGGACCCCCAGGCATCCGACGCCGTTTTACTCCGCGCTCGAGGGTCTCTTGATCTTCGCCCTGGTCAACATCCTGCCCGCCCTGCGGATGTCCGCGGGATTCCTGACGGCGTTCGCCTTTTTATTCTATCCCGCGGTCCGGCTCTTCATCGAATCCTATCGCGACCGCGACTGCAAAATCCTTCGTTGCCTGAATGAAGGGCATCTCGGCTGCGCCCTCATGTTCGCCGCCGGCCTCGTTCTCCTGTTCGCGATCCGACCCGCCCCGGCCGCCGCTTCTCCCTCGCCCTTAAACGCGGCGGCCATCGGCCCCCTCCTGCCCCTCGTCCCGTTCATCCTGGCCCTCGCGGGGATCATCTTTTTCATTTCCGGTTTCCATTGGCGGAGGGTCGGCTCATGGTGACGGCGGCCGCGGCGGAGAGGCGCTTCTACTTCAAGACGAGCCTGCTCTTCTATGCCGTCTGGATACTCGTTTTCCAAACGGTGGGGCAAAGCGCCGCGACGCTTCCCACCCGCGACCTGACACTCGGCCTCGACAGAATGATCCCCGTCGCGTCCGTCTTCATCTGGCCCTATGTGTTGTGTTATCTCTTTCCCTTCCTGCCGGTGTTCGTGCTCAAGGACTGGCATCGGTTCAACCGGGCAATATTGGCGGTCATCCTGGCCAACCTCGCCGCCTATGTCGTCTATTTTGCCCTGCCCATTTCCTACGCCCGGCCCGATCTGGGCGGCACTCTCTCGGACCTCATCCTCCGCTGGGAGCAGGATCTCGATTTCCAGCCGGGCGCCAACAAGCTGCCCAGCCTTCATGTTGCCTTTTCCTGGATCGTTTTCATCGTCTGCCGAAAGCAGGGTCTGAGGAGGCCGGTCCAATTCCTCATCCTGAGCGGCGCTTTGCTGATCAGCGTTTCCACTCTCTTCACCAAGCAGCACATTATCCTCGACGTTGTCTTCGGTGTTATCTGGGCCTTTGTCGCCTGGTGGGCGGCCGGCGTCATCTATTCCCGCCTGGCCGGCGGCGGAAGGGAGCCGCGGACGGCCCTGAAACGGATGTTCCGGGCCGTCCTGCCGGGTGCTGTCCTTTTTCTGGCGGTTCTCTTTGCGGCGGTCGACATCCTGCGCCGGGGAATTCTTCGATGGTGAAGGTCGTGGAAGCCCGGAACGTGGCCAAGTCTTTCGGCCGGAGGCGCGTCCTCAAGGACGTCAGCTTCAGCGTGGGTCCGGGGGAAATGGCGGGCATTGTCGGGGAGAACGGATCGGGGAAGTCGACGCTCCTCAAGACGATCGTCGGCCTGCTTTCTCCATCAGCCGGCGAGGTCATCGTCAGGGAGAAAATCGGCTATTGCCCGCAGGAGATGCTGGTTTTCGACACCTTGACCGTGAATGAGAATTTCGCTTATTTCGCCGCCGCATACGGCCTCCGAAGCGGGCCCGGGGAAAACGGCTGGCGGGCTCGAGAGCGTTTCCTCCTCTCGCGTTTCGGCTTCTCGTCCTACCGGGATGTCCCTGTTTCCAACCTGAGCGGCGGGACCAAGCAAAAGCTCAACCTGAGCCTCGCTGTCCTCCACAAGCCCGGGCTCCTCGTCCTCGACGAACCGTATTCCGGGTTCGACTGGGAGACCTACCTTCACTTTTGGGACTATGCGGCGGAACTCAAGGCGGCCGGGAGGAGCTTCCTCGTCGTCTCCCATTTCCTTCATGACCGGAGCAAGTTCGACGCCGTCTACGAGCTCAGAGAAGGGGTTTTGCGATGCGCCTGAGATACATCGCGGCGGCCTGGCGGATGTCCGTCCGGGAGCTTCTCCGCAGCCGGATCGCCGTCATCCTCTTCCTCATAATCCCGACCCTTTTCTATGCCGTCATCCTTCTCACGACGACCCACAAGGAGATCGTCTTCAGGCTCGCTTCGGTTTCCGAGGAGATGTTCATCCGGGTCAGCCAGCGCCAGGAGGCGCTCGTCTTCATCGGACTGGCGGCGGTCGGGCTCCTGACGTCCTTCCTGGCCCTCAACCTGACCCAGAAACACGCAGACGCCAACCGGAGGCTCATTCTCTGCGGGTACACGGCCTCGGAACTTCTGTCTTCGAAATTCCTCACCCTGGCCGGCTTGATCGTCGGCATCGGCGTCTATATATCGATCCTCTTGCTCCTTTTCTTCGAGCCCCGGCGCCTGCCCCTCGTTTTCCTGGGATTCATGCTGGCGGGCTTCGTCTACGGCTGCTACGGCCTGATGATCGGAGCCATTTTCCGGCGGGAGCTCGAGGGCATCCTGTTGATCGTCCTCCTGGCCAATATCGACATCGGCTGGCTCCAGAATCCCATCTATTATGCCGATGCCCAGAACACGTTCATCATCCGGCACCTGCCGGCCTATTTTCCCTCCCAAGTCAGCATGACCGCGGCCTTCAGCGGCCATTCGATCCTGGCCCCCCTCGGGGGAAGCCTGGTCTATGGCGGTCTCCTCCTCCTGGCCGCGGGTCTTGTCTTTGGGTGGAAGATGAGGATCAGGAAATGAGCGACCTGAAGAACTGGGCTCTCGAGCGTCGCGGGGATGAATTGTCCTGGGACGGGTGCCGGCTCACCGACCTGGCCCGCGAGTTTGGAACGCCCCTCTTCGTCGTCAACAGGCATATCCTCGAGGAATCCGTCCGCTCGATGACCGGAGTCTTCGGGCCGGCCGGCCTTCAGGCCCGCGTCTTTTTCTCCTACAAGACGAACCCACTTCCGGAAATGCTTCACGTCCTGGCCGGGTCGGGGGTCGGAGCCGAGGTCATCTCCGAGCTTGAGCTCAGGCTGGCCAGGCGGCTGGGACTCGGGGGAGAGAGGATCATCGTCAACGGCGGCGCGAAGCCCGAAGGCCTGCTGCGGCTGGCGGTGGAAAACGACACGGATATGATCACGGTCCAGAGGTTCGCGGACCTCCAGGCGCTGGAAAGAATCGGGCGGGAGCTGGGGAAAAAGGTTAATGTGGGGTTGAGGATCAACCCTGGGGTTCGGGGGCGCTTCTTCAGCTTCACCGTGTCCACCGGGACGGCCAAAAGCCCCATCGGGTTCGTTCTCGGAAGCGAGGACTGGAAGCAGGCGCTGCGCACGATTGCCGGGAAAACGGTCTTCCACTTTCGCGGACTCCATTTTCATATCGGCTCGGGCATCCGGACGGCCGCTCCCTATCGCGAAGCCGTGCGGAATACCTTGCCTTTTCTGGAAGACGCCCGCCGCCTCGGCCTCTTTCCCGAGGTCCTGGACATCGGCGGCGGATTCAACATCTCCACCCTAAAGGAGGTCGACCTCTGGGAAGCGATCCGCCTCTTCGCCTGGAATAAGCCCCAGCGTCCTCCGAGGTTCAGGTCTCAGACCGTGCTTCTGGGGGAAGTCGCACGCGCGTGCGCGGGAATCTTGGGAGGCTATTACCGCGAAAAGGGAGCTCGGATGCCTGAAATATTCGTCGAGCCGGGCCGGGCCCTGAGCGCTTCCTCACAGCTTCTTCTCCTGGGGGTCAAAGCGGTCGTGGAACGAAAAAAGGGCCGCCTGGCCGCCATCTGCGACGGCGGGGCGATGAGCTTGTCCCATCTCCTGCTCAGCGAGTACCATTCCATCTTCGTCGCCAACAAGGCCGACGGGCAAACCGGCCGAAGGTACAACCTCTACGGAAGCCTGCCGACGCCGCTGGATTTTGTGGCCGCCGAGCGTCGGCTTCCCCCGCTGGCCTCGGGGGACATCCTTGCGATAATGGACACGGGCGCCTATTTCACCTCACTGAACAACAACTTCGCCGGGCCGCGTCCAGCCGTCGTCATACTCGACAACGGCGGTCCGCGTTTGATCCGAAGGCGGGAGACATTCGAGGATATTTTTTCGCGCGACACGATCTTGAGTGAAGGTGGACGGTGAAAAAGCTTTGGGCCGGACTCCGACGAGAGGTCTTAGGACGGACATGGGAGAGCCTGTCCATGGGGGACAGGCGGAAGCTCGTCGTGCGCCTGAGGCGGATGATTGCCCTCTTCCAGGAAGAGATCGCCCGTACCGTGGCCGAAGAGACGGGAAAGCCGGTGACCGAGGTCCTGAGCCAGGAGGTCACGGCGACGCTGGAGATGCTCAGGTGCTTCGAGACGAGGTACCCGCGCAGGCTAAAGCCTCGAAGGTTTCGCTGCCTGAGGCCCGGCTTCTGGGCGAAAACGAACACCATCCTCTCTGAACCCCTGGGAACCATCGGCCTCGTCGGCCCCGCGAATTTCCCTTTTTCTCTGCCGGTTATGACCGCCGCCGCGAGCGTCCTCTGCGGAAATCGAGTCGTCTTCAAGCCGTCGGAAAAATGTCCCGCGACGGCCCGCCTGATCGAGCGGCTTTTCCGCGGTTCGGGGTTTCCGGGGCGGGT
>Ga0102851_10001969_pt1 | contig 12139 bp, 9 predicted proteins | sample Mud3Dept3metaG_FD_79558 | JGI IMG/M metagenome (GOLD analysis project Ga0102851, IMG submission 79558) | Freshwater wetland microbial communities from Ohio, USA, analyzing the effect of biotic and abiotic controls - Mud 3 Core 4 Depth 3... | ecosystem: Environmental > Aquatic > Freshwater >... | reverse complement strand
CCGCTGGGGTCGCCCTTCCCACTCGATGCGGCATTTCATGCGGCCTGCGCCTGGGGACAACGATACGGCCGGATCGTCGCATTCCCCGTGGGGATTGAAAGGCGCGTAATCTACAAAAGGACAGAGCCCGGGGAGACTTATATCAGTCAGATCATACCCGTCAAAATGAGTCCTGACCTTCTCGTTTTTGATATATGGATCTATGACGGAAGCGGAAATCTTTTTGAGGGTGCCTGTGGTGTGCGTATGAGGGATGTGAGCGCTGGGCGGATGAAACCGCCGCAGTGGATCATCTATCACGGGGAGCAAGATCCGCGAGAACAGCTCCAGAACTACTGCCGTGCCGTCTCGCTGATTGAAATGAAAACCCTGCTTCCGTTCGCGGAGAAGACGCTTTCGGAGCGTGAGCAAAAACGCTATCGGAAAATGGCGGACAAGCGAAGACGGAGTTATCTGGCTGCGCGGTTGGCATGCAAACACCTTTCAAGAACCCTCTCCGGTAACGACATGCATACTGCGGCCCATGAAATTGTAACCGTCAGCGCTGATCTGATGCGTCCCTGCTGCACACAGACCGATGACGCATCTGCCGTATCCTGTTCGGCATCTCATGATGATCGATTCGCCGTAGCTGTTGCATCGGATTCCGCTGTGGGCGTTGACGTTGAAAAAATATCCACGCGTTTGCTGAAATCCCAGCGTTTGTATATGAGTGAAAAGGAGCAGGCTTTGGTTCAGGAGTCGTCTCTGGGTGCAATGGAGGCCGCTGTTAGAATATGGTCGATCAAAGAAGCTGTGGCCAAGGCCCTTGGGATCACCCTGGCCCATTCCTGGAATCGAGTTGAGGTGAAGGCCATCGATCGACATGAGAGCCGTTTTCATATTGGCGAGAAAGACTTCTGCGCTGCTGTTCATGGTGTAGTGGGACAGCATGTTTTCACCCTTGTTTGCGTGACAAAGCCAGAATGCCCCACCCGGAAGAGCGGGCTTACCCTAAAGGGAGGACCCTCCCTTTAAGGGGAGGGGATGGATGGCCATGAAGGTTTGGAAGCGGACATGTCCTAAAGTCAGCTGGCTTCTTCACGGGTTGAGCAAAAAGCAGAAGGGATGGGAAACGAAAAAACAATGCTGAAGTCTTGGAAAAATACCCCAAGATATAAGCGCACGTAAATCTTTGAGGTGAGGGCTGCTGAAATGATGGTTAGCAGGGTGTTATTGGGAATGCTGTTGGCTGCTCTAATCGCGTTTTCTTCAGGTTGCGCAGAAACCTTGCCTGGGGACCATCTTGTGGGGCCAAGGACCTACAAGAACACGGTGGACATACGGATAAACGGTTTTCGTCGAACCTACTTGGTTCATATCCCGTCAGGCTACAAGCCGGAAAACCCACTTCCCTTGGTCATCGTCATTCACGGTGCCTTCGACACGGCGGAAGGAATGGAAAAAGTCTCCGGCTTCAGTGAACTGGCGGATCTCGAGGGATTCTTTGTTCTTTATCCCAATGGAATGGGAATAATGGGTTTTCTGCAGCATTGGAATGCCGGGCACTGCTGCGGAAAAGCGGCAGAGGATCATGTGGACGATGTAGGATATATTGCCGAGACCGTTAAGGATGTTTGCGCCCGTTTAGAAATTGATCGGGGTCGCATCTATATGGTCGGGTTCTCCAACGGAGGCATGTTGGCGTATCGATTTGCGGCGGAGAGAAGCGATCTTCTGGCGGCTGTTGCACCTCTGGCCGCATCCATCGGTGGAAAACCATCAGAGGATGCGCCGCAGTGGCATATTCCGGTTCCCAAGCGCCCGGTTTCCCTGATCTCATTTCATGGCCTGGAGGACGATGATGTTCCCTATGAGGGCGGGCTCAGCCGACACAGGGGAGGCACTAGAACATACTGGTCTGTCGAGAAATCGATTGACTTCTGGGTTGAACAAGATGGTTGCTCACGTGAAGTCAAGGAGGAGTATTTAAGCGACGGAAGGGTCCATCTCAAATCATGGGTTGATTGCATGAACCACACCGGGGTATGGCTGTACCTGATCAAAGGTTGGGGCCATGTGTGGCCAGGCAAGTACTTTACGGCGACTTTAGCAGAGGGCGATGCGCTCAGGAATTTTGACGCTGCTGAAACTATTTGGCGTCATTTTAAATCCATCCGCCGGGAACCGTAGGTTCTAGAAACTTATGGATTGACTGAAGGCGTCTAACCGTTGGATCATTAAAAAAGTTGTTTTCAGATGATATCTAATGAATCCGTTTCTACTTCTATTCGTCGGGGCTTATACGGCGGGATCCATCAACTTTTCGATTCTTCTCTTTAGAATCCTAGGGAAAGAGGATCCCAGAAGGGAGTTCAGTGGAAATGCCGGTGTCACCAATGTATATCGGCAAGGTGGCTATCTCTGGGCCTCGGTCGTGCTGCTGATGGATTTAGCCAGGGCTATGGGTGTAGCCCTCATTTCTACAGGCCTGCTTCAAATCGAACTTGTCCCATGGGCTGGCTTGGGACTCATCCTCGGGAATCGTTTTCCATGTTTCCATAACTTTCGCGGTGGCAAGGGGGTAGCAAATTACCTCGGTTTCACGACAGTCATTGCGCCACTCGCCGCAGTCATTGCCGCGGTGTGCTGGGTGATCACCTATGCATTTTTTCGCATCCCTTTCGTTGGATCTTTCGTGATGGTTTTCATCCTGGGCAGCGGAACACTGCTCGCCTGTGATTTTTCTCTCTTTGCGGCCCTCGGGATTCTAGCCACCGTGGCTCTGATTTACTATGGACATAAACGCAACGTGGTCGATCTCGGACGGCGATGGAAAGGGAGGGCGGAGAGCTGATCAGGAACTCTTGCTCATCAATTTCTCTATCGCGACTCGGGTTGCCCAGCGCAGGAAAATCTTTGAATACTCGGCTCCGGCAAGATACATCCCTGCGAGGAACACCAAATGCGAGAGCGCATATAACAGCGGGCCGCCGATGGCAATCAGCAAGGGCCGCTTTAGATAAACAGATAGTGCTCCCAGGCCACTGATGGCTGGCCAGCAAATGATGTAGCTGATGCCGATCGCCGATACCCCGAGAAGTTCACGAAAAGAGGGTTTCTTCTTAAATGCGCTCAGGTCGGCTTTATCCCTTATTGCAGAGCGGACGTAATGGGTTTCGACAATTCGTTTTATGAGTTTTGTCTTCAATGTCGTTCAACCACCCGACAGACACAAGGGGTAGCCCTCATTTAATAATGCATATCATGATAAGCCATAGAGCGCAATCAGGGATGATGAGAGGTAAGGCCCAGAATTCTGTGGCGGAGTTTTTTGGTGCTTAATGTGAGCAACCGATATTGGAAGGCGCTGATATTAGTAACCATCGCATTCTTCATCGAGAATGCCTTCCTATTTGGTTGCGCCCAAGCGCCTGTAATCGGTGGTCCCCTGGACCGTGCAAGACTTGTGAACGGAATCTATGAAGGCAGCTATCGGGAAGGACCGAATAGTGCGTTGGTAAGGGTGACGATCAAAAGCAATGCGATCGTCAGCATTGAAATCATCGAGCATCAGGCCTGGCGAGGCAAGCAGGCCGAGGTTGCTGTGTTGAACAGGATCGTTGCAGCGCAATCGACCGATGTCGATGCAGTGAGCGGGGCTACCAACAGCAGTCGCGTGATTATGAATGCGGTTCACAAGGCGGTCGAAAAAGCCTACCAGAACTAACCCAAGAGGAAGGATGAAAGCCGAGATCTCTGCCAAAAATTGGGAGTATTTTGATCAAATCTACTGTATCTCAGTAGACGAACGGGAGGACAGACGGGCTGACGCTAAGAATGAATTTGGCAAGGTAGGCCTATTGGATAAAGTTAAATTTGTGATCGCAAAGAAGCACCCTCGTAACCCCGAACAGGGGATCTTTGAATCTCACATGAGCTGCATAAGAAAAGGAATCAAAGCCAATGCGAGCAATATCGTGATATTCGAAGATGATATCCTGTTTGAGAGATTTAGTCCCGCAAATCTCAAGCGTTGCATCGAGTTTCTGTCGGCAGACTCTAATTGGAATGCCTTGTTCTTTGGTTGCTTGGTCGCAGGAAGCAAGAAAACAGAAAATGATTGTGTAATAAAAGTGAAATATCGATCTTTGGCCCATGCCTACGTTCTAAACCGCAGATTCGCCGAGGTCTTGGCTAAGAAGCCATGGCAGCAAATAGCCTTTGATAGCATGCTCTCTTCTTTCAAAGAGGGTTTTTACGCCATCTATCCTTCCTTCGCGTTTCAAAGTAATTCGCCCACAGGTAACAAGTCCTTGCAGTTGGATAGATTTAGACGGCTGTGCGGCGGGCTTCAGCGAATTCAGAAATGGAATGAAACCTATTACAGGCACCAAGCAGCATTCATAAGTCTTCATATGATCGCGATACTTCTCATCCTCATGTGGATTTTGCGATAGATCCTTGTGAAAGCACGTGTAAGTGCCGGGGTTAGTTTTATGAAACGAGCAGGATTCGGGTGGCCTTTTGTTGTGATTATCATCCTCGCAGCCGTGGGGATGTCGATGGTCAGCGAGACCCGACTTACCGTCGACATGGACATAACGAAATCCTTGCCGTTAAATGACCCGGTCATAGCGGACTCTCAATATGTCATGATGCATCATCCGGTGAAGGACAGAATCGTCATCGACTTGAGCAACGACAGGGGAGACGTAGACACGCTTATCGAGGGTGCGTTGTTCATAGAAGACAAACTCCTCGCGAGCGGTCTTTTCAAAAGCGTGGGCATGAAGGAGTACCAGAACCTCCTTCCGGAGCTGGTATCGCACATCGTAGCAAATATGCCTGTGCTTTTTACGGAGCAGGAGATCGAACAGAATATCAAACCCCTGATTGAGACCCAGGAGATCAGGAAAAGGCTTGCGGAGAATTATTCTCAACTTCTCAATCTTGAGGGGATTGGTCAGGCAAAAATGATGACGGAGGACCCACTTGGGTTTCGGAACCTCATTTTTGCGCGAATGGCTCCCCTGGCCCCTTCTGCTAATGTTCGGATATTGCAGGGACATCTAACCTCCTCCGACGGAAGACACTTGCTCATCATCGCGGAGCCGGGAGGTTCTGCCACTGATACGGCGCTGGCTCGGAGAATCGTTTCATTGACAGAGGAGTGCGAATCCGGGCTTGAGGAAAAGTTCAAGCCCCGGGGTATTGTATCAAAACTCACTCTGGTCGGCGCCTGCCGTGCGGCGCTCGACAACGAGGAGACGGCAAAAAAGGACACGCGCATGGCCTTGATCTTTGCCACCCTTGGGATCGCCCTATTGCTGCTTGCCGGTTTTCCACGGCCTTTCTTTGGGATCTTAGCGCTCTTGCCCGCGGTCTTGGGAGCCATAGCTGCCAGTTTCGTGTATTCGCTATTCACGGACAAGATATCGATCCTGGCTATCGGATTCGGGGCCACGATCATTTCCTTCACCGTCGATTATGGAATAGCCTATTTGCTTTTTCTTGACCGCCCGTATGAGACCCATGGCCTGGAAGCGACGAAAGAGGTCTGGTCCGTTAGCCTTCTGGCGATGCTCACCACCGCCGTAAGTTTTGCGTTCCTTTTTATCAGCGGCTTTTCGGCGCTGACGCAGATCGGCTACCTCAGCGCGCTCGGCGTCATGTTCACCTATATTTTTGTGCATACGCTCTTCCCGGTCATCTTTCCTACGATGCCCCCTGCCAAGCGGGAGGGGTTTGTGCCGCTGCGCAATTTCGTGAACAGGGTGATGGGTTCCGGTGCTGGATACAAAGTCTACGTGGCGCTGGCCTTCTGCGCGGTCATGGTTATCTTCGCGCGACCGGACTTCCGCGTGGATCTTTCCTCGATGAACACGGTGAGCAGGGATACTCTCGCCGCTGAGAAGTTAGTGACGAGCATTTGGGGCAATGTTCTCAGCAGGCTGTATCTCATGACCGAGGCCCGGAGCGTCGATGATCTGCAGCAGGCGGGCGATCTTCTTGCCGAAGATCTCGCCAAAGAGACGGCGACCTCCACGCTGTCCGCGGCTTTTGTGCCGTCCATGATCTTTCCTGGCAAAGAACGGATGATGAAGAACCTTTCGGCGTGGAACCGGTTCTGGACCCCCACCCGGGTTGCAGCCCTAAAAGATCGGATGCGGGAAGCCTCTGCGGAAACCGGCTTCGCGCCAGATGCTTTCGAGCCTTTTTACAAGACTCTCTCGATGAATCATTTTCCATACACGGGCATACCCGGACCGTACTATGGACTTCTTGGGATCCAGAAATTGATGGACAAGGATTCCTGGGCGCAATTTTCCATTCTGACTCCCGGCCCCAAATACGACGCGGAACAATTTTATTCTCGGATATCATCCTCGGGCCTTGCGAAGCTTTTCGACCCGACATTTTTCGGGGAGAGGCTCGGTTCAATCATACTGGCCGGCTTCATTAAGATGGCCGTTATCGTGGGAGCGGTTACCATCCTGATTGCGCTTCTCTATCTGCTGGATATCAAGCTGACACTGATTGCGATGGCGCCAACCCTGTTCTCTCTCATATGCACATTCGGGACTCTGAAGCTTCTCGGCCAGCCACCCGGCATACCCGCCATTATCGTCACGGTCATCGTGATCGGCATGGGAAGCGATTATGCGCTCTACCTCGTCAGGGCCCACCAACGATATATGGATGAATTCCATCCTTCAGTAGGGCTTCTACGGATGACGGTTTTTCTTTCGGCGGTTTCAACCATGATAGGGTTCGGTGCGCTAAGCCTTGCGGATCACGCGCTCTTGAGGAGCGCTGGATTAACCCTGTTGCTCGGAATCGGTTACTCTTTCGCCGGCACGGCCCTGATCGTTCCGCCGATGCTACGCAGGGTTCTCGTCCCCAGCGTGTTTCCTGATCGCGAGGTTGAGTCCCAACCCGAGAATTATGTGTCTCGTGTGGGGCGCCGCTACTTGCACATGGAGCCGTATCCAAGGTTTTTTGCGCGTTTCAAAATGCTTTTTGACCCAATGTTTAGGGAGCTGCCGCGTTTCTTGGAGTCATACCATGGCATCAGGACCGTCATCGATATTGGCAGCGGCTACGGAGTACCGGCATGCTGGCTTCTTGAGAGGTTTCCAGAATCAAGAGTGTACGGGATCGATCCTGATCCCGACCGGGTCAGAATCGCATCTATGGCGGTCGGAGAGAGAGGCTGTATGATCCCCGGTCGTGCACCCGACGTTCCGGCAGGGCCGGATCCGGCGGATCTCGCCCTCATGCTGGATAGCGTCCATTACTTAGAAGATGATGAGTTGAGACTTACTTTGGAAAGGCTGAATCTTGGCCTTTCGAAAGGAGGCACGCTCATGATTCGAACGGTCGTACCGCCTGGGAGGCGGTTTCCGTGGTTGTGGCTGTTGGAGAATTTCAAGCTTAGAGCCCAGGGAATTCGATGTTATTATCGTTCTCTTGATCAGATTGCAACGCTGGTTCTTCGGGCTGGATTTAGGATTGAGCTTACCGCCCCCTCAGGATCCAAAGGGGACTTAGTTTGGATTATTGCCAAAACTGATTCGTGAAGGCCTCCGAAAAGAATGTTTTTGACGACCGCAGCAGAGCAAGGGGGTGCCGAACATTCGGATAGGGAGTTTGGGATCGATGGCAGGTTTCGGTTCAAAGAGCTTTTCTTTGTCGATCGCCGAATGGGCCGGAATCGCTTCATTTTTGACGGCCCTTTTGCTGCTATTCTTGGACGCACGCCTATCGGTCATTCCTTTGGCAGGGTTCCTCCTGCTTTGTGCGGTTGCCCCTTTTTTCCCCCGGTTCAGTTTTTATGTGCCGACGATCACTCGCGGAAAATCAGGGAAAAAGGCTGTGGCACTTACCTTTGACGACGGGCCTGACCCGAAGACCACACCCGAATTGCTTCGATTGCTGCAAAAACATGGGGTTACTGCAACCTTTTTCGTCACAGGGAAAAAAACATCTGAGCATCCCGGACTTGTGAAGAAAATTCTGTTGCAGGGGCATTCTATCGGAAATCATACATACGCCCATGATCATCTGGTTTTCTTGAGGAGTAGCAAGCTTCTGATGAAAGAAATCGAATCGACTCAAAATACCGTAGGTGAGTTCGGCATTACGCCTCTTGCGTTCCGATCTCCTGCAGGAATTACCAGTCCCAGGCTTCCCCAGGTTCTAAAAAAATTAAATCTGTACAACGTCGCTTATAGCTGCCGGGCCATTGACGGAGGGAACAGGTGGATAGGGAAGCTCTCAAAGAGGATTTTGAAACGAATTCGTCCTGATGACATTATTCTTCTCCATGATATCACCCCGAAAAAGGATCGTCTCTTCCGCTACTGGCTAAATGAGATTGAGTTAATCCTCTTGGGCATAGAAGAAAAAGGGCTCGCTGTTCTTCCTTTATCTGTCCTTATAGGAAGACCCGTCATGATCACCAAGGCCATACCCTGTTCTTCTCCCGCAGTCAGCGACCTGACAAGCATCGCTTGACAAGTCTATCGAGACCACTCACTGGGATGCCCTTGAATTCTAGGCGACCGTTTTTCCCCAAACCCACTCTCCCATAAGAAGATCCTTTCCAGGGTGACTTCTCGATCATGAAAAAGAGCGCACCAGGGGGCACTTTGGAAATGACTTCGAAGGGAGAGGGAACTGGCGAGTTGCAGAGGCCGCAAAGCATTTTATCAGCTTCTCCGCTGGTGATGCATTCCAAGGCCATCTGGAGGCAGGCTGGGCCCATAGGGGTCTGTTCGCTAATAGTGAAGGTTGCCCCCGTAAGCCTGAAACGGATGGCTGCTTCTCCCAGAAAAGTGTTGGGTAGCGTGTATGAAAATAAGGCCGGGCGGGCATGCATCCCTCTGCTGGGCATTACGGTGCGAAGAAATTCAATATCCGTATTGAGGCAGCCGTATAGGGTGGAAGCGATGATGCCGATATTGCGTTTTTCCTCGAAGTCGTGCAGCCCCGCGTCTTTCAGAGAAAATGCAATGGCAGCAAGCCCTAGTCTTGAGTACTCATCCATCCTCCTAAACTGCGGATAGGGCTTGTCAAAAACAGCCCCCGCGCTAACATGGGGCAATTGACCATCCGTCATGACAAATCGATCGTGATCCTTCGCGCATCCCATGCCAGTTGTTGTTACCCAGCCAATACCAGTGATATGGGCCTTCACAGTCCGCCTCAACTTACCAGAACGAGGGCAGCGTTAATGCCGCCAAATCCAGAATTTGTCGTCAAAAGAGTGTCTCCGGAAATGGTTACTGACTCTGAGCTGACCCGGCCAATCGCTTCTTCCATGGGGGTCACTAACCCGGCAGTTGGAGGAATAAGTTGGGCTGACAGGGTCTTCAGCCCTAAGGCAGCCTCGATGCCGCCGGCTGCCCCCAAGCAATGCCCAACAGCTCCCTTGACCGAATAAATCGGAATCTTCCGTTCTCCGAATATCTGGCGAAAAGCGGTGAGTTCCATGAGATCGTTGTAAATCGTACCTGTACCATGGGCGTTGATCGCAGTGATTTCTTCGGGCTGTTTTTGCGCCATTCTAAGCGCTTGGGAGATGGCCTGAACCAGCCCGCGTCCACTTTTAGCTGGAGCCGTGATATGGGATGCGTCATTGGCCATGCCCCAGCCCTGAATCGTTCCTAAGGGAGGACGGTCCTCCCGCTTTGCCCGCTCCTCGCTCATCAGGAGCAGTGCTGCTGCTCCCTCCCCAACGGATAGGCCTTGTCTGTCTCGGTCAAAAGGTTGGCATGGGATAGGAGAGAGTGCTTTTAGGGCTGAAAACCCTGAAAAGATGAATTCAGTAACCAGGTCAACGCAGCAAACCAGCACTGCTTCCGTTTTCCTCTGCGCAATCATTCCGGCTCCCCGGGCCAAGGCTACGGTGGAGGATGCACAAGATGCACTGATATTGATCCCCCCAGTCCTCATTCCTAGCTTTTCGGAAATCATATCAGGTATGGATGAAAGCAGTATGTCTTGAGCATGAGCCGGATACCCGCGGCATAATAGCTCTAGATTATCAATTCCGGCTTTCGTGGTCGCCGTAATAAGGAAAGCATCTGGGGGGACTGGTCCCATGTCACCGAAAAGGCGGTCAACAAGGGCATGTGTCATGGATCGACCGCCTGACGGTTTCAAGTCTTCGATACAGGCGGCTAATCTGGAACTATAGTTGTCCACAGGAAAACGGCTTACAGGTCTGACTGCCGTAACACCTCTTAAGATTTGCCGCCAGGTTTCTTGAAGGTTGTCTCCCAGGGCGGTGATCATTGCCGCATCGGTGATCCTGATCGGGTTGTGTTTACCCGACCCCAGGTTCCCGTTTCCAGGGTCTGAGAAGAGTTCTACAGTTGACATGGTACGACCAGCGTCTCTTACATAAAACGCCCGATCATCAGAACGAGGGAGTTGACTCCCCGATTTTCTCCACTCAGACCACCGTTTGAAATATGATGAAGTCGAATGGTTCCGAAAAAGGGCGCTCCGGAATCCCATTTGAATTCCGTACCGAATCCAATCTGGGGATTGAAATTGAAACGGGATCCCTGACCTTCCACCTGAAAATCAGTGTAGATCACTCCGATACCACCTTCCAAATAAGGGAGCAGTCGGGACGTTGAAAAAAAGTCCAGATAATACAAAGCCATCATTCCCACGGAAATCATGGCACGAGTTTCCGGGGTTGTCGTGGATCCGGCGGTGCATTCCACTTTGAAGCGCAGCGGATCCGGTGCCCAATGGCGCCAGATTTTATCGTAATCCCACATGGCAAACCCCGATAACTGAACGAAACGTATATCAGATACAGGGTCAAAGGTTTTTCCTATGACACCGGCCAGTCCGTAACGGGTGGGAATCTCATCCGTCGAGCCCTCTCCGGTCAAGCCCATTCTCGGAATGCCCGTAACAAGCAGGAAAACAACAATGGTCACTATTAGTTTGAAGATGTTAGAGTGTAGTCCGATAAGCTGCACTGGTAGCTCCAACCTAGTGTTGCGTCTTCATAGATACATTGAATAAGTCCTGCCTACCTCCCCGCGGGCACGCGGGACGCATAAATTAAAGGAGCTTCCGGGACGCGACACCAGCAGGTTGCTGAAAAACACCTTCTGTTCAGGCTGCTCAAAAACTTCCAGATGCAAGGCACCCGAAACTTCGAAGAGTGAGGCGTACATAAAAGTAAGCCGCAACGATGAGAAATGAGGGTAACGCCGCTGATAGGCGTTTTTCAGCAGCCTGTTAGATTAGCGTTCGAATTCTACAAGGGTTCTCAGGTGCTCCTCTGCATGCTGCAAGACTTATATGTTACGTCCGCCAGAGTCAAGAACATACCCTTGTTTGTTTCAGGGTTCCCTTGTGGGTTGCATTATTTCTATTTTTTGCTATCCATTGGGTATTCACGGGAAAAGCCAGGACGCCCCGTTCGGAAGAGCGGGGAGGAATGGCCGCGTGGTTTCGAACAGCGTTGGACTTCAAGTCGAACTGGCTTTTTCTTTGGAAGAAGCCCCGTGCGGAAGCGCGGGGTTCTTCACATTGGGTGCGAAGTTATCACAGAGGGTGGGTGAGGAAAACACCTCAAAAGAGAAAACTGGGACTCTGTCATGATCGAAATCGATGGGGGTAAGAGATCAGGGTCGGGAACGATTGTGCGGGACTGCCTCGGGTTTTCCGTCTTGAAAAGCCAAGGCCTGCACCTGAAGAATATCAGGACCAAGCGGGACAAACCCGGCTTGCGGAGTCAACACCTGAAAGCCATCCAGGCGTGCGGCGACATTTGCAGCGGCTCATTCACAGGGGGCCAGGTCGGCTCCAAGGAAATCACCTTTACGCCGGGGAACGGAATCAGGGGTGGGGAATTCCGATGGGATATAGGCACAGCGGGTTCCACCATCATGCTTGCCATGACAATCATCCCTGCCGCTCTTTTCGCTGAAGGGTTCTCGAAATATGTGATCACCGGCGGGCTCTTTCAAGACTTCGCTCCTTCGGCCTTTCATCTTCAGAAGGTATTGCTCCCTGTGCTGAAGAGAATGGGAGCAAGAGTGGGTTTAAGGATTCTAAGACCAGGTTATGTGCCTCAGGGAGGGGGCATCATCGAGATCACGGTTGAACCTGTCCAAGGGCCGCT
>Ga0102851_10001968_pt1 | contig 12139 bp, 11 predicted proteins | sample Mud3Dept3metaG_FD_79558 | JGI IMG/M metagenome (GOLD analysis project Ga0102851, IMG submission 79558) | Freshwater wetland microbial communities from Ohio, USA, analyzing the effect of biotic and abiotic controls - Mud 3 Core 4 Depth 3... | ecosystem: Environmental > Aquatic > Freshwater >... | reverse complement strand
CTGTAGCCCTGATTGGCGTCGAGCCGGATCAGGCCGCGGCCACGCAGCACGCGCTGGATGCGTTCGACCATCGCGGCGTCGCGCGCGACGTCAAAGCCGACTTTGACTTTGAGCGTGGTAAAGCCCTGGCCGAACAGCTCTGCGCTTTCGCGTTCGATGTCGGGGCTCTCCGTGGCATGCAGCAGCCCCAGCACCGGCACCTTGACGGGCCGTTCCACTGCGAGCAGAGGATCGCCGGCGAGCATTTCGAGCGCGGTATTGAAAGCGGTGGCAGTGAAGGGCGCCGTTTCGAAATACGGCTCGAGGCCGGCGCGGATGGCTTCAGTTTCAAGTCCCGCATATGCGCCGGCCAACCGCTGCGCGAGAGTCCAGCTGTCCTCGATGGTTTCGTCGGTGTAGCCGGTGAGATACGTCGCCTCGCCCAGGCCGATGCCGCCGCTGTCGGCGCGCATCTCGACCAGCACCGTATCGAAAGCGTGAAGCGCGCCGAACGCAAGCCGGTACGGCGTGGTCAACGGCACGCGCAGGCGGTGGAGCGCGATAGACTCAATTTTCATCTGTGTTCCTATAATATAGCGTTTGATGAGCGCCTCCGCACCGCATCACGATCTCGATTTGCCGTCGCCGTGGGTATGCCGTTTCGCGCCCCTGATTCGTGCCGGCGGACTGGTACTCGACGTCGCCTGTGGCGCGGGACGCCACGCGCGATATCTGGCCGGGCTCGGGTATCGCGTCGAGGCGGTCGATCGCGATGCCGGGGCGTTGCTGGAACTTGCCGATGTTGCCGCCGTGACGACGCGCCACGCCGACCTCGAGAATGGACCATGGCCGTATTCCGGTCGTCAATTTGACGCGATCGTCGTCACCAATTATCTGCACCGGCCGCTCCTCCCGCGCCTGCTGGAGGCGCTGGCGGACGGCGGCGTGCTGATTTACGAAACCTTTGCGGCCGGCAACGAGCGTTACGGCCGCCCCGGCAATCCCGACTTCCTGCTCAGGCCCGGCGAGTTGCTCGATCTCACCCGCGGCCGGCTGCGAGTGGTCGCCTACGAGGATCTGCACGTCGAGATTCCCAGGCCGGCGATGATCCAGCGCCTCTGCGCAATCAACCCGTCAGCCGGCGCCTAGCCGGAATATATCGCCCTGTTCGCGGCGCGCGCCAGGCTGCAATTTGAACCCTCCGGGGCAGCAGGGGTCTGAAGGTTGTTCTTGGCGCCCGCTGAATGCGGTAAACTAGCGCATCTGAACACGCTGGCTTTTGCCAAATCCCCGGGAAAAACAGATAGATGGCGATACTGAACGGCAGTCTGGTGGCGATTGTCACCCCGATGCACGATGACGGCAGTCTCGATCTTGACGCGTTTCGCAAGCTGATCGACTGGCACGTGCGTGAAGGTACTGACGGCATCGTCGTGGTCGGCACCACCGGCGAGTCGCCGACGGTCGATTTCGACGAGCATCATCTGTTGATCAGGACCGCGGTCGAGCACCTCAACCGTCGCATTCCGGTGATCGCCGGCACCGGCGCCAATTCGACGCGCGAAGCGATCGAACTCGCCGCTTACGCCAAGCAGGCCGGCGCCGACATGAGCCTGTCGGTTGTGCCGTATTACAACAAGCCGGCCCAGGAGGGGCTTTATCGCCATTTCCGCGCGATTGCCGAGGCGGTCGGCATTCCGCAGATCATCTACAACGTGCCGGGCCGCACCGTTGCCGATCTCGCCAATGACACGATGCTGCGGCTGGCGCAGATTCCAAATATCGTGGGGCTGAAGGATGCGACGGCAAATATCGAGCGCGCGAGCGACCTGTTGCGGCAATTGCCGGCCGACTTTGCGGTTTACAGTGGGGATGACGCGACCGGGCTTGCTTTGATGCTGCTCGGCGGCCGCGGCGTGATTTCGGTCACCGCGAACGTCGCGCCGCGCCTGATGCACGAGATGTGCCTGGCCGCGCTGGCACCGGATGTCGCGCGTGCGCGCGAACTCAACAACAAACTGCTCGGCCTGCATCGCAACCTGTTTGTCGAAGCAAACCCGATCCCGGTCAAGTGGGCGGTGTCCCAGATGAAGCTGATCAAGCCAGGCATCCGCCTGCCGTTGACGCCGCTCGCCGACAGCTTCCATGAGCGCGTGCGGGCCGCGATGCGCGCAGCCGGTATCGATGTATAGCGGAGAAAAATCAATGCGGGTATTGCGTTTGAAAACGGGGGTTGCGGTGGCGGTGTCGATGCTGCTGCTCGCGGCATGCAGTATGCTGCCCAGTATCGAGGGCGACAAGATCGAGTACAAGTCGGCGGGCAAGCTGCCTCCGCTCGAGGTTCCGCCCGATCTCACTCGTCCGACGACGGACGATCGTTACGCCGTGCCCGACATCAACCCCAAAAGCGGGGCGACCTATTCGGTCTACAACAAAGAACGCGGCGTTGTGCCCGATTCCTCCAAGGCGGCAGTCTTGCCGTCGCAGGAGAACGCGCGCATCGAGCGTTCCGGCTCGCAGCGCTGGCTGGTGGTCAAGGGCGAAGCTGACTCGGTTTGGAATGTGGTCAAGGAGTTCTGGCAGGAAACCGGCTTTATCGTCAATGTCGAAAACCCTGATGCCGGCGTGATGGAAACTGACTGGGCTGAGAATCGTGCCAAGATTCCGCAGGGCGGTCTGCGGGGCTTGCTCGGCAAGGTCGTCGACAACCTGTATTCGACCGCGGAGCGCGATAAATTCCGCACGCGGCTCGAGCGCAGCACCGAGCCCGGCATGACCGAGGTGTACATCAGCCATCGCGGCATGGAAGAAGTGTATGTGAGCGCCGATCGCGACCAGACGAAATGGCAGCCCCGGCCGCCGGATCCCGACCTCGAAGCCGAAATGCTGCGCCGTCTGATGTCGCGGTTCGGCGTGCAGGAGGCGCGCGCCAAGACCGAAATGGCCGCTGCGCAGGCGCCGCTGCGCGCGACGCTGGTCAAAGGCAGCGATGGCGGCACGCTGTCGATCAACGACCAGTTTGACCGCGCCTGGCGCCGGGTCGGACTTGCGCTCGATCGCGTCGGCTTCACCGTCGAGGACCGCGATCGTTCGAAAGGCCTGTATTTCGTGCGTTACGTCGATTCCGATGCTGACAACGCGACTGCACAGCCGAAAGGCTTTTTTGCGAAGCTCAACCCATTCCGCAGCAAACCGAAACCCAGCGGCGAGCGGTTCAGCATCCAGGTCAGGGACGGCGACAGCGTGAGCCAGGTCAGTGTCCTCGACAAGGACGGCAAGCAGGAAAAGTCCGCGACCGCGAACCGGATTTTATCGCTGCTCTACGATCAGCTTAAGTAGTCCGAGAGGCGAGAATTCGTTTCGCATCATTGGGCAGCGGCAGCGCAGGCAATGGCCTGCTCGTGGAAGTCGACGGCACGCGCATCCTTGCCGACTGTGGATTCGCACTCAACTCCGCGCTCGCGCGCCTGGCACGACGCAATATCGATCCCGCATCGCTCAGCGCAATCCTGATTACACACGAGCATGACGATCATATCGGCGGCGCGGCGCGCCTCGCGCGCAAATTCGGTGTGCCGGTATGGCTGACGCACGGCACGCTGCAGGCAGCGGGCGGGCGGTTCGCGGGCGTTGCCGCGATAGAGGTTTTCGATTGCCACCAGCGATTCGCGATCGGCGCGATCGAAATCGAGCCCTACCCCGTGCCGCACGATGCGCGCGAGCCGGCGCAGTTCGTGTTCGGCGACGGCGCCGCGCGATTGGGGCTGCTGACGGATGCCGGCTCGCTGACCGCGCATATGCAGGCGGTGCTGAGCGGCCTCGACGCGCTGGTGCTCGAATGCAATCACGATCTCGACCTGTTGTGGAACGGCAATTACCCGCAGCACCTCAAACAGCGTATCGCAGGTAAATTCGGCCATCTCGACAACGCGACGGCTGCGCAGCTGCTGGCGTCGGTCGACTGCGGCCGTCTCAGGCACGTGATCGCCGCGCACTTGAGCGAGCAGAACAACACGCCCGAGCTTGCGGGCGCGGCCTTGGCGCGGGCACTCAATTGCGAGCAGCAGTGGATCGGTATTGCCACCCAGCATGATGGCTTCGACTGGCGCAGCGTCAGCTAGGCGAAAAAAAAGCCGGCCCGCAGGCCGGCTTTACAGGCTATTAAACCCTTACTTCTTCATTTCATCTTTCTTCATGGCTTCCGCAGGCGCGGCAGCCGGAGCCTCTTTAGCAGGCTCGGCTTTGGGAGCCTCCGGTGCCGGAGCGGGCGCCGGTGCCGCAGCAGGCGCCGGGGCGGGAGCTGCTTTGGGAGCAGGGGCGGGCGCGGGTTTCTCGCCGCAGGCGGTCAGACCGATAGCAAGGAGAGCAGCAATCAGAAGCGAACGGTTCATTTCTTGTTCCTTTAACAGAGGAGGGTTAGCACGGAGGTTTACCGGCCGGCCTGTAAGCTGGCCAGCGCGGGCAGGATTATATTTCATTTCGAACATGATTTCCAGCGTAACGCACCCGCCGTTGGCTACAAACCGAGGGTGGTTGCGGCGAGCGCCGGCGCCGAGGCCTGCCAGATTTCCTCGTAGCGCTTGAGCAGCAGGCTCGCGGCGGCGATGTCCCCGACCGTGGCGACGCCGCGCCAGCGATCGTAATGGAAGCGGCGCACGAAGCGCGTATCGTCGGCGACCGCGAACGGATCGTAGACACCCCACGCTTCGGGCAGCGTCTGGCGGATGCTCACGCTCTGGCTGAACTGCCTGAGCAGCGTGACCAGCCGCGGGCAGTCGCGGACGATATTGGCGGTGTCGTGCAAGACGAGGTAGACACGGTTGGTGCGCCTGGCAAGCAGCAACTGCCGCAGCAATTCACAGCGCTGCGGCGAATTGAAACCGCGTCCGATCTTGCGGTCGAAGATGCGAACCGTATTTGCGGCGTTCGCGATCAGTTCGTCGAGCGCCTGCTCGCAGGCGGTTCGCCCGTCGAAGGGGCGCTCACCGGGCATGCGCTCGGGCGGAACGGGTTCCATTAAACTCGGTGAATAGTGGCTGCTGACTGGTTCAACAGGGTCCGCGCAATGCGGGCGGTAAACACAATTATAACTGCTGACCCCGGTGGTCCGGAACTGCGCCGAGCCGCGAATGAAAAACGCGGCGCGGCGCAGTCATTGACAGCCGCGGTACTTTGTTACAATTATTTCATGTTCGTTGCGACGGATTGTGGAGCGCGTATGTTGCAGGCGGGTCAGCCGGCCCCGGGCTTTGAACTGCCGGACGCCGACATGCAGGCCGTGAGTCTCGACGGTTTCAGAAACCGCAGCAATGTGGTGCTGTATTTCTATCCCAAGGACGATACTCCCAGCTGCACCATGCAGGCCATCGACTTCAGCGATATGCTGGACGAATTCACCGCTCTCGGGACCGTGGTACTCGGCATCAGCATGGATGATTGCCTGAGCCACGGCTCGTTCCGCGACAAACACGGCCTTGCGATGCAGCTGCTGGCGGATGTCGACGGCGAAGTGTGCGGCAGTTACCGCGTATTGCAGGAAAAAGAGCACGAGGGCAACAAAAAGATCTGTATCCAGCGTTCGACTTTCATCATCGACAGGCACGGCATGCTCAGGCACGCGCTGTACGGGGTCAGCCCGCGCGGCCATGCGGCGGAAGTGCTGGGGCTGATAAGGAAAATGGAAAAATGCAAATAGCGCAAGACACGGTGGTGTCCCTGCATTACGAATTGCTCGATTCGCAGGGCGAGCTGATCGAGAAAACCGACGAGCCGATCGAATACCTGCACGGCGGCTACGACGGGATATTTGCGCTGGTCGAACAGGCGCTGCAGGGAAAAAGCGTCGGCGAGTCGTGCGACGTTTATCTGCAGCCTCACGATGCGTTCGGCGAGTATGACGAGAGCCTGGTGCGCATCGAGCCGCTGGCCAAGTTTCCGTCCAGGATCGAGGTCGGCATGCGCTTCGAGGGCGAAGCTGAAAGCTCGGGCGAGGCGCTGGTTTATACCGTGACGGACATTGCCGAGGAAAAAGTCGTGGTCGACGGCAACCACCCGCTCGCCGGCATGGCGCTGCGTTTCCACTGCACGGTGCACTCGATACGCGCCGCGACTGCCGAGGAAATGGAACACGGCCACGTACACGGCGCGCACGGCCACGCGCATTAGCGTCCCGGCGCTACGTCGAATCCGACGCGATCACCGTTTCCCGCGGCGCGATCTCATTCGTCGAGCAAACGTTTGAGCTGATACAAGGCGTCGAGCGCCTGCCTGGGCGTCAAAATGTCGGGATCGATCGCCAGCAGCGCGGCGCGCAGCGCCGGCTCGATTGCGGGCGCGGGCGCCGGGCTTGACGGCGCCGCGAACAAGTCCGGCTGGCGGCTGCGGCCCGCGCCTTCCTCCTCGAGCTGCACCAGATGTTTGCGCGCGGCGCGGATCACGCCGGCGGGCACGCCGGCAAGCTGGGCAACCTGCAGGCCGTAGCTCTGGCTCGCCGGGCCTTCCTCGACCGCGTGCAGGAATACGATGTGGTCCTTGTGTTCGACCGCGCCGAGATGCACGTTGGCAAGCTGCCTGAAATCCTGCGCGAGCCGCGTCAGTTCGAAATAATGCGTCGCGAACAGCGTCAGGCTTTTGTTCACCTCGAGCAGGTGGCGCGCGATTGCCCAGGCCAGCGCGAGCCCGTCGAAAGTCGAAGTGCCGCGGCCGATTTCGTCCACCAGCACCAGGCTCGCGGGGCTCGCGTGATGCAGGATGTATGCGGCTTCGGTCATTTCGACCATGAACGTCGAGCGCCCGCCGGCCAGGTCGTCCGAGCTGCCCACGCGCGTGAAAATCTGGTCCACCGGACCGACGCGCGCGCGCCGCGCCGGCACGAACGATCCGCAGTGCGCGAGCAGCGTGATCAGCGCGACCTGCCGCATGTAAGTCGATTTGCCGCCCATGTTGGGGCCGGTCACGAGCAGCATCTGGCGCGCGGGCGCGAGCCGCGCGTCGTTGGCGATGAAGCCGCCGATCTGCGCTTCGACCACCGGATGGCGTCCGGCTTCGATTTCGATCACTGATTCGCCGCTGATTTCCGGCATGCAGAAATCGAGCGTTAGCGCGCGCTCTGCAAACGTGGTCAGCAGATCGAGCTCGGCAAGCGCGCCGGCGACGCGCTGCAGCGCGGCAATGGCGGGCGCAAGCTGATCGAGCAGAGCATCGTAGAGCAGCTTTTCGCGCGCGAGCGCGCGTTCCCGCGCGGAGAGCGCCTTGTCTTCGAACGTTTTCAATTCGGGCGTGATGTAGCGTTCGGCGTTTTTCAGCGTCTGGCGGCGGCGGTAATCGTCGGGCACCTTCTCCGACTGCGCGCGCGTGACCTCGATGTAGAAGCCGTGCACGCGGTTGTATTCGACCTTGAGATTGGCGATGCCGGTGCGCGCGCGTTCGCGCGCTTCGAGATCGAGCAGAAATTGGCCGCAGTTGTTCTGGATGGCGCGCAGCTCGTCGAGCTCGGCGTCGTAGCCATCGGCGATCACGCCGCCTTCGCGTGCCACTGCCGCCGGCTCCGGCTGGATCGCGCGCGCGAGCAGGGTCGCGACGTTTTCCAGCGGCTGCAGGCCCGCGGCAAGCGCCTGCAATTTCGCGCCGTCGAATGCGCCAACCTGCGCACTCAACTGCGGCAGCCGCGCGAGCGTGTCGCGCAGGCCCGACAGGTCGCGGGGGCGAGCGCTCTTCAAAGCAATGCGCGCCGTGATGCGTTCGACGTCGACGCACGCCTTGAGTTCGTCGCGCAGCGCGCCGCACGCGGCCGTGCCGGAATCGTCGGCAAGCCGCGCGACGGCGGCGAGCCGTTCACGGATTTGCGCGCGGTCGCGCAGCGGATGATGCAGGGTGTGGTGCAGCAGCCGGCTGCCCATGCCGGTCGCGCAAGTGTCGAGCAGCGACAGCAGCGTGGGTGCCGTTTCGCCGCGGATGGTTTCCGAAATCTCGAGATTGCGCCGCGTCGCCGGATCGAGCGCGACATACGCGGACGCATTTTCAATTGCGATCGCAGTGACGTGCGCAATCGAATTGCCCTGGGTGGCGCGCGCATATTCGATCAACGCGCCGGCGGCGCAGGTTGCGGCCGGAAGGGTGTTGAGACCGAACGCAGCGAGATCGAGCGTCGCGAACTGGCGGGTGAGCGCGCGCGTCGCCGCCTCGCGGCCGAACTGCCACTCGGGCAGCCGCCGCAGCGCATAGGAAGCGGGCTCCGGCAGGGTGACGCCCGCGGTTTCCGCGATCAGCACTTCGGCCGGGCGCAGCCGCTCGAGTTCGACCGCGAGGTCGGCCGCCCGGATCTCGGCGGCGCGGAAACGGCCGGCGGCGAGCGCCAACCAGGCCATGCCTATCGTTTGCTGGTTTTGCCACAGCGCGAGCAGCACGTTGTCGCGCTTGTCATCGAGCAGCGCCGCGTCGGTCAGCGTGCCGGGCGTGACGATGCGCGTGACCTGGCGCTCGACCGGGCCCTTCGACGTTGCGGGATCGCCGATCTGCTCGCAGATCGCGACCGATTCGCCGATCCTGACGAGTCTCGCCAGATACTGCTCGACCGCGTGGTACGGCACGCCGGCCATTTTGATCGGCTCGCCGGCGGAGGCGCCGCGGCGGGTGAGCGTGATATCAAGCAGGCGCGCCGCTTTCTCCGCATCGCCGAAAAACAGCTCGTAAAAGTCGCCCATGCGATAGAACAGCAGCATGTCGGGGTGCTGCGCCTTGATGCGCAGATATTGCTGCATCATGGGCGTATGGCTGCTAAAACCGGGGTCGTTCAAGTTACTGTCATCCTTGCCAAAATCGCTCCCATTGCTCACACCCCGCATTATCGCCGACATGCGTTCGGGTGACGAGTTCGGCGATCCCGATCACCCGGAATTGCGGGTGCGCCGCACGAATGCCGCGCGGCTGTTGCGACGCGACTTGCTTCCAAAACTCGGGGATCGCGCTGCCGCCGGATTGACACGACGCGAACTGCCGGATGAAGTCATCCGACCGATGTTGAAGCGCGCGCGGCGTGACTCACCGCGGTCGCGGTAGAGGCTCCTTGGCCTGCTGCCTGGCGAGTTCCGCGACGAAGCCCGCAAAGGGCGCGATATTCGCGAAGGAACTCGCCTGCTCCAGCGCCTCCATATACTCGTTCCGCCGCTCGACCGGAATGACCGTCCAGACGTAGCCGGCGGGAACGAGCATCAGATTCATGAGGAACCTCGCCAGCCGGCCATTGCCGTCCATGTACGGGTGGATGTAGACGAAGAGAAAGTGACCTAAGACCGCGCGCACCTGGGGTTCGACTTCCGCCTCCAGAAGTTCGAACAGGACAGGCATGCACTCTCGCACTGCCTCCTTCGAGAGCGGAACATGCAGCGCCCCGCGAATGAACACCTGGTCGTTGCGATAGCCCGCGAGGTCGGATGCCTTGAGAATGCCGGCCTGCACGCTCGGGCTGAATAGCGCCTGATACCAACCGGGCAGGGTGTTACGGAACACCGTGCCCGCGTTTTCGCCCCAGATTACTCGGGCGAGATCTCGCTTGACAAGATTGTGCGTCTCGAAATAACCGCGCGCTGCCATGGTGTCGTGGGTTGCGCGATCCTTCTCGCCACCATCCGGATTCCAATTGCCATCACGGATCTTCTCGATCAGGGCTGCCGTAACGCGATAGCCTTCGATCGATAGCGAGTGATAGGCATCCGTGACGTAGCGCGCCTCAACATCCTTGAGAAGCGCATCGATATCCTTTGGCGCGCTCGGCGCCTGGGGAAACGCCGCTATCACGGTCTCCCTCATTTCTGCCCACATCAAGCGCAGCCGCCGAACGTAGGGCGATTCCGGCCGCCCGCCCAGCGGCAAAGTGGGAAGCGGTTTATCGAAAGGGTTTACTTCGTTCACGCCGTGGCCCGCGCTGCGCATGGCACCCACGATTTCGTCGGCGAGCGCTGCTCGGCCGATGGCACGAAAGCCGCCAGCAAGGCGCCCGGCCACCGAAGGGTGCGGACCATCGAGCAATATCCGCAGCAAATCGGAAGCATCGGGAAGGGAGCCGAGAGCGATCTGAGCTGCGATGGGGTTCTGTACGAAGAGCGTCGGGCTCGCCGCGATCAGCGCTGCCGGCAATTCGACCAGACGAAGCCGGCCGCAGTCCTGCGTGGGTGAGGAGGGCAGCAACCTCACGGCTTTGTAAACGAAGAGCGAGCAGCCATTCAGCAGTTGCACAGTCTGGTTCGTACCTTCAGTCGCCCAGATCTGAACCTGCTTCGGAACCGTTCTTTCACCGGACCGCAGCAGCACTGACTGCTCCGGATTGACGTGCCAGCGACCGCCGAAGCGCGCCGTTGCGTAGTCGGCGATGAACTCGCGCATGCTGGCGTACCAGGACGTGGTGTCGCCGTCGGCCTCGTCTGGGCGGCGCGGGATGTACCAGCCGCGGATGACCTCCTTGAGGAAGCCGGCTCGCAGCAGGGCCTCACGGTCCGCGCGTGAAAGCTTCGGCCCGGGGATGGCCTGGAGTCCTCCTTCTTGGAGGCCCTTCAGGGCTTCCAAGGCAGAGGCAAGTTTTTCGTGCGGCTTGGGCACAAGAGTTAGATGTATTCGAAAACAAGAGTTTACTGCACATTATGGAAAGAGTCTAATGTAAACACTTACAAGAGTGTGATGCTACTCAATTGATAATTTAATATGTTTTTCGTTACAATACAATATGATAAATATCATCACGGATTTACTCTCTTGCGCCAGATAAACCAGTTTTGCGCCACCTTATTTGGCGCATTACCGGGCCGGTCTTGGGTGCGGGTGTGGCCAGAAGAACATGTCAGGGCGCAAGGATCCGCTCTTTTCCAGTTACGCGCCTCCTCTTCTACGTCCGATACGCCGTAGCGTTTCGCGACGGGTGTTGCGGCTTCTGCCCAGGCTTCCTCGTAGAGTTTTGATCGTTCATATCGAAGAGTTACATGTGGCATGGGTTGCGGTTCAAGCGGTCTTCCCAAGCAACCGTTCCAGCTCGTGGGCTTGCTCCTTGAGCTTTTTCGGGTTGGCCTTCGCCAGGCGGCCGAGATTTTCGAGTTTCCATCGGATGCCGGGGAGTTGCTCAAGGTGTTCGATGCCAAGCAAATCCCAATTGGGCTCATTGCGGGCGAGCGATAACAGGAACTCCCGCTCAGCGGCGTCGAGGCCCGCTTTCAGTTCGGCGATCATGCGCTCGCGTGCTGATACGAGAGCCTTCAACTCCACCGGCTCTGCCATCATGCCCTTGAACGTGCTTTCGTATTCACTGGAGATGTCCCGGAGATTCGGGAAAAGCACCTCATGAATCGGCCGGTTGTGAGATGCGAGATAGACCACAAAGCTGCGCCTGATTTGCGGCGTGATTCCTCCGTGGAGAAAAAGCTCCATCACGTCGAACAGGTCCCGCGGGTGTTGCCGATCCAGGGCGGCGACGAGCTTTCCGCCGTAGAGGTCCTCCAGCGACACGACCGGCAATTCCAGGTCGGCGAGCAGTGTCTCTTTCGCCTTCGGAGTGAGCGATGTCGAGCGAATCGGGTGCACCGTCCCACGAAGCACAAAATTCACTTCCACCTTCACTTCGAGCTTGTCGCGACGGACGAAGAGTTTTGTTTCGCCGGCGTCGGGCACGGTCGCTGCGTGGGTTTGGAAACCGCGTTTCTTGAGTTGATCCACGGCACTCCGGATCGCGTCGTTGATCCTGGTAAGCGCCTCGTCCCGGCCGAGGCGGTGATCGACAAACACGAGATCAAGGTCCACGGACAGGCGGGGCATGTCCCGCACGAAAAGATTGATCGCGGTGCCGCCCTTCAGGGCAAACACATTGTCGGCGAATACCAGCGGCGCGATCTGGATCATCAGCCGCGCGGTATCGAGATAGATCTGATTCACGGTTTGAGCACCAGCAACCCGTCCTTGGACTTCGATATCCACGGCCGGGCGCTGCCCTTGGGCAGGGCGGCCTCATCGAGCTTGCCGACCCACGGCAGGGCGAGCTCGCGTCCGAGGCGCAAGCAAAGCCGGACCGTCTTGACGCTCATGCAGCGTTTGAGAAGATCCATCAGCCCCTCAGCGCGCAGGCTGTACGTGCCTTCGGCGATTTCCCTCGCTTCCTGCAGCGGTTGCCGGACGCCGACTT
>Ga0102851_10001966_pt1 | contig 12149 bp, 12 predicted proteins | sample Mud3Dept3metaG_FD_79558 | JGI IMG/M metagenome (GOLD analysis project Ga0102851, IMG submission 79558) | Freshwater wetland microbial communities from Ohio, USA, analyzing the effect of biotic and abiotic controls - Mud 3 Core 4 Depth 3... | ecosystem: Environmental > Aquatic > Freshwater >... | reverse complement strand
TAGGATTGACAGCTTCGGTGTCTTACGCTACGATTGCTTACGTATGAACGTCCGCGTCAGCGCCGCTCCGCAGATTGCCGGGCACGGTCCATTCGATGCTCCGGCCGTCTCTGACCACACCCGGGAAACGACAGTGACCACGCGGTTTCGCAGGTTCCTCGTGACAGCGGCACTGATGGCGCTGATGGGCGGCTGCGCGATCCCCCATGCGCCGCTTCCCACCGACCCGACCAACCCGCTCAAGCGGGTGGCGGTCCTTCCCCTGAAGAACGATACGGACGATGTGGACGGTCCGAACGTGGTCCGGCAGAAAATGGTCCAGGCCCTGACGAACCGCTCCTACGTCGTCAAGGACCTGAAGGAGACGGACCAGGTCCTGCGGGACCAGATGGGGATCAACCTCGGCGGCCAGCTCGACCTGACGACGCCGCAGAAGCTCGGCGAGACGCTCGGCGTCGAGGGCGTCCTCTACGGGACGCTCATGGACTTCGACGAGGTCACCACGGGCGTGTACAACGCGAGGAAGGTGCGCGCCACGTTCAGGCTCGTGAGCACCGCGACAGGCCAGACCTTCTGGGCGCGAGGGCTCGGCGTCAAGACCGAGCAGGGGACGACATCGGGGGTGAGCGGCGCGATCAGGCTCGGTGCACTGGTGGCGGACGCGCGCGACAAGGAGGCGCCGTGGGTCCTGCTGTCGAGCGTAACCACGAACCAGAGCACGAAGGATTCCTTTATCATGGGGCTCGGCGTCAAACTGCTGACCAAGGCGGTGGGGCTCCACCTCGATCATGAATCGGGCGAGCTGGCCCGGCTGGTGACCAGCAACCTGCCCTGGGGGCCCGGCGCCGGCATCGCGTATGCAGCGCCGGCAGCCATGGCGGCCGTGCCTGCTGTGCCGGCCATGCCCGAGAGCAGGATGCACGTGCCGCCGTCTTTCGGGTACATGGAGTGGGAGGGGAAAAAGAACGTTACCGCGGTGGTCCATTCCGTGACCCTCAACAAGTCGGACAACCAGAGCTGGGCCATGGAGGCGCCGCTCTGGGTCACCGGCCGGAAGATGAAGATGGACCTGGATATGACCGGGATGTCCCAGGCTGCCGGCGCGCAGGGCGCCGAGCAGTCGCCGCTCGGCAGGATGATGATCATCACCCGCGGGGACAGGAAGACGGGCTACACGCTCTATCCGAACGTCAAGAAGTACCTCGTCCACACCGAGGGCGGGGAACGCGGCGAACGGCCGAAGGTGGAAAAGACAAAAGTGGGGAGCGAGACCATCGATGGTCACTCCTGCGACAAGTTCAAGGTGACGGTCACGTACCGGAACGGGAAGGCCGAGGAGGGCTTCATCTGGAACGCCAGGGACCTGGGCGGGATGACCATCCGGAGCGAAGTGGAGACCAAGGACGTCAAGGTAACGACGGACCTCAGGAACATCGTCCTGAAGGCCTCGCCGCCCACGGTCTTCGAGATCCCCGCGGGTTACACGCAGGCGAAGGACGTCATGGAGCTCATGCAGCCGGCGCAGCCGGCGCAGAAATAGAAGGGGAACATCTTAATCACGGGTGATGGAAGAAGGAGGAGTGCGATGCGAACGGGTATGCGGTTGTTCATGGTGCTGGTGGTCGCGTTCAGTGCGGCATGGGTGGCAGGGTGCGCACCGACCATGTCGGGAGCGGTGAAGGACGACACGACGCTCACGGGGACGTCCAAGGAACTGGCCAAGACGACGACGGACGTCGAGGAGTACCAGGGGCCGAAGCTCCGGGTCGGCGTGGTGAACTTTCAGAACAAGACCCCGTCCAAGGTGCTGGGGATCGGTGAGGCCGCGGCGGACATCCTGGGGACCATCCTCCAGAAGACCGGCAGGTTCATCGTCATTCCGCAGCAGGACATCGAGTCCATCATGCAGCAGCAGCGCATGGGCGCGACGGGCGCCATCAATCCCGAAACGGCGGCAAAGATGGGTGAGATCCTCGGCCTGAACGCCATCGTGACCGGCGCCGTGACGGCCTATTCCGAGGCGGAAGAGGGGAAGGATTTCATCATCGGCAAGAGCAAGAAGCAGATCGCCCGCGTAACGGTGGACTATCGTATCGTCGATACGACGACCGGCGTCCAGTTGATGGCAGATTCCGGAGCGGGGATCTATGAGAAGAGCCTGACCACCGTCTTTGGAGCCGGCGGGCGGGCGAGCTATGATCCCGACCTCCGCGACGGCGCGCTCCGCGACGCCCTGACCAAGGCCATGGTGAACATGCAGAAGCAGCTCGGCAAGCGAAAGTGGTCCGGCAGGGTCGCGCAGGTTGAGGGCAGGGACCTCTACATCAATGCCGGCGAGAAGTCGGGTCTGCAGGTGGGCGCCAAGCTGGATGTGTACCGGGCGGGCAAGGCCATCATCGATCCCGTGACCAAGATGAAGCTCGGCACCACGGAGACCAAGATCGGCCAGGCGCTCGTGATCAAGAACGACCTCGGCGACCAGGGTGACCTCTCCATCGCGACGCCATCGTCGGGGAGCGGGTTCCAGGCCGGCGACGTCGTCAAGATCAGCGCGAACTGACGCTCACCTGATTTCGGAAAGACCACACCCCCTCCGGGCATTATCCCCGGAGGGGGTTTTTGCGCACCTGTCGGGCCTTTCCCTTCGGACGTTCCTTCTACATACCGTTCGCGAAACGCCCCCTCCTCCGGTCTTGGTTCTATTTCCTCCTTCATCCGCTTTCGCGTGAACAGCAGCAAGGCGTCTTTTTTGGCATCCTTATCCCCCGAGGGGAAATTCCGGTTGAGTTTTCTCAGGATGTCCTCTATACTTACCCGAACTCTTCAGGTCCTGTCGAGAGAGGAAAGACTGTGTTCATGCCGATCAAGATCGTTACGGTGTCACTTCTGGGAGCGCTGCTGCTGGTGTCCTGCGGCCCGTCGATCAGGACCGAGAGAACCGCTATGCCCGGCACGGGCAAGCGTGGCCCCATCAGGCTCACCATAACCCCGGGCGAGGGCTTATCAAAGGCTGATGTTTCGAGCTTCAAGCAGCTCCTGGGCGACTCGTTCGCCCGCGCGGGATACCGTCCTGTTACCTTCAGCGGCGCACCCGCATCGGGCCGGTCCGTTGAGCTTGTGGTAACGAAGTTCGAACGTCTTTCGCACTCCGACAACACTACGATGGCCGCAGGCTTGGGATGCACCTACCTCTGCTTCTTTCTTGCTCCCTGCCTCCTGGTTCCTGGCTATAATGAGCCGCAGGTAGAGATCACCGCAGAGGTCACCGCCCGGCAGAGCGGGAAAGAACTGTTCTCAACAGTCTTGAGCGAACGGGCCAAGGCGTCGTCGAACGCCTTCGACCGGGGCAGCGAGGACCTGAACAGAAAGCTAGAGGACCTGGCTGTCCACAACCTTACCGTTGCCATCATCAATCTCCTGGACAGATCCTGATGCCGCCGGAACTCGTGTCGCGGCTCCGGTTCAGGGGGAGTGCCTGCTATCGTCCGCTATGTGGATCACGCGTCTTTGGTGCATGCACCGTTCCCGATTGGGCTCATCCGTCGTCCTGATCGTGGCGGTAATGACGGCGCTTCTGGGCTGCGCACCGGTCATTGAAACGGCCGTCCGCGACAGAGAGCTGCCGGTCGAGGGTGTGTCCCGTGAGCGGATTGCCATCGTTCTCGATACGTCGCGTCTAGAACGCACTTCTGATGCTGCTGACCTGGCGCGGCTCAAGGACAGCCTCGAACGGGAGCTGGCATCCTCCGGTGTGTTCCGGCAGTATCGGGTAGTGATCGACGCTCCGTCCGCGGACCATGAACCGGTTCGCGCCACGGTGGCTCTCACGCGGCTTGACTATGTTAAACAGGGTATGCGCTTCCCCCCGGCCCCTCCCTTGGAACTTGCCTGTCTCGCTCCAGTCGTCGCGCCGATGCTGTTCGAGCGGAACTATCTGAGGCTGGAGGTCACCGCGCAGGCGGAATTGTTGGTGCAGGACCGCGAAGGTACTGTGACCGGCCGAACGTTCGTCAGCGAGTCTGCGACCGGTCGCGCGGACTTCTTCGCATCGGGGGAGGGGAAGGCCGCTACCGTTCTGCAGGATATCGCGTTCCGGAACTTCTCCGGGCAGGTTGTGCGGGAGCTTTTATTCTTGACAAGATAGGGAGGCGATGATACACATAGGACTAGTATGCTCCCCCCTTGTGTACGGTTCCTGTCGGCGCTGGGATGCGCCGCTCTCCTCATGGCCGGTCAGGTGCCGCCAGCGAGGGCTGCCGGCAGTGATCTGGAGGCGAGAGAGCTGTTTCAGCAGGTCGAGGACCGGTTCCAGAACGCCGATTCGCTTTCGTACACCGTCAAGCGGGTGACGGTCTCAAACAAAGGGAAGGCGGAAGATCGCTGGGTCTTCCGGTACCAGAAGCCTGATCGTCTCCGCATCGATTACCTGGTCCCGCATGAGCGGACGGTCGTGACGGACGGCGCCACCCTCTGGGAACACATTCCCCAACTCAAGAAAGCGGCAAAGACCGATCTTGCCACGCTACGCGCCGACCAGAGGACGCAGAGGATTTCCCAGGTCATGGCGCGCGTTTCGGTCGACGGCCTCCGTCTCGGAGACTTTGAACGCATGGCGAAGAACGCGAGGAGCGTGAGGACTGCGTCATGGTTGGGTACCCCGGTCCGGCTGGTGGAAGGCGTCGATCCCCGCTATGCGGTGTATATCGACAAAGAACGATCTGTCCTTCTCCGGACGGAGATCTATGACAGGAAAGGGAATCTGGTCATCAGGACCGAAGCGTCACGCCTCATGGAGGCGGCGCCCGGGTTCTGGATGCCCCAGGAGATACGCGCCACCTATGGCACGAAGGACGGTTTTGTCCAGAGCACTATCACGCTCCAGGACATAAGGGTGAATGCTTCCCTTGCTGACGATCTGTTCCGATTTTCGGTTCCCAAAGGAGTTGAGGTCATTCTTCATTGAGAAAGGAGGTGAATGGCTCATGCAAAAGATCCTCGTGTTGATGATTGCAGCACTCCTGCTCGTTTCGCCCATTCTTGCGACGGCGGCGGGAGCGAAGGATGCAGGCGCCGCGGCGGTCCTCTCGGGATATATGCCCGGCGCGGGAGAGTGGTACAACAATGATTTCAAAGGTAGCTTTCCGTGGGGTGAGTGTATTCTTGGATACTGCTGTTTCCTAGTGCGGTTTGCCTCGGTCGCCGATGCTGCATCAGGCAAGACGAACGCCGATATGCGGCTTGACTTCTGGACAGCGCCTCCGGGAAAATAATGCGTACTCTGACAGATGCATGAACGAATTGCAGCGCGAGAGGATGGGGATCATTCCATCCTCTCTTTTTTTGACCGTTCCCGGCCCGTTGTGCTCCCCTCAGAACCGCATGGTGATTGCCAGCACCGAGTTACCCTGCCCGTCCCGGATGTACGAAACGCTGTATTGGTTCGAGAGACGGTCCAGGAAGTCCTGCTCCGCTCGGTGGTTGTACTTGTGGGCGCTGCTCGCCGCGTTGTAAATGTTCCCCAGATACCATCCGGACTCGAAGAAGAGCAGGATGGCGCCGGTGACGTTGTTATTGTTCTGGAAGGCCTCAACGGTCGCCCAGATGAACAGCCCGTTCAGCATAAATGAGACAGCGGCATCCACAGGACGTCCGACGTAGAGTTGGCCGGCGCCGGGGAGCACGGTGGAAAGGCCTGCCGCGAGATAGGGCGATTTGTTCGGGATCTCCGGGAAGGCCTTCACATCCGCCGCGAGTCCCTCGGCCTGCGGTCTGACGGCGGAGTCGGCGGGCACCTTTTGAAATTCTTCGGACGCCTGCCGCCAGTCACCCTGACGCAGGTAGGACCAGCCGATCCTGATCATCGCGGAATCGCGCCGGGCGTCGGCCGGATAGATGGCCTGGAACCGCTCCAGAACGTCGATCGCCTGCGCGTAGTCCTTCTTTCGGTAGTACGTCTCTCCAAGCATGAACAGGGCTTCTTTGCCTGTCTCCTCATTGGGGTATTCGTCCGACAGTGTCCGGAACCGCTGGATGGCCTGGTCGAACTTGTCTCCCTTGGAATAGGAAAGAGCGATCTGGTACTTTGCGGTCCTTGCGAGCGGGTGGTCGGGATAGAAGAAGATGAGCCGTTCGTATTCCGTTATGGCGCGGTAGTAGTCAGCCTGATCGAAGAGATGGTCGGCGAAGGACAGTATCTTCTCCGGCGTCATCTCCTGTCCCCGGACGGGAGCGGCAAGACCGAGGAGCAGGACGAAGATCATGACGGTGATGGTTGTCCTCACGGCGCATACCACCAGAAATCATTGTCTGCCACCGAGTCGATGAACCGGTAGCGGTCGCCAACCTTGACGAGCGGCGCGAACCGCTGTTCGTCCGCTTCATGGACCAGCCGGTCAACGGTCATGACCACGCCGATGATCGGGCCGTGCTTGCGAATGGCCTGCACGCTGTACTGCGAGCACGTGGGATACATGGGGCAGCGGTTCCCGTCGAGCGGCGAGATCACGGTCTGGTAGAATCTGAGCAGCCACAGGAAGGGCGTCGCCGCAACGGAATGCTCCGCACTATCCCGGTGCGCGTGCAGGGAAGGCTCCCGGTCGGCGGGCGTGAGGAGGACCGCCGAATCGGTGCTCACCGACCATGGACCCCAAGGCTCTGCAGCGGCATCGGCGGCAGCTGTCAGGAAAAGAACAACGGCCAGCAGGCAGGCTGCCGCGACTCTATTGTTCCCCATTCTGCTCCTTCGCAAGCTCCCGCAAAAGCTCCTCCCGGTGCGGACTGCTGTTGATCTCCCGGTCGAGCTTTTCTCTGCTTTCCCGCCCGTTCATTCTCCCGGCAACGTACGAGGGATCCAGCTTTTTGGCGTTCCGGTATTCCCGATATGCTTCAAGATATCTGCCCTGACGATAAAGCGCAACGGCGAGGTTATATGCCGCCTTGGCATACATCGGGTCCCTGGCAAGGGCCAGCCTGAACATCTGCTCGGCGCCGGAATAATCCTGGCGGGTCAGCCGGACGGAGCCGATGTTATTCAGCGGGAGGGGATATGCGGGGTCCGCGGCGATCGCCTTATTGTACGCATCCAGCGCTTCGTCGAGCCGCTGCAGGCGGTGATAGGCGAAGCCGAGCGCATTGTAGGAGCGGGCATTCCCGCCATCCTGCCGGATCTGCGCCGTGTAGTACGCGATCTCCTGCTGGAGCTGTTCGGCTGTTGGTTCGCTGCCCGCTGAGGCGGAAGCGCAGAGAGCGACAAGCACCGCGATGATCCGGATCGTTCGCACGGAGTGTTTGTAGCATTATCGAATGCTGGGTGTCAATGAAAAAACGGCTTCCGTCAGCGGCGGCCGTATCGAACCGACATCATCCACCCATGCGGGGGCCGAGGAACCGTCAATCAATTTTTTGCCGCGTTCCTTTTCCTGTCGATTTATATTATGATAGCCACCATGATAAAGAGAGCGCTCATCCGTGTCAGCGGCATCGTCCTTCTGATCGTCACCGCGGGCTGCAGTTCACTCTTCCTGCATCCATCGCGGATGATGCGGGAGAGCCCGATGGTGAAGATGTTCAGCCACCGCGATGTGGTGTTCCAGGCATCCGACGGCATGGTGCTCCATGGCTGGTACTTTCCCGCCGAAAACTCCCGGGGGAGCGTCCTCGTTCTGCACGGCAACGCCGAGAACCTGAGCACCCATGTACACAGCGTCCTGTGGCTCGTGAAGGAAGGGTTCAACCTGTTCATCATCGATTATCGGGGGTATGGATGGTCCGGGGGCGAGCAGTCCCTCGAGGGCGCCCACCTCGATGCCGCGGCAGCGCTTGAGAAGTTGTTCGATATGCCTGAAACGGACCAGGACCGAGTCGTGGTGCTCGGCCAGAGCCTCGGCGGGTCCATCGCGGTGTACACGGTGGTCCATTCTCCGCGGAAGGACCGCATCCGGGCACTGGTCGTCGACAGCGCGTTCTCGAGCTATCGCCGGATCGCCCGGGAGAAACTGAACGACTTCTGGCTCACCTGGCCGTTCCAGTATCCCATCTCCTGGACCATGACGGACAAATACAGCGCAGAGAAGTGGATCGGCAAGGTCTCGCCGGTGCCGCTGCTGATCCTGCACGGTCTTGATGATCCGATCGTTCCGACACACCACGGAAGGCTGCTGTTCGAGGCGGCACGTCAGCCGAAAGAGCTCTGGCTCACGGCGACGCCGGGACACATCCAGTCCTTCGCCGAGGAGAAGGTAAGACGCGAGGCTGCTCTGTTCCTTGAGCGGTCGATCGAACCCCGGACGATGGCAGCCTTGAGAGGCCGAATCAGATAAGATCTAATATTACCACTTTGCACAAATCCGCACGAGGAGGGCGACATGAAGAAAGTCATCGTTGTCGCAGTGGCAGTAGCGTTCATGACGGTCGGTTCAGCATTTGCCGCGGGGCAGGCGCAGAACAACACCGGCTGCGGTCTTGGCACAGCACTGTTCAAGAATAATGCTGATAATTCAGTGCTGCTGCAGGTCATCCAGTTGTCTGTCAATGCTTTTGGTATGCTGATATTAGTGCCCACAATTGGCATCACCGTTGGTACTGCTGAATGCCAACAACCGAAGAATTTCGCGAGCAGCGAAAAGGCAAATGAATTCGTGGTCGCCAATATGGATAACCTTGCGAAGGACATCGCGCAGGGCCGCGGCGAGAACTTGGACGCCTTCGCCGAGCTCCTCGGTGTGCCGTCGGAGAAGCGGCCCGAGTTTTACATCCATCTCCAGTCCGACTTCACTCGCATCTATACATCTCCTGAAGTACAGATGGCGAGTGTGATGGACAACATCGTCGTCGTTTCCACGAAATAAGGAATGGTGGTTCGGATTCTGACGCCAATTACTATGCAAAAAAGGCACATAGAGCAGACGTTCTGCGTGCCTTTTTATCTGGTGGCGTACCGCGTGGCGACGGGCGAGGTGGCGCCGGATGTCGTTGCCGATGCCGGGATTTCCGCGGAGACCGTTTGCGAGTGCACGGTCTTGCTACGGACCATATCCAGTACCTTGCCCTGCAGCACCAGATGACGAGCAGGGAATACGAGAGCAGGTTCTCGGGTGTGCTGCGCGAGAGGAGCGGGCTCAGCGCGCCGATCACACCGTTCTGCGCTATTCCGCCGCCGACCATTTTCCCCGGCTGCAACGCCTGGGCGATACCTACCGCACGCTGAAAGGCGACGTTGCCCAGAGCTTTACGGCTGCCAGAAACAACAGCGTGTCGCTGGTCGCATCACGAAAAAAAACGTCCGGCCAGTATCGGTCGGAGGTCAGGGCGCTCTGGAACATCTGCTTCTGACCGTGTGCGATGCAGCTCGTTCTACGGACGTCTACCGGCAGACAAAGGCCATGTTCGCGCGTCGGACCGCGTTGCTTCTCGGTCGTTGTCCAAAATCTTGACAACCCGTAAAGATTAATATTAAATCAAAGTATGTTGGTCACTATCGCTCGAAGGAGGGAGCCATGAAGAAGGTTATTGTTATCGCGATTGCATTTTCACTCATGTTGGTGGGTTCGGCCTTGGCTGCCGGTCAGGCGAGAACGAATGCCGGTTGCGGTCTCGGCACATTGATCTGGAAGGACGGTGCTAATGATTCGGTATTATATCAGGCTTTTCAATGTACGACGAATGAAACGGGCAATTGGGTCTTAGGTATTCAAACATTTGGTATCACAACAGGGACATCGGAGTGCCAGCAGCCGAAGAACTTTGCCAGCAACGAGCGGGCAAATGAATTCATGGTCGCCAACATGGACAACCTGGCACGTGACATCGCCCAGGGCCGCGGTGAAACCCTCGACGCTTTTGCCGAGCTCACGGGTGTCCCGGCGGACAAGCGTCCCGAGTTCAACGCCCAGCTCCAGTCCGGCTTCGCCCGAATCTTCACATCCTCGGATGTACAGATGGCGAGTGTGATGGATAACATCGCCGCAGTATCCACGAAATAAGAATGGCGTCTCGGAGCCTGACGTCATTTTCCCGCCTCAACACCAAGGCATGCAGAACGTTTCATTCTGCATGCCTTGGTGTGTTTTTCGGAATGGCAGCATTCCTGCTGCCGGGGTCCAGCAGCATGGCGGCATCTGCGGCGGACGGGTACCTCGGCAAATTGCAGCAGCTCGCACGGGAGAAGGGCCTCGCTCGCGAGCGGACCTGGGAAGTGCTGCTTCATTACAAGCCGGATGGCGCAGGCGTGAAGAGCCTGGTTGATGATCCCCGGTTCTTTAATGCGGCCGACGGCAGAAAGAACCCTGAGTCCGAGCTCTTAGCCACACTCGCATCCTTCTTCACCGCGACGGTGAGAGAAAGCGAAGAGCATCCTCAGTGCCGGTTCATCGCGCGGTATACCTGGCTGAACGAGCGGCTCGGTTTCGACCCTGAGCGTCTGCCGAAGGCCGCCTGTCCCAAATTCGAGAAAGCGGTATACGAGGTTAATCCAAAGTCGATTGTTCTGGTCTTCCCAAATACGCTGTTGAATAGTCCGTCATCGATGTTTGGTCACACATTACTGCGAATAAATACAACATTGGAAAATGATCTCCTGTCACATGCTGTGAGCTATGCTGCAATGACAGGTGAAAACCCGGGTGCGCTTTATCCTATTAAAGGCCTTTTCGGTTTGTACGAGGGTCGCTATTCAAATCTCCCGTATTATGAAAAGGTTAAAGAGTATAACGATATAGAGCAGCGCGATATTTGGGAATACCATCTTAATCTTGAGCCGGAAGAGGCATTGAGAACATTTCTCCATGTATGGGAAATGAAAGATGTCTACTCTGATTATTATTTCTTCGATGAAAATTGTTCTTTTGAGCTGCTATTCCTTATAGAAGCAGGCCGCCCGTCGCTGCGGCTAGCGGACGAGTTCTACGGCATGTGGCGGTTCTGGGTGATCCCGGTGGACACGGTCAGGGCTGCACAGAAGCTCGGCATCGTGGACCGGGTATCCTACCGGCCATCGCGGTATACGAAGATGCTCCGGATCGCGTCGGGCATGGATGAAGGGCGTAAAGACACGGCCTTAGAGGTCGTGGACGGGAAGCTGCCGTCAGAAAATGTCCTCAAGTCCGTGCTGCCGATAACGGAGAAGCGGAGGGTCCTGGACCTGGCAGCTGAACTCACTCAGTACCGTTTTTCGAAAGGGAAGCTGGAACAGGACGAGTACCAGAAACGATTCCTGGACATCCTTGCGGCGCGAAGCACGCTCGGGACACCGTCAGAGGACCCCTATCCCATCGCGACGCCGACCTCGCCGGACCAGGGGCACCTGTCGGCACGGACCAGGACGGGGGGAGGGTACCGGTCCGATTCGTGGTTCGGGGAGTTCGAATGGCGGGCAGCGTACCATGAAATCACGGACCTCGACGAGGGATACGTGCCGGGCGCCCAGATCAACTTCATGGACCTGTCGTTCCGGTACTACTTCGATGATGATGTGCTCCGGCTGCACCGCTTGCACTTGATCAATATTTTGTCCCTTGCACCCTGGAACAGCATCTTCAGACCCATTTCATGGAAGGTTACTGTCGGCGTGGAGGAGGTACTGCTTGCGGACAGCAAAGACCATCCCGTGTTCCGCCTGAATGCGGGAGGGGGCCTGAGCACCGCGATCGGCAGGACCGGCATCGCCTACCTGCTCGCCGACGCGGACCTGCAGGCAAGCACGAGACTGGACAACGACTATGCCCTTGGGCTCGGCGGTACGGCAGGCCTGATGGTGAATCTGCTGAAGGACTGGAAGGTCAACCTCTGGGCGCAGGGGCTGTTCTACTCCGCGGGGGACGAGCACCAGGCCATAGCGGCGGCGCTCCAGCAGACCCTGCGGTTAACAACGAATAACAGCATCTCCCTGGATGCGAAGAGGGAGCGGTCCTTCGGGAACTACAAGACCGATGTCGTGATGCGATGGAACTGGTACTACTGAGAAGGGGGGGAGGGAACCGTGATTTCCCCATTGACAAAACTGCGGTTTCTCTTTAATATGACCCCCGTGCCGAAGTGGTGGAACTGGTAGACGCGCTGCGTTCAGGGCGCAGTGGGATCACTCCCGTGGGGGTTCGAGTCCCCCCTTCGGCACCATTTTCAAATGCACTTCTTTCTTCATCTCTCTCCTTTGC